>Ga0302181_10003230_pt1 | contig 11229 bp, 12 predicted proteins | sample I_Palsa_E3_3_FD_198786 | JGI IMG/M metagenome (GOLD analysis project Ga0302181, IMG submission 198786) | Peat permafrost microbial communities from Stordalen Mire near Abisko, Sweden - I_Palsa_E3_3 | ecosystem: Environmental > Terrestrial > Soil > Palsa > Peat permafrost | place: Sweden... | reverse complement strand
TATGGCGGAGAGCTTTTCTTTGACATCCTGAACCAGCACCTCGCCCATGCCGCAGCCGGGTGCCGTGAGCGTCATCGTGACGCTGATATCGCGCGATTGCTCCTTGCCCGGCTCGACCTTGCACTCGTAGACCAGACCCAGGTCGACGATGTTGATCGGGATCTCGGGATCAAAGCAGCCGCGCATCTGTTGCCAGGCCAGATCGCGCACGTCCTCTTCGGTTGCATCAGGCGCCAGTTGCGGTGCACGCTCGACCTGCTTGCCAATCGCATCGGCCTGCTCACCGGATAGCCGGTAGAGGTTGCCGTCGATATAGAGCGTGAAGCTGCCGCCCAGCGCCTGGGTGATATAGCCGGCAAGGCCCAGCTTGAGGGTAATGGACTGCCCGCCGGGCACCATGACCGCCTCGACATCACGCTGAATGATCACCGGCTCGTTTTCGTAACCACGCATGAGCTCACTCCGTCGACACGGGCGTCTGCTGGTGCGCGAGCGCGGCATTCAAGGTGTGCCAGCACAGACTCGCGCACTTGACGCGTGCGGGATATTCCGCAACACCTGCGAGTGCGGCGAGCTTGCCCAGATCGCGCCCGCCGGGGCTTTCGCGCCCGGTCAGCAGCGCGTGCACATCGCCGAAGATCTGTTCGATCTCATCGCGTCGCCGACCCTTGACTGCCTCGCTCATCAGTGAGGCCGAAGCCACCGAGATCGCGCAGCCCTGCCCCTCGAAGCGCAGCTCCGTCAGGCGATCGCCTTGCATGCGCAACGTGATGTCGAGCGTGTCGCCGCACAGCGGGTTGTGGCCCGCCGCCGAGCCGTCGGCCGGATCGAGGCGGCCGAAATTGCGCGGGCTGCGGTTGTGGTCAAGGATAACCTCGCGATACAGCTCCTTCAGGTCCATCAGCCGAATACCTCGCGCACCCGCTGCAGGGCCTGGACCAGGCGCTCGACATCATGCGCATTGTTGTAGCAGCCGAAGGAGGCGCGTGCGGTGGCGGCCAGACCGTAGTATTCCATCAGCGGCATCGCACAGTGATGGCCCGTGCGGATCGCGACGCCCTCGCTGTCCAGAATGGTGCCGATGTCGTGCGGGTGCACGCCCTGCATGGTGAAGGAGATCACCGCGGCTTTGTGCGCAGCCGTGCCCACCAGCCGCAACCCCGGCATAGCCGCAAGGCGCGCGCTCGCAAGCTCGAGCAGACCCTGCTCATGCGCAGCGATCGCCTCGCGTCCCAGTGACTCGACATACTCGAGTGCCGCGCCCAGTCCGACCGCGCCGGAGATATTGGGCGTGCCCGCCTCGAATCTCCACGGCAGATCATTGTAGGTGGAGCTCTCGATCTGCACCGACAGGATCATGTCCCCGCCACCCTGCCAGGGCGGCATGGTTGCCAGCAGCGATTCGCGCGCATAGAGCGCGCCGATGCCGGTCGGGCCGTAGACCTTGTGGCCGGAGAAGGCATAGAAATCGCAATCCAGGGCGCGCACATCGACGCTCGCGTGCGCCACCGCCTGCGCGCCATCGAGCAATACCGGGATGCCTTGCGCGTGCGCCAGGCGCACGATCTCGTGCACCGGCAGCACCGTGCCCAGCGCATTGGATATGTGTGCGACCGCGACCAGACGCGTGCGCGCTGTGAGCAGCCGCGCGAAGGCGCTCATGTCGAGCTCACCGGCGGCCGTGATCGGCGCAGCCCGCAGCGTCGCACCCGTGGCCGCGCAGATCAGCTGCCACGGCACGATGTTGGAGTGATGCTCGAGCTGCGTGATGAGCACTTCGTCACCGGCTTTGAGCTGCGAGCGGCCCCAGCTGTTGGCGACCAGGTTGATCGCCTCGGTCGTACCGCGCACGAATACGATCTCGCGCGTCGAGCGTGCGTTCAGAAAGCGCCGCACCGTCTCGCGCGCACCCTCATACGCTTCCGTCGCCCATTGACTCAGGCTGTGCACGCCGCGATGCACGTTCGCGTGGCAGCTGGTCTCGTAGTGCTCGACGGCGCGCAACACCGCCCACGGGCGCTGCGAGGAGGCTGCGCTGTCCAGGTACACCAGCGGCTTGCCGTGAATCGTGCGCGCGAGGATCGGAAACTCGGCGCGCACGCGCACGGGATCCAGGCTCGCGGGTGCGAGTGCGGGGCGCGCGCTCATGGCAGCACCGCCAGGACCGGAACGTCCGGCAATTGGCCGGCCGCCAGGCGCTCGGCCTCGGCGCGCAGACCGGGCAGATCGATGGTGCGCAGTACATCGCCCAGGAATGCCCACTTGAGCAATCCGCGTGCATGCTGGCGATCAAGCCCGCGCGAGAGCAGGTAGAACAGCAGGTTATCGTCGAGCCGGCCCGTGCTCGCCCCGTGTGCGGCGCGCACCTCGTGCGTGTTGATCTCCAGCTGCGGGCGCAGATCGATCTCGGCACCCGTGCCCTCGATCAGACCCTTCAATGACTGCTGCGCCTGCGAGCCGGGCGCGGCCGCGCTGATCTGGATGCGGCCGCTGAAGGCCAGGCGCGAGCGCTCATCGGCGATGCCGCGAAACGTCTCATCGGTGCGAGTATCCGGGGCGCCATGCTCGACCCGCAGCTCGGTGTCGTGTACCTGCTCGGCGCGGCCCGCGGCGATCGCCTGCCAGTCGACGCTGGCGCCGCGTCCCGCCAGTTGCACGCGCGCACTGGTGCGCGCCGTGCCGGCACCGAAACTCATGCCGCGCACGTGGTACTGCGCCTGCTCGGATACACGTGCCCACAGCGTATCGGTGAAGGCGACGTGGCGGCCGCACTGCTGCAGCCGATAGTGGCTCAAATTCGCCTCGCGACCCAGATCGATCGTGACATTGCAGGCCACGAGGGTCGCGGCTTCCGGGGCGCCCAGGTGACGCTCGATCAGCTGCAAGCGGCTGCCCGCTGCCAGCTGCACCTGCAGGCGCGGATAGACCGCGGCGCCGGCCGCAGCGGAGCTGGTCAGAAACAACACTTCGATGGCCGCTGTGCCGTGCACGTACAGTCGCGCGGCGTCGCTGGCGAACATGTCGCACAACAGGCCCAGGCGCAGCTCCGCTGGCCAGTCCCAATCAGAGCCGTCGGCCCTATCGGCGTGCGCCACGCTGCGCGCACCCGTGACAAATACGCCGTCGACATAGACCAGCCGCTCGAAGCCTGCCAATGGCGGCGGCAGTGCGCCCTCGCGCTGCAGAGCAGACAGCGTCGCGGCCGACTGCGCGCTCGACACGGCTGCGGGCCGATAGGCGCTGCGCTCAAATGCGCGCAGATTCGCGTAGCGCCAGTACTCGTCGCGCGCCGAGGGCCAGCCGATGTCGGCGAGCTGGCCGGCGGCACGTTCGCGCGCGCTGTGCGCGCTCGGGCTTCCGGGCAGACTATCGGCGACACTGCGGTAATCGCGCAGGACGCGATCGAGGACCTCGGAGCGTTGCAGGGTCGCGGCCACGTTCATCGCAGCACTTCAGGCCGCGGCCTGCCCGCTGATCCAGTCGTAGCCGCGCCGTTCCAGCTCGAGCGCAAGGCTGCGATCGCCGCTGCGCAGGATGCGGCCGCCCGCGAGCACGTGCACGAAGTCCGGCACTACGTACTCGAGCAGCCGCTGATAATGCGTCACGAGCACGATGGAGCGATCGGCAGCGCGCAGGGAATTGATGCCGTTGGCGACGATCCGCATGGCGTCGATGTCGAGCCCCGAGTCCGTCTCATCCAGCAGCGCGAGCTTGGGCTCGAGCACGAGCATCTGCAGGATCTCGTTGCGCTTCTTCTCCCCGCCGGAGAAGCCTTCGTTGACGGCGCGGCCCAGGAAGCTCTCATCGATGTGCATGAGCTGCGTCTTGGCGCGTACCAGCGAGAGGAATTCGAAGGCGTCGAGCTCGGTCAGTCCCCGCTCGCGCCGCGCGGCGTTCAATGCGGCCTTGAGCAGATACGCGTTGTTGACGCCGGGTATCTCAACCGGGTATTGAAAGCCCAGGAACAATCCCGCGCGCGCTCTGTCCTCCGGGGCCAGCGTAAGCAGATCACGGCCCTCGAAGCTCGCGCTGCCGCTGGTGATTTCATAGCCCGGCCGGCCCGCCAGCACAAAGGCCAGCGTGCTCTTGCCCGAGCCGTTGGGTCCCATGAGCGCATGCACCTCACCGGCGCGCACGCTCAGCGAGACGCCCTTGAGCACAGCCTGGCCGCCCACGCGTACGTGCAGATCGCGCACCTCGAGTAATGCTGCGGCTGGCGTGCTCACCGCGGCTGTGTCCCGGGTGCCGCTCATCCGACCGCTCCTTCGAGGCTCACGGCCAGAAGGTTCTGAGCTTCTACTGCAAATTCCATCGGTAACTCTTTGAATACTGAGCGACAAAATCCACTAACGATCATGTTGACCGCGTCCTCGGACGAGATTCCACGCTGCCGGCAATAAAACAATTGCTCCTCGCTGATGCGCGAGGTGCTGGCCTCATGCTCGACGATCGCGCTGGAGTTGCGCACTTCCAGGTACGGGAAGGTGTGAGCGCCGCAATGCTCGTTCATGAGCAGCGAATCACACTGCGTGAAATTTCGCGCCCCGGTCGCCGAGGGCATGATCTTGACCAGCCCGCGGTAGGCGTTCTGACCGTGGCCGGCTGAAATGCCCTTCGAGATGATCGTGCTGCGCGTGTTGGCGCCGATATGAATCATCTTGGTGCCGGTATCGGCCTGCTGATAGTGGTTGGTCGTGGCTACGGAATAAAACTCGCCGATCGAGTTCTCCCCGCGCAGTATGCAGCTCGGATATTTCCAGGTGATCGCCGAGCCGGTTTCCACCTGCGTCCAGGAGATGCGTGCATTGCGGCCGCGACACTCGCCGCGCTTGGTGACGAAATTGAAGATGCCGCCACGACCCTGCTCGTCGCCCGGGTACCAGTTCTGCACGGTCGAGTATTTGATCTGTGCATCATCGAGCGCGATGAGCTCCACGACGGCCGCGTGCAATTGGTTCTCGTCGCGCATCGGCGCGGTGCAGCCTTCCAGATAACTCACGTAGCTGCCCGCATCGGCGATGATCAGCGTGCGCTCGAACTGACCGGTATTAGCCGCATTGATACGAAAATACGTCGACAGCTCCATGGGGCAGCGCACCCCGCGGGGCACATAGACGAAAGAGCCGTCGGTGAACACGGCGGAGTTCAGCGTCGCATAGAAATTATCGGTGTAGGGCACCACGGTTCCGAGGTATTGCTCGATCAGTGCCGGATGGCGCTGCACGGCCTCGGAAAATGGGCAGAACACGACGCCGGCGGCCGCCAGCTTGTCCTTGAAGGTCGTCGCGACCGAGACGCTGTCGAATACCGCATCCACGGCGACGCCGGCGAGGCGCGCGCGCTCATGCAACGGCACGCCGAGCCGGTCGTAGGTCGCCAGCAGTTTTGGATCGACATCGGCCAGGCTCTTGGGCGCATCGCCCTTGCGCTTGGGCGCCGAATAATAGGAGATGGCCGCGTAGTCGATGGGTTCGTAGCGCAGCTGCGCCCAATGCGGCTCGCGCATGCCATACCAGTGGCGCAGCGCCTTGAGGCGCCAGTCGAGCAGGAACTGCGGCTCGCGCTTCTTGCGCGAGATCAGGCGCACGACATCCTCGTCGAGCCCGGGCGCGACGGTGTCGGACTCTATGTCGGTGACGAAGCCGTGCTGATAACTGCGCTTGACGAGCGCATCCAGATCGACCGTGCTCATAGCGGCTCACGCTTGAGGCCGCGGGCTGCCAGTCGGCCGAACTCCACCGGAATGCCGCGATCCAGCGCCGAGTAGCGGCTCGAGGCCGCGGACAGTCCGGCGAGCTCCAGCAGCGTGATTTCCTGCAGCGAGCGTCGAATCGCCAGATTCACGCGCTGCCAGGAGTGCCCGACGCGGCAGGTGCGCTCGATCACGCATTGGCTGGCCGCACTGGCACATTCTGTGAGCGCAACCGGTCCCTCGAGCGCATCGAGGATCTGCGCGGCCGTGATTTCCGCGGGCGGGCGCGCCAGCAGATACCCTCCGGCCGAGCCGCGTGTCGAGAGCACCAATCCCTGCCGGTGCATCTGCTTGAGCAATTTGGAGACCGTGGGGCCCGCCAGGTGTGTTTCTGCGGCGATCTGCCCGGCCGTGAACCGCCGTGCGGGCTCGGCCGCGAGCCGCGCGAGGATCACAGTAGCGTAGTCGGTCAATTTGCTGATTCGCAGCATTAGGTGCCCCTCAAAGTAGGACTAGTTTAGTGCCATATGAACCAAATGAGAAGTGCACCGGCCCTGCGCAGGCATTCAGCCCACGCGGCGCTTTGCTATATTCCCGGCCCTAACTGCTGGAGGACAGGCTCATGTCTTATGCCGATCTGCAACGGGTCGCCGCCGCGATGGTGGCGCCGAACAAGGGAATTCTGGCTGCCGACGAAAGCGGCGGCACCATCACCAAGCGCTTCGACAAGATCGGCGTCGACTCGACCGAAGAGAACCGGCGCGCCTACCGCGAGCTGTTGTTCGCGACCCCGGATGTGGCGCAGTGGATCAGCGGCGTGATTCTCTACGATGAGACCATTCATCAAAAAACCAAGGCCGGCGTGCCCTTTCCCGAATACCTGAGCCAGCACGGCATGATTCCGGGCATCAAGGTCGACTTGGGCGCCAAGGCGCTGGCCGGGTTTCCCGACGAGACCATCACCGAAGGTCTCGACGGGCTGCGCGAGCGCTTCATCGGCTACTACAAGCTCGGCGCACGCTTCGCCAAGTGGCGAGCGGTCATCAATATCGGCGAAGGTATACCCACGCGCTTCGCGATCGAGGCCAATGCGCACGCGCTCGCGCGCTATGCCGCGCTCGCCCAGGAGCAGGATATTGTGCCGATTGTCGAGCCCGAGGTGCTCATGGATGGCGCGCACACGCTCGAGCGCTGCGAGCAGGTCACGAACGCGGTGCTGGCCGAGGTATTCGCGCAGCTCGAGGCGCATCGAATTGTCCTGGAGGGCATGATTCTGAAACCCAACATGGTGGTCTCGGGCAAGAAATGTCCCGAGCAGGCCAGTGCGCAGGAAGTCGCCGATGCGACCGTGCGCACGCTCAAGCGTCACGTGCCCGCGGCCGTGCCCGGCATCGCGTTTCTGTCCGGCGGTCAGAGCCCGACAGATGCCGCGCTGCACCTGTCGCTGATGAATCACGCCGGTGCTTTGCCCTGGTCACTGTCTTTCAGTTTTGGCCGGGCGCTGCAAGATGCGGCGATGGCGGCCTGGAGCGGCAAGAGCGCCAACGTGGCGGCCGGGCAGCAGGAACTTCGCAAGTGGGCCCGGCTCAACAGCCTCGCGCGTAATGGCGCTTTCCAGGCTGGCATGGCGCAACAAGCCGCGTGAGCGAGACCGGCCACGCCGAGCTCGATTGGCTCATCGATGTCAAGGACGTGGCCTACGGCTTCGCCGAACGCAGCATTTTCTCCGACCTGACGCTGCGAGTGCGCCGTGGGTCGATCACGGCGATCATGGGACCCTCGGGGACCGGCAAGACCACGCTGCTGCGACTCGTCATGGGGCAGATCCAGCCGCAGCGCGGGCGCATTCATGTGTTCGGCGAGGACCTCGCCGCGCTCAATCGCTCGCAGCTGTTCGGGCTGCGCCAGCGCATCGGCATGTTGTTTCAGAGCGGTGCCTTGCTCACGGGACTGTCGGTATTTGAGAACGTGGCCTTCCCGGTGCGCGAGCACGCGCGGCTGCCCGAGCCAGTGCTGCGCGAGCTCGTGCTGATGAAACTGCAGGCTGTGGGCCTGCGCGGCGCGGCGGATCTGATGCCGGCTGAATTGTCCGGGGGTATGGCGCGGCGCGTGGCCCTGGCGCGCGCGATCGTCATGGATCCGGAAGTGCTGATCTACGATGAGCCGTTGGTCGGGCTGGATCCGATTTCCAAAGGCGTGATCGTGCGCTTGATTCAGTCGCTGAATCGCTCGCTGCACATCACCAGCATCGTGGTCTCGCACGATGTGCAGGAGATGAGCCACATCGCGAATTACAGCTACCTGCTGGTGGACGGCAAAGTGGCCGCGGAGGGCATTCCGACCGATCTGAATGCCTCGGACTCGAAGATCGTGCAGCAGTTCATGAGCGGTGCGCCCGACGGACCAGTGGCGTTTAATTACCCCGCGCCCGATTATTACGAGCAACTGCTCGAGCGGCATTAGGCTGGAAGTAAGGCCATGGCTAGCGGTGCAATGCGTGCCTCACCTATTCGCGCGGGGCTGATCAAGCTCGGTGACGTCACCTTGTTTCTGCTGCGCGTGCTCGGCCAATGCGTGCCGGCACTGGGTCGTCCCAAGATGATCATCGAGCAGATCTACAACGCTGGGGGCCGCTCGCTGATCATCATCATGCTCTGCGGACTCTTCCTCGGCATGGTGCTCGGACTGCAGGGCTACGATCTGCTGTCGCGTTTCGGCTCGGAATCCGCACTCGGTGTGGCTGCGGCGCTTGGCATGATCAAGGAGCTCGGACCGGTGCTCACGGCATTGCTGTTCGCGGGCCGTGCGGGCACCGCGCTGGCCTCCGAGATCGGCCTCATGGGCGCAACCGATCAGCTCACGGCGATGGAGATGATGGCGGTGGATCCCGTGCGTCACGTGGTCGCGCCGCGCTTCCTGGGCGGCGTCATCGCGATGCCCTTGCTGACCGCGATTTTCGATTGCATCGGCATCTATGGCGCGCAGCTGGTCGGGGTGGCGATGATGCGCATTCCGGCCGGCACTTTCTGGTCGCAGACCGAGAGTGCGGTCGGGCTCAGTGATATCAATGAAGGGGTGATCAAAAGCCTCGTATTCGGTGTGGCCTGCAGTCTGCTGGCCGTCTACGAGGGGTATCATGCCGAGCCGACTGCGGAAGGCGTGGGTCTGGCGACCACGCGCACGGTCGTGTCCTCCGCGGTGCTGATCCTGATGCTCGATTACATACTGACGGCAGCGTTTCTTTAAGAGCTCTCATCAAGGAGTGCGCGCATGGCACAGGCGAGTTACTCGACCGAAATAGGCACGGGGCTGTTTGTGCTGCTGGGCTTCGCAGCGCTGGCATTTCTGACCACGCAGTTGCCGGGCAGCGGCCTGCAGCTATCGCGGCCGGCTGAGACCTACACCGTGACGGCGAAGTTCGACAATATCGGCGGGCTCAAGGTGGGCGCGCCCGTGACCATGGCGGGCGTGCGCATCGGGCGCGTGGCGGGGATCGACCTGGATTCATCCGACTACAGGGCCGCGGTGAACCTGTCGATCGAGCGCGGCTTTGCCAAGATTCCCGACGACAGCGATGCCGAAATACAGACCGCGGGCCTGCTCGGCGCGAACTACATCGGCATCACGGCCGGCGGCTCGGAGAAGTTCCTGCAGGCCGGCAGCCAGCTTCAGTTCACTCAGTCCGCGCTGGTACTTGAGACCCTGATCAACAAGTTCTTTGCCGGTACGGCTGAGACTAAAGCCGCTGCCAGTGATGCGACGAAGTCCGGTAGTAATTCGAAGGCAAAGTAAGGAGTCGGCAATGATTGACCGAAACACAGCGCGGCGATGCCGCGCGCCGCAGGCCTGGCCTTCGGTTCTCGTGATCTTCGGCGCCGGGCTGCTGCTTGCATCGCCGGCGATGCCGCTGGCTGCCGCCACGACTCAGGCGCCGGCAGCCCCCGCAGCCCCCGCAGCCCCAGCGGCTCCCGCCGCCGCTGGCGACACGGGCGCGGTCGATGCCAGCACGCCCACGAGTCTGATCCAGAGCACCGCCAGCGCCATGCTCAAGGAGCTGGACGCGCACCGCGCGGAGTATCGCAAGGATCCGAGCAAGGTACACGCGCTGGTTGACCAGATCCTGTTGCCGCATTTCGATACCGAGTATGCGGCGCGACTCGTGCTCGCCAGGAGCTGGAACACTGCGAGCCCCGAGCAGCGCAAACGCTTCGTCGATGCGTTCTACAAGTCGCTGCTCGACAATTATGGGGATGCGCTGGTTGGCTTCACGGCCGACAGGCTGCGCGTGTTTCCCTACAACGGCGATCCGAATGCACAGTTTGCCAGCGTGCGCACGCAGGTGCGCAAGAGCGATGGCTCGCAGGTGGCCGTCAATTACAGTCTGCGGCACACCGATCAGGGCTGGAAGGCCTGGGACGTGGTCATCGAGGGCATCAGTTACGTCAAGAGCTTTCGTGACGATTTCGGCGCGCAGATCGAGCAGCAGGGCCTCGATTCGGTGATCAAGCGGCTCGAATCCGGCGAGACGCCCACAGCCATCAAAGCCGCGACGGGCTAGCGTCTGCTCTCATGGCTGCTGGAGGTCTGCATGTTGCCGCTGATGCGCCGCATATCGATGCTGAGCGCTCATTCGTCGAAGTATCGAGCGGCACGTATCGGCTCGAGGCGCCGCTGACTTTCGCGACCGTACCAGTGCTGCGCCATGCCGGCCTGTCGCGCATCGCAGCCGCGCACTCCGAGCTCAGCTTTGATCTGCAGCAGGTTCCAGTCAGCGATAGCGCGGGTCTGGCGCTGCTGATCGACTGGCTGGCCGAGGCGCGCAAGCGCCAGCGCACTTTGCGCTACGCGCACGTGCCCGAGGCCCTGCGCACGCTGGCGCAGCTCAGCGACGTCGAATCATTGATCTGCGCCGCGCAATGACAGTGGCCGATCGTAGCCGGTAAGCTCCAGGTAACCGCGTCCCACCGGCCGGCCCTGCTCCTGTGCGCGCACGGCTCCTTCCCAGTAGAGCGCGCCGCTCGTCGCTCGCGTGTCATTCTCCTGATCATCCAGCAGCGGCTCGAGCTCGAATTCGCGCTCTCCGACCCGCACCGTCCAGCTCACCGGATAGCTCACGTTGCTGCGCGCAGAGCGCCAGCTGCGCCGTGGCGTAAAGCTGATGGCGTCGGGCCCGAAGCTGCGCACCTGACCGGTTGGCTCGCGCAGCGTCGCGCCGCTCCAGTAGGGCCGTCCCTGGCGGTCGCGGATACGAAAGGCCATCAGGGCGCTGCCATCATCGAGGTTCAAGCCGATCCAATCCCAGCCCTCGGCCTGCGGGTCCAGGTACTGGCTGGACCACTCGTGATCCAGCCACGCCTCCCCGCGCACCTGATCGCTATGTCCGGCACGCTCGATGCTGCCGCTGACTTGCAGATGCGGCTGGCTGTAGTAGTAGCTCGCTGACAGCGGCCCGGGCGCCTTCTGGCTATAGCCTGCAACACCATTGAGCATTGGCGGCTGCGTGGGCTCGAGGCTCAGATTCAAGGCGAAGTCCTGCG
>Ga0302181_10003224_pt1 | contig 11241 bp, 10 predicted proteins | sample I_Palsa_E3_3_FD_198786 | JGI IMG/M metagenome (GOLD analysis project Ga0302181, IMG submission 198786) | Peat permafrost microbial communities from Stordalen Mire near Abisko, Sweden - I_Palsa_E3_3 | ecosystem: Environmental > Terrestrial > Soil > Palsa > Peat permafrost | place: Sweden... | reverse complement strand
CGCGGCCGAGCTGGTCGCCGCGCTGACCGGCCAGGAGTAGCTGACCGGTCCTCGGTGCCGGATCGCGAGTTCGTACCGATTTCGCCCGGCGGGATTGGGCGGGACTCCCACGGGTGACGATAACGTTGAGACTGATGGAGGTGGCGACATGGCAGCGACGAAGGACACAGGCGGTCAGAAGCAGACCACAAGGCGCGCCGAAGAGACCGAGCAAGCCGAGGCGGGTACTACCGAGGAAGTCAGGGAGCGGCACGAAAAGCTCTCCGACGATGTCGACGCGATTCTCGACGAGATCGACGAGGTACTCGAGGAGAACGCCGAGGAATTTGTCCGGTCCTACGTGCAAAAGGGCGGACAGTAACGACGGCAGCTGCCGGTTCGCCGTAGGCGGACGCGCGGGCGTCATGCGCGTACCCGGCGCGCTCTGGCGTGGCAGTAGGGTCTGATGAGGAGAGTGCTAGTCCGGGGGGGAACCCCCGGATATGCCGACAATCACGGGAGGAGTCCGCGTTGGGCTCGTACTACGACGGCCAACAGTCCGGCCCGTTCGCCGGGGGAGACGGGGACCCTTTCAGCGCTGGGCGGGCTGCGGGCTCGGCGGGGTTGACCGGCCGGCCTCCGGGTTTCATGGGCCTGCAGTCGTCCTCGTTCGCCGATTTCCTCGGCTCGCACTCACCTGGCCTGCTGCCCAGTCGCACCGTGCCGGGCCTGGGCACCGACGGGGGGTCCGGTCAGGCCATCCGCGACCTGCCGCACGCTACGACGATCGTGGCCGCCGTGTGCGAGCACGGGGTGGTGATGGCCGGTGACCGCCGGGCCACCCTCGGCAGCATGATCGCGAAGCGGGATGTGGAGAAGGTCTTCCGCAGCGACGAGTTCTCCGCCATGGGCTACGCGGGCACCGGCAGCGTGGGGATCGAGTTCGTCCGCCTGTTCCAGGTCGAGCTCGAGCACTACGAGAAGATGGAGGGCCGTTCGCTATCCTTGGAAGGCAAGGCGAACCGCCTCGCCTGGATGGTCCGGGGAAACCTCGGCGCGGCCATGCAGGGACTTGTCGTCGTGCCGCTGTTCGTCGGCTACGACGAAGAGGCGGATCGCGGTCGCATCTTCAGTTACGACGTGGCCGGCGGCCCGTATGAGGAGCACAGGTTCTACTCCATCGGCTCGGGGTCTCTTTTCGCCCGGGGCGCGCTGAAGAAGCTCTACGTCGATGACATGCCGGCCGGGGACGCGGCGCTGGCCTGCGTGCAGGCGCTGTACGACGCCGCCGACGACGACTCGGCGACCGGCGGCCCGGACATGACCAGGCGGATCTTCCCCGTCATCGCCACGGTCACGGCCGACGGCTTCAGGAAGCTGTCAGAGGCCGAGTCCGAGGACTACGCCCAGCAGGTCGTGCAGGGCCGGATGGCCGCGCCGGACGGCCCTACCGCCCCGCTGCGAAACGGTCAGCCGCCCTCGGGCGGCCACGCCTGATCGCCGGCCCGGGCCGGTTAGCCGCATCCCGCCATCGTCCCCTCCCATCCGACCTAAGTAAAGGAAGCGTCCGCGGTGTCAATGCCGTTCTACGTGTCACCAGAACAGGCCATGCGGGACAAGGCCGACTATGCGCGCAAAGGCATCGCGCGCGGCCGCAGCTGCGTGGCCCTGCAGTACGCGGGCGGAATCCTCATGGTGGCGCCCAACCCCTCGAGCGCGCTGCACAAGATCAGCGAGATCTACGACAGGATCGCCTTCGCCGCCGTCGGCAGGTACAACGAATACGAGAACCTGCGTAAGGCCGGCGTCACCTACGCGGATATCACCGGATACCAGTTTGCCCGGCACGACGTGACCGCGCGCGGCATCGCCAACTGGTACGCGCAGACTCTGGGGACCATCTTCACCGAGAGCAACAAGCCGTTCGAAGTCGAGATAGTCGTCGCCGAGGTGGGCGAGCAGCCCAGCGGCGACCAGATCTACCGGATCACGTTCGACGGGTCGGTCACCGACGAGCCAGGCTTCGTGGCCTTCGGCGGTCAGGCGGACCAGGTGTCCGCGCAGCTGAAGGAACGCTATTCCGACGGCATGTCCCTGGCCGAGGCGTTCGGCGCCGCGCTGAGCGCGCTGTCCGTGCCGGGCAACGGCGACAGTAAAGAGGTCGTGGCCTCCCAGCTGGAAGTGGCCATCCTGGATCGCGCCCGCGACCACCGGACTTTCCGCCGCATCCGTACCGCCCGACTCGACGAGCTCATCGGCGAAAGCCGCGCGCTCACCGCCCCCGCCGGCACCGCCCCCGCCGGCACCGCCCCCGCCGGCACCGCCCCCTCCGGCTCTAACGCGCCTGCCGACTCCGGGCCACCTACCGGCCCCGGGCCGTCAAACTCCGACCGCGGCAGCGGACTTGGCGACGGCACCCCGCCCAACCCTGCCTAGGCTGCCGGAACCGCGAACAGGGTGCGCAGCCCGACCTTCCGGCGCGACGTCACCGCCGCCGTGCTGACAGTGGTCATCCTCGGCGCGGGCCGCTCGACCGGGATTTCATCGCGATATAGGCGCTACCGTAGGCCTTGCATATGACCAGCGTGACGGAGCGGCCGCGCCATCCTGCATAACGTTGCGGAGCTTGATCAGCCCGTCCCGGATCCGGGCTTTGGCCGTGCCGACGGGTACCCGCAGCATGCTGGCGACCTGGAGATTGGTATACCCTTCGTAGAAGGCGAGCATGATGGCTTCGCGCTGCAAGTTGCTCAGGCTGCCCAGGCATCGGCGCAACTGCTCGCGCTCCAAGATGTCTTCGACGATGTCGCTGACCTGGTCCAGGTACGGCACCGTCGCGGTCCGCCGCTCCCGGGCTTCGGCGGCAGCAGCCGATCGGACCCGGTCGATAGCGCGGCGGCGGGCGATCGTCAGCACCCAGGCTTTCGCGTGGCCCTTGGTGGAGTCGTAGCGGAACGCTACCTGCCAGATCTCCAGGAGAACCTCTTGGGCGACCTCCTCGGCCTGCGCCGGATCGCGGAGTACCGCGCGGATGACGGCGTAGACCGGAGCGGACAACTGCTCGTAGACCAGATTGAAAGCGCCATGTTCCCTTCGGGCCGTAGCCTCGAGCAGCATGTCCAGGCCGTCCTTGCCTGGCCATCTGGCATCCGGCTGGGGAGCCAGGAAAGCACGGCCGGCCATGTACGCCAATTCGGTGTCCCCAATTACCCCATAGTGGTAAAAAGAATGTGATATCGGCTATCGCTGGTTCTGGACATAGGCGTCCGAACATAATGATCATAACAGGCTTCAGCCTAAAACATCCCGGTGGAGCACGGTCGTCCCTAAAACCGGCCTCCATGTTCCATCGGTCCGGTCGGCAAATGGTGGGCGCGGGCCCGCGAGGGCTAACCTGGCCGGCTCACTCGGCCCGCACGCGCGGATCACAGGGGGATATTGGCGTGGTTGCCCTTCAGCGGAGGGGCCTCGGCGATAGCGCGCGCCAGTTCCTGGCGTGTCTGGCTGGGCTCGATGATGGCGTCGATGACCTTGAGGTCGAGAGCACGCTGCAGGCCTCCGGCGTTGGCCTCGTGCTCGGCGGCGAGCTGCGTCTCAGCCTCATGGAGTTGCTCGGGCGGCACCGAGGCGAGGGTGCGACGGTGCAGGATACGGACGGCGGCCACGCCACCCATGACGGCCACCTCGGCGTCAGGCCAGGCGAAAACGCGGGTTGCGCCGAGCGAACGGGAGTTCATGGCGATATAGGCGCCACCGTAGGCCTTGCGCGTGATCAGGGTGACGCGGGGGACCGTAGCCTCGGCGAAGGCGTGCAGCAGCTTCGCACCGCGGCGAACCACGCCATCCCATTCCTGACCGACGCCGGGCAGGTAACCGGGCACGTCCACGAGCACCACGAGCGGCACGCCGAACGCGTCACACATCCGGACGAAACGCGCCGCTTTCTCCGCCGACGCGGCGTCCAGGCAGCCCCCGAGCCGCATCGGGTTGCTCGCGACCACGCCGACCGTGCGGCCGGCCAGGCGGCCGAGGATGGTCACGATGTTCGGGGCCCACCGCGGGTGCAGTTCGATGCCCGGCGAGTCGAGCAGCCTGGCGGTCAGCAGATGCACGTCGTAGGCGCGGCGCGCCTGTTCGGGCAGCAGGCCGGAAAGGTCGTGCTCCTCCGCGTCCTCGGCGATCTTGCCCTGGTCGCTGAGCATCGCCGCGAGCTGACGGGCCCGGTCGAGCGCCTCGGCGTCGGTTTCCGTCACCACATGCACCACGCCGGAGCGGCGGCTGTGCGGCTCGGGACCGCCGAGTCGCTCGGCGTCCACATCCTCGCCGGTGACCGACCGCACCACATCCGGGCCTGTGACGAATATGCGTCCCTGTCCCGAAAGGATCACGATGTCGGTCAGGGCCGGGCCATAGGCGGCGCCGCCGGCTGCGGGACCGAGCACCACCGAGATCTGCGGTACTCGTCCGGATGCCGCCGTCATCGCGGCGAACACCGTTCCCACCGCGTGCAGGCTGGCCACGCCCTCCGCCAGCCGGGCTCCTCCGGAGTGCCACAGCCCTACGATCGGGACGCCGCGCGACAAGGCCTCCGTGTACGCCCCGACGATCGCGGCGCAGCCCGCGGTGCCCATCGCACCCCCCTGTACCCGAGGGTCGGAGGCGAAGGCGACCGCCCCGGCGCCCTGGATCAGCCCGACGCCCGCGACGGCCCCGCTGCGTTCCCCGCTTTCGGCAGGCAGGAATTCCAGCGTGCCTGGATCAAACAGGGCCGCCAGCCGCGTCCTCGGGTCCCGTGGCAGCATGGCAGGCTGTTCCGGCGGCGCCGCGGGAACAGGCGCCGCCGGAACAGCGGGAGCCGTTGGGGCAGCCCCCGCGGGCGATGCCTGCGGCGGAATGGTCGCGCCGACGGGGCTAGGGTCCAGTCTCGTCATCTCATGTCTCCTTCGGGCGCCCGCTCAGGCCGCGGTGAAGACCAGCGACACGTTGTGGCCGCCGAACCCGAACGCGTTGTTCAGCACCGCCATCGGCTCGGAGCCGCGCTTGCTGAGCGGCCGCGGCTCGGTGGCGACATCCACGGGCACGTCGTCGTCGAGATCATCGAGGTTGATGGTGGGCGGGGCCACGTGCTCCCGCAACGCGAGGATGGCGGCCACCGACTCGATGGCGCCCGCGCCGCCGAGCAGGTGCCCGGTCATTGACTTGGTGGAGGTGACGATCACGCCTTCCGCGGCGGAGCCGAGCGCCTTGACCAGGGCCTGCGCCTCAAGCGCGTCGCCTTCCGGGGTCGAGGTGGCGTGCGCGTTCACGTGCACGATCTGGGTCGGGTCGATTCGCGCGTCGGCCATTGCACGGCAGATCGCCGAGGTAACGCCGGCGCCGTCAGGCGCCGGATGCGCGATGTGATACGCATCCGATGAGTAGCCCGCCCCCGCCGCGATGGCGTACGCCACGGCGCCGCGCTGCCGCGCGTGTGACAGCGACTCCAGCACCAGCATGCCGGCGCCCTCGCCGAGCACGAATCCGTCCCTGGCCTTATCGAACGGGCGCGATGCCCGTTCCGGGTCGTCGTTGCGGGTGGACATGGCGCGCATGACCGCGAACGCGCCGATGTTCAGCGGCATGATCGCGGCCTCCGTGCCGCCGGCCAGCACTACGTCGGCCCGCCCGGAACGGATCATGTCGATTCCGTACCCGATCGCTTCCGCGCCGGAGGCGCAGGCGCTGACCAGCGCGTGAGCGCCCGCCCTGGCCCCGATCTCCATGCTGATCCAGCCGGCCGAGCCGTTCGGCATCAACATCGGCACCGTGTACGGCGAGATGCGCTGCCACCCCTTCTCCTTGAGCGTGTCGTAGGCGGTCAGCGTCGATCCGATACCGCCGATCCCGCTGGTGACCGCCACTCCGAGCCGCTCAGGATCCAATTCAGGCGCTCCCGCATGGGCCCAGGCCTCGCGCGCGGCGACCATGGCCAGCTGCTCGCACCGGTCCATCCGGCGCGCCTGCACCCGGCCCACGACCTCCACCGGGTCGGCGGCCGCCTGCGCCGCGATGCGCACCGGCAGGTCCTTCGCCCACGGCTCGGTGAGCCGTCGGACGCCGCTGCGCCCGGCCAGCATCGCCGCCCAGGTCGACGCGACATCCCCGCCGAGCGGGGTGGTCGCGCCGAGCCCGGTGACGACGACGGTTTCGCGCTCTACTGTCACGCTGTACCTCCGGCGTTCTTTCCGACAAACGTCACCACGTCCTGGACGGTCGTGAGGTCCTTCAGCTGGTCGTCGGGGATCTCGACGCCGAACTTGTCCTGCGCGGCGACGGCGATCTCGACCATCGACAGCGAGTCGATGTCAAGGTCGTCCACGAAGCTCTTGCTCGGGGTTACCTCGTCCGCGGGTACGCCGGCGATCTCTTCGACGATTTCCCCAAGCCCGGCGAGAATCTCCTGGTCGGTCATGGCTGTTGCTCCTTGTCGTTACGTATCCGTGAGGTCTTTGCCCTTTGGCGGGGGCGGGGGTCTTCGCCCTCCCGGACCGGCGGTGAGCCGGTACCGCAGGGCGCGGCTAGGGTACCGTGATCACCTGCGCCGCGTAACACAGCCCCGCGCCGAATCCGAGGAGAAGTGCCGGGGAACCCGGTTTCAGGTCTCCGCGCTCGATCATCCGTGACAGCGCCATCGGGATCGACGCCGAGGACGTGTTCCCTGCGTGTACGATGTCGTCCGCTAGGCGCTCGCGCGGGACGCCGAGCTTGCGCGCGATGGACTCGATGATCCGCAGGTTAGCCTGGTGCGGAACGAAGGCCGACAGCTCGCTCACCGCGACGCCCGCCCGCTCGCACGCCTGCGCGGCGATCGGGTGCATGGTGGTCGTGGCCCAGCGGAACACCGCCTGGCCCTCCTGATGCAGCGAGGAGTTACGGTCCGCGATCGTGATGTTCTGGGACAGCCCTCCGGCACTGCCCCACACCACCGGACCGATCCCGGTTGGCTCGCCGTCCGCCACCGGGCCGACCACCGCGGCTCCGGCGCCGTCCGCGAAGATGATGCAGGTGGAGCGGTCGGTGAAGTCGATCCACGCCGTCATCTTCTCGGCCCCGATCACCAGCACGTGCCGGGCCGTGCCGGCCCGGATCGAGTCCGATGCGTTCGCCAGTGCGTAGCAGAAGCCGGCGCACGCCGCGTTGATGTCGTAGGCGCCAGGTGCCGCGATGCCCAGGCGGTAGGCGACCACCGCGGATACGTTCGGTATCGGCGACTCGGTGCTGCAGGTGGCCACGATGACCAGGTCTATGTCGGCCGGGGACAGGCCGCTGCTGGCCAGCGCCTTGCCGCCGGCGACGAACGCCATGTCCGTCACGCTCTCGTCGGGTCCGGCGATCCGGCGGCTGACGATGCCGACCCGGCTGCGGATCCATTCATCTGTGGTGTCGACCTTGGCCGCGAGGTCATCGTTGGTGACCTCGTTGCCCGGCTGGTAATCGCCGAACGACAAGATGCGCGCGCCCGCGGCGGGCTTGAAAGGGTCAGCGGGCTTGAGGGCCGTGAGGGGGGTGACGGATTGGGGGGATGTCATGCGCCTTCCTTTCCTCCCGGGGGGACCCGTCCCCCCGGACCCCCCTGGGGCTGGACGCGGACAAGCGGCTGGCCTTCGCTGACCGGATCTCCGTCTTCCACCAGCCATTCGATGATCTCGGCAGGCCAGGGCGCCGTGACCGCTCGCTCGCCGCCGCGGGCGACGACAGTGCCAAGCTCCGCGGTATGACCGACTGTAGCGCCCGCCCGGGTCGCGCCCCCGTTTTCCGGTACCGAACGGAACCGGCCAGATGTCGGCGAGACGATCAGCCGCCATTCCGGCGTGTGGCCGGGGCTGTGGTGGGAGATGGAGTCGGACAGGTGTTCCTCGATCAGGTCGCGCGCCGCGTCGAGCTGATCCGGCGTCTTGATCGCCAGCTGGGCCACGCCCGGCAGCGCCCGCTTGGCCAGGCCCGCTAGCGTGCCGGCCGGCGGCAGCTCGATGAAAGCGGTCACGCCCAGATCGGCCATGGTCCGCATGCACAGGTCCCAGCGCACCGGCGCGGCGACCTGAGTGATGATGCGCTCGAGCCACTCCTTGCCCGTGGTGACCGCCGCCCCGTCGGCGTCGGACAGCAGCGTGATGGCCGGATCCTCGACGGTGACGCTGGCGGCCGCGTCCCGGAGGGCGCCGATGGCCGACGCCATGTACTGGGAGTGGAAGGCTCCCGCGACCTGCAGCGGGCGCAGCCGCGCGCCAGCTGGCGGAGCGGCCGCGAAGGCGTCAAGGTCGGATATCTTCCCGGCGGCCACGATCTGTCCCGCGGCATTGACGTTCGCTGGCGTGAGACCGTTCTTGGCGATGGCCGCGAGTACCTCGCCCTGGTCGCCGCCGAGCACGGCCGTCATCCCGGTCGGTTCGGCCGCTGATGCCGCCGCCATCGCGGTGGCGCGCACCGTGACCAGGCGAATGGCGTCGTCCGTGCTGAGGACGCCGGCGATCACCCCGGCCGCGAGCTCCCCGACGCTATGCCCCGCTGCCGCGTCGGCGGAAATATCGCTGGCATCGCCGCGCGCCAGCGCTCCGGCGGCAGCCAGCGCGGCCGCCACTAGTAGCGGCTGCGCGACCGCGGTATCCCTGATCTCATCGGCGTTCGCGGTGGTGCCGTACCTGATGAGGTCGCAGCCCGCCAGCTCGGAAGCGACCCCGAGACGTTCGGCGACACCGGGCAGTTCGAGCCAGGGCGCGAGAAATCCAGGCGTCTGCGCACCCTGCCCTGGTGCAGTGATGATCAACATCCTCTTACCCTGCCCTGTAGAAGTCCGCCACATGAATGTCGAACGGTACGAAGTTCTCCGTCCTAAATTTGTAGCTTCCCTCCAAGTAACGTTAGCCCAGATGTCATCATCGCGTTACCGCTCACGCTCTGTCGTCTCTCGCCTCCCGGGCGCCCGCCCCTTCGGCTCGCCTGGCGGCCAGGCGGCCCAAGGCGATGGCGACCCACAGGGTAAAGCCATCCCGGCCGACTGAAGGCGTGTACTCGGTGAGCTCGGCGACGCGGCGCAACCGGTAGCGGACCGTGTTCGGGTGGACGAACAGCAGCCGCGCGGTGGCCTCGAGGGAGGAGCCCTGCTCCAGGTAGGTCGTCAGGGTGTCGAGCAGCGCGGGTCCGCCGCCAAGCAGCGGCTCATACACGTCGCTGATCAGGGCCGCCCGGGCGTCATCGTCGCCGTCCAGAGCACGTTCGGGCAGCAGTTCGTCCGCGCCGGTAGGCCGCGGCGCGTCCGGCCAGGCGGAGGCGGCGTGCAGCGCGGCCAACGCGGCCCGGGCGGAGACCGAGGCGGCGCGCAGGTCGCGGACCAGCGGGCCGGCGATGACCGGTCCGGGCCCGAACCGCCCGGCGAATCGCTCGGCTGCGGCGATCGGGTCGTCGGTGCCCCCCAGGACCAGGATCAGCCGGTTCCCCTGAACGCCCGCCAGCAGGTCCAGCCGGGCCCGTCTGGCCTGGGCCCTGAGGTCCTCGATGAGCGGCTCAGGCCCGACGTCCCCGTTGCTTCCGTTGCCTCCTCGGCCAGCCGAGCCTTCCTCTTCGCCGATGGTGCCGACAACAACTACGACGGGCGAGGATGACCAGTTCAGCGCGGAAGCCCACGAGTGCATCGAGTCCTCGGTTTCCCCGCGCACCAGGGAATCCACCACCAGGGCTTCCAGCCGGGCGTCCCAGGCGCCGCGTGCCTCGGCCGTCCGGGCGTATACCTGGGCCGCGCTGAACGCGATCTCCCTGGCGTAGGTCAGCACAGCCTCGCGCAGTTCCGCTTCGCCGCCGGGTACGGCGAGCTCGTCGACCTGGGCTTCCACCGCGTCGATGATGACCCGCACCATCTCGACCGCGTGCTGGAGGCTGACCGCGCGGGCCAGCTCGCGCGGCGCCGTGCCGAACACCTCGGTCACTGCGGGCCGATTACGCTCCGGGTGCCTGATCCAGTCCAGGAAGGCGGCGATTCCCGCCTGGGCGACCAGGCCCAGCCAGGACCGGTTCTCCGCGGACATCTTGCGATACCAGGGCAGCCGCTCGTCCATGGCAGCAATGGCGGCAGTGCCGAGCGTTCCCGTCGCGCGCTCCATCCGCCGCACGGTTTCCGGGTGTACCCGCGGCTTGGACCCCTTGGACCCCCTTACCTGCTCCTTCGCCGCCATCCCTCCACCCTGCCACGTTCCGCCTCAGCCGAGTACTGCCAAACGCCCCGGGCCGACGGCACCCCGCCGGCCTCTAGCTGGCGGGCCCGCCGGGTCCGTCGGTCGGGGTATCCATCCGGGAAACCACCAAACCCACCCTAATACCCATAAAAAGGTCACGACAAGGTGCTGCCGCCGTATGACCGGGCCGCACCGGTGGACCATCGGGCCGGTTCTATGCGGTCCTATGTTCCATAGGTGCGGTGGCGGCGCGGCCCGCGGTGGCTGGGCCGGGCGGGGTGGAGCCTGTGTGGTTGCTGGCGGGGCTGGCGGGGCCGGGGGGAATTGGCGCCGACTCCAGATCGCGACCGCAGTCGGCGCCCGTACCGGAACCAGCGCTACGAAAGGGCCTCGCTGACTGCGAGGTCGAGGCGGTACCGGGTTATGGCCTGGGCGGGCAGGCCCGGGTCCACGGCGCCACTACGAGCTAGCTCCCAGAGCACCGCGACCGTGATCGACTCGGCGTCTACGTGGAAGAACCGCCGGGCTGCCGGGCGCGTGTCGGAGAACCCGAACCCGTCGGTGCCGAGCGAGGTGAATGTGCCAGGCACCCAGCGGGCGATCTGGTCGGGTACCGCCTTGATCCAGTCGGACACCGCGATCGTCGGACCGACCGTGTCGGCCAGTGCCGAGCTCAGGTACGGCACCCGCGACGGCTCGCTGGGGTGCAGCATGTTCCACGACTCGCAGGCCAGCGCGTCCCGGCGCAGCTCAGTCCAGGACGTGGCCGACCACACGTCGGCGGACACGCCCCAGTCGGTGGCTAGCATGTCCTGGGCCGTCAGAGCCTGCCGCAACGCCACCCCGGAGGCCAGGATCTGGGCCCACGGCGCCGAAGCCACTGACCGTTCGGATTCAGCCTCACCCCCAGCATCCGAAGCAGCCTCACCCCCAGCATCCGAAGCAGCCGAAGCATCCGAAGCATCCGAAGCATCCGAAGCATCCGAAGCATCCGAAGCATCCGAAGCATCCGAAGCATCCGAAGCATCCGAAGCATCCGAAGCATCCGAAGCATCCG
>Ga0302181_10003220_pt1 | contig 11253 bp, 11 predicted proteins | sample I_Palsa_E3_3_FD_198786 | JGI IMG/M metagenome (GOLD analysis project Ga0302181, IMG submission 198786) | Peat permafrost microbial communities from Stordalen Mire near Abisko, Sweden - I_Palsa_E3_3 | ecosystem: Environmental > Terrestrial > Soil > Palsa > Peat permafrost | place: Sweden... | reverse complement strand
TCACCATTGCCCCGAGCGAGATCGGGATCCTGAAGGCGCTCACGCCGTAGGCCCTTGCCAGCTCGATCAGCGGCGCGTTCTGCCAGGCTGTCCCGTAGTTGTGGGTGCCCGCTACCTCGACGTAGCTCATGAAGACGAACCAGACTCCTGCGAAGGCCAAGCTCCAAATGACCGCCTTGGGTACGTTCTTGAGGGGGTTCCTAGCCTCGCCGCCCAGGGCCGTCGCGCTCTCGAAGCCCACGAGGCTGAAAATGGATATGACGATCCCGAGGCTGAGGCCATGAAAATCGAGGCCCTTCAGCTTCAGCTGGGCGGTGTCAACCGTAAGGCCGTGCTTGAAAAGGATTACGAACGCCAGGACGGCGATGCACGCAACCGACAACGCCTCGATCACGAGGGTGAGGGCGGATGACACGTGGATGTCCCTGTAAGCGACGACCCAGCACCCGGTGGCACTGATGAGGAACAGCAATATCGGAGGAGCTGTGAAACCCGCGCCGATGGCATTCAAGAACTGCTGAGCAAATATGGCAAAACCCGTCAGCCCGGCGATGCCAATGAAGAGGTAGGACCAGATGAGTGACCAGCCGGAGAAAACACCGGTGGTCGGCCCGAGCCCACGCGCCGTGTATGCGTACATGGAGCCTGCACCGTTGGTCCGCTTGGCAAACTGATTGAGGCAAAGGACCACGAACATCAACATCACCGTGCCGAAGGCATAAGTGACCCAGGTGCCTTGGCCCGCGTAGCTGAACGCTATAGGGATAATGAGGACCGCTGTCATGGTGGGCGAGATAAGCCCAATAGATTCGGCCAAGATCGTGGGAAAACCCAGGGCGTTGGCACGCAAAGTATGGTCTGGGGCGCTTAGTGCTGTAGTTGTCCCGGTACTGGCCCCGGGCGGGCGCGTTCGAGTAAGTGCCATCGCAATTAGCCTCCTTTATGAGAGCGGGCCGCCGACTGTCTTGCTCGACTACCCGTTCCAGGTTTCTCCGAGCACCTATCGGTGACCGGGCTGCCGAGGCCGCGACTACCTCATAAATTTCCTACGTCTGAACGTAGGGCACTACTAATACCGAGCTATTACGCCACCATTACGTTCACGTGAACTTGTGGGCGACGTGAAGTGCTCGTTCAGTCGAGGCTGACGCTGTCAGCGCTGAGTGCCCAGTCTGGGAAGGACTGGTCTGTGAGGAGAAGATCTTCGTAGAACGCCCCAAAAGTCCTTTCAGGATGGGCGATAGCGATCTCCAGGACCCAGAGGTTGGGGTTCGGCCTGAAACTGATGTCAGCCAGGGAACCGTCGTAGTGAGCGGAGTGCGGGAAATCCGAAAGCCGGTGCCCAGAAAGGTCCATGTTCAGTACCCAACCGCGCTGGTTTGCTGCTTGCTGCGCAAACTCATAGAGCTCTTGGCCTGTTGAGCCCTTGGAAAACCACATGGCACGTACGTCTTCCCAGATGGCTCTCACGTCCACCTTGGCCTTGTGGTGCTCAGGGTCGTCGCCAACGACGAACGTTTCGCCGGCGTCACCCTCGGTGTCCCCATAAATAGGTCCAATATCGATGAAGAAGATGTCATTTGGCTGCAGCACGACCCCCGGCTCGGACTGCGCCATGAAGTCCTTGGTGGTGTTCGGCCCCAAACGAGTGATTATGTGGTGCCAACCACGCCGCATCCCCATGCTCTTGAGCACGTCCCGGGCCATGGCCCGGGCGTCCTCTTCGACCATGCCGACGCTGATGCCGGCCGCGATCTTGTAGACAGCGTGCCGGGTCCGTAGCCGCATGTCGAGCAACTTGTTCAGGTCGTACTTCTCGCCGGTGCCTTCTATCTGCGCTGAAGTCGTTGTTGTCATGCCAGAGCTCCATTTCTTTCGGTTATTGGAGTGGGGTTGTTCATCGGTGAGCGCCCCAAAGCCCCCTGGGCCCTTGCGCCGCAACGACAAGGACCTCTGCGGGCACGTTCTCCGCACCGAGGCGGTGGGGGTTTTCGGCGTCGAAATGCGCACAGCTCCCGGCAGGGACGCTGTACGGCCGCCCGTCGTAGTCGAGCACCAGGGTTCCGCTCACGACGTAGACCCACTCTTCACCGTGGTGGCGAGCAGGCGGACCAGGTATGCGTTCGGGTGAAATGGTCATGCGAAGGGCCTCGAGAGCCCCCGAGCCCGGGTAACCGCTGCAGGCCACGACGTTGAGCCCGGCGACCTCGTGGGGTGCCTCGCCGCCGGAGTAGACGCTCAACGGCGTGCTGCTGTCGATGTCCTCCTCCCCGAGAAGGCGGCCGACCGGTACGCGCAGCGCTGCAGCAAAAGTGAGGAGCGCTGCAATGGAGGGTTGGCGTTCGGCGGATTCGAGGCGGGACAGGTGGGCCTTGGAGAGCCCCGTCAGGGTCGCGAGCTCGTCGAGGGTGTAGCCCGCCTGCTCACGGGCGGCCTTCAGCCGTTCGCCGATAGACGACAGAGCATGCTCGTTGACGAGCTGAGCGGGGGCCATCGACGGTCAATCTAAGCGGTGGTTGTCTGAGAGACAACCACTTGTTGTCACACTTAATAGACCATTAACAGGACCGAAAAGAGAGCGTAAAACTCACGCCTCGCGGACAAGGCCCGCAAAACGGTCGAGCAACGTGCCGCGCGCCGGCGCGAGTTCAGCGATAGCAGAGCCTGCTTGCGTGGCAATGTCCTCGGGCGGGACACCGCAATCGGCAGCTTCGTCGCCGAAGGCTGCTAGGAACGCGTCGATCGCAGGACCGTCGACTTCCAGGTGGAACTGGAGCCCCCAGGCCCGAGGACCGGCCCGGAATGCTTGGTTCGGGTAGGCCTTGCTCGTGGCCAGGTGGATTGCCCCAGGTGGCAGGTCGAAGGTGTCCCCGTGCCAATGGAGCACGGTGACCTCACTGGGAAGATCGCTGAAGAGCAGGTCCTGCTCGGCCTCTCCCACCACCAGAGATACGGGTGCCCAACCGATCTCAGGCCCCTCCGCCCCCGGGTAGACCTTGCCGCCCGCGGCTATCGCGAGCAGTTGCGCCCCGAGGCACACCCCGAGCGCCGGCAACTCTCGCTCAAGGGCATCTTCGAGAAGGTCGATCTCCGCAGTCCTTGTCGCGAAGCCGTCGTCCGAGGCGGCCGACATCGGGCCGCCCATGACCACCAAGCCGTTGTAGCCGTCAAGGCTGGCGGGTGGGTCGTCGCCGGCGAACACCTGGCAGAGCTCAACGGCGATGCCAGCGTTCTCGAGCGCTTCTGCGATGAGGTAGGGCCCCTCGGGCGGGAGGTGCTGTATGACGAGGCAGGTAGTCACTGCCCTCGCAGCCTAGTTTGAATGGCATGGAGGCAACATTGCACCGCGAGCTTGGCCTGACCGATGAAGAAGCTGCTTCTATCGAACGGATCCTGGGCCGCGTACCTAATCACCTCGAGCTGGCCATGTACGCGGTGATGTGGAGCGAGCACTGCTCCTACAAGTCGTCCAGGCTCCATCTTCGTCGTCTCCCGACCACTGGGCCCGCCGTGCTGGTTGGCCCCGGCGAGAACGCCGGGGTGATCGACGCCGGCGACGGGATTGCCGTAGCGATACGCATCGAGAGCCACAACCACCCGTCCGCGATAGAGCCCTACCAGGGGGCCGCTACCGGGGTCGGCGGGATAATACGCGACATCTTCACCATGGGCGCCCGGCCGATCGCATTGATGGACCCACTGCGCTTTGGCCTCCCGGACGATGCCCGCAACCGTTGGGTCGCGAGCGGGGTGGTGAGCGGTATCTCTGGCTACGGCAACGCCGTCGGGGTCCCAACTGTCGGGGGCGAGCTCGAGTTCGCGGGGTGTTACGCGGGCAACCCGCTCGTGAACGTCCTGTGCTGTGGGCTCCTGCCCAAGGACCGCCTCGTTTTGGGGCGGGCGGGGGGCGAGGGGAGCCTTGCGGTGCTGCTTGGTTCGAGCACCGGGCGCGACGGGATAGGCGGGGTGAGCGTCCTGGCCTCGGCGGCCTTCACCGATGACCCCGAAGCTGAAGCTGCCAAGCGCCCGAACGTCCAGGTCGGCGACCCGTTCGAGGAAAAGCGCCTGATCGAGGCGACCCTCGAGCTGCTCGACAAGCACCTGGTGCTCGGTATCCAGGACCTCGGCGGTGCCGGGATCACGTGCGCTACCAGCGAGACGGCCTCCCGGGGCGGGGTGGGCATGGACGTGAACGTCGAAGCGGTACCGCTGCGCGAGCAGGGCCTGGCGCCCTTCGAGGTGATGACGAGCGAGAGCCAAGAGCGCATGCTGGCGATCGTCACACCGGCAGTGCTGGATGCCGTGATGGAGGTCTGCGGGCGTTGGGAAGTGCGTGCGACGGTCATAGGCAGAGTCACCGGCTCGGGCCGGCTGCGCGTGCTGAGGGGATGGGATGGGGAGGTCCTGGCCGATGTCCCAGCCGCGAGCCTCCATGAGGACTCCCCAATGTACGAACGCCCTATGCAGCGCCCCCCGTGGCTGGACGAGCTCGTTGCCGATGACCCGGCAAGGCTGCCGGGCCCAGCTTCTTCAAAGGAACTGGTCGAGGACCTGCTGGCCATGCTCGTCGACCCCTCCTGGGCGTTCCGCCAGTTCGACCACCAGCTGTTCCGCAACACGGTCGTTGCTCCCGGAGCCGATGCAGCAGTTTTGCGGCTCTCGGCCCCCGGTGTGCGGGCATCTGCCGGGGCCGGTGCCCGCGCGATCGCTCTTTCGACAGACGGCAACTCCCGCTGGTGCGCTCTCGACCCGCGTGCAGGCACGCGCCTGGTCGTTGCGGAGTCAGCCCTCAATGTCGCCTGTACGGGCGCCCGACCGGTTGCACTGGTCAACTGCTTGAACTTCGGCAACCCCGAGCACCCAGCAGTGATGTGGCAGCTCTCGGAGGCTATTGACGGTATGGCCGAGGCGTGCGAGGCGCTCGGCATCCCGGTGGTCGGCGGCAACGTCAGCCTTTACAACGAGAGCATGGGCACCGATATCGACCCGACCCCGGTGGTCGGGACGCTTGGCTTGATCGACACGCTGGAGGCCGGGATCCCCACCCCGTCGTTCCGCGAAGGCAGCCGGGTGGTCCTGCTTGGGCCGAGTGGCTCGGGCGCTACTTCCCTCGCCGGGTCGCGCTGGGCAGCCGAGCGCCGGGGCCACGCCGGAGGTACCCTCCCGCCGCTCGACCTTGGACTGCATTCGCGTCTGCTCGTTTTCGTGGCGGCCCTTGTACAAGAGCGCCTGGTCGACGGGATCCACGACGTTTCCGATGGTGGCCTCGCCGTGGCGCTGGCAGAGATGGCGGTGAAAAGTGTGACCGGGTGCCGGGTAAGCGGGATCAGCGGTCACCAAGAGCTTTTCGGCGAAGGTCCCTCCAGGGTGCTCCTGAGCGTGCCACCACCACAGCTGCCCTTTGTCATCGAACGTGCTCGCGCTGCCGGTATGCCCGTCACCGAGATTGGCTCCGCCGGTGGTGACCGCATCGTTATCGACGGTCTTGCCGACTTCAGCGTTGACGAGGCTGTTGCAGCCTGGAGGGGCGCACTGCCGGCGCTCTTTGCGGCGCCTTAGACGGCCAGGCCATCTGGAGCGGGCCAGCGGATAGCGCGTTGCAGCCCGTCTGCGCTTAGGCCAAGGACGCCGCTGACAGCAACATCCTCGTAGCCGTCGGCAAATCTACGGATCCGGACGGTCCGAGACGCTGGTTCGACGACGATGATTTCCTCGACCCCGTGTGCGGCGTAGAAGGGGAATTTCTCGTGCGTCTCGTCGTCGGTTGAGACAACTTCGACAACCAATGCGGCCCTGATCACGTAAACGCCGTCACCTTCGGGCACGGAGCGGTGGTAGCCACCATCGGGTACCCGGAAGTCGCTGGCACGCCCGAGATTGAACGGGCCGGTCTCGATCAAACCCGCAGCGTCGGCGAAAGGACGGAGCACCCTCGCGACCTCGCGTTCGACGTAGGCGTGCCCGAAACCAGGCACCGGTGCCAGGTGGTGGTTGCCCTCCCAGACTTCGTCGAACCTGTCGAGCCCGAGCGAACGGCGTCGTTGGATGAGCTGTTGCAGTTCCGGAGGAGGAGGGCCGATCACCACGGTCTTCACGTTTACAGGATATTTGACTTGACACGGCTGGTTGGCGGGGGTAGGCAGGGAATGACACGGGAGCCCTACAGGACCGGGCTGAGAGGAGGGCTGGGAGCCCTCGACCGTTGAACCTGATCCGGGTCATGCCGGCGGAGGGAGCACACGTGCTGGGCCGTCTTCACTACATCGCAAGCTACAAGGGCGACGACGAACCTGCCCGCACGCTCGCTCTCATCTCCGTCGTGCTCGACGCCGGAGTGCGTTGCGTGCAAGTTCGTGCCAAGGACTGTTCGGACCGGCTGCGCTACGAGATCTCTGAGCAGGTCGTGAAGCTCTGCCACGAGGCCGGGGCCACCTGCATCATCAACGACCGCGTCGATATCGCATTGGCGGTGGGAGCCGACGGCGCCCATGTCGGGCCTGAGGATCTGACCGTCGCAGTAGCACGGCGACTGCTGGGCGAAGGGCTCATGCTCGGCGCGTCAGCGCGGACAGCCGCGGTCGCCCGCGCGGCCGTCGCAGCTGGGGCCAGCTACCTCGGTGTTGGCCCCTGCTACCCGACGTCGACGAAAGACGGTCTCCCCAACCCCATCGGTGCCGCAGGGCTAGCGGCGGTCGCCGTCGCTGTCGCTGTGCCGGTCCTTGCCATTGGCGGTGTCACGGCCGACCGCATCCCTGAACTGCTCGAAGCGGGCGCCTATGGGATAGCCGTAGTCGGCGCGATCGCAATGTCCAGAGACCCCGCCGCGGCTGCTCGCAGGCTCGTAGCCAACCTCGAGCCGAGCCGTCTGTGACCTCCCGTACGGTAGACGTCGTCGTAATCGGGGCCGGCGTTATAGGCCTATCTGTCGCGTGGCGTGCAGCTCAAGAAGGCCTCACAGTCGCCGTTTGTGACCCGGAGCCGGCGCGCGGTGCGTCGTGGGCGGCAGCGGGCATGCTTGCGCCGACGACCGAGGGGCGCTGGGGTGAGGGCACGCTACAGGCATTGTCGCAAGCTTCGGCTGCCGCGTGGCCGGGCTACGCCGCCGCCCTGGAGGAAGACGGCGGCCTACCCGTCGGGCTGCGAAGGGACGGCATGCTCAGCGTCGCCCTCGATGGCGATGACTACCGTGCGCTGGAGGAGTCTTTCGCGGTCCAGCGCGAACTGGGTTGCGATGTCGAGCTGCTTACAGGCCAGGAATGCCGGCAGCTGGAGCCGTCTCTCAACCCTCGCATAGCCGGCGGGGTGCTGAGCTCTGGCGATCACCAGGTGGACAACAGGGCATTGCTGCGGGCGCTCACCCAAGCCGTTGACCGGCGCGGCGTGGAGTTGTTGCGCTCGGCGGCGCGAGAGGTCCGGCACACGCCTGCAGAGCACGTGGCCGGGGCCCTGCTCGACGACGGGACTGAGTTGGCGGCAGGCAGGGTTGTCGTGGCTGCAGGATGGCGCTCCGGTCATCTCGGCGGCCTGGCCCGCGGCGACGTCGCACCGGTCCGCCCCGTCAAGGGCCAGATCCTCCGCCTTCGCTCGGATCCATCAATTCCCGTGATCGGCAGGGCCATCCGTGCGATGGCGCAGGGCCGCCCCGTTTATCTGGTGCCTCGGGCCAATGGCGAAGTCGTAGTCGGCGCCACGATGGAGGAGCAGGGAGCTGACACGACCGTGACCGCAGGAGCCGTGTACGACTTGCTCCGTGCCGCTGTCGCTGTGGTCCCCGAGGTTGCGGAACTGGAACTGAGCGAGGCCATGGCGGGGTTGCGCCCGGGCTCGCCCGACAATGGCCCGGTCCTCGGGGCAGCAGCGACGCCCGGTCTTTTTCTCGCCACAGGGCATTACCGCAACGGGATCCTGCTGGCGCCCCTTACCGCCGACGCGCTCTTCGAGGCGGTCTCGGGGCGGCCTATCTCCGGCCCGGCCGCGGCCTTTTCGCCCCAGCGGTTCAGCGTGGGCGAGCCGGCCTATGAGTCGCGCGTATGAGTAGCCGCCATGAACGGCCCAGTATGGACGGGCCAATATGAGCGGTGCCGTGAAGCTCCACGTGAACGGTGAGCCGTTCGAACTTGCCCGGGGGGCGACGGTCGCCGACGTGGTTGGGGCCCTTGGCTGCGGGCCGCGAGGGATCGCTGTGGCGGTCAACTCTGAACTGGTGCGCAGAGACGAATGGCCAACTGCCGAGCTGGCCGAAGGAGACAGCGTGGAAGTGCTCCATGCCGTTGCAGGAGGTTGACTTTGAGCGTTGACCAATGGAGCGACCGAGGGCTTTCAGGCCCGCGGGGTGAACCCGACGACGCGCTTGTCATTGCCGGCGACGAAATAGGGCCCCGTCTCATTTTGGGGACCGGCGGGGCGGCAAGTATGTCTGAGCTCGAGGAGGCAATTAGGGCATCGGGCGCGGCCCTGGTGACGGTGGCGCTGCGCCGGATCGTCCCTGGGGCCGAGGGGTCGGTGTTCGAGGTTTGCGAACGGACCGGAGTGCGCGTCCTGCCGAACACGGCGGGTTGTTTTACCTCGCGCGACGCCGTGCGGACGGCAGAAGCGGCCCGCGAGGCGTTCGAGACCAACTGGGTCAAGCTCGAGGTGATCGCGGACGACAGCACACTGCTCCCAGACCCGATCGAAACGCTGGACGCAGCCGAGAAGCTGGTCCGTGCGGGCTTTGCCGTGCTGGCCTACACCAACGACGACCCCGTCGTCGCGCAGCGCCTCGCCGGCGTTGGTTGTGCAGCAGTGATGCCGCTCGGGTCGCCGATCGGTAGCGGGATGGGCATCCGGAACCCGTACAACATCGCCCTCATCCGGGCCACATTGGCGGTGCCGGTGGTGCTGGACGCGGGTGTTGGGACTGCGTCCGACGCTGCGATAGCGATGGAACTGGGCTGCGACGCGGTCCTGGTCGCCTCGGCGGTCACCCGCGCCCGGGAACCGGCGGTCATGGCCAAGGCGATGGCCCACGCAGTCAAAGCCGGGCGCCTCGCCTACCTGGCGGGCCGTATCCCACGACGGCTTTACGCTCAGGCAAGCACAACCTCCGACGGGATGCCTCAGCTTTGAGCTCGCCTGCGACTACTGCTCATGCAATGCGCCGTCCGGTGTGTCATCCGGTGCGCCCAGCGCTGGTGCTCCCGAGGTTGCTCGTCGTTGCCGACAGCGCGTACACAGGCGGTCGTCCACTGCTGGCGGTGGTGCGCGAGGCGGTGGCTGGGGGGGCGCGCGCGGTATGGCTGCGGGACAAGCACGCCGCCGCGGGTGATCGGAGGCGCTTGGCCGAGGCCCTCGCGGAGATGCTCCACGCAGTCGGCGGCGTTCTCATAGCGAGCCCCGGGACGGGGAGCGGGGCGGCGGACGGCGTGCACCTCGGAGCGGCCGATCCCTGGCCCGGCGGGGCTGGTGAGTTCGCGGTCGGGCGTTCCTGTCACAGCGACAAGGAGCTATCGAGAGCCAACGCCGAAGGTTGCCAATGGGCCACCCTTTCGCCCGTCTACCCGTCCCGGTCGAAGCCCGGCTATGGCCCACCGCTCGGGCCGGCTGCTCTCGCAGGGGCCCCGCTGCCTACGTGGGCCCTCGGAGGGGTCGACGCGGCGAACGCGGCAGAATGCCTCGGATCGGGCGCGGCGGGTGTCGCGGTCTTGGCAGCGGTCCTGAGTTCGCCCGACCCGGCGGCCGCGTTCGCCGAGATCCAGGACCGCCTGGATGAGGTGGGACGATGACGCCGCCGGTGGCGCTTACAATCGCGGGCTCGGACTCCGGCGGCGGAGCTGGGATCCAAGCCGACCTGAGGACCTTTGCCGCCTTGGGGGTGTTCGGGACTACGGCGATCACCTGCGTCACCGCCCAGAACACAGCACATGTAAACGCGGTCCACGTCTTGCCGGCCTCCTTCGTGCGTGCGCAAATTGAAGCTGTAATCGAGGACATGACGGTTTCAGGTGCCAAAACCGGGGTCCTTTACAGCGAGGAGATAGTCAGGGAGGTGGCCGCGCTGGCACGAAGCCTGCCTGCGCTAGTTGTAGACCCGGTCCTGGTTGCCTCCACCGGCCGGCGCCTTACCGACGACGGCGCGGTCCAGGCGTACCGGGAGGTGTTGCTGCCGGCGGCTGCCGTTGCCACCCCCAACCTTCTCGAAGCCAGCGTGCTGCTCGGAGAAAAACTCGAGACCCTGGACGATGCGCGCGAGGCCGCTCGCCGTCTCGGCGACCTTTCCCCCGTCGTCGTGGTGAAAGGGGGCCACGGCAATGACCCGAGCGTTTCGGTGGACGTGGTGTGGGACGGCCAGAGCACCTGGGAGATAACCCAGCCGAGGATCGAAACCACGAACACGCACGGTGCGGGCTGTACTTTTTCCGCCGCGATCGCCGCCGGCCTGGCGCGGCGCCTCTCGGTGAAAGACGCGATCGAGCACGCGAACACCTTTGCTCACCAAGCAATTCAGGGCAGTGCCAGTTGGCGCCTTGGCGCCGGGGCAGGGCCTCTCGACCACTTTGGATGGAAGGAAGACGAGAAATGACAACAATTTCGCTCGGTACGGCCCGTCGCAAGGTTTCCAGGCCTGGCCCGGGAGGTGTGGAGGTACCGTTCCAGGAGGTCGCTATAGACGGTGGAGCCGGAGCCGTTTACCTATACGACACAAGCGGCCCTTCGCCCGATGGCCCGCCGACCGGTTTACCGGCGCTGCGCGAGCGATGGGTTGAAGAGCGCGGCGATACCGTTGCAGTCGAAGGCCGGGCGCGCCAGCCGAGAGACGACGGGCGGGCGGCTCTCCGCCGCCAGTTGTTGGCGGAGCCGGCGGCTTTGCCTGCTACCCGGCCGCCCCGTCGCGCCCTGCCCGGCAAGAACGTGACGCAGATGCACTACGCCCGCCGCGGCCTCGTGACCCCGGAGATGCACTTTGCAGCCGTGAGGGAGAACCTCGACCCTGAGCGGGTCCGTGAGGAGCTTGCCAGGGGCCGCGCCATCCTGCCGTCCAACATCAACCACCCCGAGGCCGAGCCCATGCTCATCGGGCGCAGTTTCCTGGTGAAGGTGAACGCCAACATCGGCAATTCCTCGGTGACGTCATCGATCGAAGAAGAGGTCGACAAGATGCGCTGGGCAACCCGCTGGGGCGCCGACACAGTGATGGACCTGTCGACGGGAGCGGACATACATACCACGCGCGAGTGGATAATCCGCAACTCGCCGGTCCCCATCGGCACGGTA
>Ga0302181_10003218_pt1 | contig 11259 bp, 14 predicted proteins | sample I_Palsa_E3_3_FD_198786 | JGI IMG/M metagenome (GOLD analysis project Ga0302181, IMG submission 198786) | Peat permafrost microbial communities from Stordalen Mire near Abisko, Sweden - I_Palsa_E3_3 | ecosystem: Environmental > Terrestrial > Soil > Palsa > Peat permafrost | place: Sweden... | reverse complement strand
GATCGCGAGCGTCCGCAGCCCATCCGCCGCGGGGGCGGCGAGCCCATCGACTTCCGAGGGCAGCACGCTCTTCAGTTCCTTCGCCACGTCGACCTGGCTGAACAGTTCGTTGACCAGCAGGTTGCCGACCGCTGCCTCGATCTTGGGATCGGCAAGCAACCGCGAGCTCGTGTTCGTCCAGTTGTCGGTGTTGAGCACCTGCCTGTTCACCCACACCGCCAGCACCGCGAACACGCCTACGAGGACCGCCAACGCGAAGATCGCGTTGATCCCCCAGTGTCGCGCGTGCGGTGCCGGTGCCGGCGCGGTTGGAAGGGTCTCGGTGGGAGGCTCGGAGGTGCTTTGGGCCGGAGGCTCCATGCCCGCTCATCATCTCACGCCGAGGATCGAAAACGCTGCCGAGTACCGGTGTAGACTGCGCCACGTGCGTAAGGCATCCGCAATCGCCGTGCTGTTACTCGGTGTGCTGCTGCTGGCGGGCTGTGGTGAATCCTCTGAAGAAAAGGCCAAGGCACAGGTCTGCACAGCGAAGTCGGACATCTCCAAGCAGGTGAAGACGCTCAGCGAACTGACGATCTCCACCAACCTGCTGACCCAGGCCAAGGACGGGCTGGAAGCGATCGCCTCAGACCTCACGACGATCAAGGACGCGCAGCCCAACCTCGCACCGGCGCGCAAGGAACAGATCTCCTCGGCGACGCACACCTTCGAAGCCCAGGTCAGTTCGATCATCACCGGCCTGGTCTCGAACCCGTCGCTGAGCAACGCCGAAAAGCAGCTGAAGGCCTCGCTGACGCAGTATGCAAAAAGCTTTGAACGGGCGCTCGCTCCGATCAACTGCTCTTAACACCGCTTCGCGGCTCCAATAGGTTCTGAATAGTCGTGACCGACCCCAACTCGACATTGGCCGCTCCAACGCAGCCGGCGTTGGCCACTCACCGGGAGCGTTACGGGCTGCTGCTCGGCGCGATCATCATTGCGTTCGCGATTCAGGGAATCGCCGAACCGGGCAAGATCGAGGAGATCCTCGTCGCGGTCCTGCTGGGCGCCACGCTGTTGCTCGCACTGTGGGTGGCTGACGCAAAGCCGAGGGTCATGTGGGGGGCGGTCCTGATCGTCGCCGCTTTGATCCTTATCAGCATCATTGAAGCCGCCAACGGTAACGTCAGCGGTGGCGCGACCCGGATCGCGAATGCCCTGCTCGTGGCGCTCGCCCCGCCCGCGATCATCCTCGGCGTCCTGCGCAGTCTCCGCGCACGTCAGGCGGTCACGCTGGAAGCTGTTTTCGGGGTGCTGTGCGTGTACATCCTGCTCGGCATGTTCTTCGCCTCCGTATACGGCACGATCGACCGCTTCGGAGGCAATCCGTTCTTCGCCGGCGGCCAGACGGCGACCGTCGCGCGGTGCCTGTACTTCAGCTTCGCGAGCCTGACGACCGCCGGTTACGGCGATTTCACCGCGCGCACGAACCTCGGCCACACGCTGTCGGTGTCCGAGGCGCTGCTCGGGCAGATCTACCTCGTCACGGTGGTCTCGCTGATCGTGGCGAACCTCGGTCGCGGCAGGCCGGCAGCCAAAGCGGAGTAGTAGGTCCCATCGGGATGAGAGCCGCGGTAGTCGGCCGGCGGTACAGTGACCCAACCGCTTGCTAGGGCTTCGCCGGCGGTGGATGCAATCCATATATCGATCTGCCTGCCGCGCGCGGGGGATGAAAGGAACACCCATGGCTGATGTTGCACAGGACACTCAAGACACGCTGCTGGGGATATCGATCGGCGACGCGAACATCTTGGAGACGGCCATCGGGCTGCGCGATCTGGGTCGCGAGGGCTCAGGCCTCGACGCTCGCACCTACGCGCTGGTGAAAATCGCGGCGTTGATCGCGCTCGACGCGCCGCCGACCTCCTACGCCTGGCAGATCGCCAACGCGCTGGATGAGGGAGTGACCCCCGAGGACGTCCTCGGCGTGCTGCGCGCCGTCGCCTTCCAGGTGGGCGCCCCCAAGGTGGTTGCCGCCGCTCCCGAGATCATGCTCGCGCTCGGGCTATCACTGCCAGAGGAAGGGTGAGCTCGGTATGCCGATGATGAGACGTCGCCCCCTGCTGCGCGCAGCCGCCGTTGGAACCGTCGCCTACCAGGGCTCAAAGCGCGGTGCGATGGCTGGACAGAACCAGGCGGCGGAAGCTGCTGCGCCGCCCCCGCCGCCCTCCTACCCGGCTGCGCCACCGGCCCCAGCGCCGGCGGCGGACCCGACCGTGGAGAAGATCAGCCAGTTGGCCGAACTGCACGCCTCGGGCGCCCTCACCGACGAGGAGTTCGCCGCCGCCAAGGCGCAGGCGCTCGGCATCGGCTGAGCCGCTGGCCACATCGCGAAGCGGCAACTCATCGCGGGAGCCCGGACGGAGCGTCCGGGCTCCCGCGATCGCGGTTTAGTAGTAGTAGACGGTCAGACCGGTCAGACGGCTGTTGTGTTCTCCGGCTCGCCGAGCACCACGAGGCCGTGGATGCAGACCAGGCAGATCGCAAACACGCCTAGGGCCCACCACGGGTGCGCGCCGCCGACGTCGAGCAGCGCGCCGATCGCACCGAGGCTCGCCGCCAGGATCCCGACGATGCGCCCGTAGGCCTGGCCACCAAAGAGCGAGATCGAGGCGGTCAGCTGGATGATTCCCAGGATGATCGTGATCCACCCCCATGTATGGAGGCTGGAGAAGACGTACTGCGTGTCGTTGACAAAGAAACTGGCATTTCCTACGGCTGCAATGCCGTAGACGATGTTGAGAATCCCCGCGATCATCAGCAGGATCCCGACGAACAGAGCACTGCCCACACCTCGCATGTACATCCCCCTTGGTCAACTGGTGCGATATCGCACCAGTCGCGCCATCGTATCGCCTGAAACTTGTATGTCCAGAGCCGGGAGATCGGTGGCGGGCGGACGGCCCCCGCGCCTGGGATCGCACTGCTCGGCGTGACTGCCGGGGCGCGCGCTACTTTTCTCGCATGACAGCGGCTCCCGAGCCCGACGCTGGCGAGACGGATCTCGCCGATGTCAAGCGGCGCACCTGGCTGGCGGCCGAGCGGACGTGGCTGGCCTGGTGGCGCACCGGCCTGGGCGCCGCCGCCGTGTCGATCGGGGTCGGGCGCCTCCTGCCCGGCCTCACCGGGGGCGCGCTCTGGCCGCTGAGGCTGCTGGGTCTCGGCTACGGCGTGGTCGCGATCGCCGTGCTGGTGATCGGAGCGGTACGTCAGAACCAGGTTGCCTCGGCTCTGCGCCAGGGCTCCTACGAGGAGCTCTCCTCGCCGCTGGTGATGTGGCTCACGGCGGCGGCGGTGGCGCTGTCGCTCGCGACGCTCGTGGTGATCGCCTTCGCTAGTTAGAACCCGGTGTTCGTCTTCACGCGCTTACGGTCTTCGGGGTGCAGGCTGCCCTTGACCTTGAGCGTCTCGCACGCTTCGACGATGTCGTTGCCGAGCGTCTTCACAAGCGAGTGTCCGAGCGTCTGCTTGACGAGCGCGCGCATGATCTTGACGTGCTCGGCGTTGGGCGGAAGCGTGTAGGCGGGAACCATCCAGCCGCGCTCGGCTGCGAGCTGCGAGGCGACGTCGAACTCGTCGAAGTCGTGGCCGTCGGTGAGTTTGAACGCCACCAGCGGGAGCTGCTCCTCGTCCTCGGTCCCGATCAATTCGAATTCGCCGCAGCCGGCGACCTCTTTCACGAGCGCTCGCGCGTTGTACTGCATCGTCTCCATGATGTAGCGGTAGCCGTCGTGGCCGTAGCGCACGAAGTTGTAGTACTGCGCGAGCACCATCGCCGAGCCGGTCGAGAAGTTCAGCGTGAACGTCGCATCGCGCTTGCCGAGGTAGTTCTCGTAAAACACGAGATCCTCCGGAAGATCGGCCTTTTCCCTGAACACGAGCCAGCCGATGCCGGGGTAGACGAGCCCGAACTTGTGACCTGAGACGTTGATCGAGCGGACCTGCTCGAGGCGGAAATCCCACTCTGAGTGGGGGTAGAGGAACGGCCACACGAACCCGCCGCTGGCGGCGTCGACATGCAGCGGCACGTCGAGTCCTTGCTCGTTCTTCAGTTTCACGAGGTAGTCGTTGATCCCGCTGATGTCATCGGCATGTCCGGTGAAGGTCGTTCCCAGCACGGCCGCCACACCGATCGTGTTCTCGTCGACATGTGGCTCTACGTCCTCGGGGCCGATCGTGTACTTCTCGGGTGCCAGCGGGACGATCCGCGGTTCGACGTCGAAGTAGCGGCAGAACTTCTCCCAGACCACGTGCACGTCTCCGCCGAACACGAGGTTCGGTCGGTCGGTTGACTTGTTGGCCGCTTCGCGGCGTGCGCGCCACTTCCACTTCAGCGACAGCGCGCCCAGCATGATCGCCTCGGAGGACCCCTGCGTGCGCGCGCCGGTCGTCTCGCCGGGGGCATTGAAGAGGTCGGCGAGCATGCGGATGCAGCGCTGCTCGATCTCGGCCGTCTGCGGATACTCAGCGTGATCGATGAAGTTCGTGTGCAGGGCCTCGGTGATCAGGCGGGTGGCCTCGGGCTCCATCCAGGTCGTCACGAAGGTCGCGAGGTTGCGCATCGGCAGGCCGTCCAGCAGGATCTCCTCGCCGACGAGGCGCATCGCGTCCGAGGCGGGCATCCCGGTCTTCGGCAGCGCGTTGTCGGGAGCCGGCTCGAGCAGGAAACGGTTCCCGAACGAGCTTCCCTCTCGCTCGATCTGCTCGCTCGTCAGCTCGGGCTTGGCCATGCCGGGCTGCTTGTCATCAGGGGTCATGCTGCCTCCTCCTCGGTGGCGCGGAGCGGTGCCGCGATGACTGGTCTCGGCCGTTAGGCCAACGAGATCAGGGGCCGCGATTATATGTCGCGGGATGCGCGGTGGCTCTCATCCCGAAGGGGTGAGAGGGGCGCTCAGCTCGACCGGCGCGGCGTGTTCCTCGCTCGCGGCCTCTGCCATCAGCGCCAGCGCCGCCACCAGGAAGCACAGCCCGCCCACGGCCGTGCCCCCATTCGCGAGGCGTGCGCTGAGCGGCTCGCCGCTCGCGGGCTCGAGCAGCGAGGCGATCGCCGCCGCCCCGAACGCGAGCGAGCCGAGCAGGTTCAGCATTACGATCCGCCATGACAGCGAGCGGAGCTTCAAGCAGATCCAGCGGTGGCAGACCTCGGCGTAGGCGAGCTCGCTCGAGAGCAGAAAGCAGATCGACCCGAGCGCGTCCGGACCCCACACGCGCGTGTTGACCTGCCGGGTGTCGAGGCCGTGTTTCATCGCGGCGAACGTGCTCAGGTTGAAGAAGATCGTCCCGATCAACTGCACCGCCGCGGCGAGCCAGTCGATCCGCCGCGGTTCCCAAGAGGCTGGCCGCCAGCGTGCGTGCCGCGCGCGAGATCCGACGCCGCGCTCGACGTTGACGGTCTCGGAGTACTGCAGGTAGGCGGCCGAGGTGAACAGGAGCGAGCCAACGAAAAACGTCACGCCGATCCCGGGGCGGGAGACGCTCGCCCATTGCGCCGCGAGTGCCGCGACCGTGAAGCACAGCGACCCGAGCGCGAACAGCACGCTCATCCACCAGTTCCGCCGGCGTGGGCGCCACCACGTCGGTTCTCGGTCGGCGCGGCTCGCCGGTTTGGTCCCGGGCGACGCGTGCGACGAGGGGTGTCCCCCGGCGTGACCCTTGCGGTGCGCGCGGGAGCGCCAGCGCACTTCGGTGCCGTCGGGACGGCGCAGCACTTCGCTCGTCACAAACGGCCCAGGGCCGTCCGCCGAGACGCGTTCCCATCCCTTAGGGATCTCGAGGTAGCCGCCCCTCATGCGACGCCGTGGTTCTCATATCCACGGTTCTTATATCTCTTGATTTCAGCGGTCCCGGGCATGTCGAGCAGAGCGCACGAGTCTATGGGTCGCCGGTCTCACCCGCCGGTGACCAAAGCGATAGCCTGAAGTGTCTGCTCACCAGTGTGTGAAGCGAAAGGAGCTTGGGATGAATGATGGTTATGACCAGCCTGGGGGCGACGTGCCGCTGCCCCCTCCTTCGAGTCCCGGCTATCCGCCGCCGCCACCATCCAGCGGTGGTACGGCCTCATATGGCACGGGCCCTGGTGATCAGCCACCTCCCGGTGGAACGCCGCCGCCACCTCCCCCCGATGGTGGCAGTGGCAGCGGCTGGGTGATCGCTCTTGGTGCAGCGCTGGTGATCCTGCTGATCGTCGTGGTCATCCTGCTGGTGTCCAACAACGGTTCGAAAAGTACGCCATCGGTCACCAACCAGTCGGTCAGCATCGCTCACACGACGACCGCCAATCCGACGACGATCACCCAGAAGACGGTCGTCACGGAACCGACCAAGACGGTCACTACGCCCGTCCAGACGGTCACAACCCCCTCGACGCCGACGGCGACCACCGGGGCGCCGACGACTTCGCCGGCCGGCAAACCCGCGACGACGACCGGCACCGGTCAGACACCGGCCCCGGCGAGCCCCAACCCGTAACCGACGGCTTTCGTGAATTCGCCGGCAGATCCGTAAGATCCGCCGGATGGCCAGTCAGCAGGCAGCCCCAGACGTGGTGATGGCTCCTGAGCCCGGCTTGCGCGCACGGCTGCACCTGCACAGGATCCTGATCGTCACGCTGGTGATCGTCGTAATCGGCGCCGCCGCGACGCTGTTTGGCTGGGACATCAGCGGCTGGTTCAAAACCCTCTGGCACGCGGTTACCGCGATCTCGATCGGCTACCTGCTCGCGGGGATCGCGCTGATCACGTTGCAGACGACGATGACGGCGTACGCGTGGTACTCGATCCTGCGCTACGGATATCCCGACTCGGGAGTGCGCTGGGTGCAGATCCTCGCCTGCTACGCCGCGGCGGTCGCGCTCAACTCGGTGCTGCCCGCGAACCTCGGCACGCTGGCGATGCTGTTGATGTTCACCACGATCATCGTCGCCGCGAACTTCGCCGGCGTGCTGGGCGGGATCGCGGTGCAGAAGATCTTCTACACGCTGATCGGGACGTTCGTCTACCTGTATCTGTTCCTGACGATCGGCGGATCGTTCGACCTGCAGCTCGGGTTCATCTCAGCCCACCCGGTGGCCACGGTGATTCTGGTTGCCGGTGTCGCGGCCCTGATCTACCTGGTCGCGCGGATGTTGCGCGAGCGGATCAGGGAGTGGTGGGGGGAGGCGAAGGTCGGGGGTCAGATTCTCACGCATCCGAAGGCCTACTTCGGGCGGGTGTTGTTCCCCGAGGTGATCAGCTATGCGGCGATGCTCGGGATCATCGCCGTGTTCCTGGGCGCGTACAACATTCCCGTGAGCTTCCACACGATCATGCGCGTGGTCGCTGGCAACTCGATCGCGAACGCGACCTCGGTGACACCGGGCGGGGCGGGCGTCGTGCAGGGGTTCAACGTGCTCTCACTGAAAGGCATCACCAGCTCCGCCAACGCCAACGCCTACTCGGTCGCCCAGCAGCTCGTGACGACGGCCTGGGGCATCTTGTTCGCGATCGTGATGCTGATTCGCGCGTTCGGCTGGTCCGATGGCCGGACGCTCGTCGCGCAGTCATACGGCCAGGCGAAGGAGAAGAGCGCTGAGCAATCGGCCGCGCGCAAGGCCAAGCGACAGGCCAAGAAGGAGACCAGGCACCATGCCGCGGCTTCAGCCGATCAGGGTGACGAGGCCCTTGATGGTCAGGTAGATCCCGACCCCCGCTGAGACGAGCACGGCCAGCAGCCGGCCGTTTTCGGTGAACCACAGGTTCGCGCGCTCGAGCAGACCCGACGCGCGGTCGGGCATGGCTAGCAGCATCAGCATCGGCACCTCAATCAGCCACAGCATCACCGCGACGGTCACGGCGAGCGCCAGCAGTTCGCTGCTCGTCGAGAGCTGCGCGTCGGCGATCGTCTTGACCGCGGCGATATAGATCGGCGAGGGCAGCACGTAGAGCGTGACGCCGAGCACGAACGCCAGCCGGCGGCTCTCGAGGTAGCGCTCGATTTTCGAGGGCCCGCTCACGGTCTCCGTGTCGGCTGTGTCCGTGTCGGTCTCCTCGGGACGCTTGCTGCGCAGATAGACGGCCAGCCCGATCAGCGCCACGCCGAGCGCCTCCTCGAACGCGCCGCCGGGTGTCCAATGGTGCGAGCCGGTCGCGCCGAGTTCATCCAGGACGAGCGACATCAGCACGCCGAGCGCGAAGGTGATGAGCACCGCCCCGAGGACGAATACGACCACGCGCGACTTCAGTTGTGGGCCTCGGCCAAGCGCGATCACCGCCACGACCGCGGGCGGGTAGATCGAGGCGGCGAGCGCCAGCTCCAGAGCTTGCGGGGGCATGTAGACGAACCTACAGCTCGCGGGGATTGTGTGAGACTGCCGTCATGCAGGTGAGCCGGCCGAAGGTGGCGGTGGTGGGCCACGTCGAGTGGGTGCAGTTCGCGCGTGTGCCCTATGTGCCGCGCGCGGGTGAGGTGATCCACGCGCACGGCGCCTTCGAGGAGCCCGCCGGAGGTGGGGGTGTCGCGGCGGTGCAGTTGGCGCGCCTGGCCGGGGAGGCAACTCTGCTCACCGCGCTGGGGGATGACGAGCTCGGCGACCGATCGGCCGAGCGCCTGAGCGAGCTCGGCGTCCACGTGCGGGCGGCGCGCCGCGACCTGGGGACGCGCAGGGCCTCGACGCTGGTGGATGACGCCGGCGAGCGCACGATCGTCACGCTTGGGCCGCGCTTGGAGCCGAAGGGGAATGACGAGGAGCTGTCGTGGGTGCAGCTGGGAGAGATGGATGCCGTCTATTTCACCGCCGGCGACGTAGACGCACTGCGCGCCGCACGTGCGGCACGGGTGCTGGTGGCCAGCCCGCGCGTGGGCGAGGCGCTCGAGGAGGGGGTGGCGCTGGATGCGCTCGTGCTCAGCGGGGAAGACGCGATCGAGCGCCGTATGGCCACGCGCGCTCAGGTGGAGGCCGAGCTGGTCGTGTTCACCGAAGGCGCGCGCGGCGGGTCCTACCGCGAGCGCTCCGGGGGGTCGGGGACGTGGACCGCGGCTCAGCTGCCCGCCCCGCCGGCCGACTCATACGGCTGCGGCGACTCGTTCGCGGCGGGGCTCACCTACGGATTGGGCGCGGGCCTGGAGGCGCCGGCCGCGCTGGCGCTGGCGGCCCGCTGCGGCGCGGTGTGCCTCACAGGCCATGGGCCATACGAGCGCCAGCTCAGCGGCGAGGAAATCTAGTACCCGTGCTCCACAACATTCGCGAGGGGCTCGCCGCGGGCATAGCGCCCCACCTGCTCACCGACGAGCTGAAACGCGCGCCGGTCCGCCGCGAGCGTGTCCCCCGCGAAATGCGGTGTGATCAAAACGCCTGGTGCATCCCACAGGGGATGGTCGTCCGGCAGCGGCTCTGGATCTGTCACGTCGAGCGCCGCGCGGACGCGTCCCGCCCGCAAGAGCGCGAGCAGCGCGCCGGTGTCGACGATCGGCCCCCGCGAGGCGTTGACGAGCAGCGCGCCGGGGCGCAGGAGGCCGAGCACCTCGGCGTCGAGCAGCCCCTCGGTTTCGGGCGTGAGCGGCAGCAGCACGACGACGATCTCGGCTCCTCCCAGCAGCGAGGAGAGGTCGTCCACCGCGTGCACGCCGGGACGGGCATGGTGGGCGACGCGGATCAGCTCGACATCGAACGGATCGAGGCGCGCCTCGACGGCCGCGCCGATCTCGCCATAGCCGAGGATCAGCACGGTGTTGCCGGCGAGCTCGCTCGACTCGCGCGATTCCCAGCGGTGTTCGCGCTGGCGATCGCGCAGCTCTGGAAGCGTCCTTGTCGAGGCGAGGATCACCGCGAGCACCCACTCGGCGACGGCGATGTCACGGGCCCCGCCGGCGTCGCAGACCTTCACGCCGGGAGGGACATGGGGCAGCAGCCAGTCGACGCCCGCCGACAACGTCTGCAGAACGCGCAGCCCCGACATTTGCCCGAGCAGGTCATAGAGACGAGAATCTCCCGAAGGATGTACCAGGAACTCCGCGTCGAGAATCTCCTCCGGCAGTTCGCCATCATGCGGGATCAGGCGAAGCGAGACATCCTCGGGCAGCACGCCGATCGCCTCGTGACCGGCTTTGTCCGGGATCCACAGGTTCACGTACCGACGAGTGTATGACAATCAATTTCGAGGGAAAAATCTGAATGCTGCACCTGCGCGTGTTCGGGGATACCGCGGCAATGGCGGATGTTGCGGAGCGTCTCGACGCGCTTCCGGGCGCCAGGCATGTAAGCGTCGGAGCGGGCGTGCACGACGGGGACGCGCTCGTGAGCGCGGACCTGCGCGACGCGGCGGCCGACACGGCGCTCGAGATCCTCGCGGAGCTGGAGATCGCGCACGAGGACATCTCGCTGCTGCGCTTCGACGCGATCGATCCGACGGCGGCCTCGGAGGAAACGGTCGCCCTCGTCTGGGCCGACCTGCTCGGGCAGGCTCGTCTCAACGCGCGGACGGCTGTGCGCTATCTCGTGTTCATGGCGGTCGCCGGGGTGATCGCCTCGTTTGGCGTGATCGAACAGGATCAGATCCTGATCATCGGAGCGATGGCGGTCGCCCCCGACCTGCTCCCGATCACCGCGACCTGCACGGGCCTGGTCCTGCGCCGCCCGCGTCTGATCCGCCGCGGCCTCCTCTCGCTGCTGGTGGGGCTCGGCGTGGCGTGCATCTTCGCCGCGGCGGTCACTGGGTTCCTCAATCTCCTCGACCTGCTGCCGCGCGAATTCGACATCCATCAGGTCGGGCTGACCTCCCAGCAGCACGTCAGCGCGGAGACGATCATCGTGGCGCTGGCGGCGGGCGTGGCCGGGATGCTCGCGGTCGAGACGCGTGCGAGCATGGGCGTCGGTGTCGCGATCTCCGTGACCACGATCCCGGCTGCCGCCTTCCTCGGTGTCGCCGCCGGTGTCGGGCAGTTTGCCAAGTCGCTGGGCGCCCTCGGTGTGCTGGGCACGAACATCGCGATGATGCTGCTCGGTGGCTCGCTTGCGCTCGCGGTTCAGCGGAGGTTCGCGTCGAAGGGCAACTGAGGTGGTCTGCTAGAACCCAGCGCGTGGAGGAGCACGCGGTCCCGGTGGATGTGACGGCGGCGGAGTTCAGGGCGCTGTTCGAGACCGTGCGCAGCTGGGGACGTTGGGGAGCCGACGACGAGCTCGGGGCGCTGAACCTGCTCACCCCCGATCGCGTCGCGCGGGCCGCCGGCCTGGTGCGCAGCGGTGTT
>Ga0302181_10003214_pt1 | contig 11266 bp, 8 predicted proteins | sample I_Palsa_E3_3_FD_198786 | JGI IMG/M metagenome (GOLD analysis project Ga0302181, IMG submission 198786) | Peat permafrost microbial communities from Stordalen Mire near Abisko, Sweden - I_Palsa_E3_3 | ecosystem: Environmental > Terrestrial > Soil > Palsa > Peat permafrost | place: Sweden: Abisko... | reverse complement strand
GCGCAACGGATGCGCGCGCTCGTCGACGCAATGGTGGCCGAGCACGAGCGGCTCGCGCTGCTCGAGGCGCGGAACGCAGGCAAGCCGATCAGCTCCGCGCGCGGCGAGATCGGGATGGCGATCGAGACGATCCGCTACTACTCCGCGGCGCCCGAGCGGCTGCTCGGCGACACGATCCCGGTAGCCGGCGGACAGGCGTTCACGTTCCGCGAGCCGCTGGGCGTCGTCGGCCTGATCACGCCGTGGAACTTCCCGCTCGCAATCGCCTGCTGGAAGCTCGGACCGGCGCTCGCCGCGGGTAACACGGTCGTGCTGAAGCCGGCGGAGCTGACGCCACTGACGGCGTTGCGGTTCGGGTCGCTCGCCGATCAGGTGCTCGGCGCCGGCGTTGTCAACGTGGTCGCCGGGCCCGGGCGTACATGCGGCCGGCGACTCGTCGAGCACCCCGACGTGGCGAAGATCGCGTTCACCGGCTCGACCGAGGTCGGCCGCGCGATCGCCGCGGGCGCCGCCGTGACGATCAAGCGGGTCACGCTCGAGCTCGGCGGGAAGTCGCCCAACATCATCTTTGCCGACGCCGACCTGGAGCTGGCCGCCGCGAGCGCGCCGGGGTCCGTGTTCGACAACGCCGGGCAGGACTGCTGCGCGCGCTCGCGGATCTTCGTGCAGGAATCGGCGGTCGAGCGGTTCATGGCGCTGCTGGAGCAGGCGGTCAAGCGATTGCGGGTCGGCGACCCGCTCGACGAGCGGACCGAGATGGGGCCGCTGATCTCGGCCGGGCAACGCGAGACGGTCGCCTCGTTCGTCCCCACCGACGCCCCTGTGGCATTCCGGGGTTCTGCCCCCGAGGGGCCCGGCTACTGGTTCCCACCGACCGTCCTGTATCCGGTGGCCGCCGATGCCCGCGCGGTGCGCGAGGAGATCTTCGGGCCCGTCGCGTGCGTGATCCCGTTCGCCGACGAGGCCGAGGCGATCGCGATGGCCAACGACACGATCTACGGGCTGTCGGGCTCGATCTGGACGCGCGACGGGGCGCGGGCGCTGAGAGTTGCCCGCGCGCTCGACACGGGCGTGCTGTCGATCAACTCCAACAGCTCGGTGCGGATCACGACGCCGTTCGGGGGTTTCAAGCAATCCGGCTACGGACGCGAGCTGGGACCGCACGCGCTCGACGCCTACACCGAGGTCAAGTCCGTCTACTACGCAACTGGAGCATGAATACGAGCATGGGTCGACTGTCAGAGAAGGTGTGCGTGATCACCGGCGTGGCCGGGGGGATCGGTCTCGCGACCGCCCAGCGGTTCACCGCCGAGGATGCTCTCGTTGTCGGCGTCGACCTTCGCGAGCACGGCGTCGGCGACATCGCGCTGCAGGCCGATGTGACTGACGAGGCGGCGGTTGCCGGCATTTACGAGCGGGTCCGCTCCGAGCTCGGCCGCGTCGACGTGCTGTTCAACAACGCCGGGATCTCGCCGACCGATGACGCATCTGTGCTCGACACCTCACTCGAGGCGTGGGAGCGGGTCCAGGCGGCGAACCTGCGGTCGGTGTTCCTCTGCTGCAAGCACGGGATCAGGGCGCTGCTCGAGACCGCGCCGGCCGGCGGGTCGGTGATCAACACGGCCTCGTTCGTCGCGGTGATGGGCGCCGCCACCTCGCAGATCTCCTACACGGCGTCGAAGGGGGGTGTGCTGGCGTTGTCGCGTGAACTGGGGGTCGAGTTCGCGCGGCGCGGAGTTCGCGTCAACGCGCTCTGCCCGGGTCCGGTCGACACCCCGTTGCTGCACGAGCTGTACGCGAAGGATCCTGAGAAGGCACAGCGCCGGCTCGTCCACGTCCCGATGGGCCGCTTCGGCAAGGCGTCTGAGATCGCCGCGGCGGCGCTGTTCCTGGCGAGCGACGACTCGTCCTTCATGACCGCCCAGGCGCTGCTCGTCGACGGGGGGATCGCGGGGGCCTACACGACGCCGCTGTAGTCGTCGGCGCGATGCCACTGTAGTCGTCGGCCCGGCCTCCGGTGGGTCTGCGCGCGCACCTTCGTGCGCCCTCCTGCTTTAGCCGCAGCAATGAGGGGGTGGTGCCCTTGAGGCGGGTTCCGGCGATGGCGGCGGATCGGAGCGACCATAAGTTGTCGAACCCCCGGCCCAGAATGAGGGGTTGTACGCCCAGGTGCGTATATCGACTCTGGATGTACAACCCCCCGAAAATAGAGAGGGGCTTGGCAAGTTTTCGTTGCCCGGAACCCCTCTGAGGCAGCGTCCGAAGGGGCGCACGCAACGCGCCGACCGAGCTACGACTGCCGCAGCTTGGCCAGGCCGATCTCGAAGTGGAGCCCGAGGCGCTCGGGCGTGGTGCCGGCCTCGACGATCGCTCGCATCTCCGCGAGGATCTGGATCCGCTCGGGGTCGGGGAGCGCAGCGATCCAGCTCATCGACGCCATGTGCGCGAGGATGCCCTCGGGGTCGGCCTTCGAGAAGGTCGTGACGCGGATCTCGTAGGGCTCGTCGAAACCGCCGTCCTCGCGGACGTACGCCTGCCATGGCCGGCCATCGAAGTGGGGGTGCTCCTGCTGGCGGCTGGTCGCGACGAGCTGGCCGAGCTCGTGCGCCCAGCTGGCGCCGCTCCAGTCGGGCGCGGTGTTGAACAGCGCGATCCCGCCGCCGGGACGCAGCACGCGGCGCAGTTCGGCGAGTGCACGTGGGCGGTCGAACCAGTGGAAGGCGTCGGCGATCGTCGCCGCCGCAACCGATCCGTTGTCGAGCGGGATCGCCTCGGCGACGCCATCGCGGGCGCGCTCGGGGCCGACGTGCGCAACCAGCCGCTCACGCAGCGGCGCCTGCGGCTCGACAGCCGTCACCTCGAAGCCGAACGCCACGAGCGCACGGGTCAACTTCCCCGTTCCGGCGCCGAGGTCGAGCACCGGATCGCCGGCCACGATCCCGAGCTCGGCCGCGAACGCACCGACGACGGCCGGCGCGTACTCGGGCCGACCGCGCTCATAGGCATCGGCGACGCCTGCGAACTGCTGGGCAAGGGGATGCAACTGCACGTCGGCGAAGGATCGCAAAATCGCCTAGTTGGGAGCGACCGCTCCGCGGCGGCGCGATTCGCGCTGCGCGGCGTGGCGCTCGGCGGCATGCTGGGAGGCGAGCGCGCCGCCGATCGCGAGCAGCGTCCAGGTGACCGGGTCCTCGAGGAAATCCGCGTACAGCACCGTGTTCACGAGCAGCGCGATGAAGGCGGCGGCGATCGCGGCTCGCGCCGGGTCGGCTTGGGCGTTCCTGACGAGCGTGACGAGCGCCGCGATCACGAGCGCGAAGTACGCGACCAGGCCGATGATGCCCTGCTCGGCCGCGACCGTGATCGGGATCGTGTGCGAGGCACAGACCTGGGTGCAGCTGCCTGGGTGCTGAGCCTCGTACTCGGCCTCGAACGCGCCCGAGCCGTAACCCCAGAGCGGGCGGTCGCCGAACATCCGCAGACCGCCGCTGACCAGCCCGGCACGCCCGCTGGAGGCGTTGTTGAGGCCGTGCGTGATCCCGAACGTACCCGGTGTGAGCGCGACCACGGCCGCGCCGAGAACGACGACGGCCGCGGCGGCGGCGAGCACGGGGCGCAAGCGCCAGCGCAGCGCTGCCAGCGTCCCGAGGCCGACGAGCAGCGACACGAGGCCGCTGCGCGAAAGCGACAGGACGAGGGCCGCCCAGAGGATCGCGAGCACCGCGGTGAGCCCGAGTGGGAGGCGCCGGCCGCGGGTGTGGAGCAGGAGCGCGGCGACCAGGATCATCACCAGCGCGAGGTAGCGCCCGAAGATGTCCGGGTCGTAGAAGACCGAGTTCACGACGAAGTACGGGTGGGACGCGTTGGTCTCCTCGACCTTCACGTTCAGGAACACCGACTTGGTCGCCTCCTCAACGAACGCGATGCACGCGAACACGATCGCCAGCGCGACGGTCACCTGGAGGCAGCGGATCAGCAGCTCGCGATCCCAATCGAGGTCACGCAGGAGCGCGAGCAGCAGCGCGAACGGAACGTAGAAGAAGACCATGTTCTGCAGCGCCGTGACGAAGTCCACCGAGTAGATCGCCTGGATCGCGTAGAGCACGAGATAGCCGCCGAGCAACTGCTCGAACCGCAGCGGTCCGTGTTGGAGGCGAATCGGGGAGCGCTGCTGGCCGGGGCCGGCCATTGGCGGGCCGGCCCCGGCGCGATAACCGAACACGACGGGTAGCGCCCACGCCAGGCAGGCCGCGCCGATGACGAAGTACAGCGGCACGAGCAGGTTCGAGGCGTGGCCACCCACGGTGATCGGGATCCGGAACGGCAGCGTCAGCGCGGCGAGCGGGCCGAGCAAGCGCGGGCGGCGGGCGATCGCCGTCGTGAGCGCGCCGAGCGCGAGCAGGGCAACGGCGGCACCGAGGCCGGCTTCAAGCGGGTCGCGATGCACGCTGCTCAGTCGCGGCGAGTCCCAGATATCGGCCAGCAGGAGGGCCGCGGCCAGCACGAGCGCACCCAGCATCGCCCACGCCCGGCCCGTGTCCTCACGGGCCATCATCACCGCGGCGGCGAGCAGCGCGACCACGATCACGCCGACCTTGGGGAGCGGACCGGCAAGCGCTGCGAAGGCGATCACGCGGCGAGAATCTAGACGGTGCCGGGCGCGAGCCGAGCGTGATCGCCGGTGGCTCGGTGAGGGATCCTCTACCCTCTGGGCCCATGCGTCTCGCGAAGCTCGTGACGGCGTGCGGGTTGTCGGCGTTCCTGGTCGCAGCCTGCGGCATCAAACAGAAGCCGCTCGCCGGCACCGCACAACTCGAGTCCGCACGCGGCAATCACGCGGCGGTCGATGATCCGCGGCTGCGGCACGCCAAGTGCCTGCGCCACGATCACTACCGGATCTACGAATACCGGACGGCGGCCGACCACCTGCCCGTGATCCAGATGGGGAAGCCGGCGGTGGGGCCGCTGATCGTGTTCGAGCCGACGCCGGGCATCGCCCAGGGACTGCAGATCCAGGGGCAGGATGAGGCCGCGGAGATCATCGGGACGGCGCTGGTGTTCCCGAACCTCGCCTCGGACCGAGAGATGACCAAAGTGGAGACCTGCGTCTCACTCGGCGTCGTCGGCTGAGCGGAGCGAGGAGAGCAGATCGTGTCAGTACCTACCGCAGAGCCAACCGCGCCGACGTTCGAGGAGCACCAGGGGCCGAGCCTGGCGGGTGCCCCGCCTCGCTTCGGCGGCTGGCGCTTGTACATGCTGATGGCCGCCGGCGCGCTCGGAATCGCCGCGCTGTCCCTGGCGCTGCCGTCGACGCCGAGTTACGACCCATGGGCGTGGCTCGTCTGGGGCCGCGAGATCCTGCACGGGAGCTTGCACACGCCGGGCGGCCCGACGTGGAAGCCGCTGCCGGTGGTCTTCACGACCGTGTTCGCGCTGTTCGGCTCCGCGCAGCCGAACCTGTGGCTGATGATCGCCCGCGCGGGCGCGGTGATGGCGACGCTGATGACGTTCAAACTCGCCTTCCGGCTGACATCCTGGCTCCCGGTCGGGCTCGGCAACCGGGTCACCGAGGGGCGCGCCGCGCTCGGCGAGACGCTCGTCGAGTGGGCCCCGGCGCTGCTCGCGGGGTTGATCGCAGCGGTCGGGCTCGCGCTGTCAGGAAATCTCCTGTCCGACAGCACGCTCGGCTACTCGGAGGGACTAGCGGTCGCTGCGTTGCTCGTCGGACTCGAGCGCCACCTCGACGGCCACCCCCGGCAGGCGTTCGCGCTCGGTTTCGTCGCGGCCCTCGATCGCCCAGAGATCTGGCTGTTCTGGGGTCCCTATGGCCTGTGGCTGATGTGGAAGGACCCCGGCGCGCGCAAGCTCGTGATCGGGCTGGCGGTGCTGACCTTGTTCCTCTGGTTCGTGCCGCAGAAGTGGGGCGGCGGGTCGTTCACGAGCGGGATCAATCGCGCCCAGCACCCGCGCAAGAACAGCGCCGCCTTTGCGGCGTGCCCGTTCTGCACCGAGCTCGCCCACCACGCTTGGACGCTCGTGCTGCTCCGGATCAAGCTCGCCGCGCTGCTCGTGATCGGAGCTGCCGGCGTCGTCCTGGGCCGGGCGATGCGGGCGCGGGGCGGCGTCTCGCTGCTGGGCCGGCGCGAGCGTGCGCTGGCGTTGCTCTCGCTCTGCGGCCTGTTCGGGTACGCGTGGTGGATCCTCGTCGCGATCGAGACGCAGGCCGGCTTCTCGGGCAACGATCGCTACCTCGTGATCGGCTCGGGCTTCATCGAGATCTGCGGCGCCGGCGGGTTCGGATGGGCGGCGATCGAGTTGGCGCGCTGGGTGCAGCGGCGTCTCGGCGCTCGCCGGGCGGACGGCGGCACTGGGCGGGGCGCCAGGTTGACGCTGCTCGCCGCCTGCACCGCGCTGTTCGCGGCCGTGTTCGTGTTCCTCCCCAACTGGGTCGGCGGCAACACGATCGATATCCCCGCGACGCACCGCTCGCTCGTCTACCAGGCGGACCTCCGTAGGGACCTCGTGTACCTGATCAACCGTGCGGGCGGGGTGAAGAAGCTCGAAGCGTGCGGCGCCGGCCACGTGATGGTCGAAGGCTTCCAGGTCCCGATGGTCGCGTGGTACTTCGACGCGCGCACGATCGACATCGAGGACCAGCCCAATACCGATCCGGACGGCGAGGCGAACCCGCCGACGCCGTGGCCGAACGTGATCTTCCAGGACCGCGACACCGGGAGCGCGGCGCTGCTCCCGGCGCCACAGACGATCATCGACTGGGAGCACGAAGGCGCTACCGAATTCGCCCACTTCGTCAGGACGAAGACGATGTTCTTCTTCGAGGACTGCGCGCCGCAGCCGAAGGACTCGCCGGCCAGGTACCAGAGCTGATGGCGACGACCAGCGTTCGGCGCCTGTTTGCGCTGCTCCCGGGGGAGCTGCGGTTTCCGGTTCCCGGCTGGTATCTGCGACTGCCCGAGTGGGCGCGGGTCGGCGGCTTCCTGCTGATTGTCAGCGCAGTCTCGCTGTACTTCCGGACACGCTTCATCAGCGGGCAGTTCTGGATGGACGAGGGGATCACCGTCGGGATCGCCTCGCACCCACTGACGGCGATCCCCGGCGTCCTGCGGATGGACGGATCGCCGCCGCTGTTCTACATGCTGCTGCACATCTGGATGTCGTGGTTCGGCGACTCCGAGGCTGCCACCCACTCGCTCGCGCTGCTGTCGGGGATGCTGACGATCCCGATCTCCTACTGGGGAGCACGCAAGATGTTCGGGGCGTCGGTTGCGGCGTTCGCGGCCGTGCTGTTCGGGACCAACGTGTTCATCTCCGTGTACAGCCAGGAGACGCGGATGTACTCGCTGATGGCGCTGCTCGGGCTGCTCGCGACGATCGGCTTCCTGCAAGGCTTCGTGTACAGGCGCCGGCGGTACGTGATCCTGTTCGCGCTGGCGCAGGCGGCGATGCTGTACACGCACGCGTGGGCGCTGTTCTACGGCGCCGGCTCGCTCGTGGCGCTGAGCGTGCTGTGGCGGATGAGCGACGAGGCCGACCGCGAGAACATGATCCGCGACGCGGTGTTCGCGTACGGCGGCGCGGGTCTGCTGTTCCTGCCGTGGCTGCCGAACTTCCTGTTCCAGACGATCCACACGGCTGCTCCGTGGGATGTGGCGCCACGGTTCGGCGCGCCTGTCCAGTTGTCGCGCAACGTCCTCGGCGGGGACCGCGTGACCGCCGCGATCCTGCTGCCGGCGCTGATCGGGCTTGCGCCGCTGCTCGGCGGGCGCGAGCGCCGCAGCCGCGAGGCGCGGGTCGTGTGGGTGCTGATCGCGATTCCGACGATCACGCTGCTGCTCGCGTGGGCCGCTTCGCAGATCACCCCCGCGTGGGTCCCGCGCTACTTCGCGCCGATCGTCGCGCCGATCCTGTTGCTGGCGGCGATCGGGATGGCCCGCGCCGGGCTGCTCGGTGTGATCGGGCTGTTGCTGTCGGTCGCGTTCCTGATCTTTCCCGCGGAGTACGCGCCCGAGCTCAAGAGCGACATGAAGGACGTTGCGGCCGAGGTCGCGCCGCTGTTGCGCCCGGGCGACCTCGTGATCGTCGGGCAGCCCGAGCAGACGCCGCTTGCCTACTACTACCTCCCCGCCGGGCTGCGGTTCGCCAACACCGCCAACAGCACGGTCCTGCGGGATCCCTCGTACATGAATTGGGTCAATGCGCTCAAGCGGTTGAAGCACACGCACGCCGCGACGGTCGTGCCGAAGCTGCTGGCGAGCGTCCGCGTCGGCCAAGAGGTGCTGTTCATCAGACCGCTGACCGACAACGCGGGTGACTGGACGGCGCCGTGGACGCGCTACGTCAGGCGCCGCTCGGCGCAATGGGGTGCGATCATCTCCCATGACAAGCAATTCGTCGCACGAGCCTGGGCTCCGCACAGCTATCGCGGCGCCTGCTGCGTCGCCGACAGTGCCGTCCTCTACCAGAAGGTCTCCTGATCGATATGCCCGAACCGACTGCCAAGACCGCGAGTTCTCGCGGTGCCGAGATAACGCCGGAGCGACCCGTCGTCGTGCTGGGCGGCGGACCCGCCGGCCTGACCGCCGGCTACCTGCTCGCCAAGCAGGGCAAGCCCGTGGTCGTGCTCGAGTCGAGCGATCAGGTCGGCGGGATCGCCAGGACCGAGGTGCGCGACGGATACCGCTTCGACCTCGGCGGCCACCGCTTCTTCACGAAGGTCAAGGAGGTCGACGACCTCTGGCACGAGATCATGAAGGAGGAGTTCCTCAAGCGGCCCCGCAAGAGCCGGATCTACTGGCGGCGCAAGTTCCTCGAGTACCCGCTCCAGGGCATGGACGTGATCAGGAAGCTCGGCCCGTGGGAGCTGTTCCTGTGCGGGATGTCGTACATGTGGGCGACGCTCAAGCCGAAGGGGCGCGAGGAGACCTTCGAGGACTGGGTCTCGAACCGCTTCGGCCGGCGGCTGTTCAACCACTTCTTCAAGGCCTACACGGAGAAGGTGTGGGGCGTTTCGACGAGCGAGATCCGCGCCGAATGGGCGGCACAGCGAATCAAGGGGCTGTCCTTCTTCTCCGCGGCCAGGGCCGCATTCCTGGGGAACAGGGGCAACCAGATCAAGTCTCTGATCGGCGAGTTCAACTACCCGCGCTTCGGGCCGGGTCAGATGTGGGAGCAGATGATGGATGACATCCGCTCCCACGGTGGCGAAGTGCGCCTGAACGCGCCCGTGACGCGGCTGCGGACCGACGGCGGGCGAATCGTCGAAGTCGTCGCCGGCGGGGAGACGCTGACCCCGTCGCACGTGATCTCCTCGCTGCCGCTTCGTACGACGGTCGGGATCGCGGATCCCGAGGCCCCCGGACGGGTCCGCGACGCCGCCCGGGGACTGCGCTACCGGGACTTCCTGACCGTCCTGCTGGTGCTCACCGAGACGAACATCTTCGAGGACAACTGGATCTACATCCACGAGCCCGACGTGCGCGTCGGGCGCATCCAGAACTTCCGCTCCTGGAGCCCGTTCATGGTGCCCAACGACGAGGATGGCTCGATCGGGCTGGAGTACTTCTGCTGGGAAGGCGACGACCTCTGGACGATGGACGACCAGGAGCTGGTCAAGCTGGCGACTCGCGAGCTCGTCCAGATCGGCCTCGCGCGGCCCGAGATGGTCAAGCGCGGCTTCGCGGTTCGCGTCCACAAGGCGTACCCGATCTACGACGCCGAATACGCCGAGCGGGTCGCCACGATTCGTGGCTGGCTCGAGACGATCTCCAACCTGCAGCAGGTCGGCCGCAACGGCCTGCATCGCTACAACAACTCAGACCACTCGATGCTCACCGCGATGCGAGCCGTCGACAACATCCTCCTCGGATCCGAGCACGACATCTGGGCGGTCAACGCCGAGAGCGTCTACCACGAGGAGCAGGTCGAGCCCGAGCAGCCGTACAAGAATCCGCCGACCACGCCGGCGATGCAGCAGCCGCTCGCTTCCGAGCGCTAGCGTGCACCCGGGATGAGCATGGTCGAGCTGGCTTGGGTGCGGGCAGGGCGATCGACCCGCGTCATCGCGCTGCTCTGCGCAACCGCGCTGCTGGGCGCGCTGCCGGCGATCGCGCTCGGCGCCGGCAGCACCAGCACGGTCGCGCCGGCGCTGCCGGACAGCACGAGCCCCTTCTCTCCCGGCGTGCCCGCGACACCCGTGCCGACGACAACGACGACGGCCACGACTCCGGTCGTGTCGACGTCGAGCTCGTCCTCGGGCGGCGGGCTCAGCGGCGAGAGCGCGCTGTTCATCGCGATCGGGGCGTTGATCGTGCTCGGCGGGATCGCCTACTTCATCTGGCACGACGCGCGTCGTCACGCGCCTGTGAGCGCGACTGACTTGAGCGTTACGGCCGGCGGGCGCAGCGGCTCGAAAGCGCCGCCGAAGTCGCGCAAACTGTCGGCTGCGGAGCGGAGGCGGCGCAAACGCGGGCGGGCCCGGTAGGCGGGTTCGGCTTGGGGGGCCTGTGCGGGGGTCTCCTTCCCCCGCGGCGCTCTGGGTTGGTCGGGCGCGGTTTGGTGTCTTGGGTTCGCCGCGATCGCGGGGGTAGGAGATCCCCGCACCGGCCTCGGGGCCGCCGTGGGTTGGGCTCGGCCGCGCGGCGCTTGCCTCCCGGCCTTGGCTCCTAGCGCTCTGAGATCAGCGTCTTGCGCGAGATGTGGATGCTGAGTCGACTTGCTCGCTTGCGTAGGCCTGGGCCGATTGGCTGGTGGCGTTGGTCGCGCTGACCACGACGGTGATGTAGGAGCCTGCCGCGCTGCTCGTCAGCCGCGGTGAGAGTCGCCCGGTGCCTCCCGCCAGTGGCGTGCCGCCCTGGTCGGTCGCCGCGGCACAGAGCGCCCAGTGGAAGGCGAACTTGAGTCGCGAGCTGGTCTTCCAGGCACCACTGGTTGCGATCAGGCGATGCCCCGGGGCAGCCTTACCCTCGAGCTTCGGCGGCGCCGTGCTGTCGACGTAGCCTGTCGCTGGCTCCGTCACCGCGAACATCGCGACACCCTGGTCGTTCTCACCCAAGGGGACCGCCACCAGGCCTCCGGAGGGGCTGAAGACAACCTCGAGTGGGTTCAGGTTGGCGCCGACCGAGACGGGCGATCCCGGCGCCGGGTCGAGGCTGCCGTCCGAGCCTGCGGAGAAAACCGACACCGTCCCCGAGGCGTTGGCCGTCGCGAGCAGCGTGCCGTCCGGGCTGAACGCGACGGAGACGGGGTT
>Ga0302181_10003210_pt1 | contig 11269 bp, 11 predicted proteins | sample I_Palsa_E3_3_FD_198786 | JGI IMG/M metagenome (GOLD analysis project Ga0302181, IMG submission 198786) | Peat permafrost microbial communities from Stordalen Mire near Abisko, Sweden - I_Palsa_E3_3 | ecosystem: Environmental > Terrestrial > Soil > Palsa > Peat permafrost | place: Sweden... | reverse complement strand
GTGGATTCGGCCGCTGGATAGGCGATGTCCTGGTCTGGACGGTGGCGCCGTTCCTGTTCCGGAACGAGCTGATCGAAGCCGACCGGACGACCAATGAGATACGGCAGGCCGGACCGGATGACAAGGTGAGGCGGGTGGGGAGCAACCCCGTGATCATGGTCGTGGCCGCCGACGGTGCGCGCATCGAGGTCGCCACGGCAGCGGACCAGCGGGAGCGGGCGCTCGGACGGCCCGCGGACCGCGTGCCGGTCCGGCAACTTGATGCCGGACGGCCCGGGCGGCATGAACGACCACCCTCGGCGGGTGATGCGCCTGATCGGGATCCTGGACCCGCCTAGCGCGCCCGGGCTGGCGGCTCGGCTGGGGCCTTTGCTCCGGAAGGCAGGGTCAGCCGTGGGCTGGCGGCCGCGGACCCTCCCTCGGCGGCTCGCCCAGATCCAGCGGGCAGACCTCGTGTATCCAGCGGCCGTCTGATCGTAGCCGCGTGTCCTGGCCCGCGGTGATGACCGCTCCGCACCGAGCGCAGACCTGGCCGACGGCATGTGCCTCGTTGTCTTTATCGAGGTACTCCTGCTCCAGATCTCGCTCCTCGCGGGCACGTTCTCCGATCTCGCGCTCGGGTGAGTCCTCGCGGTCTTGGGGGAGGAGCCCGGGCTGCCGGTCCTGGTCCTCTTCCCCGCCGAAGTCGGGCTCGGTCATGTGGCCTCCTACGTGTCCGCGAGCGCGGCACGTCGCGCCTGGGTCCAGGATCGCACCACGGAGCGGGAATGATCCATTTTCGGGTCCCCGATCCGTGCGGCGCCAGCGTGTCGGCGGCCCCCCCGTCTGCCAGCCTCGTGCGGTCGAAGCGCTCCTATATTTCCCCGGAGCATTAGCGCAACCTGGCGGGGAGATCGCCAGGCCCTGCGTGGCGGCCTTGACGCGCCGACGGCTACCCCCCGTCGCCGCGGTCGGCGAACCAGGCCAGGAAATCCTCGTTACCGAACAGCGCCGCGGTTTCGGCCGCGCTCGGCTGTCCGGCCGCGGGGTCGGCGCCCGCCTCCAGCAGGGCGCGGACGATCAGCGCCTCTTTCTTGAACACCGCGCCCGCCAGCGGGGTCTGGCCGCGGTCGTTGGGCCGCCCGGGGTCGGCGTCCCGTTCGAGCAGGGCGGCGACGGTGCCCGCGTGGCCGTGGTAGGCCGCCAGCATCAGCAGCGTGTCGCCGTTGTCGTTCGTCAGGTTGACCGGCACCCCGGCGTCCACGTAGGCCGCGATCGCCGCGGTGTCCCCGGCGCGGGCCAAGTTGAAGATCTTCGTGGCGAAGTCGATCAGGCTGGGATCGGCCCCGGCACCGGGGATGTCGGAGGAACGGGGGTCGGGCTCATCGGGCGCTGACACGCCAACCACGGTACGCGTCGGCCAGGCTCTGCCGCGTCGCGAGGCCTGACCGCGCCCCTGGGGCAACGGCAATGACAGTGCCGGTTGCGTGCGCCGCAGACCGACCCGTTCGTCCGGGAAGCGAAGGCCGCGTTCGCCGCTCACCTGGACGGGACGCGGCCGGCCGGGCCGTTCACGCTGGTCTTCCACGGCGTGGTCGACCACGAGAGCGACGGTCTTCTGGAAGCGATGCTCCCCTGCCCGCGGGACATGCCGGTCAGCGACCTCATCGGCGTGCACACCGAGCCGGCCCACGACGAGGCGTTCACCACGATCACGAAGGCGCAGTGGGCCTATCCGGCGATCCTCGCCGCCTACGACGCGGTCGCCTGCTCGCCGGCGGTGACGGCCCGGCCAGGAAGCCAGCTGTCGTGCCGGGAGGTGTACGTGGCCGAGCCGGACGCGATCGGCGGCGGCGACCTGATCCGCGACATCGCTTTCCCGCTGGGCTAACGGGGCGCGGACCGCGCAGCCCGATGCCGGCCACCCGTTAGGGTGCAAGCGCGGCCTGGGCGCCATCCGGCCGCCGTAGCCGCGAGGGGGTGAAAGGCGCCGATGCCAGCCGACTACGGGAAGATCCGCGACGAGAACATCGCCCGCTACGGCTGGGACACCGCGGTGCTGGACCTGCTCGGGCAGCTCTATAGCGAGCGGACCCACTTCATCTTCGAGCTGATTCAGAACGCCGAGGACGCGGGCGCGACCGAGCTGGCCTTCGAGCTCTTCGCGGACCGGCTGGAGGTACGGCATGACGGCCGGCCCTTCACCGAGGCCGACGTGCGCGGCGTCTGCGGGGTCGGCCAGAGCGCGAAGTCCGGGGACTTTACCCGGATCGGGCAGTTCGGAATCGGCTTCAAGTCGGTCTACGCGTACACCAGCTCCCCGCACATCCACAGCGGGGGAGAGCACTTCCGGATTGAGACGTACGTCCGGCCCTATCCCGCCGAGCGCCTCCGCGGCGACACGGCAGGCACCGTGTTTGTCTTCCCCTTCGACCGCGGCGTCGTCCCCGCCCCGGTCGCCGTCCGGGAGATCTCCGCGGCGCTGAACGGCATCGAGCCTGGCACCCTGCTGTTTCTGCGGCACATCACGCGCCTGCGCGTCGGCGGCGTCCAGGTCGACGGCGCGGTGATCGAGCGCCGGCCGGCAGGTTCCATCCCGCCGGACCGTATCCCATCGGGCCGTCATGTCATCCTGTCCACGGGCCGCGGCGACACCGGCGGCCCACGGCGCCCCGACGAGGAGTGGCTAGTCTGGCACCGGCAGACGAGCAGCCCCGGTCTTTCCGGCCGCCAGGTCGAGATCGCGTTCCGGCTCGGCACCACCGCTGACTCTGCCGCCCTGGACCTCGCTCCCGCTTCCGGCCTCGCGCCCGATGCTCCCGGCGCCGGACGCCGGATCGCCCGCTGCGACCGGTCCCCGCTGAACGTCTTCTTCCCGACGCAGAAGGAGACCTTTCTCGGGTTCCTCGTTCAGGGTCCGTATCGTACGACGCCGGCCCGCGACAACGTCCCGGAGCACGATCCGGCGAACCAGGCCCTGGTCCGGGAGACCGCCGCTCTGCTCGCGGATGTGCTGCCGGAGCTGCGGGCCGGCCACTGGATTACGGCGGAGGCACTCGAAGCGCTGCCTCTCGAGGCCGGCGACTTCCCGCCCGGCTCGATGTTCCGCCCGCTGTTCGATATCGTGCGGGAGGCTCTGGCCAGTGCGGAGTTCATACCCGTGGCGGGCGGTCTCCGCGCCGCCGCCGACGTCCGGCTGGCGGCCGACGCGGCGCTGCACCCGCTGCTCAGCCCGGATCAGCTCGGCGCGGTGTACGCCGCCGGCCGGCCGGTCTCCTTCGCCCACCCGGGCATCACCGAGTACCGCACCCCCGTCCTGTGGCGGTACCTGCGGGCGGAGATCGGCGTCGGCGAGGTCACCCCCGCCGATGTGGCGGCCCGGGCCGGCCAGGCCTTCCTCGAGGCCCAGCCGGACAGCTGGATCGTGCGCTTCTACGCCTTCCTCTACCGGTTTCCGGCGCTGTGGCAGGCGCCCGCGGGCCCGGACGAAGCTCCCGGCCCGGCCCGGACGCAGCCGGTCATCCGGCTCCAGGACGGCCGTCACACCGCGCCGTTCGACGCCGCCGGCCACCCGGCCGTCTACCTCCCCGGGCCGGTCCCGACCAGCCTGCCCACCGTCCGGCGTGCGGTGGCGGAGGCATCCCCGGCCCGGCGGTTCCTGGACGCCCTGAGCCTCACCGAGCCGGACGTCGTGGCCGAGGTGCTGCAGGTCATCCTGCCCCGGTACGACAGCCTGGACTATGCGGGGCTCGATCCGGCCCAGCACGAGGCCGATCTGGACTGCATCATGCGGGCGCTCGACGGGGCCGCGGCCGGCCAGCGGCAGCGGCTGCTGGATCGGCTCCAGGAGACTGCCTTCCTCATCGGGGAGAACGCGGCCACCGGCGAGCAGTGCCTGCTGCCGCCCACCCGGCTGTACCAGCGGACCAAGGAGCTGGAGATCTACCTCGACGGGAACCCGGACGTCTGGTTCGCCGGCGACAGCTACGGGCCGTGGCTGACCCAGCTGCGCGGCATGGGGGTCCGGCAGACCGCGACCGTGACCGCCCGGCGCCCCGGCCCGGCCGGGCACGTCATGATCGCCGTCGACTTCGCCCGCAACGAACGTGGCCTCGACGGGTTCGATCCTGCCGCGGACATCGACGGCCTGGAGTTCGCGCTGCGCCATCCCAGCCACGCCCGGTCCGAGTACGTCTGGAACGTACTGCTCACGCCGAACCGGCAGCTCATCGCCGGAGTCGTTGAACGGTCAGTGCTGCAGTCCTTCGCCGATCCCAGCCGCGAAAACGTACGGTCAGCGATCGGCGCGGCGGCGGAGCGCGAGGCCTGGCTCCCCGGGCCGGACGGTACGTTCCGCCGGCCGGCCGAGCTGTCCCTGGACGACCTGCCGCCGACCTACGCCCGGGATGAGACGGTGGCGCACGCGCTGGAGATGATCCAGCCCGTGGTGGCCGAAGCGGCCCGGCAGCTCGGCATCCCGGCGGACGTCCTGCGCGGCCTCAGCGCTCACCCGGACCTGGTCGCGATGGTCGAGACCGAGCTGGCCGCGCGTGCCCAGGCACCACAGCACCAGGACCAGGAGCCGCCGCCCCCGGCCTGGCCGCCTTCGTTGCCATAGCACGCCGCCCCGCCGCGCGTCAGGCGGCCAGCTTGCTGTCCCACGGCACCCAGCGCGTGCTGATCGTGATCCCGCCCTTGGGCCGGCCGCCGGCCAGCGCGGCGGCTCGGATGCAGAAGTGGGTCCACATGTTCAGCTGGATCTCCTTGGCCAGCCGCAGCTTGTTGTACATCAGGTCGGAGAGCCGGTCCCCGGCCCGGGCCCACGACTCGATCTCGAAGGTCAGGGCATCTCCGTCCTGGACCGCGCGGAACTCGATCTCCCCGGCCTCCAGGTGGCCGTCCAGGGTGGCCAGCCGGAACGAGGTGGCGTCCCGGCCGATCACGCGCACCGGCCCGTCCCAGGGACCCGGCATACGCACGACGAACTCGTCACCCAGCCGCAGCGGGCCCTCGCCGCCCTTGGTTTTGCGGAAGACGGCCATCTCCGGCGCCGCCTTGTTCAGATCCCCCGCCATCCGCTCGATCAGCGCGGCCGGGCTCATCGTGCTGTTCACGATGCGGACCTCGTAACAGCGGTGCAGCATGGGCCCGACACCGGCGGCGAGGGGCTGCCGCCCGTCGCCGGGCTCGGTCCGCTCGTTGACGGCGGGTGGCAGGTCGGCGGGACCGCCTGTCTCCTCGGTCCGGTGCAGCGGTATGGTGCGCCACATGTACCGCCAGCTCACCACCGCGATGCCCAGCGGCCAGCGCAGCACGGTCCGCAGCCTGGCCGAGCGGCTGACTGTTGCCATGAGTAGATCGTGGCACGGTGGGCAGCCATGGCCACGGACGGGGGCGCGAAGAATGCAAAAGGTATACGGCGTAAGGGAGGGTGTCGGATGACCGTGACGGGGGCGATACGGGGGACCGGGTTGCGCGGAACGTATCTGCACGCCACCTCACTGGCCTCGATCGGGCTGTGCATCGGCCTGTGGATCCGGGCCAAGACCGTCGACCAGGACGAGCGCGGCAACGCGGAACGGCGGGCCCTGTTCGTGGGTCTCTGGCCGCCGATGTTCTGGCTGATCGGCGACGCCATACAGGAAGGCGAGTAGTGCGCGAATGGCTGCTCGGTCCCGTCGACGAGGCGGCCGCGCTTGCTGATCTGCGCCATCGCGAGGTCAACTACGATCCGGCCCGGGCCCCGGAGGACGGCCGGCCAGAGGGGCACTGGCACGTTGATTCCGGCGCCACCCTCATCGGCCGTGAACCAGCTGGCGACCCGGTCCCAGACGGCCCCTGGGAGACGGCGCGCCACCTGGTGAGCGAGTACGAGTTCGCCGACGCCCGTATCCTGCGCGGTGTCTACCGCGGTGACGGTGAGCTGCTCGGCCGGGACATGCTGCTGGAGGGCCGGTTCCTGTTCCTCCGCTTCTACCTCGGCGTCCGGGTCACCGGGGTGTTCGACGGCACCCGTGATACCGACCACGGTCCCGAACGGGTATGGGGCTGGCATTATCAGACCCTGCAGGGCCACCTGGAGCAGGGGCGCCTCACCTACGAGGTGATCAAGAACCTGGCCACCGGGCAGGTGGCGTTCCGGGTCACCGGCTACTCGCGCCGCTCGCAGATCCCGAACCCGGTGGTTCGCTGGGGCTTCGGCCTGTTCGGGCGCTCGACCCAGCAGCGCTTCTACCGGAACATCCAGAGCCGGATGTACCACCTGCTGCAGGCGGCGCAGCGCGGCGAGGCGCTCCCCGCCCCGCGGAAGCGACCGGACGGCATCACGCTCGCGCCATCTGGAGTGCAGCCCCATCCCCTGGAGCGGCTGGCCCTCGGCCTGCGGAACCCCGGAGCCTGAGGTGCCCTGGCCGCTGCTCCCGCCGGTCGACGAGGTCAGCGTGCTGGACGGTCTGCACGATCGCGAAGTCAACTACGATCCGGCGCGAGCGCCGGAGGATGGCCGTCCCGAGGGGTACTGGCACGTCGACTCCAGTGCCACGCTCATCGGCCGCGAGCCGCCCGGCGATCCGGTCCCGGACGGCCCCTGGGCGACGGCGTGCACCCTGGCCAGCCAGTACGAGTTCGCCGACGCCCGGATTCTGCGCGCCGTGTACCGGAAGGGTGACGACCTGCTCGGCCGCGACATGCTGATGGAGGGCCGCTTTTGCGGCCTGCGGTTCTACTTCGGCGTCCGGATAACCGGGGTGTTCGACGAGAAGCGGGATACCGCCCACGGCCCGGAGCGGGTCTGGGGCTGGTGCTACGAGACCCTGCAGGGCCACCTGGAGCAGGGCCGGATCAGCTTCGAGGTGATCAAGAACCGGGCCACCGGGCAGGTGGGCTTCCGGGTCACCGGCTACTCGCGCCGGTCGCAGATCCGCAGCCCGCTGGTGCGTCTCGGCTTCGGCGTGTTCGGCCGGTGGATTCAGCAGCGCTACTACCGGGCTGTTCAACGACGCCTGTACGAACTAGTGCAGGCCGCCCAGCGGGGCGAGCCGCTGCCTACCCCGGCCGAGGGCCGGAACGGCCTGATCCTGGCCCCCACCGGAGCCCGGCCCAGTCCCGCCGAGCGGCTCGCTCCCCGCTGGGTTCACCCAGGAGCCTGACCAGCCTCGGCCGGTCGCGCCTCGGCCTGACCGGTGTCGGCCTGACCGGTGTCGGCCTGACCGGTGTCGGCCTGTCACCTCATCGCACTGGCGCAGCCCGGTCCGCTCGCGGATTACCTCCTGCACGTCTGAACTCCGAGCGGGAACGCCCCGTGTCCGTTACCCGTGTGTCCGCGCGATCAGGTCGTCCGCGGTGAGCGCGTTGAGCACGCGGTCGGGCCCGATGCCAGCCGCCTCCGCCCGGCGGCAGCCGCTGCCGATCCAGTCGAGCTGGCCGGGGGCGTGCGCGTCGGTGTCGATGGAAAAGACGCAGCCGATGCCCGCCGCCAGACCGAGCAGGTCATCGGGCGGGTCCTGGCGTTCCGGACGGCAGTTGATCTCGACCGCGGTGCCGCTGTCCCGGCAGGCCGTGAACACCGCTTCGGCGTCGAATTGCGACTGCGGCCGGCCGCGGCCGCCGAGGAGGCGCCCTGTGCAGTGCCCCAGGATGTCTACGAGCGGGTTACGCACGGCGGCCAGCATCCGCGTGGTCATCGGGGTAGCGTCCATCCGCAGCTTCGAATGCACGCTGGCGACCACGACATCCAGCCGCTCGAGCAGATCGTCGCGCTGGTCGAGCGAGCCGTCATCCAGGATGTCCACCTCTATGCCGGTCAGGATGCGGAACGGCGCCAGGTCGGTGTTGAGCCGGTCTACGAGATCAAGCTGCGCGATGAGCCGTTCCGCAGACAGCCCGCGCGCCACGGTCAGCCGGGGGGAGTGGTCAGTCAGTGCGATCCAGCTCAGCCCCAGATCGCGGGCGGCGCTGGCCATCTCTCCCGGCGGGCTGCCGCCGTCGGACCAGTCCGAGTGAGTGTGGCCGTCGCCGTGCAGGGCCGCCCGCAGGCTATTTCGCACCGTGGCAGCGGACTCGGCCAGCAGGCTGCCCAGGTACCCCGGCTGCTCGCCGCGGGCCGCCTGCTCGATGACCTCGGCGGTGGTCGCGCCGATGCCGGGGAGCGCGCGCAGGGTGCCCCCGTCAACCCGCTGCTGGAGCTGGCCGGGCGGTAGCTCGGCCACCACCTGCGCGGCCCGGCGGAACGCCCGGACGCGATAGGTCGGCGCGCTGGCCCGCTCGAGCTCGAACGCGATCTGGCGCAACGCCTGGGCTGGGTCCACCTGTCCTTTCTTACTCCAGCCGGCTTCATGCCGAGTAACCAGCTTCCTGCCCTGTGCTCAGCACCGCGACCTGCGCCAGACTAAGAATCATGGAGAGAGCCGAAGGAACTTTCAGCCTGGACCGCTTCGACGACGAACCGCCCTACGACGACCAGGACGGCGTGAAGCTCGCGCGGGCTCACATTAGCAAGACTTTCCAGGGAGACCTGACCGGCACAAGCGAGACCGAGATCATCACGGTCCACATCGAGAATCCGGCCGCCAACGCGGGGGGCGAGCGTTTCCAGGGCACTGTGCAGAGGCGGAAGGGCGGCTTCGTGCTGCGGCACAACGCTGGCGGGGATAACGGTGTCGCCTGGATGACCTGGAAGATCGTCGAGACGACCGGGACCGGCGACCTGGCCGGGATTCGGGGAGAAGGCGAGATCACCATCGGGCCGGACGGGGGCCATTCCTACGCGCTCGATTACGAGCTCTGACCCTGGCTCCGCCGGCACCGCCGGCAGCGAAGGCCGCTTGATGACGGACATTACCCGGGAAGCCCTGCTGGCGGCGGTTAGTGCCGAGGCGGGGCTGACCGATACCCGGGTCGTCCGCGGTACCGGCAAATCGCTGCTTGTCGCGGGGGTAACGGACAGCGAGCCCGTGATCGCCAAGATCCTTATCACCGAGGATCCGTTCTGGGTGGCGAAGTGGCAGCACGAGATCGACATTTACCGGTCGTTCGAACAGGAACGCCCCCCGGTCCGGATCCCGCAGCTGAAGTGGACCAACGGCCTGAACGCGCTGATCCTTGAGTGGATCGGGGGGCCGCCGGCCGATGAGGGGCGCTACCTTTCCCGCCCCCTCGACCCGGGCGACATCTCCGCCCTCGTCGCGGCGGTGCAGGCGATCAGCACATGGCAGCCGTCCGTGCCCGGGTCCCCGGCGCTGCGCGCGATGGTCGACTACCGGAGGCGGATCGAGCGCTACCACCGCCGCGGGTTCTTCACCGCGGCTGACTTCGGGGCGCTGACCCAGCTGCTGGACCGGACCGGCGACCGGCGTCAGTTCGGCCACGGCGACCTGCTCCCGGCGAACGTCCTGTTCGGTCCTGGGCACACCTGCACGCTGGTGGACTGGGAGTTCGGCGGGCAGTACCTGCCGGGCTATGACCTGGCGACGCTGTACGTGCTCCTCGGCGGTGCCGCCCCGCTGATCAGGCAGCTCATTGAGGGGGCCGTCGCGGCGAGCGGGACCGGCCCGGAGTTTTCCATCAACCTCGCCTGCATTCTGGTGCGCGAGCTGCGCATCCATCAGGAACTGAACGCCGCTGACGCGGCCCGTGCCCGGCTGCCCGGCCTGCAGGCGGAGTGGATGCAGGGCCGCGCCCGGCTGCATGCCTGGGCCGGCCAGCGGAACAGATCACTTGGCTTAGCGGGCCACTGAGCCCGTTGCTCGTAACGACCGGGCCACAGTCGCGTGCCGGTCCTGATCCGGCCGCCCGCGCCGGGTACCGTGTCCGGTGCAACATCTGACCCCAACGCCCGAGCGATCATGAGGCAAAGCGCGCGGATCGCCGCTGCCCATTGTTGCCTCGCGGCGGTTCTGGCCGCCGCAGCCCACCGATCCCTGTCGTCACCGGGCGGCCCCACGGGGCCGATCTTCATCACCCGGGCACCGAACGGAGCCGCAATCGTGTCTTATCCGCGTGGGCGGCGCGCCGCGACCATGGTGGCGGCGCTGTCCATGGCCGCGCTGTCCGTGGCCGCCTGCACCAGCGCGGGGCCGGGCACGGCCGCCTCGTCCCAGCCACATCCGTTTTCGCGCCAGGACCCGCTGGCGGCCAGGACCCAGGCGCCGGCGTCAGCGACGGTCGTGCTCCCGCAGACGTCGGCCGACGGGCTCGCGGCCGGTGTCGCCCAGCAGCTGTTCCGGTCCGCGCCCGTGGTTGTCGTCGGCGTGGACGCCCCGGTTGCGGTGACCGCTGCCGCTGCCGAGGCGCGCCGGATCTACGCCCCGCTGCTGCTGACCGCGCCGTTTGGCAGCACCAGTCCCCGGCCCGCTGCCACCCGCTCGGCTGCCACCAGTTCCGCCGCCGCCCCAGCCGCGGCCAGCGCGCACCCGGTGCCCAGCGTCCCGCCGGGCCCGGCCGCGCCGCCCCGACCGCAGCCTGCTCCCCCGCCCACCTCCGATTCGGCCGCCTCCCATCCGGCCGCCCCGGCGCCCACGGCCGGGCCGGCCACGGCCTCGCTTTCCACCGCCCCGGCCAGCAATACCGGGTCTTCGGCCCCGCCGCCCACGGCCGGGCCGGCCACGGCATCGCTTTCCACCGCCCCGGCCAGCAATACCGGGTCCTCGGCGCCGGCGCTCCCGCCCAGCCAGGTCCCGATCCCCGCCGGAGCGATCACTCCCGCGCTGCGTACTGAGATCAGGGCCCTGCACCCGAGCGACGTGCTCGCCGTCGGGTTGCCCGCCAGTGAGCTGGCCGCGGAACTGCCCGGGATCCGCGTGGTCGGCGCGCTCGGTACGCTGCCCGCGACGATGGCGCCGCCCCAGCTCAGCCACGTCGCACTCCTCGTCCCCGCCAGCGGCCCCGCCGCGGCGGCCACGGCACCAACGCAACGGCCGGCCGCGGCGCCGGTGACACCGGCCACGACGGTGACGACCGCGATGACCGTGACCGCGCAGGTCGCCGGGGCGGTCGCGGTGCCCGTACACGGCGATGACCCGCGCGGCGACCCCGCCGCGATCACCGCGCTGGCCGCGATCAAGCCCACCAGGGTGCTGGCGGCCGGTGCTGGGTTCGGGTCGGCCAGCGAGGTGACCTACCGGGTGGCGGTTGCCGCGACGGGCGTCCAGCTTCCCGGCGGCGGGCAGCTCGTTTTCCCCGGCCATCGGCTGGTCGCCCTGTACGGCAACCCCGAATCCCCCGGCCTCGGAGCGCTCGGCGAGCAGGATCTCCCGGCCAGCATCGCGCGGGCCCGGCAGATGGCCGCCCCCTA
>Ga0302181_10003209_pt1 | contig 11269 bp, 12 predicted proteins | sample I_Palsa_E3_3_FD_198786 | JGI IMG/M metagenome (GOLD analysis project Ga0302181, IMG submission 198786) | Peat permafrost microbial communities from Stordalen Mire near Abisko, Sweden - I_Palsa_E3_3 | ecosystem: Environmental > Terrestrial > Soil > Palsa > Peat permafrost | place: Sweden... | reverse complement strand
CGACAACGGCAACGTGCTCTTCGACTGCGCGTTCGGTTCGATCGAGGATCCGGTCGCGCTCGACGCGCAGCTGCGCGCACTTCACGGCGTCGTCGACACCGGCTTGTTTATCGGCTTGACCGATGCCGTATTGGTCGATCGAGACGGCGGCGTTGAGGCGCTCGTTCGACCCTGACGAGGCGCTCCGGCCTGGCGCCGGTCGCGTTAGATCGAGTACTCCCAGGTATTCCAGAACGTCGTTATGACGTGCGACGGGCGGTAGTTGCGCAGGTCGACGTTGACGACGTCGAAGCGGCGCTGAAACCAGGTCGTGATCTGGGGAACCTGGTCGACCAGGATCTCTTGGATGCGCGCATAGGCGCGCTTGCGCACGGCTTGGTCGAACGTACCGAGAGCGATTCGCTCCTGCGCGTCGAGTTGGGGATCGCAGAAGCGAAAGGCATTCTGTCCGTTCGGAGGCACCGCAGCACACGTGAAGAGCGTCGAGTCGTCGGGATCGATGCCGTTGAGCCAGGATGATGCTTCGACATCGAACCGTCCGGTCTGGAGAATTCCGCCCGAAGCGTAACCGGCGAAGTACATCGCCGAAGCATAGCTCTTGATGTCGAGCTGGACGCCGACATTTCGCCATTGCGCCTGCAGCAGAACGGCGATGCGGTTGGCGAGCACGCTGCCGGTCGTCGTCGCATACTCGAGACGAAGGCGGCGGCCGTCTTTGATCCGGATCCCGTCGGGCCCCGTTTTCCAGCCGGCGGCGTCCAGCATCGCGCGTGCCCGGGCCGGATCGAAGGGGACCGACCTCAGGCGCGGATCGTGTGCCCAAGAGAATGCCGGCTGATCGCCTTCGCCAAGGATGTTTACGCCGAACGCGACGTCGTCGATCAACTGCTTGCGGTCGGTCGCGTAGACGAGGGCCCGCCGGACGCGAACGTCCGATACGTTTGGCCGCCGGGTGTTGAAACCGAGCAGCGAGTATTGCGTGAACGGCGTGAGCACAACGCGGGTTCCGGGAATCCGCGATACGACCGGATAGTTCGTCGCCGTCACTGCGGTCCACAGATCGATTTCGTGCGTGCGCATTCCGGTGACCAGCGTGTTCTCGTCCGGGATGATGTGATAGTCGACCTCGCGCAGCTTCGGAGGCCCGCGCCAGTAGTGCGGATTCGCGGTCATGCGCAGCGTCTGCCCGCGATGCCATTCACTCACGATGAACGGTCCCGTCCCGATCGGTTTGCTGTTGTACGGGATCTGGTTGAGATCGTGGTAGCGCGCCAGCAGGTGCTTCGGATAGACCGGGTACGGCTGTCCTCCCATGGTGAAGAACGTGTTCACGAACGGGGCATAGGGGCGGATCAAATGGACGACGACCGTGTAGCGGTCGGGCTCATCGATCGAGCGGATATCGTCGTAACCGTCTCGCGTCTGCACGTTTGTGTTGGGATTCATGACCGCGTGCCACGAGAACACGACATCGTCGGCAGAAAACGGGGCGCCGTCTTGCCACAGGACGCCGCGCCGAAGATGGTAGGTGATCGAAAGGCCGTCCTTCGCGATCGCGCCGTTGGCGAGCGTCGGTACCGCGACCGCGAGCTCCGGAACCAGCTGATCGTGGTCGTCGTAATTGAACAGATAGCCCGCCCAGAACATCGAGATGTCGACGTCGACGCCGTACTCGCCGATCAGCGGGCTCAGGTTGTCGGGATCCGAGAGTCCTCCTAGGCGCAACAGGCCGGGTTCCGTCCACGAGTGGCGTCCGCCGCCCGCGGGCGAAGAACCCGAACCCTCACCGGCGCGCGTGCACGCCGCGAGCAGCATCGCAATGGCCAGCGCCGCGCAGAGTCGTCTCATGCGCTCGCGGCGGGCACCGGTTCGACGATCAGCAGCGCGAGATCGTCGCCGATATTGCCGCGCGTCCACTGCGCGGCCATCCTCACGAGATCGCCGGCGAACGCCGCAGGGTCGCTCGTATCCGCGCTCATCAGCCAGCGGTCGAGTTCTTTCGTCGACACGAACCTGCCGCTGCGGTCGCGCGCTTCGGTGAGACCGTCCGTCGCCAGAATCAACACGGTCCTCGCGTCGAGCGGCGTTTGTGCCGCGCCGAACGGGAACCCGCCCAAGCCGATGATGGGCCCGGTCGGTGCGAGCATGGTGAGGCGGCCGCCTGTTCGGACCCAGGCCGCCTCGTGTCCGGCATTTGCGTAGGCGAGCGAACCGGTGCGCTGGTCGTGAATGCCAACGAACAGCGTGACGAACGATTCCGGCAACGGGTTTGCAGCATGATAGAGCAGGTCGAAACGGGTGAGGATCTGCTCGGGCGCGAGACCTTCGCCCGCCAGCGTGCGCACGGCATACCGCACGAACGTCGTGTCGAACGCCGCGCTGAGCCCTTTCCCGCTCACGTCCCCGATGGCCAGCAGCGTGCGGTCGTCATCCAAGCGATAGACATCGTAGAGGTCACCGCCGATCCGCAGGCCGCGCGTCGCGGAGCGGTACGCCGTCCCGATCCGCAAGTGCGGCGGCGCGACGATCCGTGCGGAGGCGATGCGCTGGAGGGATTCGGCGACGGCGTGCTCGCGGTCGAGTTCGAATCGCATCCGTGCGAGCACGATCGCGAACACGACGATCTCGACGCCGATCGTCGCGGTCGCCGCGACCGAGATCGTGCTCGTCGTCGCGATGAGCGCTCCGCGGCGACGCACGAGCCGATCGTACGCGATGACTTGCCGGGCCTCGATGTAGCGGATGTCGTCGCGGAAACGGTCCATCAGGCTCTTCCCGGCGACCGCCGCACGCTCGTCGAGGCGGTGCCCCGCCGCCGCCGGTTCGCCGACCGTGCGCAGCCAGCGCGCATTCGTCACGGCGAGGTCGTCGAAGGTGCGGCGTTCTTGGCCCTCCGGATCGCGCTCGGCAAGATGCGTGCTGAGGTCGCGGAGCGTTTCATCCATCCGCGCGCGACCGCTGATGTACGGGTCGAGAAATTCCGGCTGCCGGGTGGCGGCGTAGCCTCGAATGCCGCTTTCCTCGTCGAGGGCCAGCTGCAGCGCAGTCGTCGCGCCGAGTTGTCCCTCGCGGACGCGCACGATCTCGACGTTGAGGGCATTGAGCGTTCGCACGATGCCGAGCTGAACGAGCAGTGCAAGCGGAAGCGCTACAGCGACGAGGCCGAACGCAAGGATCAAACCCCGGAAGGAAGGGAGCTTGAGGGTCACCGGCGAGTCATGTTGGCCACCGCGCCCGGGGCCTCCCCGCCAGGGTTGTCGCCCTACACCGTACCCGCGATGACTTTATCGCGCTTGCGGGCTCTTAGCCGGTCGGTCTCGTCGAGAAAGCGCTTGCGCAGCCGAATGGATTGCGGGGTGACCTCAACGAGTTCATCGTCCTCGATGAACTCGATCGCCCGTTCGAGCGACATCTCTTCGGCGGGCGGCATTTTGAAATTTTCGTCGGTGCCGGCCGCGCGCATGTTGGTCAGCTTCTTCGCCCGCACGACGTTGAGGGCCACGTCCTTGTCGTCGTTCGCGCGGCCGACGACCATGCCTTCGTAGACCTCGACGCCGGGATCGACGAAGAAGCGCCCGCGCTGTTCTAGACCCATGAGGGCGTAGGCGGTGACGACGCCGGTTTCGCTCGCCACGAGCGCACCGTTCGAGCGGCCTGGAATCTCGCCCGCCAGCGGCTGGTGCGTGTAGTAGACGTGCGACATCACGGCGGTTCCACGCGAGAGTGTCAGCAGTTCACCGCGCAACCCGAAGATCGCTCGGGTCGGCATCGTGTACTCGAGCCGCGTCGTCTCGCCGACGTTGATCATGTTCGACATCTGCGCGCGCCGGCGGCCCACCGATTCGATGACCGCGCCGGCGTATTCTTCGCGGACATCGATCACGACGTACTCGACCGGCTCGAGCTTGACGCCGTCGCGCTCGGTGAGGATGACGCGCGGTTTGCTTACCGCCATCTCGTAGCCCTCGCGACGCATCGTCTCGATCAGGATCGACAGATGCAGCTCGCCGCGGCCGCGCACTTCGAAGGTGTCGGCGGAGTCGGTGTCCTCCACCCGCAGAGCAACGTTCGATTCGAGCTCGCGCATCAGCCGCTCGCGGATCTGACGCGAGGTCAGGTACTTCCCTTCGCGGCCCGCGAACGGCGAGGCGTTCACCATGAAGTACATCGAGACCGTCGGCTCGTCGACCGCGATCGCGTCGAGTCCCTCGGGAAGTGCTGCGTCGGCGATCGTGTCGCCGATGTTGAGGCCCTCGATGCCGGATACGCAGATGATGTCGCCCGCCGTTGCTTCGTCGATCTCGATGCGTTCGAGACCGTGGAAGGACAAGATCTTCGTCAGGCGCAGCCCGGACTGAATCGTGCCGTCGCGCGCGACCTTCGCGATCGGGGCGTTGACTTTGGCGCTGCCGCGAAACACGCGGCCGATGCCGATCCGTCCGACGTAGCGGTTGTGGTCGATCGCCGAGATCAGCATTTGAAAGCCGCCGTCCTCGGCGGGCGCCTCGGGGACGCGCTTCACGATCGTATCGAATAACGGGTCGAGGTTCGCGCTCTCGTGGTCGAGCTCGGCTTTGGCGATGCCCGCCTTGCCGTTCGCATAGACGACCGCAAAATCGGCCTGTTCGTCGCTGGCCCCGAGTTCGATGAAGAGATCGAACACTTCGTTGACGACCTCTTGGGGCCGCGCGTCGCGGCGATCGATCTTGTTGATCACGACGATGGCGCGCAGGTCGAGCTCGAGCGCCTTGCGCAGCACGAAACGCGTCTGCGGCATCACGCCCTCGGCCGCGTCGACCAGCAGCACGACGCCCTGGACCATTTGCAGCACGCGCTCGACCTCACCGCCGAAGTCGGCGTGGCCGGGGGTATCGACGATGTTGAACTTGATCCCGGCGTGTTCGATCGCCGTATTTTTGGCCAAGATGGTGATGCCGCGCTCGCGCTCGAGCGGGTTGGAGTCCATCGCGCGGGTTTCGCCCTGCTGTCCCTCGCGATAGATGCCGCTCTGACGGAACATAGCGTCGACCAGCGTCGTCTTGCCGTGGTCGACGTGCGCGATGATGGCGACGTTCCGGATGTCGGGCCGAGTTCTCACAATCGTCTAGTGTACCACAGACGGCGTCCGGCTGCGGTTCGGCGGGTCAGCGCCCGAAGCGGCGCTCCCGGCCGGCGTAGGCATCGACGGCCCGTGCCAGGGACGCATCGTCGAAATCGGGCCAGGGTTCCGGCGTGGCCCAAAGTTCCGCATACGCGCTCTGATACAGCAGAAAATTTGACAGCCGCAATTCGCCCCCGGTGCGGACGATCAGGTCGGGATCGGGGAGCCCGGCCGTGGCCAGCCGAGACGTGATCGCCTCATCGTCGATCTGGTCGAGGGTCAGGCGTCCGTCGGCGACCTCGCGAGCAAGCGAGCGACAGGCATCGCGCAACTCCGTGCGCGCACCGTAGTCGACCGCGATCGTCAACAGCAGCGACGTCCCGCCCGCGGTGCGGTCTTCGAGGACGCGGAACGCGTCGACGACGTCGCGTGGGAGACGATCCCGGCGCCCGATGACGCGGACGCGCACGCCGCGCGCCGCGAGTGCCGCTGCGCGTGTGCGCGCGAACGATTCCGCGAGTCCGAACAGCGAGAGCACCTCGACGTTCGCGCGCCCCCAGTTCTCCTCGCTGAACGCGTACACGGTGAGCATCGCGATCCCGGTCCGCAGCGCCGCATCGACCGCGCGCTCGAGCGCTTCCATTCCGCGGCGATGCCCTTCGAGCGGCGGCAGCCGCCGCGCACGCGCCCAGCGCCGGTTTCCGTCCATGATGATCGCGACATGCCGCGGCACGCCGGTGACGGCGGGGACGCGCTCGATCACGATTGCGCGGCCAGCGGAGCGTTCGCGCGTATCGCGGCTTGCGAGTGCACGCCGCGAACGACCGCTTCCAATTCGTCGACGTAAGCCAGGAAACGTGTGCGCCCGGCTTCGGTGATGCGCACGATCGTCGTCGGCCGTCCGAGGCCGCGCACGCGTTCGCTCCACACGACGCCGACTTCGGAGAGCGCATGCAGATGGCGATTGAGGTTGCCGTCCGTGAGACCGCACGCTTCCTGGAGTTCGGTAAAACGCAATCCGTCGGGGTTGGCGATCAAGCAGGAGCAGACCGCGAGCCGCCCGCGCTCGTGGAAGATGCGCTCGAGCCCGCTGAAGGCGAACGGGGCGTCGTTCATGCGCGCACCACGCCGCGCGTTACTTCGCGCTCGATCAGCACGCCTATCGCGACCTGACCGCAGCCGAACGTCAGCGGCATCACCCACCACGTCAAGGCGTTGGTGCCGTGCGCGAACAGCAGCGTCGCACCGATCGCGGCGAACGCGAGCGCGACCGTCGCCGTGCCGCGCGGCAGCATCGTGCGCGACGCGAGCAGCCCGAGCGCGTAACAGAGGGCCCACGTTCCCGGCAGCATCCCGAGCTCGCCGCGGGCGAGGAGCGCGGCCGTGAACGCGCCGCCCGCGACGACTGCGGGCGTCACCGCGATCGCTGCGGTGCGCAGCTCCGTGCGTGCCCGCGATGTCCAATTACGCGCCAGCCACACCGCGAGCGCACCGTAGTTTACCGACAGCGAGAAGGTGAGGCAGGCGATCCAGATCGCGACGTAGCGGCCCGCATCGGCGGCCGATGCCGGATGGGGCACGATCGCGAGCTGGACCAGGCCGCTGCCCAAGGCGGCGAGGCCGCTGGCGACCGCCGCCGGACCGGAGAGTCCGCGGAAGCGCTGCACGGCAGCGAGGCGGGAACGGACTTCGTCGAGATCGGCGATGGCGCGGGAGACGTCCACGAGAGACTCCTTGGGGATGGGCTCACGCGGCGCGTACTCTGCGAAACAAAGAAACCCCTGCCGGTCGCTCCCCCCTCAGAGCCCCAAGCACAGATACTTGACGTTCAGCCACTCTTCCAAGCCGTAATACGAGCCCTCGCGCCCGAAACCGGACTCCTTCACCCCGCCGAACGGCGCAACGGCCGTAGAAAAAATACCGGTGTTGGCACCGACCATGCCGTACTCGAGCGCTTCGGCCGCGCGCCACAGCCGGCCGACGTCGCGCGAATAGACGTAGGCGGCCAAACCGTACGGCGTGTCGTTCGCCAACCGATACGCTTCCTCGTCGGTATGGAAACGCACCAGCCCGGCGACCGGACCGAAGGTCTCCTCGCGTGCCAACAGCGCGTCGGCCGGGACGTCGACCATGACCGTCGGCGTGTAGAACGTCCCGCCGTGCGCGTCGCGCGTACCGCCGGTCAGTGTGCGCGCGCCGCGCGCCGTCGCGTCCGCGACGTGCGACTCCACTTTCGCCAGCGCCGCCGCATCGATCAGCGGTCCGACCTGCACGCCCTCCTCGAAGCCGTCGCCGACGCGCAGCTGCGAGGTCGCGCGCGCGAACGCGGTCGCGAAGCGATCGTACATCGCGTCCTGCACGTAGAAACGGTTTGCGCACACGCACGTCTGTCCGGCGTTGCGATATTTCGACGCCATCGCACCGCGCACGGCCGCGTCGAGGTCGGCGTCGTCGAACACGATGAACGGCGCGTTGCCGCCGAGCTCGAGCGAAAGCCGCTTCAGCGTCGACGACGACTGCCGCATCAGGATCTTGCCGACTTCCGTCGAGCCGGTGAACGAAACTTTGCGGACCCGCGGATCGGTCGTCAGCACTTGCCCGATCGCCGGCGCGTCGTCGGCGGCGCCCGTCACGATGTTGAGCACGCCGGCAGGCAAGCCGACTTCATCGGCGATCGCGGCGATCGCAAGCGCGGAGAACGGCGTCTGTTCGGCCGGCTTGACGACGATCGTGCAGCCCGCGGCGAGCGCGGGCGCGGCCTTGCGGGTCAGCATCGCCGACGGAAAATTCCACGGCGTGATCGCCGCGCAGACACCGACGGGTTCTTTCTGGACCAGCAGGCGAAGCCCGAGCCGGTCGGTCGGGATCACATCGCCGTATGCGCGCTTTCCCTCTTCCGCGAACCAGGTAAAGAACGACGCCGCGTACGCGATCTCGCCGCGCGCTTCATCGAGGGGCTTCCCCTGCTCGCTCGTCAGCACGCGCGCGAGCTCGTCGGTGCGCGCGATCATCGTATCGCCGATGGCGCGCACGATCGTTGCCCGGTCGGAGGCGGTACGCGCACGCCATGCGGGCAGCGCGGCTTCCGCGGCCGCGATCGCCGCGCGCGTCTCGGCAGGCCCGCAGCGCGGGACGGTTCCCAGCAGTTCGCCGGTGGACGGATTCCGAACGGCGACGGTGTCGTCGGTTGCGATCCACGCGCCGTCGATGAACGCGCGCTCGCGATAGGCGGAAGTCAGCATGGTGATGCGTTCGCCGTGCGCGCCGGTGTCGCCCCGCGCCGGCCGTGCCAAGCAGCCGCCCCGTCCCATGGGACCCCAGCCACGCCGTCGAAGCCCGCCCGCGTGAACCATAACGATGCGCCGCCGGCCGATCCGCTCGATCATCCGGATCTGGCCACCAACCTGTCGCAGCCGCTGCGCGACGTCCTGCGGCGCGTCGACGACGGCGATGAGGCCGCGCGGACCGAGGCGCTGCCTGCCGTCGCCGCGATCGTCGATGCGTTCGCGGCGTTGGGGCTGGTCGAGTTCGCGTACCTTGCACCGGGCGCCGACGAGGAAGAGGACGGCCCGATCGCATGGTTCGAGGCCGGCGAAGCGATCTTCGACAAGGAGCGCGACACCGTCGTGATCGCCGGGGGCGAGATCCTCGAGGTCTTCGACGGACCGATCACGCTCGAAGATCCGCCCGAGCACGAGTCCGAGGGCTGAGGCAGAACGATGCACCTCGTCCGCCGTTCGCTCTCATTCGTCGCCGTTGCGTCGCTGCTGACCGGCACCCCGGTGGGCGCTGCCTCGGATAAGCAATTGGTCGCAGTCCGCGGGGTTTCAGGGTACCGCGCCGCGCCGGCGGCGGATTTCCGGCGTGTGATCAGCCGCCAGGTGCTCGCCGACGACAACGTCGCCGTCACGCAAGCGGCCTCGAACGCTTTCGTCGTGCTGCCCGATTCGACCGAGGTCGCCCTCGGCGCGGCGACGAGCGTGCAGGTCGGCGCCTTCAACGATCCCGCCTCGGTGACGCCGACGACGCTGACGCTGCGCGACGGCGCGCTGCGGTTCAACGTCAGGCATCCCGCCGGCGGCAATGCGAACTACGTCTTCAAGACCGCGACCTCACAGATCGCCGTCCGCGGCACGATCGCGTTGTACGGCACCTCCGCCAACGGCGACGTGATCTCGTGTTTGGCGTGCGCGCCCGGCGATGTCGTTGCGACCGTCGGTGGCAAGACGTTTCCGCTTGCGAGCGGACAGACGCTGTTCGTCGCCCCCGATCATACGGTGACGTCGACGAACGGCGAGAGCGCCCCGGCACAAGCCTTTGCGGGTACCGGCCTCGCGACGAGCGCGACGTCGCCGATCGCCTTCACCGCGGAAGTGCAAGCGGCCGCTGCGGCGGCGAACGAGGCGGCGGCTGCGGCGCAGGCGTCGTCAACCGCAACGCTGATCGGTACCGGCATCGCCGTGGGCGCACTGGCCGGCGAAGTGGTCACCGGCGGCCCGAAGCCGGCGCAGACAAGCGGGCCGACCCAGTCCGGTTCCGCGCAGATCAGCGGAGCGAGGCCGGGCCCGGCACCGACGCCCGCTCCGACCCACGCCCCGCACTAAAGCGTTGGTTCTCTAGACGCGCGCGCCGCGTCCGGTCAGCAAGTTGAAGACCAACAGCACGACCGCGATGACGAGCAAGATGTGGATGATTGAGCCACCGATGTGACCGATGAGTCCGAGCAGCCACAGAACAAATAGGATCACGATGATCCCCCAGATGAGTCCCGACATAGTTCACCCTCCCTCTCACGCTTAGCGCTCCCTCAGGTGCGCCTCCCCAAGGACTTGCCCAGCGGGCGAACTTTCCTAACGGACGTCAGCGGTCCGGGCGTTTCCCGTTCTTCCCCTCGCTGCCTTGAGGCGCGGTGTGTGTCTGGCCGTGCGTGACGACGCGGCGGGGAAATCCGTTTGCGATCAGTGACGGGATGATGAAGCGCTGACTCTGGCCGGCGTTCCCCTCGTAGTCGGGTTGTGCGACGTACGGCTCAACCGCTTCGAGATTCGGGACCCGGATCTCGACGAACGCGCCTCGCAACTCGGCAGGCAGGCCTTCGGGCAGAAGCGGAAGGCGCTCTTCGAACAGCGGCCCCTGGTCGCCGGACTCGGTGATCCACAAGCTGACCGACGCGTCGAGATCGTCGTCGAAGCCGTTCATGTCGATCGCGTGTGCGCGCGACAGGATCGTCGAGTGGTACAGCGACAGGCCGCGGGTGAGCGGCTCCGGTGCCGGTTTGCGGCGGCGGTCGACGGGCGCGCGTGATACGCCCAGGTCTGAGATCCACTCCTCGGTCGGTTCGCCTTCCGGTTTGCGCGGCGACGGCTGCAGATAGCTGATCGCCTTCACGAGCGCAACGTCACGAGGAGGCGCCGGCCGGTCGGGGACGCCGTTGGCCGTCCCGTCGGACGACCTATCGATGGGATCGCTACCCATGGGGGATTCCTTTTTCGCACGCCCGGCGTGACACCCTGGCTTACGCACCCCACGCATGCGTACCGTATGATACGCAGATGATCATTCGGAACGCTGCGCCGCGCGATGCGAGTGCGTGGGCGTCGATGCGCGCGCGCTTATGGCCCGATGCGGATCCGGCGGAACTTGCCCGCGAAGCGAGGGCTTTTTTCGACGGCGTACAGGCCGCAACAGTCCAGGTAGTCTTCGTGGCAGCCGAGGATGGGGCGGCGCCTGTCGGCTTCATCGAACTCGCGGTGCGCGCGTTTTCGGACGGCTGCGTGTCGTCGCCCGTCCCGCACATCGAGGGCTGGTACGTCGAACCGCCGGCTCGCGGCCGCGGCATCGGGCGCCGGCTCATCGAAGCGGCCGAGGCCTGGTCGCGGGCCCACGGGTTCTCAGAACTCGCGTCCGATACCGACGTGGACAACACCGCGTCGCTGCGAGCTCACGAAGCGTGCGGGTTTGCCGAGGTCGAGCGGCTCATCAAATTTCGCAAGCCGTTGGCGTGAAAACCGCGAGCCGCATATCTTGAACGGTCGTTTAAGATATGCTATGTTCGGCACGTGACGCGAAAAGCCGACGAGGCCAATCGCTCGCAGCTTCTGGAGCGCATCGTCGCTTACGTGATGTCGAACGGCGTTGCGTCGCTATCCCTGCGCCCGCTCGGAAAAG
>Ga0302181_10003198_pt1 | contig 11299 bp, 11 predicted proteins | sample I_Palsa_E3_3_FD_198786 | JGI IMG/M metagenome (GOLD analysis project Ga0302181, IMG submission 198786) | Peat permafrost microbial communities from Stordalen Mire near Abisko, Sweden - I_Palsa_E3_3 | ecosystem: Environmental > Terrestrial > Soil > Palsa > Peat permafrost | place: Sweden... | reverse complement strand
CGGCACGTCAGGCGACATCGAGCACTGCCAGGCTGCATTTCGAAAGTGCCTCCTAAGCAGTAGGTCCCGCGTTCGAGTCGCGGTCGGGGCGCTCTCGATTTCTACGTTGGTCAGAAGGTATTTCCACAGACCGCAGACCCACCACTGACGAGACCTGCCGCCGCCGCCGTGCCCGTTGCGTGCCCGATGGCTTCGCCGAGGACCGGCCGCGTTCGAGTCGCGTTCGGGGCCAGGGCGCACCCGAGCCTGACACCTGGCCTGGTGAGCTGCCACATAGTCCTGGTGACTAGGTGTCGGCGCAGCACGAACTAGGGCCAGGGACGGCGATCACGTCCCTGCGCAGGCACCGGCCGACGGGTGTTAGCCGCGTGCGTACTTGGCGACTTTGTCCTCGTCGAGTTCGACGCCGAGGCCTGGTCCTTGTGGCAGGTGCAGGTGTCCTTCGCTGTACCGCACAGGGTGCTTGACGATGTCGTCGGCGAGCAGCATGGGCCCGAACAGTTCGGTGCCGGCGGTCAGGGCGGGCATCGAGCAGAAGGCATGGGCGGCGGCCGCGGTGCCGACAGAGGTCTCGATAGTGGTGCCTCCGTAGCAGGGGATGCCGTAGGCGTCGGCGATGGCGCCGATCGTCTGCACGTTGCAGATGCCGCCGCTCTTGGCGAGCTTGACGGCGAAGATATCTGCGGCGTGGGCGGCGGCGAGCTGGGCGCCGTCGTGGACGGTCCGCAAGCTTTCGTCGGCCATGACCGCTATGGTGAGCTCTGCGGTGAGCCTGCCGAGGGCTGCGGTGTTCCATCCGGGCACGGGTTGTTCTGCGAGTGTGATGCCTGCTGCGGCCAGTTCGGGCAGCCATCGTTTGGCGGTCGGCTCGTCCCAGGTGCCGTTGAGATCTACCGCGATGCTTGCCGCTCCGGCCAGTCTCGCGGCGATCTCGGTGACACGGCTGACGTCGTCCGGGGGTTCTTCGGCACCCATCTTGAGTTTGAACGAGCGATGCAGGTGCCGGTCGAGCTTGTCCCTAGCCTCTGCGACGACCGTATCTGCGCAGTCGGCGCCGAGAGCCCAGGTGACCGGCAGCCGATTGCGGTGAAGGCCGCCGAGCAGCCGGTAGACGGGCAGCCCGGCAGCCTTCCCGCTGATGTCCCACAGGGCCATCTCGACCGCGGCCTTGGCGAACGGGGCGCCGGAGATCATGCGGTCCATCAGCGCCGACAGGTATCGCACCCGGCTGGCGTCCTGCCCCGTCAGCATCGGCGTCAGGTAGCGGTCGATGAGTTCCTTTATGCCTTCGACCGATTCGCCGCCCCACCAGGGCCCGCCGGGGACGACTCCCTCACCGATGCCGACCGGGCCGGTACGGGTGAATACCCGCACCAGCACCACGCTCTGGCCTTCGATGGTGAGGACGGAGAAACGGTGGGGCCGGCGCATCGGGATGTCAAGAATCGTGGCGTCCACCGATGTTATGGTCAGGCCTGTCATGCCGGCCGCGGCCAGTCCTCGTCCGGGGTCAGGACGAAGTCATAGGCGGCATCGAAGTAGGGGCCCCCGAAGCCGTGTTTGGCGATTTCGGCTGGGTCATCGATCTGCACCAGTTCGATGAGCAGCCCGTCACGTACTGCATTCGCCACGTCGGAATCCAGGTACGGGCCGTCGGCGATGTACAGCTGCGAGGTCATCTCGCCGTAGCCGGGATGCCGGAGCTTGAGATGCAGATGGGCGGGCCGGAAGAAGTGCCGGCCAAGGGCGCCGAGTACGATGCCTGTCGGGCCGTCCTTGGGGATCTCGTAGGGCGGCGGGACGATCGTGGTTACCTCGAAGCTGCCGTCGTCCGCGGTACGCAGCCGACCGCGGAGGTTCCAGTCCGGGATACCTGGGTGGATGCTGGAGTAGAGGCCGGCGGCGTCGGCGTGCCAGACGTCCAGCTCAGCGCCAGCGAGCGGGGTGCCGTCGGCCGAGGTGACCCTGCCGTGGAACACCAGCCGGCCCCCGGCCTCATCCGGTCGCTGCGGCAGGACGTAAGGCGGTTCCAGCACGGGAGCGCCGGGCAGGTAAAAGGGTCCCTCGATGGCCTCCAGGCTGCCCTGTCTCCCGACGTTGGCGATGTCGGTTGCCTCAGCCTCCAGGAACACGTCGAAGAGCAGAGACTCCTCGCCGGCCTTGACCTCCGCGATGACGATGTCGGTGGCGGCGCGGTATTCGGCGTGGGTGATGTGGTGCTTGCGGATGAACTCGAGCAGGGTCTGCTCCAGGTCCTCCACTACGGTGCGGATACGGTCGTTAGGCATGCGGCTCCTCCTTCGGTGTGCGCCGCTTTTAGAACGTGCCGATGCGGTTGACGTCATCGGGGTTGATCAGGTCGGGGACGGTCCATCCGTCTAGGTCGTATTCGGACAGGCACAGGTCGGCGAAGTCCTCGTAGGCGCGGGTGAGGCCCATGGCGTCGTGCGCGGCGAGGATCTCGGTGCGGATGGCTTCGTGGTTCCCGCCGTAGTTGCGTTCGTACAGTTCGTGGCGGGCGCCGAACTCGGAGCCGATTGCGTCCCAGAGCAGTTTCATGACCTTGACGCGGTTGACCGAGTCGTAGCCGTTAGACCCGCGGACGTACTTGTCCAGGTAGGGGCGGATGTCGGGGTTGCGGAAGTCGGCCGCGTGGGAGTTGAGGTAGATCAGCCCGGAACCAAGGTCCTGTTCGATGATTTCCCTGACCCGCGGGTAGCCCTGCGTCATGAACCAGCGGTAGGCGAGCCCCGAGTTGGTGTTGGGCAGCACCGTGTCATTGATCCAGGGGTCGGGGTTGTGGGCCATGGAATCGGTCAGCGCCCACATCAGGTTGCGCCAGGCGAGCACTTCGCCGACGCGCGCCTGTACGCCGCGGAAGTCCCTGGTCCCGGTGATGCTGAGCGCCTTGAGCAACAGCCCGGCGAGGAAGTCGAGCTTGACGGCCAGCCGGGTGCAGCCCTGGAACGTGAACCGGGGCAGGAAACCGGAGGCGGGGAAGAAGTTACTGGCCTTATCGAGGTCCCCGTAGACGAACACGTTCTCCCATGGCACGAGCACGTTGTCGAGGACGAATATGGTGTCGTTCTCGTCCAGCCGGCTGGAGAGCGGGTAGTCGAACGGGCTGCCCATGACCGCGGCCGCCGCGGTGTATGACGGCCGACAGATCAGCTTCATTCCGGGCGATCCCATGGGGATCGTGCAGATCAGCGCGAATTCCTTCTTCTTGAGCGGGATGCCGTAGTGGGCGATGAAGTTCATGTTGGTGATCGCCGAGCCGGTGGCGACCACCTTGGCGCCGCTGACGATCAGGCCGTTGTCAGTTTCCTTCTGCACGTGGACGAAGACGTCGGCGACCTCGTCCGGCGGCCGGTTACGGTCCACGGGCGGGTGGATGATCGCGTGGTTCCAGTACAGGACCTTCTCCTGAGATTCCCGGTACCAGCGGCGGGCGTTGTCCTGGTACGGGTCGTAGAAGTCGGCGTTGGCGCCCAGCGTGCCGAGGAACGCGGCCTTGTAGTCAGGGCTGCGGCCCATCCAGCCGTAGGTGATCCGGGCCCACTGCGCGATCGCGTCCCTGTCGCCGACCAGGTCCGCAGCGCTGCGCGCAGCGCGGAAGTACCGCATGGTGTACCCGCCGTTCCCGGTGTCGGTCGGGCAGGTCAGCACGTCGCGGGTTTTCTCGTCATGCAGGGCGTCGTACAGGCGTGCCGTCATCCGTACCGGGTTGCGGAATGCAGGGTGGGTGGTGACGTCGCCGACACGGTCACCGTACAGGTAGATCTCACGTCCGTCGCGGAGACTGTCGAGGTATTCCTCTCCGGTCATCGGGCGGGTGGCCGGGTTGCTGGCGGACGCCGTCCCGGTGTGCTGCGGATCGGTGATGGTCATGTGCGTGTTTCCTCCGCTGTGAGGTGGGGTGAGCGGTCGACACGGTGGGTGCTGCCGGTCAGTTCCGGCAGCCACCAGCCGATGTCGCACGTGGGGGAGTCGAGGGTGTCCAGCCACGGATCCGCGGCGAGATGGTCCCCGACCGAGCGGAACCGGCCGCCGTGGAACACCAGCGGCATCGCCCCGGGGTGATGCTGGTAGTCCTCGACCAGGCCGAGGTAGAGCATGTGGTCACCGCCGTCGTAGGCGGCCCACGGCGTGCAGGCGAACCAGGCGGCACCGCCGGCCAGGCGTGGCGCCACGTCGTGGTCGATCCAGCCGATATCCGCACCGGGTTTCGGCTGCCCGGCGAAGTGCAGTGCCGTCTCGTACGCGGTGCAGTCCAGGACAGTGACCGTGAAGGGGCGTGCGGCGAGATAGCCGCAGACCTTGCTGCGCCGGTCCAGTGAGACCAGGACAATCGGCGGGTCGAGGGAGACCGCGGTGAACGCGTTGACCGTCGCCCCGTGCACGCCGCTCTCGGTCCGGCAGGCGACCACGGTCACGCCAGTCGGGAACTGGCCGAGGCAGTGGCGGAATTCACGGGGATCAACAGGCATCGCCGCCTCCAGTACTCCTTCGATGTACGCTATGCGTACATTTAAATCGCAATGCGGACAAGTGCTAGTCTTGCCACTACCAGGGACCTAAGTCAAGGGGGTGCGATGACTGAGATGGACCGGCGCGACTATGTGCAGTCGATCGAGCGTGCGCTACTGGTCATCAACGCCTTCACCGACACAGGACCGTTGCTGTCTGTCAGCGCGCTGGCCACGTCAACCGGGCTGTCCCGGCCGACGGTGCGGCGCATCCTGCTCACCTTGCAGCAGCTGGAATATGTCCGGGCTGAGGGATCGGCGTACGCGCTCACGCCGCGGGTCCTCGCGCTCGGGTATGCGTACCTGTCGTCGCTAAACCTTCCCGCGCTGGCGCAGCCGGTGATGGAGGCCCTGACTGAGGAGCTTGGGGAGGGCACGTCGCTGGCGACGCTCGACCAGACCGAGGTGGTTTACGTCAATCGCGTCCAGCGCCATCGCATTACCAGCATCAACCTCGCGGTGGGGACCCGGCTGCCAGCCCACGCGACGTCGATGGGACAAGTTCTGCTGGCGGACCTGGGCGCGCAGGCCCTGGAGCGATACTTCGCTGCCGCGCAACTGCGTGCGCTGACCGAACGCACCCTCACCAGTCGCTCCGCGCTCGTCGAGCGACTTGAGCTGGTGCGCCGGCGCGGCTGGGCTGCCGTAGACCAGGAACTGGAGATCGGCAGGCGCTCGGCCGCGGCGCCGGTGCGCGACGCCGGCGGCAAGGTGGTGGCGGCATTGTCCTTGTCGAGCGGTACCTCCGACCGCAGCATGGCCGACCTCATCGACACCTGCGTCCCCGCGCTGGTCGCCGCGGCCGGCAAGATGAGCGCTGCGCTCGGCGACGGCGGCTACGCCATGCGCGGCGCACGCCCGGCGGCGCCGGGATGAGCCCGCGGCGCATCGACCCTGCAACGCTGCCGGCCTACGCTGAACTGCTGCGCCGCGAGGACGCCCCGCCTGGATCCGCCTGGGGCCTGTTCGGCGCCGGCGACCAGCTCGGGACGCTCAACCTGCTGCGGTGCAACGACCTGCGCGCCGCTGCGGAGCAGGTGCGGGAGGGGCTCGCGTACTCGCTGAACCTGCGCTCGGACGCGATCACCCCGCCCCTCGCCCCGACCCGGCGGCCGCTCCTCCATACGATCTTCCAGCGCACGCCGTTCCATCGCGACGACTGGGTCGACAGTTTCTATCTTCAGTACGGCACCCAGGTCGACGGGCTGCGACATATCGGCCACCCCGATCACGGGTTTTACAACGGCGCTGACCCCGCGGTCTTCCTGCCGGGAACAGACCTGCTGAGCATCCATCATTTCGCCGAGCTGCCCATCGCCGGGCGGGCCGTGCTGATCGACGTCGACCGCTACCTGCGCTCCACCGGGGTGCAGCTTGACCACGCCAACGGCCAGCCGGTGCCCGTCGACGTGCTGGAAGCGGCCCGCGCCTCCCAGGGCACCGTCATCTGCGCGGGCGACATCCTCCTGGTCCGGTTCGGCTGGCTCGACTATTACCTGCATCACGGCGACCAGCGATGGCGGGATGGCCTCGTCAGCGACCAGCGGCACACCGGCCTGCTGCAAGGGCACGACGCCCTCGCCTGGCTGTGGGATAACCGCATCAGCATGGTCGCGGCCGATAACTTCGCCTTCGAATGCTGGCCCGCCCAGCCGGGCACGCCCTTCCTCACCGCCGAGGAACAGGCCGGCGTCACGGGCGATCCGCACCGCGGCATCATGCACCGCAACCTCATCGGCCTGCTCGGCATGCCCATCGGCGAACTGTGGGACCTTGACGGCCTCGCCGCCGCGTGCGCCGCCGACGGCCGCTATAGCGTCCTGCTCACCGTCTCCCCGCTGCCACTGGTCGGCGGGGTCGGCTCGCCCGCCAACGCCATCGCCATTCGCTGACCTGGGCAAGGAGAGCGAGAGCATGCGTTTCGAGTACGAGAGCAGGCAACAGCGGGTTTGCTTCGGGTCGGGTCAGGCCGCGCAGACCCTGGCCAGGGAACTGGAGCGGCTCGATGTGTCGAAGGTGACGGTGATCGCAGCCGGAACCGCGAGCGATCTCGCCGACCGCGTCACCACCAGCCGCCTGTCGGCGCTGTCATGCGATTGCCGTCATGCGGCGGTCGGGGTGTCGCTGACGGGCAGCCGGACGGTCCTGTCGCCGAAGTCGGCGACGAGGTCCAGCCGGCCGCCGAGGGCCTCGACGTAGCGGGCGATGACCAGATGAGGTCGCCGCCTCGGCTCGCACGGGGATCGACTGCGGGGCTTTAGCGTTCGAACACTAGCGCCGCTAACGAGATTTCTGGGAGCCAGACTGGGAGCCAACGACCACAGATACTGGGCCGCGCCAGGCTACACCCAGCTATTGCGACTACAGCTAAGAGACCGCGCGGATAGGTGGGTGATCATGGTCTCTTGGCCGGGCGGCTGTTCCACCGGTAGAGGGTCCATGACTGGCGGATCATGCTACGTACGGTGATGATGGTGTCGGCGAGGTCGAAGAAGGCGTCGATGACGTCTTCCTTGCGCTCGTAGCAGCGCTGCAGGCGGTTGAAGCCGTTGTGCCAGGAGTTGGTGCGCTCGACCTGCCCGCGCTGTCCGGCCTGGATGGGAGCCTTGTCGCCTTTATGGGCGATCTCGCCGGTCAGGCCGCGGCCGGCGAGTTCGTCGCGGGTCTTCTGCGAGTCGTACCCGGCGTCCAGGTGGACGGTGATGTCCTCGGGCAGCGGGCCGGTCTCGCTGAGTTTGTCCAGCGTGGGTGCCAGCAGCGGGGAGTCGTGCCGGTTCGCCGGGGCCAGCGCCCGGCCCAGCGGGATGCCGTAGCCCTCCACCAGCAGGGACCGCTTCATGCCCAGCTTGCGGCGGTCCACCGGACTGGGCCCGGCGCACTCCCCGCCGCCGGGAGCTTTGGTGATGCAGCCGTCAACGGCCAGGTCCTCCAGGACCAGGCCGGTCATGCGGTCATAGGATTCCCGGGCGATCTGCTTCAGCTGGGCGAAGATCCCGGCCTTGATCCCCTCGTCGCGCCGGTCCCGGATCGTGGTGGCACCGCAGGTGCAGTCGGCGATCGAGGCATACGAGCAGCCGAACCGCAGGACCTGGATGAGTTTCTCGAAGATGACCCGGTCACCGATCCGGGGCCGGTGGCAGCCCAGCGGGTGCGAGGGGTCATAGACCGGGCGGTCGGGCAGCAGCGCGGCGAACTGGTCCCAGAGGGGCTCCAGCAGCCATGATGGGATGGCAGGCACGGGGACTCCCGTGATTACAGAGCGTAGAGAACTCCGATAATCACGGGACCTGTGCCTGTTTCACCTCACGACACGCCGAAGCCCCGCAGATCACACCAATCCGCGCGGCCTCCAAGCGGCACGTCAGGCGATACCTAGCACCTCCCGGCCACACTTGGAAAGTGCCTCCTAAGCAGTAGGTCCCGCGTTCGAGTCGCGGTCGGGGCGCAAATAAATACTGGTGGAACTTAATATTCGAAACTACGACCGTTCTACTGATGTACTGCTCGCAGGCAATCACTCCATCTGACACGCACCATGCGGATACGCAACCAAGTACGCGCTCACCAGGCAGAACTGTGATCCAGCTATGTGTCGCAGAGGCGGGCCGTCACCTGGGGGCCAAACGGGGAGCCAACGCATCCGCTGAAGCCGATGTATCGTGGCGTCTTTCTGCTCGGCCCGCGGTTACAACACTTGTGTCAGTGGTAGCTCGGGCACGGCAGTGCTAGCCGCTGCCGCGTCCGGGGCGAAGGGCCAGGAGAGCTCCTGATCGCTGCGCGGCGGTCTGATCTCGGAAACGGCCGTCTGATTGCCGCAGCGTCCGTTGGGTTCAGATGCAGCACAGTGCGCGGGTGAGAGGCTGGAGCGGTGTGATGGACTCATCTTTGTGATTACCGTTCCGTCCACTTTTCGGGCCATGCTGCGCGGGTCGCCCGAAAGGTGCGCGTGGCTGGACTCCCTGCCTGAGCGGGTCGATCAGCAGTGCCGGGCTTGGAACCTCTCGCTCGACGGTATTCCCTGGCACGGATCGAACGCATTGGTACTTCCAGTCCGACGCGGTGGTGAGCAGTTCGCGTTGCGGCTGACCGCACCGGATGAGAGCTTCCCCGCCGAGGTGGCGGCGCTGCGGTTCTGGGCCGGCCGGGGCACTGTGCTGCTGGTGGAGACGGACCTAGGGGCCGGGACCATGCTGCTGGAACGGCTGGATCCGGCGCGGTCGCTGGCCACCTTGCCGCTGGCCGAAGCCAATCATCATGCGGGCAGGATGATGCGCCGGCTCGCCGTACCTGCCCCCAGCTGGGTGCTCAGCACCGGCGAGCTGGTGCGGGATCGGCTGGCCACGCTGAAGTCAGACTGGGTCGCGCTGGGCCGTCCGGTGCCGGCCGGAATGCTGGCCTCTGCCTGTACCGCCGCCGAGACCCTGACCTCAGCCACCGGCGACCGTGCCGTTGACGCCGCGCTGCACCACGAGCAGGTGCTCGGGGGGGAGCGCGAACCCTGGCTCACCGTCGATCCCTGCCTGCTGCGTGGCGACATCGGGTTCGACCTCGCCCGCTGCCTGTGGGACAGGCTCCACGAGATGCCCGACGCCGCGACGATCAACGAGCAGCTGGACATCATCGCCGACGCTGCGGGCCTCGACCGGGAACACGCTCGCCGCTCAGCGATCTTCCGCACCATCGACTACTGGCTGTGGGGTCTCCAGCATGGATTCACCGAGGATCCCCTCCGCTGCCGGCGTCTCGTCACCGCGCTGCTCCAGTGACCCGCCCTTCACTCCCACGGGGGATCACGGGCGCCAATGATGGATCGCTACCTCATACGTCAGGCAGCGTGCCCGCGAGGGAACCCCCACCGCACACCCGGTGCCCTAGCGCCCGACCGGCCTCCGGCAGAGGCCGTCTCGACCGTACGACCTGCCGCGCGTTTCAAGCTCGAAACGTTACCTTCACGTTATTTGTGCCAGAGCCGTTGCGGTTCCCCATGGTGCCCTGTCAAAGTCCCGCCCTCAGGTTGATCAGGTCTTGTTCACGGTGGTTCCTTTCCTGGCTCCGGCTCGGCGCATGCGGCAGGAATCGCCGGCGGTGACCACGACGCTGGCGTGGTGCAGGAGCCGGTTGTCGAGCAGGCTGACAGCGGTGGTGTGCTCGGGCATGAACCGGCCCCAGGACTCGAACGGCCAATGACTGGCGATGCCAGGGCGCGTTCGTAGGCAGCCGCGACAATGCGGAGCAGCTGCGCGCCGGTGTCGTCCAGCGGCGCGAACCCGACCTCGTCGATCAGGATGAGGTCGTTGCGGAGCAGGGGTCGATGACCAGCTCCAAAACGGCCATAATTCTCGTCCTGGTATGGCTTCACAATCCGGGCTTACCTGCTCACAGTTTGTATAGAGACTCGTACATGAGGTACGGGCATAGCCGTGGCAGGGGTCGGCGTGGCGAAAAGGCAAGGGCTGTGGGCAGAGATACAGCGGGAGCGTGCGCGGCAGGAACGTATCCGCCAGCGGGAGTTCCGCGAATTCCAGCGGGCCGAGGCGTGGACGGTCCGCGAGGCTGCCAAGGCTGAGCGCGCCCGAAGGCGGCAGGCTGCTACCGGTGAGCGGGAACGGAAGAAGCTTTACGTCGAGGACCGCAAGGCCGAGGCGGCAGCCATGGCCGAAGACATCAGTGGCCGCCTCGCCGAACTTGACGGGCTACTCAGGGCCGGCGTCCGTGACCGGCCAGTCGTCACGTTCGCTTCCCTCAGACGGACTGATGCCTACCCGGCGTTTGACCCGGGCCAGCTTGGCGAGCTACTGCCTGCCCCGATATGGGAGCAATTCGCTCCGGCATCGCCGTCTGGGCTAGGCAAGATCTTCGGCGGCGGGGGCCGCTTTGAGAGACAGGCCGACAGTGCCCGCGCCGCCTACGCCCGTTCCGTGGAGCAGCACACGGTCGAGGAGGCCGACCGGCGCCGGCAACTTGCAGAGCAGCGCGCCGCCTACGACTCGGCCGCCGCCGCGTTCGCTGCCGACGTCGCTGAGCATAATGCTGGCATCGACCAGTTCCAGCGGGACTGCCGGGCCGGAGAACCTGAAGCTGTCGCAGAGTTCTGCACCCTCGTCTTGGACTCGTCCGTATATCCGGAGGGGTTTCTGCACCAGACACGCGCTGTATACAGGCCAGATCCGAGGGAAGCCGTCATTGAGTGGGAACTGCCACCTCAATCAGTAATCCCGCTTGACCGGGACTACCGGTACGTGGCTACCCGGGATGCCATCGATGCCCTCCCCTCGCGCAGAGAAGGAGATCAAAGAACGCTACCGAACAGTGATCGCGCAAGTGGCACTACGTACCATCCATGAAATCCTCGTCTCTACGCCGGGCAGCGTGATCGAACTGGTGACCTTCTACGGCAAGGTCTCCGCGAAGGATCCAGCGAGCGGTCAGCCGATTCGGCCTCTGCTGCTCCAGGTGAGCGCGAAGCGAGAGGTATTCACCACGTTCCTACTTTCCGACCTCGACCCGGTGGCCTGCCTCAAGCGCCTTAACGCCTTGGTCTCACCGCACCCGTACGACTTGGAGCCCGTACAGCCCACCATGGACTTCGACTCCCTGCTGGCCCGGTTCAAGTGGATCACCCCGGGAAGGTTGGAGGCTCTGATACCTGGGAGGATTCAGAGTCATGGCGGCACAGCGGAAGTATCCCGAGGAGCTGCGTGATCGCGCGGTGAAGTTGGTGCTGGAGGTCCGGGAGCGGGAGGGCAGTGGTCGTGGGGAGATAGCCCGGG
>Ga0302181_10003189_pt1 | contig 11325 bp, 8 predicted proteins | sample I_Palsa_E3_3_FD_198786 | JGI IMG/M metagenome (GOLD analysis project Ga0302181, IMG submission 198786) | Peat permafrost microbial communities from Stordalen Mire near Abisko, Sweden - I_Palsa_E3_3 | ecosystem: Environmental > Terrestrial > Soil > Palsa > Peat permafrost | place: Sweden: Abisko... | reverse complement strand
TTGAACCGGCCGGCCCGCTCGCCCAGGTCCATCAGCAGGTTACGGGCCTGCTGCGCGGTCCAGGAACCGGTCGGGTTGGCGGTAACACCCAGGATGTGCACGCGGCGGGTCTCGATCTCCATGACGAAGAAGACATACAGGCGTTTGAGGAACACGGTGTCAACGTGCAGGAAGTCGCATGCCAGGATCTCGGATGCCTGGGATGTCAGGAACTGGCGCCATGTCGGTGACGTTCGGCGCGGTGCCGGGCCGAGTCCGGCCTTGGCCAGGATCCGCCGGATCGTGCCTTCACCGGCTCTATGGCCCAGGCCGAGCAGCTCGCCTTGAATTCTGCGGTATCCCCACCGCGGGTTCTGCCTGGCCAGTTGTATGACCAGATCGCGGATCTCTTGTGAGACGGCCGGGCGTCCAGCCCTGCTCGGGTAGGTCCATTTCCGTTTGACCAGACGACGGTGCCAGGCGAGCAAGGTGCCTGGTGTCACGATCCGATGAGCCCGCAGATGCTCCGGCAGCAATCGTCCCAGAGCAGCGAGGAGGCCGCGGTCGGCCCAGTCCGGCTTCGGGTGGCTGAGCTGACGCCGTAGTACCGCGATCTCGTGCCGCAACACCAAGATCTCCAGGTCTTTCGAGCGTCGCTACGGGCGAGCAGCGCAAGCCACGCGAACGCGCGGGATACGGCGAGGTATACGAGGCGGAAGAGCACCAGCGCTGAGGATAGAAGACCAGCTCAGGTGCTCTGCACGAGTTCTGGCACCCGACAGGGCCTATACCGGCGGCGGTCCGGACCTCATCTGGTACGGCGCCGCCGGGAACCGCACCAAGGCCTCCATCACCGGCTTCGGGATCCTGGACGGCTACCGCGGGGCCCTGGTCCGCGACGACTACGGCGGCTACCTCAGCTACGACGCCAGGCTCACCGGAGTCCAGCAGTGCCTCGCCCACCTATACAGGTACCTCGACGACGCCTACGCGACCGACCCGGAATCCCAGGTCTGGACCCGGCAGGCCGACGACGCCCTCCGCGCGGCCTCGGCAGCGGTCAGGACCGCCCGGGACGCCCGCCAGGCCGGACTGGACCCCGCCCTGCTGGCCAGGCTGCGCCACAGCTACGACCAGGCCGTCGCCTGCGGGATCTCCGTCAACCTGTCCCGCCCTTGGCACAAGGGAAACCACCCCGGGCTGATCCTGGCCCGGCGGCTGAAACGCAAGGCCGCCCAGGTCTGGCTATTCGCCACCCGCTTCGACGTCCCCGCCACGAACAACGGATCGGAAAACGCCGTCCGCGGCTACAAGCTCGCCGCCAAAATCAGCGGCTGCTGGCGCACCCTTTCAACCCTGCAGCGCCACTGCCGCATCCGCTCCTACCTCACCACCGCACGCAGCCACGACCGCCACCCGCTCGCCGCCATCCGCGACGCCCTCACCGGAAACACCTGGATGCCACCCCACCCAGCATGATCAACTAACCGGCACCCCTGACTGGTTACCTCCTTACCATGGACCGACGAGCGTTCCTTTGGCTCTAGCACAGCCTTCGAAAGGGCAATACGCTGGCGCAAGCTGGCGGAGACCAGCTAAATTAACCGACAACTTGACTTGCCGGAAGATAGCAGGACCCAGTTTCATTTGCATGCCGCTTCTTCGCGCGAATAAGGTCATCGAGACGCACGCGGCTATCGAGAACAGTATATAGATCCGCCCCGTCCATGCTTATGAATGGGGTAGATTCTCTAAATGCTTGCTTGAAAGGCTCAGTAAAGCCGTTGACACTAACGAACAAGCCTACTGCATTCTTGCCCTTCCGTTCGACCTTCTTAGCGAAGATATCTCCGTCGCCTCTATCCGATGGTGCTGCGCGCCACCGCACCTCAATTATATAGTCGTCAGTGTCAAAGGTGAATGAACCATCTATCTGTTCGATAGAAATACTATACGCGACTCTTGGCTCGAAATCATAAAGAAGGAATAGGTCAGCCAGCAACGATTCGAAGGCGTAACCGCGGGCATGGACGTCCGTCTCACTCTGCAAGTCGAGGAATCTGTTTTTGAGAGAATCCAAATCATCCTTGAAACGACGTATCGCCGCCGACTGGGCCGCCTGAGCCTGAATAGCTGCTCTCTGCTTTTCGATCTCAGCAACGTCGTTCGCGTAGTCCTTGATGATATAGCTTAGAAGACCGACCGCGGCCTCGGCCTCGTTTATGCGTAGTTTTCGGTCTTCAGGATCCTTAAGCTGCTCCAGGTTTGGAAAGCGAGTCATACTGCTAAGCTCAAGCATCAACCGAAGGGTAACATCCCCGTATCTGCTCTCATCCGCGATAAGGCGGTCGACTAGTTGATCGGTTACAATACGCTTCGTGTCAGTGAAATTAAGTCCGATCAATAGCTCACTATGATCTCTCAATGCTGTACGCAGAAAACTCTCGAATGGTCTTTTGTTCCAAACTATGGCTGGAATGGCATCACGCAGAGCAAGATAGGCAGCTGCTGAAATTTGCTTCAATGTGGCTCCATAGCTTAATTCTCTTCACGGCGGGAGAACAAAAAGGACAAAAGGTGCATATGCTCTCGTCGAGGCGGGAGTTCATAAGCAGGCTACATAATACAGAGATTCTGCACGTATGGACTGAAGCTTGGCGAGCGGGAGCCGTGCTCCTCGGGAAGATCCGCTACATGAGCAGGCGGCGCAGGTCTTCGCCAATGAGCTTGCGGTCGCGCGCTTTCCCTAGGTCCGCGCGATCCACGCCCTGCGCCAAATCGGGCAGTCACGCGCAACGGATACGTGGCTATCTTGCCGCGCGACCTGAAATTCTCGAGCCCTCGTCGTGCTCACCGCCAGCCGTCCCTGGATCTCTGGCCCAGCCTCACCGGGTGTGTCGGCAGCGATAAGTTTTCGCGTTGGCACGGGTCTGCAGCATCGATCAGCCGGCAACGCAGAGGACACTCATGAACCCTCGCCATTCCGAGAGGCCCGCCCGCAACCGGAGCCGGGTTCGGTGACGTCTGAGCCCGGTGCCGGGTTTGCCTGCGAGACGGCCAGCATCAACGGCACCACGATCCACGTCGTTCGCGGCGGGGCGCGGTCCAGCCTTGGTCCTACTGCACGGCTTTCCGCAGGACTGGTTCGAGCGGCGGCGAGTCATGCCACGGCTGGCGCAGCGATTCACAGTGGTCGCGGTCGACCTGCGCGGTGTGGGCGGTTCGGCACCAAGCGCCGCCGGTTACGCCACCGTCGACCTGGCCGAGGACGTGCACATGGACCCCATGTTGACGATCTAAATCGTTAGTTCAGGTCATGCAGACGAGGGTTGTGCCTGCGATCCCGGCCGAGACAGCCCTGCCCTTTTCCAAACGGCTTCGGTCCCAGGGTCCCTCGCTTGTAGCCGGCCAGTTATGGCTCAGCTGCTGTTCTTCAACCGGGAGGATTCCTTGCGCGTGGAGCACGAGGGCGCGCAAGATCGTAAAGCTGATGCGCTCGGCTGGCTAGGCGAAGTCCCAGATCTGGTTCAGGTATTCCCACTACTTTCGCGGGCAGAAGGTCACGAGAAAGTTCGTGGTCGCGATGCTATATTGACGCGGCCTGCAGGGCCCCTGCCGTGACCCTAGATCACCGTGACACCGTAGCCTCACAATGAGTGTGTGATACCGACTGATCTCACCGAGCCCGAGCAATTGCTGTGGAAGGCCTTCAGCGGCGGGGAGTGGGTGGATCTCGGCTCGGGCGCAGCGGGACCGCCCGTGATCCGGGCGGAAGTCATCACCGTGCTGCTGCTCGGCGCGGCCGAGGCGGAGCCTGGAGGCACGGCCGGGATACGGCTGCGGGGGGCAGCGGTCAAGGGCCGCATGGACCTGACGGGCGGCAGCGTGGCGTGGCCGCTGGTGTGTGACGCCTGCCAGTTCGACACCGAGATCAGGTTCTGGACAGCACGCTGCGGACGGTCTGCATCCTGAACAGCGAACTACCCGCCCTCGACGGCACCAGGCTGCGCCTGAACGGCATCCTGGACATGACAGGCTCACAGGTCGCGCGCACAGTCCAGCTGCAGCAGGCCAGGGTGGACGGTCAGTTGCGCCTGGGCGGGATCCGCGTGGGGACTGCGGGTACCGGGGCTGTGGCCGTCCTGGCCCGAGGGCTGTCCGTTGACGGGGAAGCGGACTGTTCTGGCATGGAGGCGCGCGGCCTGGTTTCCTTCGAGGACGCTGCGGTGACCGGCACCCTGAACCTGGCGGGTGCGCAGATCTCGTGCCCGGGAGAGCGCGGGCTGGACCTGAACCACGCAACGATCGGCGGGTCGCTCGCATGCCTCGGTCTCGCAGTCGATGGCGGGACCCGGGCCAATAACTGCCGGATCAGCGTCGAACTCTTCATGCGCGGCGCGCGCCTGGATAACCCGGGGGGCATCGCGTTCACGGCGGGGGGCCTGGACGTTGCGGGCGGTGCGTTCTTGGACCAGGGGTTCACCGCGCGCGGCAAGGTCATGCTGATCGGGGCGCGGCTGGCGGCCAACTTGTCGGTCAAGAAAAGTACCTTCGACAATCCGGGCGGCACCGCAGTCAACCTCGAGCGTGCGATCATCGGCTCGCTCAACGCTCAGGGGACCTCCTGCCGTGGGCAAATGATGATGGCAGGCGCGGACGTCAGCGGCGATGTGAACTTCGCGGGTGCGGTACTGGAAACCGGCGACGGGAAACCTGCCCTGGACGCGGAACGATCGCGGATCGGCAGCACCCTTGTGCTCACAGATGTGAAGGCGCTCGGTGAGGTGAACCTGCGCAGTATCCGGGTGGGAGAGCGGCTGCTGCTGGGCGGAGCTGAGCTGCGCGATCCGTTCGGCATGGCGTGCCGGCTGTCTCGCGCCCAGGTGACCGCGGACTTGTACTGCAGCCACATGACTGTGGACGGCGAGGTGAAGCTCGCCGGGGCAACTGTCGGGGCCAAGGTCAGCCTGCACAGGTCTGTGTTCACCCACCCGGCCGGCTTGGCAATTGACGCCGAAGGCCTGCGGGCTCAGGAGTTTCTCCTGGAGGCAGATGTCCGGGTCGAGGGTGGTGTGGACTTCAGGCACGCGACCATCGGGGTGCTTCATGACGATCCGGCAATGTGGCCCGATCGCCTGTACCTGGACGGCCTGACCTACCAGGCGCTGAGCCCTCGCCTGTCCGCCGACCGCCGCCTGGGCTGGCTCACCCGAGACCCGGGAGGACACCAGCCGCAGCCGTACGAACAGCTCGCGGCCCATTACACCGCCATTGGCCAGCCAGCTCAGGCCCGCACCGTGCTGTACGCCAAGGAGCGGATTCAACATAAAGGGAAAGGTCCGGTATCCAAGGCGTGGAACCTGCTCCAGGACATCACCGTGGGCTACGGGTACCGGCCCCGCCGCGCACTCGGATGGCTGGCTCTGCTGCTCATCGCTGGGAGCATTGTGTTCTCCGTCGCGCCGCCGCCAGCCCTGCAGGCGGGAAACGCTCCGCACTTCAACGGCGTCATCTACACGTTCGACCTGATGCTGCCCGTGGTCAACCTCGGCCAGAAGTACGCGTTCAACCCCGGCGGCGCCGAACAGTGGCTGTCGTACGTCCTCATCGCCGCCGGATGGACACTTGCTACTACTGTCGCAACAGGCGTCGCACGCGTGCTTCGGAGAGGCTGATGCAGCGACACGACAGAATGCCTGATCTGTGCATCGCGATAGATAGCCGGCCAGTCAGGAAGTATCGGCGCCAATTCGGCAGGGAGGATGTGGCTGCACCTTAACGCCTTTGCGTCACGGTTCTAGCCGGCGTCGACCTGACCATGAGTCTCAACTCTGATGGCTTGCCGGAGGGCTGGCTTCAGGCCGGTCAGCCTCAGCCTCGGCTCGAGTGCGCCGCAGCAGTGGTCCACCTGCATAGCCCATTTCACGTCGCGCTACTTCCATGAATTCAGCGCGAAGCTGCCGCTCCCGCGCGGACAAACCGGCCGGCCGCCTGACGGTGCCGTTCGAGCCTAGTTCCTGGCTGGCTCGGTTGAGTTCCAGGGTGTAGTCCTGCCCAGTGCGGTCTCGGCCAGCAGCCCCGCGCGGTGGCCAGCTCAGAGGACCCGTCGATGACCGCGGCGGTGATCATCGCGCTGACGAGGTCCCGCTGCCGCCCGCCTGCCGCGTCGATCAGCTGCTCCAGGCCCAGCTGGCGGATCGTGTCGAGCGCAGCGGCCACGTGTCCGTGCGGCAGGCTGCGGGAGATTTGCCCTGGCCGCCACCCTCGGCCTGCAGCTGGGCGGTACAACGCCGTGCTCAGCATCCTCGGCGGCACCGTCATCCACGTCGCCCTGACCACGGCCGGCCTCGGCGTCGTCGGCCGATCGCCCAGCGTGCTGCGGTCAGGAGGTCCAGCCGGAGGCTACCTCGATCAGGCTGAGCTCGTTGGCGTGAACACGCTTCTGGTCGACTCCGTAGTGCGGCGGGTAGAGCAGCGCCCAGTCGACGACGCCGGCATAGCGGCGCAGCTGATCGGCGACGTCCTCTAGTGTGCCGAACACGGCACGTTCGTCGGCCATCGGCTCGCCCGCGGCGACCACGCCGGGCACGTCGCTACGGGCGACGGCCTCGCGGGCCGCGGCGCGCTCGGCGGTGAACTGGCTGTCCGGGAACAGCGCGTCATAGCCCTTCGGTGTGGCGTAGAAACCGACCTGTCCTGCGGCATCCCGGCGCGCGGCGGCCGGGTCGGCGCTGACCGCGGCGACGATTTGAGTGGTTATCAGGAGCTGGGCCGCGTCCCGGCCCGCCCCGGCCGCGCTATTGGCCAGCAGCGGGCGGGCGACGTCGCGCAGGTAGCTGACCGAGGCGATGGTGTGTCCGACGAACCCGTCGGCGCTCTGTCCGACCGCAGCTACCATATGCTGGCCGACGCCCGCGGCCAGGATCGTCACGCTGTCGGGCAGCCCGGTTCGCTCATAGTGCGCCATCGAGACGCGATCGAACTTGCCCTGGTAGGTGAACGGGCCGCTGCGATGCGCGATCAGCCGACGGATCAGGTCGATCCGCTCCCGCACCTGGGGTGCCGGGTGCGCCAGCGCGGTCCCGTACCAGTCCTGGTTCATCCGGCGCGTGCTGCTGCCCACGCCCAGCACGAACCGGCCGCCGGCGATCGCCTGGACATCGGCCGCGGCAGCCGCCAGGGCCAGCGGCGAGCGAGCGAACAGCGGGGTGACGCTCGTGCCCACGATCGAAGTCTCGGCGACGGCCGCGAACGCTGATGCCCGGGCAAGGCTGCTGCGGTTGTAGTAGTCGATGGTCCATAGCGAGTGCACCCCGGCTCGATCGGCCGCCCGGACGATCTTCAGGGCGTCAGCCGGGTTCTCGTCCATGACCACAAGGCCGACTTTCATCGTTGTTCCCCTTCCGCCACGGCTTCGCTGGCGCTTCGATATCGGTACAGCATGAGAGCGAGGGTTATGACCGAGCGGGCGGTGGCCGCTCGGTCATCTCCTTGGCGTCAGGTCCTCCGGTCCGACCGGCTGCAGCGTCCCCGGGTGCAGCGGCGGGGGCGGCGGAGCGAGCAGGTCAGGGATCACGTTGTACTACTGGCGGGGATCTCCGACTCATCCAGTGTGGCCTTGGTGCGCTCGCTCACAACAACCTCCGCCGCTTCGGGTCTTCACAACTCCTTTGACACCTTTCCGAACCATACGCTTCAGTGCTAGCCCGGGGGGCGATCCCCGGAGCCCCCCGTTCTGGGGGACAAAGCCCCCCAGACCCCCAATGGGAGGGAACCCTTCCCCCCGTAACTTCCGAGCGGGTCGTTTCGCGTCTCCGTGCGCACAGGGATCGATCCGCTCACCCGGCGTCCACTTCGCCTCAAGACCACCGCCAAGACCGTGCGGATCGTTCGCCGCGTCACCCCAGGTTGAAGTAGACGCACTTCTCGTAGAGGAATGTGTCGACATAGTCCGGGCCGCCCTTTATTCCATACCCGCTCATCTTGTAACAGGCCATGCCGACCGCAGTGTCAAGCAACCCATAGCAATTCACCCACACGCTTCCGGCCTTGATGCCGTGGACCATTCGCATGGCAGTCGAGGCGTTGGTCGTCCACACTGCTCCGCCTAGGCCGTATTCGGTAGCGTTGGCCAGTCGGAGCACTTCTTCCTCGGTATCGAACGGAATGACTGAAATAACGGGGCCGAAGATCTCCTCGCGCGCGACGGCCATGTCGGGCGTGACCTTGGCGAGTACCGTGGGCGCCACGAAATAGCCGTTTCGCAACTCGCCGTCGAGCTTCCGCCCGCCAGCCACGAGCTCGGCGCCCTCCTGTATGCCACCCTCGACGTATCCCATGATGCGCTCGAGCTGCGAGTCGGAAATGACTGGTCCGATCTGGACATCAGGGTCGATACCATTTCCCACACGTAGGCCATCGGCGAACGCTGCCAACCGCTCGACGAATTCATCGTGTATAGCCCGCTGTACGAAGAGGCGCGTTCCGGCGGTGCAGATCTGACCGCTGTTGTTAAACACCGCCATAGCCGCGCCTGGGAGAGCTGCGTCCAGGTCCGCATCGGCGAACACGATGTCGGGCGACTTCCCGCCGAGTTCGACTTGGACTCGCTTCATGTTACTGGTACTCGCCTCGACAACACGGCGTCCGCTCTGCACTGACCCCGTGAAGACGATCCGGTCGACCCCGGAATGGCTGGCTAGGGCCGCGCCGGCCGTCGGGCCAAACCCCGTGACGATGTTGACGACCCCATCCGGCAGGCCGGCCTCCTGCAGCAGACGAACCATGTACAGAACCGACAGAGATGCGGTTTCTCCGGGTTTGAGAACAGCGGTGCAACCGGTGGCGAGGGCCCCTCCGATGATGAACCATTGGCCCACGAGGGGGTTGTTCCAGGCAAGTATGCCGCCGACGACGCCAAGCGGCGCCTTGATCGTCATCGTGGTCACAGAGCCAGGCAGGTTGTTCGGCAGCACGCGGCCGGCAGTGTTGACCGTCTGCGTCGCGAAATAGGCGATCGCTTGAAGAACGTGGCTCTTCAGGCCGCGTGCGCGTGTGATCGGAGACCCCATATCGAGCGTCTCCAACTGGGCGATCTCCTCAAACCGCGCTTCCACGAGATTGTGCACGCGCCAGAGAAGGGCCTGCCGCTCATACGGCGACCATGTCGACCACGGACCCGTGAAGGCCTCGCGCGCCGCGGCAACAGCCCGATCGACATCAGCGACATCGCCCGCAGCTAGTTGAGTGATCACCTTCCCCGTAGCGGGTTTCGGGTGTCGAAGACGGCGCCCGACGCTGAATCGACTCGCTGCCCGTCGATCCAGTGACCAGGGATGGACCGAAGAAATGGATGCGCTTGCAGCTCGGTCGTTTGTGGCGTCACGCGATCAGCCATTTAAAGTCCCTGGTCTTCGGTTGCAGCGAGCGCCCGGCCATTCCTGCACCGTAGCAGGCAGCCTTACAGTAAGCACCGCAGACGACTGATCGTAATATACGGTACTCTCCATATATTGTCTTACATAAGAACGTTAATGGCAAGGGTCTAGGTTTTCGACCTCCCGGGTACCCGCAGAGCTGCTCCGGATGGGGCTGTCTCCCCGGTGAATCCGTGCCCGGCGACAATCCGGTCGATCTTCCACGGCCAAGGGCAGCAGGGACTCCACGATAAGCGCAGGGTCAGCCGACGAGGGTTTTGACGGCGGCGGTCAGGTCGGCCATGGCCTTCTTGGCGTCGGCGAAGTACATGCTGGTCTTGGGATTGGCGTACAGCTCATTGTCGATCCCGGCGTAGCCCTGTCCCATCGAGCGCTTGATCACGATGATGGACCTGGCCTGATCCACGTCCAGGATCGGCATGCCGGAGATCTCGCTGCCCGGGCGCCGGGCGGCCGGGTTGGTCACGTCGTTGGCCCCGATGACCAGGGCCACGTCGGTGCGGGCGAACTCCGGGTTGATCTCGTCCATCTCCTTCAGCTGCGGGTACGGCACGTTCGCCTCGGCCAGCAGCACGTTCATGTGGCCAGGCATCCGGCCCGCCACCGGGTGGATCGCGTAGCTGACCTCGATGCCGCGATCCTCCAGGGTCTTGGCCAGTTCGGCCACGCCGTGCTGCGCTTGGGCGGCGGCCAGCCCGTAGCCGGGCACGATGATGACCTTGGAGGCGTAGGCGAGCTGGATGGCCGCGTCGTCGGCCGCGATGGAGCGGACCTGGGCGTCGGCCGCGACGCCGAGCGCGACCGCGCTGTCGCCGGTGCCGAACCCGCCCACGATGATGTTGGCCAGCGACCGGTTCATCGCGTCGGCCATCAGCTTGGTCAAGATGCCGCCGGACGCGCCGACCAGAGCGCCGGCGATGATCAGCGCCCAGTTCCCGATGACGAAGCCGGCCATCGCCACCGCGGTGCCGGTGAACGCGTTCAGCAGCGAGATCACCACCGGCATGTCCGCGCCGCCGATCGGCAGCACCATCATCACCCCGAACGCCAGCGCCGCGAGCACCAGGATCAGCAGCGCGGGCAGGCTGGCGGTGCTGAACATGAACGCGGCGGTGCCGATCGCGACGACGGCTAGGCCCACGTTGATCAGGCGGCTGCCCTTGAAGATGATCGGCTGTCCGCCGATGAGCCCCTGCAGCTTGCCCGCCGCGATGATCGACCCGGAGAACGTGACCGAGCCGATCAGCACGTCAAGGACCGTGAACACCGTGGTAGTGCCGAGCACGCCGGTGGACTCGGAGTTGATGTAGCCGTAGACCGCCACCAGCGCGGCGGCCCCGCCGCCGACTGAGTTGAACATCGACACCAGCTGCGGCATGGCGGTCATCTGCACGCTCTGCGCGGCGTACAGACCGACCGCGGAGCCGATCAGCGCGCCGGCGATCAGCACGATCCAGCCGGTCGCGGTGACGGTGCCGTCGTGGATCAGCAGGATCAGCGTGGCCACGCCCGCGATGATCATGCCCGTCATCGAGACCTGGTTGCCCCGGCGCGCGGTCGCCGGGCTGTTCATCAGGTGCAGCCCGACCACGAAACACGCGGCCGCCAGCACGTAGACGAGCTGGATGCTTCCGGTGAACCCGCTCACGGGCGGGCCTTGATCCGGGCGCCCGCCTGCTCGATCAGGCCCTTGAGGCCCTTGCGGCCGTCCAGCCGTTCCAGGTCTTCGGCCGGCGCCTTGCGGCGGAACATCTTCAGCATCCGCTCGGTCACCACGTACCCGCCGACCACGTTGGCCGCGGCGAAGAACGAGGCGATGAACGCGAGGACGTAGCCGACCGCGTTGTCCGCCGTCACCCCGATCAGCAGAGCGCCGGCCAGCACGATGCCGTGGATTGAGTTGGTGGCG
>Ga0302181_10003188_pt1 | contig 11326 bp, 13 predicted proteins | sample I_Palsa_E3_3_FD_198786 | JGI IMG/M metagenome (GOLD analysis project Ga0302181, IMG submission 198786) | Peat permafrost microbial communities from Stordalen Mire near Abisko, Sweden - I_Palsa_E3_3 | ecosystem: Environmental > Terrestrial > Soil > Palsa > Peat permafrost | place: Sweden... | reverse complement strand
CTCGGCGATGCCGGAGACTGTGCCGAAGTTCTGGCCGGGCGGATGGCTGCAAGCGGTCAGGCCCCCGGCTAGCAAGGCTGTCATGGCAGCAGCCAATGTGAGGCGTGCGCTGCTCTGGCCTCCCGCTGTCCGGGACGGCATGGCATCACCTCGCAGCGAGCATATCTCGCGGTGCAGAACGGACGATCTGGCCGAGCGTGGCAGCAGGTTGTTCATCCGTGTGGCTCCCAGCCCGACGCGCTGCGGGGCACTGCCAATGGTTTCAAGAGCGTCCGTGGCTCATAGTCTGCCGTCGGCCGGACCGGGACGCTCGTGCGCTGGAGCGGTATGGTGCGAAAGGGGTGAAGTTATGGTCAAGTTATGGCGGCGGAGAGTGCAGCCAGGCCCGGCGCATGCCCAGCCAGCGGTCCCGGCAGACCTTGTCGTCTGGGCGGGGGAGGTGGATGTGTCGCGGCTGTCGGACAATGCCTTCCAGGACGCCGAATACTACCTAAAGGCGTACCGGCACATGAACCTGGACCTCAGCCAGCAAATGGGCTGGCGCCTGATCGCGGCCTTCGAGACCCAGTTAAATCCCTCGCCGCCAGCCGACGCCCAGCCGGTGGATGTTATCGCGACAGTCGTTGCGCTGCGGCGCAAGCAGCTCGGCAGTGACTGATTGTCGCCGTCGGCTCTCGCCTGACAGGAAATGCCGCTCCAGCGCGGCGATCATGTCGCGACCGCGATGTTGACGACCGTCAGGTTTGAGTAGTGTCATGAAGAATCCTGATAACACGACTGGCCCGCGTCACCTTGCAGGGGATGGCCCGCGTCCGGTCCGGGCAGGCTCCCCCTGGCCGGTCTGTATAACGGATGAGCCCTGTCGATCTGGTGACCCGCGCTGCGGCCGGCCCGGCGTGCGCCGCGCGGGCCTCCCAAGGCTGAGCGGCGGCGCTGACGCCGGGCCCGCGCTTGATTTCCTATTGAGTCAGGGTTAATTCGGCAACCTGTACCCGGCGCGATCATATTCTCAGCGGACCAATGCCGCTTCGACAGCGAGTTGCCTCAGCCGGATGCGTCAAGCCACCAGACGATCGGGTGCTCGCCGAGGCCCGCCGGGGGGTCTGCGGCCAGCGGAACCAGGGCCTTGCGGAGTCTCTCCAGACCCGGCCGTGTGCGCGGGAAGCGGGCATGATGGCAGTACACGATTCCTCGGTGATCCGGGACGAGAGTCGCTGCCGCGCCGAACGTACTGACATCCTCGGTGACGACAACCCGGCGCTCTGCCACTGCGACTTCCAGCACGCGTTTGTCATCGACGCCACGGAGGCCGGGCAGGTCTGCCGTTAACGCGACGGCATCAATCCCGTCAGCTACGAGGTCTTCGGCAAGCCAGCCCGGATAGTGCTCATCCAGCAGGAAGCGAATCTGGGCGCGCTCAGGCATCATCAAGCGCCCGCCGACGTTCCCAGGCTGCCAGCGCCTCGTCCTGGCTAGTGCGGTGACGGCTGATGAGGTCATCGATCTCATCGGGAAAGTCAGCCCAGTAGGCCAGCGCGTTCTCCACATCAGCGGCCGTCAGACCCAGGGCCTCAGCCACGATGGCGGCCGTTCGCTCCTCCTTGTCATGCTGAAGCCACGCCTCAGCGACAGTCCACACCTGAGGGCCGGCCGACAGGGCTGCGCGCCGCTCGCCCGTGATGGTTGCGACAAAAACGATGCCAGGGTGAGCCTGCATCCGCAGCCACTCACGAACCGCACTGACCACGACGGTTGACTTCTTTGCTCCGGCCTGGCGGGCGTAGTCAGCTAGCCCTCTATCAACTGACTCTGGAAAGCGGACATTAGTTGGAGCTACCATGCGCTACAGTGTAGCAAACACCCTGCCTTTTACGAGCACGCCATCTCCCCCGTCGATCTCCAGGCACATGAAGTCCTCGGTGATCTTGATTGCCATGGGCGCTTATCCCGCGTGGTAGCGGCACGGCCGGAACGGGAGCCAATCAGGGGGGCCAATGCCTTGCGACCCCACCGGACCCGCCGCGACTCCGCCAGCGCATTGACGCAGGTGAGAGGCTCTCCGCCCGACTCCCTCAGACCGGGCCAGACGCCAGATTCGTGCCTGAGGGTCAAGGGTCGCGGGTTCAAATCCCGCCGTCCCGACGAGAACGAGCAGGTCAGAGCCCGCTTCGCCAGCCTGGCGAGGCGGCCTCAAGATCGTTTGGCAGCGCTAGCTGCGAGCCGCCTGGTCGTGCAGGATCTGGTCGATGGCCGTGATGATCACCTTGGCGGATCCGTCGACTGCCTGCGCGACGGGGCTCGATGGATTGCTGAGCTGGCTGGCGATCTGGGCTGCGGACAGGCCAGCGAGCACCTGCGGATCGTACTGGGCCCCGGCCAGGATGTAGTGATTGGCGATGTCGAGGAACGGGACGGCCCCGGACTGGTCGACGCTGTTGACGTACGGGGGCACGTCGTAGCTGTGGATGAGCTTGGTGTCCAGCGGGGTCTGGGCCTGCAGGGGCCGTCCGGCGTTGTCCGCCAGCTCGGTCGTCCGCAGTGTTAGCTCGGCGCTGCTGTATTGCGCCGTGCGGAACGAGAGCGTGGCCGTGTTCGGGTAAATGTCGGTGGCCGATGACGTGGTGGAGCCGAGATGGCTCCAGGTGCCGAAGTGGGCCAGCGCGACGGCCAGCGGCCAGCGTTCGGCTGCGCAGAACGGGCAGGACTCTTCGCTGACGAAGACGATCGCCGGCTTGCCGCCGATGGTCAGCGGCGGGCCGGCCGCCTTGACTGCCTGCAGCGGCGTGGCCGCCTGGCCCGGGCTCACCCGCGTGAGCACGCCGGCCGGAACGGTGGTGACCTGCCTGACGACGGCGGAGGAGGCCGGCGACTCGCTGGCGGTCGCAGCGGACGCGGGACCTGAGCTCAGCTTGACAGCGACCAGCGCCCCGATGATAGCCAGGACGGCGGTGACTGCCGCGATCGGCACCAGCAACCGCCGGCGTGCCTCGGCGCGCTTCTGAGCGGCTCGCTCGGCGGCGATCCGCTCGCGGGCCCGCATCGTGGTCTGTGAGCGTCGCGGCGGCCTGGTTGACTTGCCTCGCCCATGGCCATGACGGGTGTTCGGCACCTGATCTTCCTTCCTCTGGCTGGTGGCACTGGGTCAGCCGATTTGTCGCCCCGTTGTACTAACACGAATAGGACCGCTGAGTTGTTCAAGCCGCCAGCCGGGTGAGGTGGGAAAGAGCGCCTCATCCTGGGCTGTTGCGTTCTTCCACCGTGGCCAGGAACGCCACGATCGCATCGGCGACCACATCTGGGCGCACCTGGGCAGGTGATGACCCGCGCCTTGGACAAGCTGCAGGCGAGCGTCCGGCAGGGTCTGCACGAGCCTGCGGGCGGTGCCGACGGGAACCTGGGTGTCCTCAGGGTCGGCGAGCAGGAGCACCGGCGCCTGGACCGACGGGATGGCGGACTCCAGCTCGCCCAGTTCGCGCAGCAGGGCGCGTTGCTCAGTCAGGAACGCGCACAGCTGCCCGGCGCCGGGCGCGGCCAGCAGCCTGTCCCAGCTGTTCACGCACACCGGGCCGACGCTGGCCAGCAGGACCACCGCTGCCACGCGCGGAGGCCCGGGCATATCCGCGGCCCTCCTTCCGCTGGCCTCCGCCGGAAGGTTCGGAGGCCAGCGGGCCGGCTGGCGGTGTCAGTAACCGATGCCGCCGGAGGGGGCGGCGGGGGCCGTTCCCGAGGTGGAGGAGGTGCTTATCGCGGCCAGGCCGGGGGTGGCCACGAAGAAGTCCTCGACGCCCTGGCCGGTCACCTTGTCAGCGTGGTCGTCAGCGAAGGTGTACAGCGGGTGGCCGTTGTAGGTGACCTGGTCGCCGTGGGTGTCCATGAGCACCGTGATCTTGCCGCTCAGTCCGGCGGCAGCGGGTGCGGCCGAGGTCAGCGGTGGCCATTGCTGGGCCAAGGCGCCGCTGACGAGTGATCTGGCTGCGTTGTCGGGCTTGTAGAAGTACAGCGGCAGGCCGTGGCCGTTGACCAGGATGGTCTCGGTCTTGCCTCCGACGCTGACTGATGCGGTGCGCACGGTCGGTGCGCCGCTGTGGCTGGCCGCGGGGGTGCTGGCTGCCGAGGCGGCGGTGATGCCGCCCGCGGCGGCCACGGCGACGAGGGCGATTCCGGAGATGATGATCTTGGGGTGTCGCATGGTTCACTCCTGTTGGTATTGACTGCCTACACTACTAACACGGATAGTAGAGGCGCGCGGTTCACCGCCCGGCGGGATCTTCCGGCGGGTGAGTACGGCCAGCCGCGAGACATGCCGACGGCCCAGGGCGGCGATGACGTGCCTCTGGGGGACGGCCAAGTGCGCGAGGCCCTGCGGCGTGATCGCGCTGACCTGTGCCGCTCTGAGGTGGCCGCGACGGCGCCGATCGGCAGGTAGATGTGGTAGATCCACCGCCAGGAAGCTTGTCCACGAAGAACCCGCCGAGCAGCGGCCCGCCCACCGAGGCCAGCCCGAAGAGCCCTCCGATCAGTCCCGGTACCTCCCGCGCTCCCGCGGGCTGACCACGTCTCCGATGATCGCCTGCGCGCCGATGATCAGTCCGCCTGCGCCCACCCCCTGCACCACGCGGAACGCGATCAGCTCGTCCAACGAATGCGCCAGGCCTGATGCCGCCGAGCCGATCAGGAAGACCACGATCGCGAACTGGAACACTGGCTTGCGGCCGAACAGGTCGCCGATCTTCTCGTAGATCGGCATGACGACGGCGACAGCCAGCAGGTAGGCGGCGCCGAGCCAGCCGATGTGGTTCAGCCCATGCAGGTCGCCGGTGATCGCGGGAAGAGCGGTGGCCACGATCGCCTGATCGAGCGTACCGAGCAGCATGCCCAGCATCAGGTCGGAGAAGATCAGCCGCACCTGGCGGCGCCCAGGACCGGCTGCCCGGCATCCGCGCCGCCGGGCGCAGACCGCGCGGCGACCGCGGTGACCGGGACATGACCGATCCCACTGCGGGCGCATCACGGAGCCGGCCTGCGGAGGTCCTCCAGCTGATGGTCATGACTGGCTGCTGATCGCGGGCGCAAGAGCGAGAGCGGGCTAGGATCCGGCCGGGAGGGACGCGGGGCTGCCGGCCGGGAGGGACGCGGGCGTGGCGACGGGCAGGGACGCAGGCGCGCGGGTCCGCAGGGGAGCGGGGCTGGCGGCATGGGCGAGGACGCGGACCTGGTCGCCGCTGACGGTTTCCTGCTCGAGTAGCGCAGCGGTGAGCTGGTTGAGGGCCTCTCTGTGCTCGGTGAGCAGGTCGCGGGCTCGGGTTTCCGCGCTGGTCAGCAGGTCGGCGACTTCCTGGTCGACGAGCCACTGGGTGTGCTCGGAGTAGCCGCGCGGGCCGAGGGCGGCGTGCCCGTCGGCGTGGCCGGTGTAGCTGACCGGTCCGAGCTTTTTGCTGAGCCCGAACTCGCGGACCATCTGGGTAGCTAGGGCGGTGGCGGAGGCCAGGTCGTCGGAGGCGCCGGTGGAGGCCTCACCGCGGATAAGGCGCTCGGCGGCCCGGCCGCCGAGGCGGACGGCCAGGGTGTCGGCCAGGTAGCTCTCGCCGTACAGCCGCCGGTCGTCGGCGGGGAGCATCTCGGTGTAGCCGAGGGCCTGCCCGGCACCTAGCACGGTGACCCGGCTGACCGGGTCGGCGTGCGGGGACAGGGCGGCGACCAGGGCGTGGCCGGCCTCATGGACGGCGACGGTGGCGAGCTCGCCGGGCGCCAGCGGGCTGGTGTGCCGGGTACCGAGCAGCACGCGGTCGCGGGCACTGGCGAAATCGGCGGCGGTGAGCATGGTGCGGCCGGCCCGGACCGCGGTGACGGCGGCCTCGTTGACCAGGCTGGCCAGGTCCGCGCCGGAGAATCCGGGGGTGGCGGCGGCGACCCGGTCGAAGTCGCTGTCTGCGCTGAGGGTCTTGCCGCGGGCGTGGGAGGCCAGGATGGCGCGCCTCTCGGCCCGGTCGGGCAGCGGGACGACGACCTCGCGGTCGAACCGGCCGGGCCGGCGCAGCGCGGGGTCCAGGGCGTCCGGGCGGTTGGTGGCGGCCAGCACTACGACCCCGCCGGAGTCCTCAAAGCCGTCCATCTCGGCGAGCAGCTGGTTCAAGGTCTGCTCCCGCTCATCACTGCCGGCGAAGCCGCCGTGGTCGCGGCGGGCGCCGAGGGCGTCGATCTCGTCGATGAACACGATCGCCGGCCCGCGGGTGCGGGCCTGCTCGAACAGGTCCCGGACCCGGGCCGCCCCGACGCCGACGAACATCTCCACGAACGCCGAGCCCGAGACCGAGAAGAAGGGGACGCGGGCCTCGCCGGCGACGGCGCGGGCCAGCAGGGTCTTGCCGGTGCCGGGCGGGCCGGCCATCAGCACGCCGCGCGGCCCGCGTGCCCCGGCGCGGTGGTAGCGGCCGGGGTCGCGCAGATAGTCCACGACCTCGCCGATCTCCGTCTTCACCGCGGGGTAGCCGGCCACGTCGGCGAACCGGGTGGCCGGCCGCTCGGCTTCGATGACCCGCGCCTTCGCCTTCGTCAGGCCGCCCAGGCCGCCGACGCCCGCCGCCTGCCGGCGGGCGCTGCGGATGACGAGATAGAGCACGCCGCCGATCAGCAGCAGCGGCAGCAGCCCGATCAGCACCGACAGCAGCGACGAGGACGCGGCGGTGGCGGTGGCGGTGACCTGGACATGGTGGGCGGCCAGGTCACCGGCCACGCCGTTGCCGCCGAGCGCCACCGGGATCGTGGTGGTGAACGGCTGCCCGCCGGCCAGGCTGCCGGTGACCTGACCCGCCGGGTTGATGGTCACTGCGCGGACCGTTCCGGCACCGACATCTGTCAGGAAGCGGGTATAGCTCAGCGCCGTGCCCGGGGCTGCACTGCGCGGCAGGGTCAGCAGCGTCAGCAAGCCCGCTGCGAAAGCCGCCGGCAGCAGCCACCGTCGCCACGGGCCGGTTGCCTGGCCAGGCGGGCCGGGCTTGGACGTACGCATATTGGTGCTCCTTCCAGATGCCCGGTAGCACGCCGGGCAGGTCTAACGGGGGCCTGGCGGCCAGCGCATGATCATCAGGCGTGGCTGTGCTCGGGCACGCGCCGCTCGGCAGGCCGAGCGCTCGCAGCCAGGTGCGCGGCGTGGATCCGGGCCTGCCAGGCGCCGGCCGCGACGAGCAGGACGAGCAGGATGATCACCGACTCCACGCTGAGCGCGGCGATGCCCAGTGGGCAGTGCCAGTTACCGACATCGCCGTGATCGCCAAGGAAACCCCCGCGCAGCCCGCGGGTCAGCAGGTATCCGCCCATGGCCGAGACCGCCACAGCGGCGGCGGCGGCCCATGCCAGCCAGTGCGGCCGGGTGATCAGCACCCCGCCGATCAGGACCGCCGCAGAGATGATGCCGAGGTATCCGATGCCGACCAGTGGGGTCGGGCCTAGTGTGCCCGGCAGATCGACGACGTGGATCACCGCGAGTGCGACCAGCGCCAGCGCGCCTATCGCGCGGGCGGTCACCGCCGCGCTCTGATCCGGCTGCCATCGGGCGATGCGCTCAACCATTGCTGTCCTCCTGTTGTTGGCCGTCCCGCTCAGGGGGCGGTAGTGGCGCGTTCAACTACTAACACGCATAGGAGAGCCGGTCGGTTCAGCGGGAATGAATCGGCGAGTGCGACTTGGATCACACTCGGCTCGAGCCGGCTGGCGTCACCCGGCATCCGAGAACACGTCGTGAGTCTGAATCCGACCGTGCAGCTCACGGCGATGCTCAGCGTGCACGGCATCCATGTCGCGGCCCCGACGACTATTCGCCCGGCCGCTGCAGCGCGCACCGGGACGCAGCGGGGCCGGATCCAGGCCCATGGGCACGAAGCAGCGCATCCGCCCGAACCCGCCGGGCGGCGGTCGCAGGCTACGGCCCGCACGGTGCGGGCGGATCATGACGCCCACCCGCTCACATGTCCGGTTCGAGGGAAGATGAGCACGTCATCACGATGCGACGGCCAAGTGCGGGAATCCACTGCCTGGTAACCCACCTAGAGTCGATTACCCAGCTGCTGGTGATAACGATGCGCGGCCCGTCGCCCGCATGCGGGTCGCCGACCTGCAGATCGAGCAGACACGCCAGTTCATGCTCAGCGCCCTTGACCTGCAGGCGGCCGACGGCCCGCCACCCGGCCGGGACCCAGACCAGCCGCTCGGACCGGAAGCTGACCTCAGGGAAGGACCCGGCGTCCAGAAAACCGGGTCCTGTCAGCAACCGGTCCAGCACCGTTGACCCGGTGCTCACCGCGTTCGTCCTGGCGACCAGCCTCGCTGTTGAATCCTCGATTGGGTCGGTGACCAGCACCTCGCCGGTCAGGGGAAGGCGTCCTCGCACGGGCCGGCCCGCGAACCACGCAGTAAACGATGCATGTGACTGGGCCGGATCGAGTCGCCAGCTGCCAGCGGCCAGTCGCGGTTGGCCGCCGGGTCTGGGCTGAATGCCGGGCGTCGTCGTGGTCACGACGATCTCCTCCGCTTGCCGAGCCAGCCAGCCGACGGCTAGACGGGCCTAGTGCCCTGTCCGCGGGGCCCGACAGGCTGCTGTCTGTTACTAACACGGATAGTAAACTGGCTTGGTTCATCAGATTGCGCTGACGGACTACCTCCCTGCCGGTAGAGCTGACCGGCGATCTCTGTGCCGGAGCGGTGCCTCCGGGACCTGCTGCTACGCGCGCGGAGCATCCAGGTTCCGGCTCAGGCCAGTCACGCCGCGATGGCCTGGTGTCGCGCCCGCCATGCGGCCTCGGCTTGTCCCATCGGCGTGGAAGGCGGTCCCTGGACGAAGGGCCAGATCTCCTCGGCGATGGCGCGCCAGTCGGCGGTCGCGGACAGTTCACCGAGGACCGCGAACAATCCAAGGTTGATGCGCTGGAGGATCACGTAGGACCGCGGGACGCTGATGTAATCGGCCACTGGGCTGCGTAGGTCAAAGAACCGGCGCACTACCGAGGAGGCGTAGTCGCCTGTGATGGTCAGCGGCCCTGGCTCGCGGATGGTGTCGTAGAAGACAGCCAGGTGCTCGACGATCGCCGAGGTGCTGAGCGGCGCGCCGGGGCGCAGGAATCCGGCGTCTTCGAGGCTTCTGCGGAACGCCTCGGGGTCGTGCTCGACGCATACGGTACGGGCCATCTGCAGGAGCGGCTGCAGCTCGTCGGCGGTGAAGTGCTTGACAAGCCCGAAGTCGAGGAAGGTGACCCGGCCGCCGCGGTGGAACAGGTAGTTGCCCGGGTGCGGGTCGCCATTGAATGCGCGGACCTCGTACAGGCTGCGGAAGACGAAACGGTAGATCGTCTCGGCGGCCAGGTCGCGTTCGCGCTGCGGCCAGCTGGCCGCCTCGGCGAAGCGGGCTCCGCCGGAAAGCTCGCTGGTCACCATTCTGCGGGTGGACAGCTCGCTGATGATCGCGGGGACGTGAATCGTGGGATGGCCGTCGTAGTAGGCGGCCAGGAGGCGCTGGTTCCCGGCCTCGCGCCGGTAGTCAAGTTCCTCACCGATCCGGTCTCGCAGCTCGGTCAGCAACGCGTCGACATCCTGGGCCGGCGCGGTGATCCGCAGCATCCGGCGCAGCAGCGCGACGTTGCGCAGGTCGGCCGCGATGGTCTCGGCGATGCCCGGGTACTGGATCTTGACGGCAACCACGCGGCCGTCGGGGGTGACCGCGCGGTGCACCTGCCCGATCGAGGCGGCGGCTATCGGCCGCGGATCCCAGCGGGCGAACGCCTGTTCCGGCGGCGCGCCGAGTTCTTCCTCCACGACGGCCGCGGCCAGCTGGGGGCTCATCGGCGGGACGCTGTCCTGCAGGCGGGCCAGGGTGTGGCGGACAGCAGGGGACAGGCCGCCGTCGACGTAGCTGGCCATCTGGCCAATCTTCATCATGACGCCCTTCATCGCCCCCAGCGTGTCGGCGACGTCCTCGGCGGTCTGCAGGGCCAGGTCCTCTCGCAGCAGCTGACGCTGCTCGCCCGCGGCCGCGAACAGTCGTGGTGCACTGCCCGCATAGCGGATCCCACCCCGCACGAACAGCCGGAGCGCCGCCAGCCCGCGGTCGTACCGCAGCCGTCCGGGCCGCCGGCGCAGCAGGACCAGGGTCAGGGCCGCGACTGCGACGCCGGCCATTGCCGCGGCGGCGAGCCTCCGGGCCTTCATGCCGGCCTCGCTGCGCGCATCCGCAGGGTGATCCGCTGCCGCGCCTCGAGCACGCCCGGCTCGCTGAGGAACAGGGCATCGAGGACGCCCAGCGACTGCCGGATCTGCGTCCTACGGCCGGGTGCCAGGGGCCGGGGCTGTGGCGCGCCGTAGCCGTACATCTCGCGCGCCCACTCCGGGAGCACGGCGATCGCGCCGTCGCGCAAATCCTGCCAGAACCCGGCGACTTCCTGGTCCAGGCCCGGCGGATCGAGCAGGTAGGCCATCGACTCCCTGGCCACTGGCGTGCAGCGCAGCTCAGGCCGGACCGATGCAACATACCGGTCGAGTTCCGCGACGCTGGCGGGAATCAGAGGCCGGGGCACGCCGACAAGCTCGGCCGCGACCATCATCTCCGCGACGTAGCGATCACTGTCTTCCGCCGAGAGCGGCGTCCCGAACGCCTGGCCGGCCGCCAGGCTGGACTGGACCAGGGATGCGTGCACCCACAGCAGCAGGGCGGAATCGCCCGCCGCGTACGGGCGGCCGGTGACCGCGTCGACGCCGCGGACATGATCATGGACGCGGCGCACCCGGGCCGCGGCCGCCGCGGCTGCGCCCCGCTCGCCGAAGGTGATCGTGGCGAGGTACGCCGACGTGGCGGCGAGCCTGCCTGCCGGATCCCGGCGCCAGCCACTGTGCTGATCGACACCGGCCATCGCCAGCGGATGCAGCGCCTGCATCAGGAGGGCCCGTAGCCCGGCCACCGGCGAGGCCAGGTCAGCGCTCACCTGCCAGGCGACGCTGGCAGGCCCGAAAAAGCCATCGTCTGCGGCGTCTTCCGGCACCCCGGACGCATATGCAGCCGCCGAGCGCTCGATAAGACCAGTCGCGGTCGCATACAGATCCGCCAAGTTAACCAGCTCCTCAGGTTCGCGGCGACACAGTCGTCGTCGCCACTATCCGGTTGAGCATGTCCCGGGCTTCCCCGGTGATCCTCAGCCGACTCTTCTACTAACACGGTTAGGAGCTAGCAGCCGTTCATCACGGCAGCTGATGACCAGTTACACGGGCGGCGGGCGGCAGTTGGTGGCTGCTCCTGCTCGGTGGCTGCTCGTGCTCTAGCCGGCCGAGAAGGTCCCCCGCCAGC
>Ga0302181_10003181_pt1 | contig 11337 bp, 16 predicted proteins | sample I_Palsa_E3_3_FD_198786 | JGI IMG/M metagenome (GOLD analysis project Ga0302181, IMG submission 198786) | Peat permafrost microbial communities from Stordalen Mire near Abisko, Sweden - I_Palsa_E3_3 | ecosystem: Environmental > Terrestrial > Soil > Palsa > Peat permafrost | place: Sweden... | reverse complement strand
CTGACCGCGGCCACTCGCTGACGATCGACCACGGCTGGCGCGAGGTCGCGCAGGCAGCGCTGGACTGGCTCAGCCAGCGGTCACTCTGACCGGCGCCAGCCGAGCCGGGACAAACCCTTCCGCAGGTCCTTGCGTTCATCACCGGAGCCAGTTCGAGGCCAGCGCCCTGCCCGGAGATGAACGGCCCGGCGAACGGCGGTACAAGCGCTTGGCGCAGCACCATATGGGCGAGGTAGGCGCGGGCCGCAAGGGGGCCGGCCAGGTCCAGGAGCCGGGCGCGCAGGAGGTGCCGGATGTCGTCGTGGTCGTACCGGTAGAACAGCAAGGTGTCCAGGTCGAACGCGCGGTCACCGGCCACGACGGGCGGGTTGATGTCGATCACGCCGGTGATCGCGGTCCGTCGGACAGCAGGTTGGCGGGGGTGAAGTCGTAGTGAACGAAGTCCTCGCCGGCACCGATGGCCGCACCGCAGTGGTCACCGATCCGGCGCAGTACCGGAAGCAGGTCACGGGCGGCCGGGCTGGCCTGCAAGGTGGAGTGCAGGCAGTACCCGTCGCCGCCGGTTGTCAGCGTCCGGGTGAGCAAGCCCGGCCATCCGCGGGTGCCGGTGCCCAGGCCCGCCTGGGCGTCGTTCAGACTGAGCAGGTCGGGCAGGAGCCTGGCCGGCGCCGCGCGATCCGGTTCTCCCCGGCCGGGGATCCAGGACGGCGCCGGGCATGCGCTGCTGAACCCAGAACACCAGCCCGGGGACGTGGCCGATGGCGCGGAACCGCGGTGCCGGATACCCCCGGTCACGCAGCCGGGCCAGTACGCCGTCCAGCGCCCGCAGGTGACCAGCGGCTTCCGGGGCCGCGCCCGGCATGATCTTGAGCACGCTGACCGTGCCGGCCCGGTCGGTAGCCCAGAACGTGCTTTTCGACTCGCCGCCCTGCGCCGGTGTCAGCGTGACCAGGTCCAGGCCGGCCTGTTCCCGCAGGACCCGCCGAAGCTCGCCGGGCGAGCATTCCGTGATCCCATCGCCCACTTTCACAGTGTGCGCTAACCAGCCGCTGGACCGGTGATTCCCGGCAGCGCAACCTGCCAGGATCAGAACCTGCGGAAGTCGGGGCGGTCGTCGTGCCACCACACCAGCACCACCTTGCCGACGATGCTCGAGCCCTTGATCGGCCCCCAGTACCGGCTGTCGCATGAGATCGCCCGGTTGTCGCCCAGCAGGTAGAACTCGCCTGGCGGCACCCGGTAGGGGTGCTGGCTGCTCGCTATCGGCGGCCCGAGCGGGTCGTAGTGCGGCAGGTAGGGCTCGGCGAGCAGCCGCCCGTTCACGTAGATGCTGTTGCCGGACGAGTAGATCGTCTGCCCGGGCAGCGCGATGACGCGCTTGACCAGGTCGCCTTCCTGCGGGCCGCCGCACTGGTCGAGCGGCGGGTGGCTGAACACCACGATGTCGCCCTCGCGCACGTCATGCCAGCTGAAGAACGCCTTCTGGACCAGGACCCGGTCGTTCACGCCGAGCGTCGGCACCATGGACGACGACGGAATCCAGAAAGCCTGGAACGCGAACGTCCGCACCAGCCCGACCACCAGCAGGGCCACGAGGATCATGATGGCCGTCTCGGTCAGGCCCCGCCTCCACCGCCGGCGACGCTGCGGGCCGGTCCCGGCCGGGCCGGCGTCAGCAGGACTGGCGTCAGCAGGGCTGGCCATGCGGGCCTTCCCAGATGATCACCCGCGGGCGGCCGATGGCAGGGGGCACGCCCGGAACGAGCCCAGGCGAGCCGGGCCGGCAATGCGCGGGTCCGCGCGGCTGGCTCGTGCTGGCCGCCCTGGCCGGCGCCGCCGAGGCCAGCAGGTCCGCCGAGATGCCCAGCGAACAGGCCGCGACCAGCAGCGCGCAGGCGACCGCGGTCAGGCGCCGGCCGGGGCGCGGCGTAAGCCGCTCGCGCGCTGCGCCCGCCAGGTAGCTCCAGGCCACCGAGACCGCCGGGGTGCCGTCCCTGATGAGCAGCGCGGCCAGCTCGGCCGCCTCCTCCCCGTGTCGCCGCCGCCAGCGGGCCGGGTAGCACCGCAGCACGGTCTCTACTAGCCGGGCCGCCCAGGGGTCATTCATCAGATGCCGCCCAGCTGCAGCCGCAGCCGCCCGGCCGCGCTGACTCGCTCGAGCGAATCGAGGTGCACGCGAAGCGCGTCTGCCCCCGGCGCGGTAATACGGTAGGGATGGCGCCGGTCCTCGGCGGGCAGCGGGTCGATCAGGCCGAGCCGCTCGAGCCGGTCCAGCGCGCCGTAGAGCGTGCCGGGCCCGAGCTCGACGTCGGCGAGCTCCTTGATGTCCTGGATCAGCGCGTAGCCGTGCTTGGGGCCGTCGGCGAGGCTGATCAGGATCAGCACCGACGCCTCGCCGACCCGGCGCAGCACGTCCTGCCCGGCCCTGCTGTTCTGTCTGCTCACGGCCATCTGCCCTCCTAGTACGTCGGCCAGTATATCAGTCAACGTAGTAGCAGCGGACAGGTTTGCTACCGAAACAGCGAGCGCGCTCCAGCGCCATCCCCGCCGACCCCTACGGCGGCTGACCGGTCCACGCCGGCCATGAGCGGGCCGGGGCTCACCCGTCAAGCGGCCGGGCGGTCTCCGGCTAGTTGTCCGGTTGTCTGCTGTGCGCCGTCGGCTGCGTCACGCTGGGCGGCTGGACGTGAACGACCTTGAACGGGGATTGGCGGATGACGGCGAAGGACCAGGCGCCCAGCCCGAACATCGCCGCGGCGACGACGGCGGAGGTCACCGCGGCCAGCGACGCCCGGCGTGGCAGGCGAGTCACCAGCCAGCTGCCGAGCAGCGAGATGGCGCCGATGGCGGGGAGGTAGAACCGGGCGAACTGCAAGGTAGAGCCGAACGGGTTGGCGGTCCAGGTGTAGGCGGCATACAGCCCCCACACGCAGAACCATGATGCGGCCAGCGCCAGCCCCACGCCCAGGTCGCGACGGGCGGGCGCGGCCCGCTCCTTTTCGGCCCGGCGCAGCCGCACGCCCCGTCCGGCGATCCACGCGAGCGCCGCTAGCCCGAGCACCAGCATGGGCATGGCCTGGATCAGGTGGGCCGGCATGTACCGAAGGTTGGGCAGCACCGCGCCGAGGCTGAAGGTGATCTCTCCCGGCCGGTACCCGGATCTGAGCGGCCCGCCGTACACCAGGACATCGAACAGGCCCACGGCGGCGCCGGACACCGCGACCGAGCCCAGCCACCATCTCAGCGCGGCCGCCGGCACCGCGCGGAACTTCCGGGCCGCGGCCACGGCCACGACCGCGCAGCCGAGCACCACGATGTCGGTGTAGCGGACGAATACCGCGACCTCCAGCGCCGCGAACCCGGCCAGCCCGGTCCAGGTGCGCCGCCAGGCGGTGGCCTCGGCGGCCAGCACCGCCCACAGCAGGGCGCCGGTGCCCGCGGCGATCAGCGAGGCCTCGGTGAACGTCGGCATGTAATCGCGCCAGGCAAACAGCAGTGCCGCACCCGAGGAGCAGAACAGCACCACAGCGGCCGCCCCGCCGTACCGGCCCAGCCAGCGCCGGGCCCCGAAGAACAGGCCCAGGCAGCCCAGCGCCCCGTAGAACAGCGGCGCCAGCCGGATGATCCCGGCCGCCTGGAACGGCGCGGCCAGGAACGGGTAGCCGGGATCCTTCTCGCTGATCCACCGCCCGTCGGAGAGCTGCACCCACTGCGGGATGAAGACAGCCGGCACCGGTGCGCCCGCCACCGGACCACCGCCGGGGCTGCCCGCCACCGGGCGACCGCCGGGGCCAGGCAGCTGGGCGGCCAGGCGCTCAGCCTGGGCGGTGGACAGGGTCAGGAAATGCCCCTGGGTTATCGCGACGATCGAGGCGCGATACGCATAATCGTCCGGCTCCACCAGCCGGGACGCGACGCTCAGCACCAGCACGCAGAGCACCGCGAACGCAGCCAGGGCGACGAAAGCCTCCACCCGGCCCCGGCTGACCCGAACCCAAGCCGAAGGCCCCGCCTCGAGGCCGGCCTGCGCCACAGCTTCCACAGCCTCATTATCAGCGGCAAGTCCCCCGGATGCCGCCACATTAAGTTCAGCCTCGGCCAGCCCGGCTCCGGTAAGCCCGGCCACGCCCTGGGCGGCGGCCCGTACCGGCGGCCCGTACCGGCGGCCCAGCGCCGGGTACTACGAAACGTAGTAACATGTCGTGCGTGAACGGTGCCGTCCCCACGACGATCATCGTCGCCGGCCTCGCGCTGGCCGGGTACGCGCTGCTGATGACCGCCCTGAACCGGCGGATGAACGTCCCCCTGCTCGCCGCGGTCGGCGTCCTCGAGATCCTGCTGCTGGTCCAGGTCGGCATCATCGTGGCCAAGCTCGCCGGCGGCGAACGCCCGGCCGGGCTGGCTACGCTCATCGGATACCTGATCGCGACGCCGCTCGTCCCGTTGGCCGCCGCGTTCTGGGGGCTGATGGAGCGATCCCGGTGGGGCCCCGCGGTCATCGCCGTAGCCGGGCTCGTCGCGGCCGTGCTGATGGTCCGCCTGCATCAGATTTGGCCGGTCATCCATGTCTGAACCCGCGTCATCGCCCGAACCCATGGCATCGCCCGAACCCGCGGCATCCCCTGAGCCCGGAGCGTCGCCCGACCCCGCGCCATCGCGGCCGGCCTCGACCAGGACAGGCCCGGGCCGTCTGCTGGTCGCCGTCTACGCGCTCTTTGCGCTCTCCGCCTCCGCCCGGGCCGGGGTGCAGATCGCGACGAAGTTCAGCCACGCCCCGGTCGCCTACCTGCTGTCGGCCTTCGCCGCCGTGGTCTATATCGTCGCCACGGTCACCCTCGGCGTCGGCAGCCCGACCGCACGCCGGATCGCCCTCCTGTCCTGCTCGATCGAACTCGCCGGCGTGCTGGCCGTCGGCACCTGGAGCCTCGCCGACCCGGCCACCTTCCCCGATGCCACCGTGTGGTCCAGCTATGGCAGCGGCTACGGCTTCGTCCCCCTCGTCCTTCCCGTTTTCGGCCTGCTCTGGCTGCGCTACTGGGCCAGGAGGTCAAAAACGGGCGGAACGATCGTGGCGTCAGCCGAAGATACCGGCGAAGCGGCAGCTGGCGGCGCAGCCCATGGTGCGGGCGGCGCGCCAGGTCACAGCGCAGGCAGCGTCGGGTAACCGGACCCAGCGGAACGGCACGAGCTCGACCGCCTGCCCATCCTGGCGAGCAAGAGAACCGCTGTCTTACCTTTGACATATGACCGCATGGCGCCATCTGCCGTCCGCGCCGCCGCCGCACGGCACCGTGCTGGCCTGGGAGCGCGGCTGCCGGTGCGAGGAGTGCGAACGCGAGTACCAGCGTTTCGTGTCCGAACTGGCACGGCGAGGGCCGCTGAGGCTTGCCGCTCAGCCGGAGCCTCGCAAGCTGGATGCCGACACCCGCGCCCGGCTGGAACCGGCGGTGAGCCAGTCTGAATGCCCCGTGTGCGGCGCGCTGCGCCATCAGCGGTGCCGCAACCTGGCGTTCCCCCAGCATTTCGCGCCGACCCATGCCGAGCGGCGCGGCGGGCGGTCTTAGCCGGTCAGCGAGGCTGGATCTCGCCCATCGGGCCGAAACCGTCATGCGGGGTGTCGATGTAGATAATCTGCGGCTGCGTGGCCACCAGGTCGGGAGCGGTCTCGAAGAACCTCTTCACGTAGGGCTGCTTGACGTGCGCGCCGCCCGCCTCGGCGTCCTTGAAGCCCTCGATGCAGACGAACTCGTTCTCGTCGGTGAGGCTCCGGGAGAACTGGAAGAACAGGCAGCCGTCCTCGGAGTTGACGTCCTTGGCGTAGGAGTCGGCCACCGCCAGCCACTCGTCAATCTTCTCGGGCCGGATCTGCATCTTGATGTTGATCAGGATCATGGGTGTCCTCCTGTTAAGTGACAGTCGTCCTAATCGTGGTGCGGTCGCCCGCTACCGTCAACTGCAGCGGTCGCCCGCCCGGGTGGGCGCCGCCGAGTCACCGGACCTCAGGAAGCGGCCGTCGCGAGCGCCTTGTCGACCCAGGTCGCGGGCGAGTTGCTCCAGCGCCGGGCGTCCCCGCTGCCGCGGCCGGGACCCGGTTGGTCTGGCCGCAGTGCTGGCATCGGATCAGATCCGTCACCGGGGATGCTCGGACCATTGATTACCGGGCTCGTCCTCATCTTCGGAGATGATGTTGATGCCCGGGCCGCCAAGAACGCCCGGTATGTCGGCGTCCGCCCCGGGCTCCGCGGGCCCCTCTAGCTGGTAGCCCGGCGGCAGGTCCTTTGGCTTCACCACGTTCTCGGCGAGTTCGTGCCGCAGGGCCTCCCCGTCCGGATCACTGGCCTCGCCGGTCATCTCGCCGCCCTGCGCATCGCTCATCGCGGTAACCCTCCTGTAGTCGGCCACTGGCTCACAGTATTGCCCGATCGTGGGGCGCCGCGCCGGAACGCGGTGACTGACCGGGCGCTGGGTCTTGACGGGCGCCTGTGAAAGCAGCAGGGTTATGTCACCAATTGTCGAGAGGAGTGCGAATGCGTTCGAAAAGGTTGCTTGCCACCGCAGCGCTAACCGTAGCTGCGATGGCATGCGCAGTCGGCGCCACCAGCTTGCCAGCCGGGGCCAGCACGACGGCCGCCAGCACGACAGCGGAAAACACCCTGCACCCGGGTGGCCCGCTGATCCATCCAAGTAGTGCTACCCATTCGGACGCCACGACCACCACCACGATCAGCCTGAACTGGTCGGGCTACGCGGTGACCGGGAAAAAGCCCTACAACTACGTAACTTCAACCTTCGTCCAGCCCACCATCACCTGCCCGGGCGTGGCGGACCAGTACACCTCCAACTGGGTGGGCCTTGACGGCTACAACGACCAGACCGTCGAGCAAGACGGGACGGCCGCCTGGTGCGGCGGCCCCAACGACACCACGCCTAAGTACGAAGCCTGGTACGAGATGTTCCCGCTGAATTCGGTGAACGTGTTCGCCGTGCATCCCGGCGATATCATCCAAGCGACGGTCTCGTATTCGGACTCGACCGCCAATTTCACGTTGAGCGTCAGCGACCTGAGCACCGGCAAGAGCACCAACTTCTCGGACACCTGCACCACCTGCGAGCGGTCATCGGCGGAGTGGATCATCGAGCGGCCGGCCCTGTGCAACAACGCCGAGACTAAGTGCTTCATCACCCAGCTGGCCGACTTCGGCACGACCACCATGACCGGGGACGAGGCGCAGGTGGATGGGGGCAAGCTCAAGGGCGTCGGCGCCTTCAACAATATCGCGATCGACATCGTGAACCCCGATGCCAACGGAGACGGCGGGTTCTACTCACTCGATACCGTCGGCCCCGTGAGCGGGAAGTCGTTCACAGCGACCTGGCAGGAACCGGGAACGACCGTCCCGATCAGCCTTTGACCTGACTCGGTAGCCAGCACCGCGGGCCCCGGACGCGCACCGTCGTCCGGGGCCCCGCCGCTTGCTAGGGGCGGTGGGCGCGGGTCACGCGGACGAAGATGATCAGCATGACGAGCAGCACGGCGATTACGCCTGGTGTTATCGTGCCGACCCAGTTGAAGCCCATAGCGGGGGGAACAGGGATCGACAGGCCCTGGCGGGCCGCCATCTGCTGGAGGAACTCACGCTGCGCCAGGGTGGGGCCGCTGCTCAGGGCGGCCGACACGGCGGCGGCGGCGAAGCAGGTGGCGGCGACCGATGCGCCCATGGTGATCCGGGCGGCGGAGGAGCGCTGGGGTCGTACCAGGGCCGCGGCGTGTGCCGCGGGGGCGCGGTCTGGCGGCAGGTCGGCCAGCGGAGCGGTCAGCTCTTTCCCGGTGCGAGCGCCCAGGACCTGCCCGGACCGCTGCTCGAATTCGTCGGCCGTGATCCGGCCGGCCTGCCAGGCCTGGCTCAGCTCGGACAGCGCCAGGTCGCGCTCGACGTCAGATACCCGCATGTCACCGGGCGGATAATAGTTCCTGGCAGCTGGCTCCATGATTTCGTGCTCCTTCGGCGCCGAGTCCGGCGCATAACCTCATGGTAACGCCCGGAGGTCGGTAAAGCGCCGGCCCCAGCACCCTGACCCCGCGAGAAACCGCTGATCATCGACCCGGAGTTGCCTCGGGGAGGTCAAGCCGACGTGGTGATGAGCTCGTCGGTGACCCACTGGGCGACGTGGTCCGGCCAGGGCGCCGGCAGGCCGAGGACGATGTGCTCGAAGCCGGCCTTGATCGCCGCGCCGATCGCGTCCCGGGTGCTGCCGGGTGCCTCGTAGGAGACCGACAGGTGGATCGAGCGGGTGATCGAGGCGGGGTCGCGGCCGATCTCGGTGCAGTACCGGTCAAGCAGCGCGCTGCGGGCGATGACGTCGTCGATGTCGTGGCCCGGGATGTTCCACAGGTCGGCGTGCTCGGCGACCACTCGCAGCAGGGCGGCCGAGCGGCCGCCGATAATGATCGGCGGGTGGGGTCGCTGGATGGGCTTGGGGTTGCCGAACGCTCCGGTGAGGTGGACGTAGCGGCCATCGAAGTCGAACGGCTCGGTCTCGGTCCACAGCCGCCGGATGACCGTGCACGCCTCGGCGAGGCTCCCCACGGAGTGGGCAAAGTCGTCATACGGCAGGCCGTGGGCGGCATACTCGCGCCGGGCCAGCGGGTGGCTGGGTCGTGAGCCCGCGCCGATACCGAAGTCGAGCCGCCCGCCGGAGACGATGTCGACGGTCGTGGCGATCTTGGCCAGCATCGCGGGCGGCCGGAACCGGTTGCTGGTCACGAGTAGGCCGAGGCGCAGCCGCCGGGTCTGCGCGGCCATCGCCGAGAGCAGGGTCCAGCCTTCGAAGATCGGTCCGTCCGGGTCGCCGCCGATCGGCATGAGGTGATCGAAAAGCCATGCATGCTCGATCTCCGGGATTTCGTCTGCCTCGCGCCAGACCCGCAGGATGTCGTGGTAACCGACTTGCATGGGTGCGGTCGCTATTCCGAAACGAGGCCTGCTTGCTTGCGTCATGGCTACGTTCGTCCTTTCAACACGGGTCAGCACGGGGCGGTGACGGCGGGTGGGGATGCGTAGGTTGTGTTGGCCTGCCCGTTCTGGCATCCTGAAAAAAACGGAACCCGATTCCGTTAACCAGCATACGGAACACGGTTCCGTTTGCCAACTGGAGACGGGGAGGTAGCGGCGCAGTGGCCGGCATCGACAGCGGACCGGAGCCGTCAGCCCCGCGGAAGCGGGCCGACGCCCGCCGTAACGAGGAGACGTTGCTGGAGGCGGCCGCCGAGGCTTTCGTCGCCTCCGGCGTCGACGTGCCGATGCGCGATATCGCCGCCAAGGCCGGCGTGGGCGTGGGCACGATCTACCGCCACTTCCCGACCCGATCCGATCTCATCGTCGCCGTGTACCGGCACCAGGTCGAGGCCTGCGCGCAGGCCGGACCGGCGCTGCTGGCAAACAGCAGCACACCTCACGCCGCCCTGGCGCGCTGGATCAACCTCTTCGTCGACTTCCTGGTCACCAAGCACGGCCTCGCCGCGGCGCTGCAGTCCGACGCCGCCGCCTTCGAGACCCTGCACGCCTATTTCCTCGACCGCCTCGTCCCGGTGTGCGCCCAGCTGCTCGACGCCGCCGCCGCGGCCGGCGAGATCCTCCCCGACATGGATGCCTACGAGCTGATGCGCGGCGTCGGCAGTCTCTGTGTCGGCGCCGGCCACGACCCCCGCTACAACGCCCGCCGCATGGTCGGACTCGTCATCGCAGGCCTGCGCCTCCATTAGGCCACCCCAGCCGGTCTGGCGGGAGTTCCCAGGTCTTCTTGGCGGGGGCCGCAAAACAACTCGACCCCGCTCGCCTTGCCTGGTACCGTCGCGAGCCTGTTCTTACTGCGGGGAGCCGGTGAGATCCGCGTGCGGCCGCCCCGGCAGTTCCCGTGCTGAGAGTAGGTTCCGTCAATGGCATGCCGTATCGGCGAGCTCGTGCTCAAGTGCCGCGACCCCGAGGCGCTGGCGCGGTTCTGGTGCGAGGTCCTGGACTTCACAGAGCTCGACCGCGAAGAGGAGGTCCTCATCGAGATAGGCCCGCGCGAAGGGTTCGGCGGCCCGCAGCCGACGATCATCCTCATCCGCAGCGACGAGCCGCGGAACGGGCACGCCTGGCTGCACATCGACGTCAACCCCACCGACCGCGATCAGGACGCCGAACTCGACCGCCTCCTGGGCGCCGGGGCCAGGCTCGTCGACATCGGCCAGCCCGCGGAGGCGTCCTGGCACGTACTCGCCGATCCGGAAGGCAACGAGTTCTGCCTGCTCAAGCGCCGCCTCGACCCAGTCTGACGGCCCTCGCCCGAGCAATCGACAGTGCCTCCGGTCCGCGACCGCCAGTAAAACCGGGGAACTGCCATCTATAGCTGGGGGTCACAAGGGAATCAGCTCCGTGATCCCTGGCCGCGCCCAGCACGGCACCAGCTACTCGTTCACGAGATCATCGCCGTCGAGGCCGATCCAGATGACGCTCACCTGCGGGCTTCCGTCGGCGTTGATGGTGCTCAGGTGAGCCATCGGGCCAGCTTCGATCAGGTCCCGCAACTCGCCGGGCAGGCCGCTTATGGCGCTGTCACTTCCGTCACGTTACTCCTGCCGCCACCGGGCCCGGCGGAACATGTTCCCGTACATCTGGTTCCCGTACCGGTTCCCGTACCCCTGCTGGGGCGGGACCGCCTGGTCGATGGCGTTGGCGTAGAAGACCGGCGCGCCGGACGGCGGCCGGAGCAGCGCGACCTGCGACCGGTCCAGATCGCAGCGGATATAGCCCTCGGTGATCATCGCCACCTTGTCCGCCTCGACGAACCGCAGGTCGTTGTGGCGGAACGTCTCAAGGAACCGGGCGGCCGACTGGTGACCCATGCTGAGCTCGCGCTGGATCTTGCGCTGGGTCCAGGCTCCGCCGCCGACCCACACCACGATGCCCTCGAAGATGTCTTGCTCTTCTACCGCGAGGACATGCTCCAGGATGCCGAACTGCTCGCCGTCCTTGGTCAGCACCGGGACACCGAGCGTGACACCCTGATAGGAGGTCTGGAATTCATCGTCCATGACAGGTAACGCTACCGCTGGCGCCGGGTCGCCGCTCAGCCGTCTCTGAGCAGGGGACGGAGCGCTTCGAGGGTCGAGGCGTCCTCGATGGTGGGCGGTACGGGCTCGTCGTTTCCGTCCGCGATGCCGCGCATGGTCTTGCGCAGGATCTTGCCGGAGCGGGTCTTGGGCAGCGCGGTGATAATGTCGACCCGGCGCAGCGCGGCGACGGGCCCGATCTGGTCGCGGACCAGCGCGACCAGCTCGGCACTGAGCACCGC
>Ga0302181_10003180_pt1 | contig 11343 bp, 7 predicted proteins | sample I_Palsa_E3_3_FD_198786 | JGI IMG/M metagenome (GOLD analysis project Ga0302181, IMG submission 198786) | Peat permafrost microbial communities from Stordalen Mire near Abisko, Sweden - I_Palsa_E3_3 | ecosystem: Environmental > Terrestrial > Soil > Palsa > Peat permafrost | place: Sweden: Abisko... | reverse complement strand
GCGATCACGCCGGCACAGTGGGTCCAGCTGATCGCGCGGTTGGGCGAGATCCCCGACCCGAAGGTTGGCAGCGGTCCCTCGTCGGCGGCGATCCCCGATCACCCGGGCGCCGCGTCCTCGACCGGCGCCGTCCCCGCTGAGGGCTCCGAAGGCAAGGAAAACTGATGGCGACCGCCACGCCTCCGAGGCCGCCCGCCTCCTCACCGCCGCCGCCGCCGCGAGATCCATCGCCGCCTGGGCCCCGCCCCATGCGCGGCTCATCGCGGGGTCTCACGCGGCCGCTCGCGGTGGGTGCGCTCGCGCTGGTCGTGCTGATCGTCGCCTATCTGATCTTCGCCGGCGGGGGTGGGGCCACCTACAAGATCCTGTTCGCCGAAGGCAACCAGCTCGTCAAGGGCGATCAGGTGCAGGTCGGCGGCGTGCCGGTCGGGAGCATCAAGAACATCACCCTCACCTCCGACTACAAGGCGCTGGTTACGGTCCATGTCGACTCTTCGCTGACACCGCTGCACGATGGCACCACGGCCTCTGTGCGGGTGCCGTCGCTGACGAGCATCGCCAACCGCTATATCGCGCTGACCCCGGGTCCCAACAACAAGCCCGCGCTGGCGGCGGGCGCGACGCTGCCGACGACCGCCACGCACGGTGTCGTGGACCTCGACCAGCTGTTCAACACCTTCAACCCAAAGACGCGCAAGGGGCTGCAGGAGTTTCTCCAGGGCTCGGCCGAACAGTACGAGGGGACGAACCCCGACTTCAGCGTGTCGATCAAGTACTTCGGTCCGTCGCTGTCCGCCGCCAGCCATCTCTTCTCCGAGCTCGACCACGAACAGACGGCGCTCACGAGCTTCCTCGTGGAAGGAGCAAAGGCGGTCACGACGATCGCCGCCCACTCAGAACAGCTCACGGATCTGATCGGGAACACCGACACGACCTTCCAGGCGGTGGGCTCGCAGCAGGCGAACCTCGCCCGGGGCCTGCATGAGCTGCCGCTGGCCCTGGCGCAGGGCAACCGCACGTTTGCCGAGCTGCCGCCCACGCTCAGCGCGCTGACACAGCTGGTGAACGTGTCCAAGCCCAACCAGAAGGAGCTCCCGCTGTTCCTCTCCCGCTTGACCTCGTTGCTGCACACGGCGACGCCGGTCGTTGGAAACTTCAGTCAGGCGTTCAGCAAGCCGGGGCCGAACAACGACCTCACCGATGCGATCCGCGCCCTACCGGCGCTCACGCAAGCACTGTCGACCGCCTCTCCAAACGGCGTCACCGCGGAGAAGGAATCGGTTCCGATAACCGCTCCGTTCGGTCCCTACAGCCCCGATCTCCAGGGCTTCGTCCGCGACTTCGGTGAGGCCGCCGGCTACTACGACGCCAACGGCCACTATGCGCGTTCGGCCCCGGTGTTCGACGACTTCTCACTCGGCGCAAACAACACGCTCACGCCTGTCACCCCGCAGCAGGGGCTGGAAGGCCTGAAGACCGGCCAGCTGCGCCGCTGCCCGGGCTCGGCGACGCAGCCGGCGGCCGACGGGTCCTCGCCGTTCATCGACAACGCGCTATTGAGCTGCGACCCATCGGAGACGCCTTAGATGAGCCCGCGCAGGCGCAACTCCCTGGCCGGGAGCCCGCTGTTGATCGGCGGGGTCACGACGCTGATTGCGGTGGTGGCCGTGTTCCTGTCCTACAACGCCAACAACGGGCTGCCGTTCGTGCCAACGTACAACCTGAAAATCGTGCTGCCGGAGACCTCGGAACTGCAGCCGAACAACCAGGTGCGGATCGCGGGCACGCGCGTTGGGGTGATCAGCTCGTTGACCCCCCACCAGAGCCCGACCACCGGGCGCATCACCGCGATCGCCGACCTGAAGCTCGAAAAGGGAGTCGAGCCGCTGCCGGCCAACACGAAGGCGGTCGTGCAGTCGACGTCGTCGATCGGGACGAAGTACCTGGAACTGGAACGGGGCACATCGCAAGCAACGCTCAAGCAGGGCGCGACGATCCCGGTCAGTCAGACGCGTGAACCGGTCGACCTCAACCAGTTCTTCGACATGTTCGACCAGAAGACGCGAACCGCGATTCAGAAAAACACGATTAACTTCGGCGACGGCCTCGCCGCGCGTGGCCTGGGGCTGAACGAAACGATCGCGACGCTGCGCCCGCTGGTGATCAATGCGACCCCGGTGCTGCACAACCTTGCCGCGCCGAAGACGGGCTTCGGCGAGTTGTTCTACGCGCTCGACCGGCCCGCCGCGCAGACCGCCCCGGTGGCCCAGCAGAACGCGAGCTTCTGGAGCGACCTCGACACCTTCTTCAAGGCCTGGGCGGGCGTGGCTCCCTCGCTGGAACGAGCGATCGAAGGCGGAGCGCCGGCGCTGCAGCAGGCCACCTACTCGCTCGCGTACGAGGCGCCCTTCATGGAAAAAAGCGCCGAGTTCATGCGTCTGCTGCGCCCGACCGCCAGCGGGCTGCGCACCGTCGCCCAGCCGCTTGCCCATGCGCTCGCCGAAGGCGCCGTCAACTTCAGCGCGGCCACCGCGCTGAACACGGAGCTGGCCAATGCCGCGAAGGCGTTTCAGGCGTTCGCGCAGAACCCCGTCGTCACGCTCGGTCTGGAAGACCTGACGCAGACGACGACGCTCGGCAACCCGCTCGTGGCAGGGCTCGCGCCCGAGCAGGTGACATGCAACTACCTGACGCTGGGATTCCGCAACTTCGCGAGCCTCCTCTCCGAGAACATCGGCGTCGGCACGCTTGCCCGTGTGCTGCCGGTCCTCTCTCCGGACGGGGTCAACGCCGAGGGCTTCCCCTCCTCGGCGCCGGCCAGCGGCCCCTCGATCGATCGGGAAGCCGCGGCGGGGAGCAAACCCGGTCCGCTGATCAACGACAACCACCTGCACTACAACCCCTATCCGAATGTCGCCGGGCCCGGACAGCCGAAGGAGTGTGAAGCGGGCAACGAGACCTATGCGGTGGGCCAGACCGTGATTGGCCACGCATCCGGTAACGCCGGCACCGCCCACGAAGCGACCACCCGCGAACTGAACCTGTACGGACAGCCGTATCCGAGCTCCACGTTGAAGGCCCTGGGGCTTGAAAGCGCGCAGGAAAAGGCGGCGAAGGAAAAGAAGCAGAAGGAACAAGAAAAGAAGAAGAAGGGGAAGGGCAAGTGAGCCGACTGCGTCTGCGCCCACGCCGCCGCCGCGACGAACTGTCGGTCGTCGAGATGCAGCGCTACAACCCGCTGCGTGTCGGAGCCGTGTTCCTCGTGATCATCCTGATCGCCGTGTTCTTCGCCTTCACCAAGCACATCCCGTTCAAACACGGTTACAGCCTGAAAGCGGTGTTCGCTACGGCGCTCGACATCCATCCCGCCTCGCCGGTACGGATCGCGGGAGTCAACGTCGGCACCGTCAAGTCGATCCGCCGTGAGGGCCACACCGGCCTGGTGAGCATGGAAATCGAATCGAGCGGTCTGCCGATCCACGCCGACGCCACGCTGAAGATTCGCCCGCGACTGTTCTTGGAAGGCAACTACTTCGTCGAACTGCAGCCGGGCAGCCCAACAGCGCGGACGCTCTCCTCGGGCGCGACGATCCCGATCACGCAGACCGCCGACCCGGTCCAGCTCGACCAGGTGCTCGATGCGCTGAATACAGACACCCGCACCAACCTGCAGAACTTCCTCATCGGCTATGGCGACGCGTTGACGCGCGAGCCCACGGCCGCCGAAAACGCCGAACAGGATCCCGATGTGTATGGCCTGAACGCCGCGCAGGCGCTCAACAAGTCATACCACCGCGGCCCTTCGGCCCTGCGCAGCGCGGCGATCGACGCCCAGGCGGTGACCGGTACCGAAGAACACGACCTCTCCAAATTGATCGCGAGCGTCGGAACGGTGGCCTCGGCGCTGAATGTCCACGAGCAGGATCTGGGCGAACTGATCGTCAACTTCAACACGTTCTTTCACACCTTTGCCGTCCAGGCGCCGAGCCTCTCAGCCACGGTCGCGGTGCTGCCGGGCGCGCTCTCGAGCGCCGATCGGGGCTTCGCCGCGCTCGCCGCAGCGCTCCCGCCGACGCGTACGTTCGCGCTCGACATCATCCCGGGGGTCAAGCAGACGCCCGCGACGATCAGAACGGGGCTGCCGTGGATCGAACAGGTGCAGGCCTCGCTTGCGCCCAGCGAGCTTGGTGGGGTCGCCCAGGGGCTCCTCACGGCCACGCCGGCGCTCGCCAAGCTGTTCAGCGAACAGCCCGCGTTCTACAAGCAGACCGATGCGTTCAGCAAGTGCCTGACCAAAGTGTTCTACCCGGCCTCGAATACCAAGCTGCAGGATGGGGCGAACACCTCGGGCGTCGAAGCGTACAAAGAATTCTTCTACACGCTGGCGGGTCTGGCGAGCCTCGGCCAGAGCTTCGATGGCAACGGCGTGATGGACCGTTTCCTGGTCGGCGGTGGCGGCCCCACGTTCCGCTCGGCGCCGGTTGGGATCGAGGGCAGCAGCGCGAAGGGCCTCTCGCTGGTGTCCCGCTCGCCGCTGACACCGGAAGGCACCCGCCCTGCGTTCCCGGCGGAAGAGCCGGCGTATAAGCCGCTGGTGCCGTGCTACACCCAGGCCGTGCCAAACTTCAACGGGCCGCTCTCTTCGGGACCCGCGGATGGGAGTGGGGGATGAACCCGACCGACTCTCATGAGGGTGGCCTGAGTGTCGCCGACCAGATCCGCCGCTACCGCACGGCGTTCATCGCGGTGGTCTCGATGATCCTGATCGCGGCGTTCGTGGGCGGCTACATCCTGGCGCACGAGAACCTCAAACTGCCCGGGTGGGTACCCGTCCTGGGGAAAAACTACTTCACCCTGAAGGCCGACATCCAGACCGCCCAGGCGGTGACGCCCGGCCAGGGTCAGGCGGTGACGATCGCGGGGGCAAAGATCGGGGAAATCGCGAGCGTCGACTTGCAACAGGGGGTTGGGGTGATAACCATGCACCTGACCCCGGAATATGCCCGTGGGCGTATCTACCACAACGCCACCCTGTTGCTGCGCCCCAAGACGGCGCTGCAGGACCTGACGGTCGAGGTCAGCCCGGGCACACCCTCGAGCGGGTCGCTGTCCAGCGGCGCGACGCTCCCGCTGTCGCAGACCGCCCCGAACATCGACTTCGACGAATTCCTTGCGGGACTGGACGGGGAAACGCGTGCCTATCTGCAGGAGCTGCTGGCCGGCGCGGGCGAAGGGGTAAAGGGCAACGGGAAAGCGCTGTCGGCCGCGCTCAAGCGCTTCGACCCGACGGCGCGCGATCTGCAGGAGATTGGGTATCAGCTCGATGCCCGTCATGCGAACACCGCGAACGCGATCCACAACTTCCGGTTGCTGATCGAAGCGCTGGGCGGCAAGGACCAGCAGCTGAGCGAACTGGTCGTGTCCGCCAACACGGTGTTCAAGACCTTCGCCAAGGAGGAACAGAACGTCCAGAGCACGCTGCGCCTGCTGCCCGGCGCGCTCGGCCAGGCGCAACGGGGCCTGGGCAAGCTCGCCACAGCCGCAAACGTGCTCGGCCCGACGCTGAAGGAGCTGCAGCCGTTCGCCAAGGCGCTCGGCCCCGCCGAGGAAGCCTCGCAGGCGAGCTTCATCAAGACCACCCCGATCATCAAGAATCAGATCCGGCCGTTCGCACGCCAGATCCTGCCTGTCGTCACCGAGATCGGGCCTGCCACCAAGGAACTGAGCGCGGCCTTCCCGAAGCTGGCAAGCAGCTTCGCGGTGTTCAACGAACTCTTCAACGAGTTCGCCTACAACCCCGGATCCAATAAGGGTGGGTTCCTGTTCTACCTCGCTTGGGCCAACCACGACTTCAACAGCTCGGTCAGCGTCGCCGACGCGCACGGAGCGCTCGGCAATGTCCTGCCGTACTTCAACTGCAACGTCGTGCCGATCCTGAAAGGGGCCGGCGAAGTCAACCCGACGGTCAGGCTGCTGCTCGGCCTGCTCAACGCGCCGACTGGGTCGTCCTGTACCGGGGGGAGTGCGGCTGTGAAAGCGAGCGCGGCGCGCGGTTCGAGTAAGTCCGCGAGCTCGACGGGCCTGCTCACCGGGCTCGCCGGCAGTGCGTTCGGCCAGAGCCACGCCACCCTCACACGGCGCTCGCCGACAGGCGTCAGCAAGGCAGGTGGTTGAGCGATGCAGAAGCGCGCCCCCACGCTGGGCAACATCTTGGTGATCATCCTGTTCGTGTTGAGCTGCGTCACGCTGCTGCTGTTCCTGTGGGAGTCCTTCGGGGGGGCGCTGCCGCTCAAGCCGAAGGGTTATCGCTTCACGGTGGCCTTCCCGCGCGTGCTCGCGCTCACCGAACAGTCGGAAGTGCGCATCTCGGGCGTTGACATCGGCCATGTCGTCTCGTTGAAGGTGGGCAAGGACGGCCGCAGCCACGCGACGCTCGAAATCGACAGCCAGGATGCCCCGATACGCTCGGACATGCATGCGATCCTGCGCCAGAAGACGCTGCTGGGGGAGACCTACGTGCAGCTGATCCCGCAGAGCAGGACCGCGCCATTCCTGCCCGACGGGGCTCAGCTGTCTGACAGCCAGGTGGAACCGTCGGTGACGCTCGACGACATCCTGGCATCGCTCAACCCAAAGACGCGCCGCGCCTTCCAGGTGTGGCAGCAGTCGGTGGAAGAAGGGCTCAACGGAAACGGGGAAGCGGTCAACAACGATTTCGCCACGCTCGACCCGTTTGTCCAGAGCGCCAACCAACTGGTCGGTGTCCTCGCCTCCCAGGAAGGGGCTGTGACGGCGCTGGTGCACAACACCGGGGTGGTCTTCACCGCGCTCGCCGGGCGCGACCACGAGCTCGAAGGTCTGATCGTCAATGGCGAACACACCTTCCATGCCGCCGCCGAAGGCAGCCAGGCGTTCGCCCAGGCCGTCCGCGAGCTGCCGAAGTTCGAGAGCAGCTCGCGCGTGGCCCTGAAAGAGCTCGACCATTTCGCTGCCGCCGCCAATCCGTACTACGAAGAGTTCCGTCCCACCGAGCTTCAGCTCTCCAAATTGGTCGGGGCGGCGAAACCATTTACCCCCCCGTTCAACAGCTTCCTGACCTCGCTCGGGCCGCTGACAAAGGCGGCCAAGCAGGATCTGCCGGATGTCGCCAAGTCGCTGCACCTGACGGTGCCGCTGCTCGAAAACCTCAGCCCCGTCTTGCACAACTTCGATCCGTTCCTGCAGTACACGAGCGAATACGTGCCCGAGGTGCAGGCGCTGTTCGCCAACCTCACCGCGGCCACCGAGGCTCACGATACAAACAGCGACGACTCAACGGCAGGGGTCGAGCAGCACTACCTGCGCTCGATGCAGGCGCTTGCCCCCCAGAGCCTGGCCGTCTACTCCCAGCGAATCGGCACCGACCGAGCGAACCCGTACTTCAAGCCCGGCGCCTTCAACTCGCTCGCCAGCGGACTGCAGTCCTTCAGCACCAGCTCATGCGCGAGCTCCGCGCCGGCGGTGACCGGCCCGCCCAACGCGACGGTCACCCAGAGCATCATCGAACAGCTGATCGAACTGCACATCGCTAATGCGCCCGAAAGTGCCAACTCGGTCCCCGCCCCGCCCTGCCTGCAGCAGAGCCCGTTCACGTTCAACGGGCAGAGCAGCCAGTTCCCGCACGTGGTCTACGGCGGGAAAGATGCCGGCTGAGGGCCGGCTCAGGTTGGGCCTGTCGTTTGCCGGTGCCGCCCGGCGCTACTGGCTTGGCGTGTTTCCGCGCGTGTGTCTGGAGCGGCGCCGTCGCCGGGCGCGGGCGTCTCGGATTCCAGACGCGCTGTTGCGCCGCACGGCGCTCGATGCGCAGCGCAAGTGGGGCAATGTCGAGGGGGCGGCGGCGTTTGCCGCGTTCGTGCCATCGCGTCACCGGGCCGCCGCAGCGCGCGCGATGACCTGCTTTCAGGCGGCCTACAACTACCTGGACATGCTCGGTGAGCAACCGTGCGCCGATCCCGTCGCCAACGGCAGATGCCTGCACAGCGCGCTGCTCGTCGCGCTCGATGCGGACGCAGAGCACTTGGACTACTACGAGCATTCCTCGCAGCGCGAGGATGGCGGCTACCTGCGGGAGATCCTCGACTCCTGCCGGGCTGCGCTTGCCACTCTGCCGTCATATTCGGCGCTCGCGCCGGAGGCGCTGCGGGCGGCGGAGCGGATCGTCGAGTTTCAGAGCTGCAACACCGGCGAGCTGCGGGGTGACCTCGCGGCGCTGGAGCGCTGGGCGCGCGCGGCGACCCCGCCGGGGGAGGACCTGCGCTGGTGGGAGACCGCGGCCGCGGGCGGGTCCTCACTGGGTGTCTACGCGCTGATCGCGCTCGCGGCCGAGCCCACTTTCGATGCGGTCACCGCGGTCAAGGACGCCTACTTCCCCTGGATCGGGGCGCTGCACTCGCTGCTCGACAACCTGGTCGACGTCGCCGAGGATCGCGCCACCGGACAGCACAACCTGATCGGTCTCTACGGCTCGCCGCTACAAGCCGCCGAGCGCATGGGCCGGTTGGCTGAGCGCTCGCTGGGCGCTGCGCGGGGCCTGCCGGATGCTCGTGCGCACACACTGGTGCTGGCGGCGATGGCGAGCTTCTATCTGTCGACGCCGGAAGCCGCTACGCCCGCGGCGCTGCCGGTCGCTCGCGCGGTGCTCGGGGCGCTGGACGGTCCAGCCGATCTCGCGATGCTGGTGTTCCGGGCTCGCTCGCGCGCTCGAGGGCTCTTGCCCGGTTCATGGCGGCGGGGAGCACGCGGAGCGGAGATCGTGATGCCCGGCGGGCTGACGGCCGTGGTTGGCGAGCCGCGCGTGAGTGAGGCGCATGGCATGAAGTAGACTCGCGCGCGATTGGTTCCTCATGGGGGTTTCGTCGGGTCGTGAAGCTCTCGTCGGTGCAGGCGGAGAGAGGTCGTACCTGGATGCTGGAGCTGCGCGAGTTGGTCAAGCACTATCCCGCTGTCGGTGGGGAGTCGGTGCGTGCTGTGGATGGCGTGTCGCTGTCAGTGCAGCCGGGTGAGATGGTCGCGTTGTATGGGCCGAGTGGGTCGGGTAAGACGACGCTCTTGCTGATGATCGCGACGCTGCTCGATCCGACTGCCGGGTCGGTGTCGATCGCCGGGCGCGACGTGTCCTCGTTGACCGAGCGCGAGGCGTCGCAGTTCCGCCTCTCGCAGCTGGGCTTCATCCGCCAGAACTTCGACCTGTTGCCGGGTGTCTCGGCGATCGACAACGCCGTGTTGAAGCTGCTGAAGGACGTTCGCTGGCGCGAGGCGCACCGGCAGGTCACCCCGCTGCTGCAGCGTCTCGGGCTCGGCGAGCGCCTGGGGCACCGGGCCGAGACGCTGTCGATGGGTGAGCGTCAGCGTGTGATGATCGCCCGTGCGCTCTCCACCGAGCCGAGCCTGCTGCTCGCCGATGAGCCGACGGGGAGCCTCGACTCGCAGCGCAGCCGCGAAGTGCTGGAGCTGCTGCGCGAGCTGTGCCGCGAGCGGGGCGTGGCGGTGGTGCTCGTCAGTCATGACCCACTGGCCGCTGGATATGCCGATCGTGTCTTCGCACTGCGCGATGGGAAGCTCTCCGATTACCGTCCGGATCAGCCCGCGGCGCCACCGACCGTCCGATAGCCCGCTGGGCGAGATGATCGTGTGAGGCCGGGAAATGTGCTGCACCTGTACCGCATTCGCGTGCGCGCACGGCTCATACAGGAGTGTTTTGCCGTGGTCGGGATCGCGGCCGGTGTGGCGCTGCTGTTCGCCTCTCAGGTCGCCAGCCAGAGCCTGCAGAACAGCGTCGCGCAGCTTTCCCATGGGATCGTCGGCAATGCCAGCCTGCAGCTGCTCGCGCGCGACCCGCACGGGATGCCCGAGAGCCTCTTGGTAGATGTGCGTCGGATCGCCGGGGTGCGCGCCGCCGCGCCGCTGCTCGAAGCGAGCGCTGACGCGACCGGCCCGAAGGGGACCAGGTCGGTCGAGCTCGTGGGGGCCGACTCGAGCCTCAGGGCGCTCGGTGGCGAGCTGATCCGCCACACCGAACTGGAACCGTTCGCCGGGATCGGCGCGGTGCTGTTGCCGGCGCCGCTCGCGGACGGTCTCGGCGTCAGAAAGTTCGGCGAGGAAGTGACGCTGAAGCTCTACGGCCGGACCGAACAGGCGCCGCTGTACGCGCAGCTGCACAAAAAGCAGATCGGGGGGCTCGTATCCAGCCCGATCGTGGTCGCGCCGCTGTTCTTCGCTCAGGAAATGACGGGGCTGTCCAACCGCGTCTCGCGGATCCTTGTCGAGCCCGCCCCGGGCATGGAAGCTCGGGTTCGCGCGGCGCTCATGCGCCTGGTGGCCGGCCGATCCTCGAGCGGTGCTCTGAACGTCGAGAGCACCAGCTACGACGAACGGCTGTTCGCGAAGGCCGCGGGGGCAAGCAATCAGTCGACCGCACTGTTCGCGGTGATCAGTGCGCTGGTCGGGTTCCTGTTCGCGTTCAACGCGATGCTCCTGACCGTCCCGCAACGAAGGCGTCTGATCGCCGACCTGCGCCGCGACGGCTACACGCCGAGGACCGTGGTCGCCGTCCTGCTGCTGGACGCGATCGTCCTGGGCCTGGCCGCTTGCGTGCTCGGCCTCGTACTCGGGGAGGAGCTCTCGATCCATCTGTTCGGTTCGAACCCGGGGTATCTCGGCTCCGCGTTCTCCGTCGGCACCCAGCGCGTGGTCGGCGCTCAGAGCATCGCGATCGCCGCGGGCGGGGGGATGCTCGCGGCGATCGTCGCGGTCCTCAGCCCGCTCCGCGACATCCTCTCACGCGACCCGCTCGCCGCGATCACGCCGAAGCAGGGCTCGGCCGCCGGCGCCGCAAACGCCCGCACGGCCCTGGCGGGCGTGTTGTGCCTGGTGGGCGCGACCGCGATCCTGCTCGCTGCGCCGAAGCTCGCGATCCTGGGGATGGTGCTGCTGATCGCCGCCCTGCTGCTCGTGTTGCCGGTGGCGCTCGATCTCGCGCTCGCGCTGCTGAGGAGCGTCGCGCGCCGGATGACGGGCGCAGTTCCGCACGTGGCGGGGATGGAGCTGAGTGCCGCGCGCGCGAGGGCGATCGGGGTCGCGGCCACCGGCGCGATCGCGGTCTTCGGCGCGGTCGCGATCCAGGGCGCCCACGCGGATCTGCTGAAGGGCCTGGAAAACGCGGCGCGCGATGAGAACGCGTTCACCGACGTGTGGGTCTCCCCGCCCGGTGCCTACAACCTGCTCAGGACCGCCCCGTTCGCCTCCTCTGAGCAGGCGAGGATCGCGCGCCTGCCCGGCGTCCGCGCCGTACGCGTCTACCGTGGT
>Ga0302181_10003176_pt1 | contig 11353 bp, 10 predicted proteins | sample I_Palsa_E3_3_FD_198786 | JGI IMG/M metagenome (GOLD analysis project Ga0302181, IMG submission 198786) | Peat permafrost microbial communities from Stordalen Mire near Abisko, Sweden - I_Palsa_E3_3 | ecosystem: Environmental > Terrestrial > Soil > Palsa > Peat permafrost | place: Sweden... | reverse complement strand
AGGAGCGCGCCCTTCTCGCCCCCGCACTGGCCCGCCTCCCGGCGCGCGAACAGTCGATCCTCCACATGCGCTTCGTGCAGGGGCTTACGCAGTCGGAGATCGCGGTGACCATCGGCGTCAGCCAGATGCACGTGTCCCGACTGCTGGCGGCCAGCCTCGACGAGTTGCGCCAGCACATCGGCAACGTCTCCTCGGACTGAGAAACCCCTGGGCGGGTGCGGATCCGCCCAGCGAGAAAGCAAAGCGACAGCGAGACGATTCCCTTCGTCCAATTGGCCATAGCCGGCCGTAATCGACCAGTCGGATCCGTCACGCGCCCGGGATCGGCTGCGTTCGGCGGATGGACGTCGCGAAACCGACATCTTTTGAGTATGGTTTGGGGCTACCCATCTCCCGAAAGGATCGTCTATGACAGATCTGGCGGTGTCCCCGCAGAGTCCGGACCTCGGAGAGAAGGGCTTGAAAGGTGGAGCCCTCGGGCTCATCTCCTCGGTCGTGGTCGGGGTGGCCTCGACCGCGCCGGCCTATAGCCTCGCCGCCACTCTCGGGTTCGTGGTCATCGCCATCGACGGCTTACAGGCGCCGATCATCACCATCCTGGCCTTCGTCCCGATGCTGTTCGTCTCCTACGGCTACAAGGAGATGAACTACGCCGACCCCGACTGCGGCACCACCTTCACCTGGGGGGCGCGGGCCTTCGGGCCCAAGACCGGGTGGTTGGGCGGCTGGGGCATCATCGCGGCCGACCTTCTGGTCATGGCCAGCCTGGCCCAGGTGGCGGGCCAGTACGTCTTCCTCCTCTTCAATGCCAACGGCATCGGCCACAACTCGAGCAGCGGCTGGGTCCTCCTCGTCGGGGTCATCTGGATCATCTTGATGACCGCGATCTGTTACGTCGGCATCGAGATCTCGGCCAACTTCCAGAAAGTGTTGCTCGGCATCGAGCTGACCATGCTGCTCGTGCTCTCCATCGTGGCCCTGGTCAAGGTGGGGAACGGCACCGCCCCGCCCGGGCACCTCACACCCAGCTTGTCCTGGTTCAACCCCTTCCATGACTTCACCTTCTCCGGCTTCATGGTCGGCTTCACGCTCATGCTCTTCATCTACTGGGGCTGGGACACGGCGGTCTCGGTGAACGAGGAGACCAAGGATTCACAGACCACGCCGGGGCGGGCGGCCGTGCTGTCGACCGTGGTCCTGCTCGCCACCTACGCCCTGGTCGTCCTGTCGACCCAGTCGTACGCCGGGATCGGGACAAAGGGCATCGGTCTGCAGAACCCGGCAAACGAGGGGGATGTGCTCTCGGTGCTCGGCCATTCCATCTTTGGCACGTCGGGCTTTGCCAGCGTCCTGACCCACCTTCTCCTCCTCATGGTGCTCAGCTCGGCTGCGGCCTCGACCCAGACGACGATCCTCCCCACGGCCCGAACCACGCTGTCCATGGCTGTCTACAAGGCCATTCCCTCGACCTTTGCCCGGATCCACAAGCGGTTCCTCACGCCGACGGTGTCGACGGTCGCCATGGGGGGCATCTCCATCGTCCTCTACGTCGCCATGAACTACCTCACCTCGGGCGGGTCGGTCATCGTCGACTCCGTGTCGGCGCTCGGCGTGATGATCGCCTTCTACTACGGGCTGACCGGGTTCACCTGCGTCTGGTACTACCGGGCCACCCTGACCGAAAGCGCGCGGAGCCTGTGGATCCGGGGCGTCATCCCGCTCCTCGGTGGACTGATCCTGTGGTTCTGCATGGGCTGGTCCTTCTGGTACTACTGGAACCCCGCCAACAGCGACACCAGTTGGAAGATCCCCGGCACGAGCCGGGTCATCGGCGGTGTCTTCATCCTCGATGTGGGTGTGCTGCTCATCGGCATCGTCCTGATGTACGTGTACAGGGCGATCAGGCCGGCGTACTTCCGCGGCGAGGTCCTCAACCGCGACACGCCCACCCGGGTGCCCGAGGACATCGGCGTCCCCGTCGGTCTGTTCGGAATTGAGCCCTTCGAGGAAGGGACGGGGCCACCGGCGCCGTAAGGTACCGTCCGCTAGACCGGGGGCGCGGCCCGGGAGGCGGCCGCCCCAAGTGTTTTGCCCAAGTGTTCTGGAGGACGGATGACGCAGAGCTTGACGGGAACGGTCGCGCTGGTGACCGGGGCATCGAGCGGGATCGGGGAGGCCACGGCGGTGGCACTGGCCGAGGACGGGGCCGCCGTGGCCCTGGTGGCCCGCCGGCGGGACCGCCTGGAGGCGTTGGCCAAGCGGATAGAGGGTGCCGGTGGCCAGCCGCTGGTCGTCGAGGCCGATCTCTCCGACCAGGCGCAGGCCCAACGGGCGGTCGAGACGACGGTCGCCGAGCTCGGACGGCTGGACACCCTGGTCAACAACGCCGGCGTCATGTTGCTGGGGCCCGTCGTGGGGGCGCCCATCGAAGAGTGGCGCCGGATGGTGGATCTCAATCTGCTCGGGCTGTTCTACTGCACGCACGCTGCGCTGCCCCACCTCATTCGCGCCGCCGAAGGCCAGCCCCGAGAGGTGGCCGACGTGGTCAACGTCAGCTCGGTGGCCGGGCGGGGCGCCGGCCGCAACGGGGCGGTCTACAGCGCCACCAAGTTCGGCGTCGGGGCGTTCAGCGAGTCGTTGCGCCAGGAGGTGGCCACCCGCCACGTGAGGGTCACCCTGATCGAACCCGGAGCCACGGACACCGAGCTGGCGTCCCACAACCGACCCGAAGTCCTCGAGCAGATGGCCGTCCACTTCGTCGGTATGCAGCGCCTCGACTCCGACGACATCGCCAACGGCATCCGCTATGCGGTGACACAGCCGCGCCACGTCGCGGTGAACGAGATCCTGATCCGGCCCTCCGAGCAGGAGCGTTGACGTGGATCTCGAGCTGACGGGAAGGGTGGTGCTGATCACCGGCGGGACGGACGGCCTCGGTCTGGCGCTGGCGAACCGGTTGGTGGAGGAGGGCGCGGCCGTCGCCATCTGTGGTCGCAACGCGGAGCGCCTGGCCGCCGCCGAGCACGCGTTGATCTCCAGGGGTGGCGACGTCCTCGCCGTGCAGGCCGACGTCGAGCAACCCGACGACATCGGACGTTTCGTGGACGGGGCCGTGGGTCGGTGGGGCCGGATCGACGGGATCGTGCACAATGCCGGGCGCAGCGCCGCCGGGCCCCTGGACGCCGTCGACGACGCCACGTGGGAGAGCGACCTGCAGCTCAAGTTGATGGGAGCCGTTCGGCTGACCCGTGCCGCGCTGCCCCACCTGCGTCACAGCAGGGGCGCGGCGGTCTTCACCTTGGCCATGGCGGCCAAGGCTCCCGGCGCCGCCAGCACCCCGACTGCGGCGTCCCGCGCCGCCGGCATGGCCCTGATGAAGTCCCTCTCCAAGGAGCTGGGCCCGGACGGCGTCCGGGCCAACGCCATCCTCGTCGGTCTCATCGAGAGCGGCCAGTGGGTGCGCCGGGCCTCGGAGCTGGGGGTGGAGCTGTCCGCCTTCTACCGTGGCCTGGCCGAGGACTCCAGGGTCCCACTGGGCCGCGTGGGTCGGGGCGAGGACTTCGCCGACCTGGCCTGCTTCTTGCTCTCGGCCCGGGCCTCCTACCTCTCGGGAGCGGCCATCAACCTCGACGGTGGGCTGTCACCTGTTGTCTAGGAGCGCCGGCCGCGTCGAGTTCGTGCGCTGCGATCCCGAGGAACTCCCGGCGTCGCAGCTGCTGTCGGAGATGGGGGCCGAGCTCAACGGCCTCTACGAGACGACGACCCGGTTGGACCGGCCGCGGCTCGAGCCAGTCGAGCTGCGCCCGCCGGACGGGGCCTATCTGGTCGGATGGGACGGGGAACGGGTCGTGGCGGGAGGGGGGTTCCGACACCTGGCCGACGGGGTGGCCGAGCTCAAGCGGATGTACGTGCGCCCCTCGGCCCGGTCGCGCGGCATCGCCGGCGAGCTGCTCGTCGCCCTCGAGTCCGCCGCCTACGCGCTCGGCTACCGCTGGGCGCGGCTCGATACCGGACCCAGACAGGTCCATGCGATCAGGCTCTACGAAGGAGCGGGGTTCATCCCGATCGAGCCCTACAACGACAACCCCTACGCCAGCTTCTGGGGAGAGAAGGAGTTGACGCCGCCCGTCGCGTAGGGTCACTCGGAACATCACGACGTGGAGGGCTCAGTGCGCATTGGATTCATCGGGTTCGAGGTCGACTCCCCGTGATGATCCTGACCATCGATTTCGGCACCACGGTCACCAAGGTGGGCCTGTGGAGCGACGAGGGAGTGGTCGCGCTGACCCGCTCGGAGCTCGCCACCTCCCACCCGCAGGTCGGGTGGGCCGAGCAGGACCCGTTGCGCTGGTGGACATCGGTGGTCATCGCCTGCGCCGAGTCCCGGGCGCAGGCTCCCGCCGCGTTCGGCCGGGTCGACGTCGTGGTCTGTTCCGGCGCCCGGCAGACGTTCGTCCCGGTGGCCGCCTCGGGCGAGCCCGTCGGGAAGGGCATCTTGTGGTCCGACCGTCGCGGCGTGGCCGAGGCGAAGATCCTGACCGAGATGGTCGGCGGGGACGACATCAACCGGGCCCGGACCGGGGTGCCTCTCGATGCGGGGGCGGTGGCCGCCAAGCTGGCCTGGCTGTCCGAGCACGAGCCGGGTCGGTTGGCGGCGTGTGAGGTCATCCTCTCGGCCCGGGACTTCGTCCTGCGGCGCATGACCGACGAGGTGGTCACCGACGTCACCTTCGCTTCCCGGAGCGGCCTCTACGACTTCGATGGGAACGCCGTGCGGGAGTTGGCCGGACCCGTGCTGGGCAAGCTCCCCAGCGTCGTGGCCTCCGACACGGTGATCGGTCAGCTCAAGCCGGTTCCCGGCGCCGAGCTGGGGCTGCGCCCCGGCATCCCGGTGGTGATCGGCGCCGGGGATCGCCAGTGCGAGGTGCTCGGGTCGGGTGCCTCAGAAGAGTGCCCGATGGTCAGTTGGGGCACCACGGCCAACGTGTCGGTCCCGGTGCACGAGCGGCCGGTGCCCTCGCCGGCGGGGGCGGTGGTCACCCGGGGGGCGCACGACGGCTGGTTGCTCGAGGGCGGGCTCTCGGCCGCCGGATCGTTCCTGTCCTGGCTGGGGCGGCTGCTGCAGCGCACCGTCGACGAGCTGGCGGCGAGCGCGGCGAAGAGCCCGCCGGGGGCCCGCGGGGTGACCGCCGTGCCCTGGCTCGACGGCGCCCGCGCCCCGTGGTGGCGCGAGGACGCCCGCGCCGGTTTCGTGGGCCTCGGTGCGGCCCACGGGATGGACGATCTGTCCCGGGCGGTGATCGAGTCGGTGGCGTGGGACGTCCTGCGATGCATGGAGGTGGTCACGGCCGGCCGGTTGGGCGGCAGCACCGCCCAGGGGGTCACGCTCGGGGGGTCGGGCTCCGGTCTCCCGCTCTGGGTCGACGTGCTGACGTCCATCCTGGGGATCCCCGCCGTGCGGCACCGCTCCGGCGAGGCGGCCCTAGCCGGTGCGGCGCTACTGGCCGGCCGCGCCCTGGGCATGGGGCTGGTTCTCGATCAGCTCGACCCGGTGGAGGCGGTGATCACGCCCGATCCGGCCACGGTCGAGCTCTACCGACGGCTGCGGCCCCACGTCGAGCACGTCACCGCGGCGATCCTGGCCGCCACCGAGGAGGCTCCGTCGGCCCCGACGTCACGCTCGCCGTCCCCGTAAAATAAATTCTCCCGTGCGTCAAGATGCGGGCACGGAGATCCTCGCCCAGTCCTTCGGAGCGATCGCCCGCGACTACGACCGCTTTCGGCCGGGTCCACCGCTGGAAGCGGTGCAGTGGCTGGTCCCTTCCGGCGCCGTCGATGTCCTCGAGATCGGGGCCGGGACGGGTGGCCTCACCCGCCGTCTGGTCGAACGGGCCCCCCACGTCCGTGCCGTCGAGCCCGACGCCCGAATGCGCGCCGTGTTGCGCGCCCGGACGCCGGACGCCGAGGTCGTGGCGGGGCGGGGCGAGGAGATCCCCGCCGAGGACCGCTCGTTCGACGTCGTGATCGGCGCGTCATCGTGGCACTGGGTCGATGAGGAGCTGGCCCTGCCCGAGGTAGCTCGGGTCCTGCGCCCTCGGGGGACGTTCTCGCTGTTGTGGAGCGGGGCGGACCGCAGCGTCGACTGGATGCGATCGCTGTGGTCCGGCGGAAGGGAGACCGCGGCCGAAGAGGCCCGCCGCCGCGAGCGGCATGCGGTGAACCTGGGCGTGGGCAGCCCCTTCCACGAACCCGAACGCCGGGTGTTCCGGTGGACCCGACGCATGACAGAGGACGAGCTGGTGGGGATGGCCGGCACCTACAGCGCCGTCATCACGATGGGTGCGGCGGAGCGCCAGGAGTACCTCGACTCCGTCAGGCGCGTCCTCGCGTCGCATGAGGCGCCCAATGACAACGGATCCATCGAGGTTCCGATGCGCTGTCTGTGCTGGCGCACCACGCTGCGCTGAGGTTACCCTTGGCGCCGTTGGGGAGGTCAACGTTCGCGGTCACACCGTGGCGCGGGTGAGGCTGCGGAGTTCTTGACGTCGGGGTGCACGGACATGACGAGGATCGGGGTGGGACTGCGTCTGCCGCGCCGCGCGCGCTGGGCCGCCCTCGTGGTCGCATTCATCCTCATGGCCGTTCCGCTCGCCAGTACCGCTCCGCTCGGTGCGGCCGAGCGCGAGACGCCGCAGGGGACGCACCCCCCGACGGCCAGTCAGGCCGCTCCGGGAATCGCCATCGCCCGGGCGAGGTTCGACCTGCCCGATCCCTTCCTCCTCGACGTGGGGGGGACGTACTACATGTATCTCTCGAGCGCGTTCGGCGACGGCTCGCAGAACGTTCCGGTCCTGACCGGTAAGCCGGGGCACTGGAGCAAGAGACCGATCGACGCCGTGCCCGACCTGCCGGCCTGGGCGATCGGTGATCCGGCGAAGCTCGATCTCACATGGTCGCCGGCGGTGTACAAGTTCGGTGACCTCTACGTCATGTACCTTGCGCCGCAGATCCGGGGGTCGACGCCCACGCAGCACTGCATCGCCATCGGACTCTCGCCGGATCCGACCGGCCCGTTCTTCGTCGATCCCGCGCCGTTCATCTGCCAGCGGAACCTGGGCGGCGACATCGACCCCCAGCTCTTCGTCGACCCGCATGGCCCGGACGGCCCGGCCCGGCCCGACTACCTGATCTGGAAGTCCGACAACAACTCGACTGCGGGCGACGGCGTCGACACGATCTGGGCGCAGCCCCTCTCCAACGACGGCTACACCCTGGAGGGCCAACCGGTCCCGATCTTCACCCCCGACGAGAGCTGGCAGCGGCCCCTGGTCGAGGCTCCCCAGATGGCCCTCTCGCCCGAGGGGGCGGTGTGGCTGTTCTTCTCGGCCGGGGCGGGCTTCTACACGGCGGACTACGGCGTAGGAGCGGTGCGCTGCACCGGCCCGCTCGGTCCGTGTACCGACCCGCTGGCGGGACCGCTGCTCACGACGAATGCGCAGGGATCGGGGCCGGGCGAAGAGACCTACTTCGCCGGCCCGCAGGGCAGTGACTGGTTGCTCTACAGCCCCGTGCACACCGGCGACATCGCCTACCTCGTCCGCCCGGTTGAGGCGGCGCGGATCGCCTGGCGCGGATCTGTCCCCTACCTGGCCGTCCCGGGCGCGTTCCCGGCCCCCGCGAAGTCTCACTGACCGTCGGGCGAGAGCGCCGCGATCAGCTCCTGGAGAGTTGACGGCCTGTAGCTCCAGGACCATCTCGATGCCGGCCAGGCGGCAGCCGCGCCTCCGTGACAAATCTCTAGATCTACGTGATAAAATCTATATCATTTACCATAGATCAGAAGCCACTCGGCGGCTGCCCGACCAGAAGCTGCCCGACCAGAAGGAGGAACAACATGCTTGTACGCACCGATCCATTCCGCGAGCTCGACCGTGTCGCCGCGCAGGTGTTCGGCACCAGGTCCCGTCCGGCCATCATGCCGATGGACGCATGGCGGGACGGGGACACCTTTGTGATCGAGTTCGACCTTCCGGCCGTCAACCCGGACTCGGTCGATCTCGACGTCGAGCGCAACGTGCTCACCGTCCGGGCCGAGCGGCTCTCGCCCACCGGGCCCGCGGTCGAACTGATCGCCTCGGAGCGCCCACGAGGGGTGTTCAGCCGCCAGGTGATCCTGGGCGACGCGCTCGACACGGGCAACATCCACGCCTCGTATCAGTCCGGCGTGCTCCGTCTCAACATCCCGGTCGCCGAGAAGGCCAAGCCGCGCAAGATAGCCATCGAGAGCGCCGAACGGCGCGAGGCGATCGACGCCTGATTCGCGTACATCCTGATTCGCCTACATGAGGTCCCGACCGGGACAGACTGGTGGGATGCGCGTCGTCTCCCCGCCCACCGAGTCGCACCGTGCCGCGGCACGAGAGGTCGTCCGTAGGTACCTGTCGACCACCCCGGTGGTGACCGCGCCCCAACTGGGACCCAACGTCTCCGTCAAGGTGGAGACCTTCCAGCCCACCGGATCGTTCAAGGTTCGAGGCGGGCTGGCCGCGGTGGCGGCGGTGCTGGCGGCCGATCCCGGTCGGGAGGTGGTCGCCGCGTCGGCCGGCAATCACGGGCTGGGCGTGGCCTACGCCGCGGCGAAGCTCAAGGCCCGGGTCACGGTGATCGTGCCCCGGCTGGCCTCGGCCGCCAAGGTCTCGGCGCTCCAGCAGTACGACGTCCGGCTGGTCCTCCACGGCGATGGGTACAGCGAGGCGGAGGCGCACGCGCTCGACCTGGCGGACCGGGAGGGCGGCCACTACGTCTCGCCCTACAACGACCCCGATGTCATCTCCGGTCAGGGCACCATCGCCCCGGAACTGCTCGAGCAGGTGCCGAACCTGGGGACCGTGGTCGTGCCGGTGGGCGGGGGTGGGCTGGTGTCGGGCATCAGCCTGGGGCTGCTGGGAACCGGGGTCCGGGTCATCGGGGTGGAGTCCGAGGCCTCTCCGTCGATGAGCGCCGCCGTCGCCGCCGGGACCATCGTTCCCATCACCGTCGAGCCGACGCTGGCCGACGGCCTGGCCGGCAACCTGGAGCCCGGCGCCGTGACGCTCGACGTCCTCCTGCGCAACGGGGTGGAGGTTCTGACGGTGAGCGAGGCCGACATACGCTCGGCGATGGCCTACGCCGCCCACAAGATGGGGTTGGTGCTCGAAGGTGCCGGCGCCGTGGGCGTGGCCGCCGTCCGGGCCGGGCTGATCGACTCCCACGGCGACGGCCGCCAGACCGTGGTCATCCTCTCCGGGCGCAACATCGCACCCGCGCTCTTGGACGAGGTGCTCCACTGCTGAGGGGGGCTACCACTCGGCCCAACCGCTGGGCGTGACCGAACCGGTCATGGTGCGGGGATCGACCGGTGCGCCGCTCTCCGAGGCGCGGTACACGGCGAAGCACAACTGGAGGACCCTGGTGGCGTACTCCGGGGACATGTCCGCCGGCGTGCCGTTGACGAGCGAATCCACGAAGTGCGTCGCGGAACGGGCGAAGCCGGCCCCCCAGTCGGCGTCGAGGTCGCGAAACTCGGTCGTGCTCCGGCCGTGCTCGTTGCCGGTGAACAACATGACCGGCGGGAGGTCGAGCATCTCCCCGGTGGCGCGGGTGACCCAGATCTGGCCCTCGTCGCCCGTGATCTCGAAGAACTCGTCGGCCCCGTAGTAGCTCGAACGCAGGTAGAGGCCGGGTGCGTACTGGACCTCCATCGTCCCGAGCACCATCGGGTCCTCGTACTCGAAGATGGCGGCACACGGCTCCATGAACAGGTCTCGCCGGCGCACCACCGCCTGCACCGAGGTGATGTCGAGGTCGAGCAGCCACAGCGCCAGGGCGTACTTGTGCACCATGTCGTCGAACAGATGGCCGCCCGGGCTGCGCGCGTCGAGTCTCCAGCTGTATCCCTCGGGGCGGAGGTTGGCCTGGAAGGCGGAGTCTGTCTGCCCGACCAGCGTGCGGATGCGGAGACCGGTCGGCCTCCCGATGGCGCCGTCGGCCACCAGCTTCTTGGCCAGTTCGATCGGCGGGTAGTGGATGAAGCACTCGCTGATACGGAGCGTTCGCCCGGCCCGTTCCGCCGCCGCCCCCATCGCCCGCGCATCTTCAATGGTGGTGGCCGCCGGCTTCTGCACCGAGACGTGCTTGCCGGCCTCCAGGGCCGCAATGACGTGGTCATGGTGGAGATAGGTGGGCGTGAGGACCTCGACGGCATCGAGTGACGGGTCGTCCAGCATGGCGTCGAGGTCGGTGTAGAAGGCCGGCGCCCCCCACTCCTCCGCGGCGCGCCGACCGATGTCCTCGTCTGTGTCACACACGGCGGCGACCTCACAGCGGGGATCGAGCAGGTACCCCTTGATGTGGGTCGCGGCGATGTTGCCCGCACCGAGGACGCCCAACCGGACCTTGTCCACTACCCCTCGCTCCCTCCGTGGACGACGGCGAGATCGTAGCGGCCTCAGCAATGGGCAGAGGGATCTGGCCGCCGACATACTGGGTCGATGGAGACCGACCTGCTTGACCGCGCGCTGAGCGACTTTGCCGCGACGGCGCCCGAGTACGGAAGATTCGGACTGTCGAACCTCGGGCCGATGGCGTCGGAGGTTCTCGGGCAGCTCGGACACGCCGATGCCATCCCCGCCTGGGTGGCGGCGTACCGGGAGCGCCTCGACGCTGCGCCCCCGGCGGCCGAGAAGCCGCTGGCCGAGGAGGACTGGCCGGCCGCCCTGGGGTCCGCCGACCGCTTCCCCGAATGGTTGGCCCTCTTCGAGACCGAACTGGCCGATCGCCCCGTCTCCGCGGTGGTGGGCGAGTGGGTGCCCCGCCTCGTCCCCGGTACCGTGGCCGCGGCGACGCACGGCCTGATCAGGACGGCCCACGGGCTGCGCGCCCTGGGGGAGGCCGACACGGCGCCCCGCCGCGTGGAGGTGGCCACCGGACTGGCCTACTGGGCCGCCCGCTACCAGGAGCTGCCCGGTCCGCCGCTGCTGATCGGGCACCAGAACGTGTCCCAGGCGTTGGCCGACCTGCCCTACCTGCCCGAGGAGACGCCGCGGGAGTTCCTCATCAGCGCCCTGGTGGCGCACGTGGCGGACATCGCAGACGAATTCGAGCAGGCCGTGGCCTCGTTGGGGCCCGGTGGCGACGCCGTCGCCCTGCTCGACGCCATGGCGGTCGAAGGGGCTCGGGCCTACCTGCGCAACGCCGAGAGCGACAACCCCGTTGCGCTCATCCATGCGGTCACCGCGCCCCTGGCGCTCGAGCTGGTGCTCCCCTGGCTGGCCCCCGAAGACCACGACGCCGCCCTGGCGTACACGTGGCAGGC
>Ga0302181_10003174_pt1 | contig 11359 bp, 10 predicted proteins | sample I_Palsa_E3_3_FD_198786 | JGI IMG/M metagenome (GOLD analysis project Ga0302181, IMG submission 198786) | Peat permafrost microbial communities from Stordalen Mire near Abisko, Sweden - I_Palsa_E3_3 | ecosystem: Environmental > Terrestrial > Soil > Palsa > Peat permafrost | place: Sweden... | reverse complement strand
CACCTGGTGCCGCCGACCGGCCGGGTGTCGTGGGCGGCTGGCGGAGTCAGCCGATACGGTAGGAGCCGCAATGGCGTCTACGGCTTCCCGCTCCCAGGATCTCGCATGACGGACACGTCGGCTCCGGCTATCGATGTGGTGATCGAGATCCCCACCGGCAGCCGGAACAAGTACGAGTACGACCACGAGAACCACGTCATCCGACTGGACCGGCGCCTGTTCACGGCGACGACCTATCCGGCCGACTACGGCTTCGTGCCCGACACGCTCTCCAAGGACGGAGACCCGCTCGATGTCCTCGTCCTGGTGGCAGACCCGACCTTTCCCGGCTGCGTCGTGCGGGTCCGGATCCTCGGCGTCTTCTTCATGCGGGACGAAGCCGGCCTCGACGCCAAGCTCGTCAGTGTCCTCGAGCACGATCCCCAATGGGACGATGCGCATGACATCGGCGACCTTCCGGGCCACCTGCTCAACGAGATCGAGCATTTCTTCAGCATCTACAAGGACCTCGAACCTGAGAAGCACACCGAGGTCATGGGTTTCAAGGGGCGTGCGGAAGCACTCGAGGAGTTGGCGGCGTGCCGGGAGGCATTCGTCGAGCACGAGAAGAAGAGTTGAATCCAAACAAGGGGGATGTCATGAGCTATCCACGCGAAGAAGTACAAGCGACCGTCGAGCGCTACCACGAACTGCGGAACCGCATCGACGACGGGCTCGAAGCCGACGCCTTCGGCGCCCTGGCGGACTTCTACACGGATGACGCGGTCTACATCGACGGGGCGTGGGGCCGCTTGGAAGGCAAGGAGACCATCGCCAAGTGGCTCGTGGAGTCGATGCTGGGTCTCGAGGACTGGAAGTTCCCCGTCGAGTTCACCGCCATCGAGGGCAACGACGTCGTGGTCAAGTGGACCCAGATCATGCCGCGTACCCGTCCCGATGGCACGCCGTACCGCCAGTCGGCGTACTCGCGGCTCATCTATGCCGGGGACGGGAAGTTCTCCTACGAGGAGGACATGTACAACATGGCGCACGTGCTCGAGGACATCGAGGCCAGCGGCTGGCAACCCAACGGGCCGATGAACGTCCCGCCGGCCCATCCCGACCGCAATTTCGACGTCTGAGGCTTCGTTCGACGGCTCGATCGCTGCGCCACACTGCGCCGCGGCATCGCCTGCCCTAGCTCGAGCCTGAGCCTGAGCCGGAGCCCGAGAAGCCTCCCGCACCGAACGGGTTGCTCGACTGGCTCTGTTGCTTTGCTTCTTGCTGCTGCCCCTCGGCTTGCGTGCCCAGGGTGACCGTCGTCGTGCGCTTGCTATCACCGACGTAGTAGGTGACCTGGACGTTCTGTCCCGCCTTGTCCTTTTGGATCAGGCTCTGCAGGCTTTCCGCCGAGCTGACGGCGTTCCCGTCGATGGCGACAATGACGTCACCCTGGGTGAGGCCTGCCTTCTTTGCCGGCGAGCCCGAGATCACGCTGAGGATCACGACACCCGAGGAGGGCGTGAATCCGTACTGCTGGCGCAGGGCCGGTGTCAACGTTGTGATGTCCACGCCGAGGTAGCCACCGTTGTTGGTGGCCGGGCCGCCCTTTTCCAGCGTGGGAAGCAGCGACTCCACCTCGTCGATCGGAATGGCGAACCCGATGTTCTGGGCGTCCGTCCCGTCCTCTGAACTGCCGGCCACCGCGGTGTTCATCCCGATGACCTGTCCCGCCGTGTCGATCAGTGGGCCGCCGGAGTTACCCGGATTGATGGCCGCGTCGGTCTGGATCAGATTCTGCAGGTTCTCCGTCACCGTGCCCTCGCCACCGGCGCTGACCGAGCGTCCCAGAGCCGAGACGATCCCCTGCGTCACCGTCGGTGTGCCGGCCGCCAGGCCCAGGGCATTGCCGATCGCCACGACCGAGTCACCGACGACGGCCTTGGACGAGCTGCCGAAGGTCACGGTGGGGAGGCTGGAGGAGGGATTGTTGATCTTGAGCAGGGCCACATCCTGCTGCGTGTCGTAGCCGATGAGCGTTGCCGCATCGGAGCTCTTGTGCCCGTATTCGGTCACGGTGATGGTGCCGGTTGAGCCGCCATCGGTGTAGAGCTCGATCACGTGGTTGTTGGTCACCACCTCCCCGCTGGACGAGATGATCATGCCGGTGCCCTCGTCCTCGCTGCCGTGGGACTTCACATCGATGGAGACGACGGCCGGAATCACCTTCTTGACCAATTGCGGGATGGTCACGTTGCCGCTGAGGACCGCCGCGCCGGGGTCGGCACTCCCTTCGTGAATCGTGACCGAGTTGCCGCCGTTGCCATTGTCGGCCAGGGCGGTGACGCCGGCTCCGACCGCTGCTCCAATCAGCGCGGCGACGATCGCCACGCCGGCCCAGGAGCGCCGGTTGCTCGGTTTCGCCGCGCCGGCCGCCGACACGGGCACCAGCGCAGTCGAGGGCGGCGGCGGTGGTGGTGGTACCGGCGGTGGGCTCTGAGGGTGGGCGGCTGTCGCAGCCGGTATCTCAGCGGTATCGGGGTTGACGCCGATTCGCGGGTCTGTCGGGTCCACGGAGCGAGGGGTGGAACCCGGGTCGACCGGGGGCAGGGGCCAGCTCGGTGGGGTCGGGGACGCCGCTCCCCACTGTCCTGGTGGCGGTACGGGGGGAGGCATTGGTGGTGGCAGGGTGGGTGAACCTTCAGACGACGACACGACCCCTGCGGTCGGTTCGGTCGTAGCCTCGGGGTGCGTGGTCTCGCCGGCATCAGGAGCTGGCACGCCCTCCGTCGGTTCCGTGTCATCTGTCATGTGAATCCTCCTGAGAACGGACATGGTCCGCCGCGCCAGCCTCCCAGGCGGCAATCAACGGTGCGCTTATTGGACGAAGTCCCATGTTAAGGGACGATACGCGCCACTTGTCCTCGCCTGATGACGTCGCCGGCACATGACCCTGCGCCCGGCGCGGTAGCGTGTCCGCCGCATGTCACGCCGAATGGATATTGAGTTGACGAGCAAGAGCGGCGACGGGTCATGGACTTGGCGCGCCGCTGGCGCGCGCCAGCCAAAAGGCGTCGTCGAGGGGTCCCTGGTGCCCGAGAGCCAGGAAGTCGGATCGGTGCTCCGCGCCGAGGTGGAGACGGGTCTGGAGGGGATCGAGGTCCTCTCCCTCACGGCGGTGAAGCCAGTCCGTTCGCCCGAGAAAACGGGGCGGATAGAAGTGGTCGGCACACCCAAGCGTGCGCCTGATGTGTCCGTCATTCTCGCCCCGGGGTCGGGGAAGCGCACCCGTCGCCGCGACGAAGGTTCCGACGACCGGGAAGACCGCAGGCCCAGCCGCGGTGATCGTCCCAGTGGCGGTCCCGGAGGCGGACCCGGCGGAGGCGGTCCCGGAGGCGCAGGCCCAGGCGGAGGTTCATCGGCCGGAGGGCGTGGTGGATCCGGGGGGACCGGTCCCCGTCGGCCGGGAAATCGGCGTCCGGGCGACGGGGACGGACGTCCGGCGCGGGGCGAGCGGCCTGTTGCCCCGACCTCGACCGTGCACCGCAATGCCATGCTGGCCGCTCTGCGGCCCGAGCAGATCCCTGTGGCTGAGCAGCTTCTGCGCGGTGGACTGCCGGCTGTACGCCAAGCCATCGATGCGCAGAACTCCGCCGCGAAGGCATCAGGAAGGCCAGCGGCCTCGACAGACGCCCTGCTGGCCATGGCCGACGAGCTTCTGCCGGTGGTCAAGCTGGCCGATTGGAAGGATCGTGCGACGGCGGCGCAGGCTGCCGGCAAGGATTTCCGGCTCCGGGAGCTCCGCACCGTCGTGGCTGCCTCGCGCACGGTCATTCTCGACGAAGAGGGCCGGGCCCTGGCCAAATCCCTTCAGGAGTCCCTGGATCGACGTGTGACCGCACTGCGCGACGAGTGGCTGGCCCGCATCACCAACGCCATCAGCGAGGGAAGGATCCAGCAGGCGCTAGAGGCCTCCATTCGGCCTCCTGAGCCCGGAACCCGGTGCCCCGCCGACCTGGCCGTAAAACTGGCTGCAGCGGCCGGAGAAGCGATGACGGCCGATGTGCCACCTGAAGAGTGGATGAAGATGCTCGATGCGGTCGTTCTGTCGCCCGTGCGCCGGACGGTCAAGCCGGTGGGTATCCCGGCCGACGAGGTGGCGCGCCAGGCCGCACGGCATGCCGCCGGTTCGGTGCCTGCACTCGCCAAGCTGCTCGGCCTGCCCATCCCTCCCCCACCGCCCCGGCGGCTGGTCACCGAGCACCGGCTCAGCTCAGCAGGCGGTTGAGCACCAGCAGCCGGGCGGTGAACCCGGCTGCTTCGAGTCGTTGTTTCGTGAGTCGATCGCCCGGGAGCGCCAATGCGTCCACGTCCCGGCATCCCTTTTCGCTGCACCATGCCAGCATCGACTGCATGAGCGCGGAGCCCACGCCGACGCCACGGGCGCCTTCCTCGACGTAGCAACATTCGATCCGTCCACTGCGCTCACTCGCGCCGGGCGGCACGAATGTCGTCGCGGCGGCCAGCCCGACGACCACCTGGTGGAAGACGCCCACAGATACGGTGGCCTCCGTCGAGGCATCGTTCCAGCGAGCCAGGAGCGCATCGGATGTGGCATCCCCCGCCAGCTTCGCTCCCCCACGAGCCGTCCGTGCTTCGGCGAGGGCCCGGGTGAGCAGCTCGATGCAGGCCTGTCGGTCATCCGCTTCAGCGGGGCGTGCCGACTCCATGGAGAATCTCCTCGGCCCTACTCGGCCGGATAGTCGGGTTGCGCCGTCGGTGTCCCTGACGGGGCCCCGGCGTGGTTGCTCTCACCGTTGCCGGCGTCGGCGATGCCGTTGGCGCTCGCAGGCTCGGGGCTGGCGTTGGCGTTGGCGCTGGCGTTCGCGTTCGCGGCCTCGAGGAGTTGGTGGGCGCGGTTGAGGATGGTCCGCCGATTGCGATGTGACGCCTCGTGGCGGTGCACCGCCCGCAACTGCTCGAACTCGAGGCTCTCGAGCCGCCGGACCACCTGCGAGGCGGAGAGGGTGTCGTAGCCGGCCAACGCCTCGTCGACGATGACGCCGTCGGCCGGGTCTGGCGCGGGCCGTGCCGATGCCGCCGGCGGGAAGGGCGTGACGGATCCTTCGGGGGATGATGGCGCATCCGGCGCATCAGCTGCCGGAGCGGCGCGGTCGCTGTGGAGAAGCTTGCCCACGCGCTCGGTTATGTCTCGTTGTCCATGGGTGACGACGAACTTGCCGATGATGCGGGCGTTGCGGATGTCGTCTTCGAAGCGCTTGCGGCCCTTGACGATGAGGGCGGGCAGATCCTCGGCCACCGTCAGCGCCACGCCGACCGGAGCGAACAGCAGAATGTCGAGTGCTCGGCGGACCGATGTGGCGTCGGTGTCGCCGTCGCCAGTGTCGCCCTCGCCAGTGTCGCCCTCGCCTGTGTCGCGGCCCGGGTTGTCGGGCCCTACGGCGCCACCCGGCCCGGTCGCACCCTCGGGGACGTTGTCAGACACAGTCCCGGCAGAGCATCTTCTTCTTGTCGGCCAGCTGGCTCGGATGCTTGACGAGAAAGCAGGACCGGCAGACGAACTCGTCGGGTTGCTTCGGCAGGACCCGCTCGTTGCCCTCGGTGCGATCCTCCTGATCCGTCGCCTCGTCGTCCTCGGGCTCGTCCTCGACGACGAGGCGTTCCTTCAGAATGACGTCGAGGCTGGCCTCGACGTCTTCGTCCTCGGGCTCCTCTTCCTCCTCCTCGTCTTCCGCGTCTCCGGAGCGTTCCACCACCGCCGCCGGGGCTGCGGTGAGGATCTCGACAACCTCGACTCCTACGACGTCATCGTCCTCATCGTCGATTTCGACGATGTCGTCATCGTCGTCCAGGGGGTCGTCGTCTTCCAGATCGACGAGGGCATCCTCGTCGATATCACCTTCGAGGTCGTCGGCCTCAACCTCGTCATCGACGACGTCGTCGTCCTCGAGCGCGGGGGTCTCGGAATCGAGATCTTTGGACATATCCTTCTTCTTCGTCGCCATGTGCCGCCGGAGCATAGACGTTTCGGAGGGTCATTCAATCGTCATTCAGCAGAATGTATTGGTGCTGCTCAACGGCCTGGAGTGTGGACAAGGCGGCTGGGCCCTGGGGTCTTTGGCGCCGTCTTACGTGCTCGATCAGATCAAGCAGGCAAAACGTTCTCTACTCAACCCCCAGGGCCAACCTCCGCCTCTCGCCACTTCACTCCCTCGGGACTCAACAGTCGACAAAGTCGTTGAATCCGCTCGGGCGTTTTGGGACAGAGCAGTACCTTAGGTGGAGAACGGGAGGTGCCGTCAAGGGGAGGATGCGCCTTCTCACCAGGGCCGATAGCGGTTCTTCCTGGTCAGGGTGTTGCAGATTTTTCGGCGCGTCGTCGCTCGGATCGTCGCTCGGATTCGAGGCGTTCCAAATCGGTTGACCCGTGATCGACGAACGTCATAGCATCCGCCAGCGCGCGATGACCGGCCCGTTCGGCGATGGCTCGATGCATCTCCTGCGCCACACGTCGGTACGCCGGATGACCTTGCGATCCGGAGCGGAGCTCGATGAGATGCATCGCCTCGCGTGCGTTGAATTGCATGATGTAACGAATCCGATGGGCCAGCGCCACGGCGTACGTCGCCTGCTCTCCGAACTCGGGTGCCAACGTGCGATACAGGTCTTCCGCTCGCTCGATGGCATCGGTGTACCCGTCGCCCAATCCGGCCTCGGCCACGATCTCGGGCATGTCGTAGCCGAGCTCGATGCCGAGTTGCTGCCATTCGATCGTGAGCATTCGGTGACGTTGCAGATCGCGGAACGCGCCGTAGTCGGTGACGAGCTCGAAGCGGTAGTCGGTTCGCTCGAAGGCGCGCCCGGGGCGATGCCGTCGGTTCCGCCGGTCTCCGACGTACGCCGCCAAGAGGGCCACCCGTTGGTCGTGGCTGAGGCACCGCACCCGTCGCTGCGCCTCTTGCTCTGAGCAGTCAAGATGGCTGAAACAAGCTGCAACCAGGACTTTTTCTTCACCTTCGGGGTCGAAGTCAAGCAACGTGACTTCGGCATCGGGTTCAGCATCGGCGCTGCCCGCGCCCCTGCCCCCGCCGTTCCCGGCGCCGGTGAACGAGGATTCGTTATCGGGCCACAAGCGATGGACGACACGCTGCGTCGCCTCGTGCGTCGAGGAGAGGTAGGCCGTCCACTCCCCTCCCCGCTCGGCGACATCGACTCGTTGCAAAAACGACGGGATGACCTTGCGCAGTTCGGTCAGCATCATGTCTGCGTAGGTGCGCGCCTCGGGGAGCGGATGGGCCCGCATGCGCAGGAGAAGCTGCTCGTAGGACTGGCCGGTGCCGTAGAGGCCGATATTGGACAGTGAGGCCGCCGGGAGCAACCCGCGCAGCGCGTCGAGCGACTTGGCCCTGACGGCTTGGCGGTATACGAAGTCGGTGTCACCCGCTTGTTGGGGGAAGCGACCGGAGACCCACGCCCGCATGGCCGGCATGAGCTCGCCGTACGTGTCGAAGACGCGATCCATGTCGCCGACATAACGGGCGCCATACGGCGAGTCGAGAATTTCGGTGGGACGGAAGTACCGGTAGTGACCACTCTCGAGACGGTTGTCGTATGCGATGTAGCGCGTCGACTGCTCCAGGTAGGCCATGAGCCGCCCCCACTCGAGCACTTTGGAGAGCACGTTCGAGGATTGCTCGCATGCCAAGTGCACCCCACCCAGTTGCGCCACCGAATCGTCGCCGTATTCGACGAACACCTTCTCGTAGAGTTGCTCGGCCCGCTCGAGCCCGATGGTGGCGTCGAGCGAGATGTCCCCGGAGATGTCGAGGTCGCCCACGAACTCGTCGAGAAAGAGGCGGCGCAGGCTCTTGGGCGACCGGGAGTACCGGGCGAACAGGGCCCCCTTGACCACCTCGGGCAGGTTCACCAGGGCGAAGACGGGCAGATGGAGGTTGGTCACGTAGCGCCGAAGGATGGCGGCCTCGTCCTCCGTGAACTGCTCTTCTACGTAGGGGAACATGGACGACCCACCATAGGACTGGGGTGACTCATACGGCGCGGATGGCTACGGGGTGGGCAGACCTGCGGCCACCACCCCGCGCAGGAGCATAGCGACGGCCTCCCTGGCCGCATCGGCCGTCCTGGGCTCGGTGGAGGCGTGGGCCACCTGCTGGACCAGGTCGGCCACCGATTTCACCGTCCGCACGAAGTCTCCGGGGGCAAGGTCGCCCACGTCGCGGGCAGCGACCGCGAGCACCGTCTCGAAGGAGGCTCCCCGGGCCCACGACGCCACGGCGGTCGCCAGCCCCGATGAGGGTTGCCGGGTCCGGGGCACCAGGTGCAGCTCTTCGACCGCCCGGATGCGCTCGCCGACCTGTTCGAGCGTGGCACACCGCCATTCCAGCTCGATCAGCCGCTTGTCGCCCAGGCGGTCGGCCAGGGGTCCCTTGCGACGGCCACGGCGGGCCCCACGTGGACCGGCTCCGCCATGGCCCCCGGGACCACCGTGGCCGGTCAGGCGGCGGGCCCGGCGGGGCTCGAAGATCACGGCGGACACCACGCCGGCGAGCACGGCGGGCTCGGCCCCGTCGAGAACCTCGGCGGCCAGGGCTTCCGCTATCAACAGATCGGATTCGTGGTAGATCCGCGACAGGCGGTGGCCGGCCGGGGTCAGCGACCATCCCGAGAGGTACCCCAGCTCTTCGAGGACGGCAACCCGGTGGCTGAGCTGAATCGTCAAGAGATCGGCCCGACGGGCCTGCCACTGGGCGAAGGAGCGCCGCAGGACGTCGTCGGCCGTCTCCCGATCGAAGCGGGAGGCCAGATTGACGGCCAGGTTGTACGTCGGCCGGAACGACGAGCGCAGGTCGGGTGGCGGTGCCGACGCCACCCGGGCGGCCTCGCCGAACGCGGTCTCCGGCGACCACAGGACGACGGCGTGGCCCTCCTCGTCGAGCCCGCGCCGGCCGGCGCGGCCGGTCAGCTGGAGGTACTCGCCCGAGGTCAATGTGGCCCGGCCGGCACCTCCGTACTTGGTGAAGCGCTCGATCACGACCGAGCGGGCCGGCATGTTGATCCCGAGCGAGAGGGTCTCGGTGGCGAAGACCACCTGGAGGAGGCCGGCGGCGAAGCATTCCTCGACCGTCTCGCGGAAGACGGGGACCAAGCCGGCGTGATGGGAGGCGACCCCGGCCTCGAGACCTTCCAGCCAGTCGTCGTAGCCCAGCACGCTGAGGTCCTCGTCGCTCAAGGTCTCGACCCGCCGCTCGGCGATCTGGCGGATGGCGACCCGCTCGCTCACGTCGGTCAGGCGCACGCCGTCGCGGACGACCTGGCGGACCGCTTCGTCACAGGCGGCACGACTGAAGATGAAAACGATGGCCGGGAGCATTTCCTCGGCCTGCAGCTCCGTGATCAACTCGGTACGCAGCGGCGACCGGTACGGCAGCCGGGGGCCCTTGCCCCGGGCCTGCCATTGGGGGGGTCGCCCCTGCAGCGAACGACGCACGGCCTGGTCGATCCGCAGCCCTTCGCTTCCCGGCTTCCCGTTCACGAGGAGGGGCAGCAGCAGCGTCTCGTCGTCCTGGCGCCGATGGGCCGCGAAATGGTGGAGCAGGACGATCGGCCGGTGGCGTTCGACGATCACCTCGGTGGTCCCGCGGACCGACCGTAACCAGGCTCCCAGCTCGCTGGCGTTGTTCACCGTGGCGGAGAGACAGACGAAGCGGATCTCGGGCGGCGAGAGGACCAGCACCTCCTCCCACACCCCCCCGCGATAGGGGTCCTGAATGAAGTGCACCTCGTCGAGCACGACGGTGTGCAGCCCGGCCAGGAGGTCCGAGCCGGCCAGCAGCATGTTGCGCAACACCTCGGTGGTCATGACGACCATGGGCGCGCCGGGCCGGACGGCCGTGTCGCCGGTGAGGAGGCCCACGTGGTCCTTGCCGTAGGTGGCGACCAGCTCCCCGTACTTCTGGTTGGAGAGCGCCTTGAGGGGCGTGGTGTAGAAGGCCTTGCCGCCCGCCCCGAGGGCGCGGTGGATGGCGAAGGCGGCCACCAGTGTCTTGCCGGACCCGGTCGGGGCGGAGACGAGCACGGAGTGGTCGGCGTCTATGGCGGTGAAGGCGTCGAGCTGAAAGCCGTCGGGCGGGAACGGGAGGCGCTTGACGAAGTCGCTTTCCTCGTCCGCCGTGGTGACGGGCCAAGGGAAGACGGTCAACGGCCCATCAACTTCCCGATGGCTATGGAGATGAAATAGAAGACGACGAGGGGGACGGCCAGGGCCAGCATGGAGAACGGGTCCGAGCTCGGGGTGAAGACGGCAGCGACGACCGTGATCAGGATCACCGCCCATCGCCACGAATGCAGGAGCCGGGCCGGTGTGACGACGCGGGCCAGTTCCAAGGACACCAGTATCACCGGGAACTGGAACGTGATGCCGAACAGGGCCATGAGAGCGAGGATCAAGCCGAGGTACGGGATGGGGTCGTAGATCTGCTGCAGATCCGGCCCACCGACCGCGCGCAGGAATCCGAGGGCGTGCGGCAGGGTGATGTAGGCCGTGGCGGCACCGGCGACGAAGAGGACGAACGCGGCCGTGACGAACGGAATGGCGTACTTCTTCTCCTTGGCTCGGAGCCCGGGGGTGATGAATCGCCAGATCTGAAAGAGGATCACCGGCGAGGCCAGGACCAGGCCTCCGAAGACGGCGATCTTGACCCGGAGCGAAAGCCCGTCAAGAGGCGAGGTGACGTAGAGATTGGCGCAGTTCTTGCCGAACGTGTTGTGCGACGCAGTGACGCCGCTCAACTGGGTGCCGCCCCCGTGGGCCTCGCACAGGGGGCGGACCAAGAAGTGCAGGATCGGCTCGTAGGCGACTACGGCCACGATCGTGGCGGCGAGGAAGGCGATGAGGGAGATGACCAGCCGGCGGCGCAATTCTCCCAGGTGCTGGCTCAGCGTCATGTTGTCCGGTGAGGGCTTCTCCGGGCGCCCGCCGATGAAAGGGAAGGTCACTGTTGTCTCGACTGTCTCTCGGACCGGTCAGTTGAGGCTGGGATCGCCTGCACCCGGCGCCCCGACGTCAGAACGTGGCGCGGACGGAGGCACGGAGAGGGATTGGTTGGTCGAGGTGGGAGGCATGGTCGAGGTGGGAGGGACGATGGGAAGCCCGGTGACGGGAGATGCTGCATGAGGGTCTGTCACAGCAGATTCGTTGCCGGGCACCTCACTGGATGTCGAGATCCCCGCCGCATCGTTCGCCCCCACCCCGGCGGCCACGCCATTTGTCCCGTTGGTCCCAGGGGTTCCCTCCGGCGCCCCGTTCGGCGCCCCGTTGGCCCCGGCCGTTGCCCCCTCG
>Ga0302181_10003172_pt1 | contig 11367 bp, 6 predicted proteins | sample I_Palsa_E3_3_FD_198786 | JGI IMG/M metagenome (GOLD analysis project Ga0302181, IMG submission 198786) | Peat permafrost microbial communities from Stordalen Mire near Abisko, Sweden - I_Palsa_E3_3 | ecosystem: Environmental > Terrestrial > Soil > Palsa > Peat permafrost | place: Sweden: Abisko... | reverse complement strand
GTCGGTGTTGCCCACCAGTGTTCTCATGCGCGCGTAAGTATGTCCGTGGTCGATCGCGTCCTGCACGAGCGCGTCGCAGGCCGCGCGCGACAGCAGCAGGGCGGCGGCGCCAACATTCTCCACCTTTAGAAGCGAGCCAGCCACGCCCACGCAACGGCCGGTATTCCAAATGCGGTTGCCGTTCGCGTCGAACCCTTTGAGCCCGACCGGCGCGCCGATCACCGGCGCTCGGGCCATAAGCATTCGCACGAGGCCTGCGGCCGGCAGGCTTGTGTCCGCGTCCAGAAACAAGAGATGCGTCAGCTCGCGGCGGACATGGAAGGTGGCCAGAATGGCGTTGCGCGCGCGAGTGATCAGGCTTTCGTTGCCGATCGTGTCGAGCTGGAACTGAATTCCCGCCCTTGTGTATTCGAACAGGCGCTGGAGGTAATCGATATGCACCATGCCGCCATAGGCGGGCGTGCCAACCATGATGTTGCACTCCGCGAGAATAGGCGGCCGGGCCGCGGCCGCCGATGCGGAACTGCGCTTGGATTTCGGCGGGCGGGTCACGCCAGTTTTTCCATCGGGCGGTGCATGTCCGGGTTGCCCGCGAGCTGCGCCGTGACTTCGCACATCCGGCGCAGGGCGTCATCGGGCATCGCGCGGAGTTGTTTGAGCAATGCGAGGTTGTTGCGGTAATGCGGGTCCGCTGCGATGGTCGCGCCCACCCTGCGATGCGCCAGGTGAAAGCCGGGGCTCCCCTTGAGCATCACGCCGCGCAGCCCGCCTCGCTGGATCTTGATGTCCATCGCGTTGTCCTCGCCGCCCCAGCCGAGAAATCGTTCATCCCAACCGCCGAGCAGAGCCAGGGACTGACGCTGGAACAGCACCAACCCGCCGCATAGCGGCGGGATTTCACCCGATTGTGTACGGTCGGGCGCGGCCGCGCCGAAGCTCGGGTCGCCAAGGCAGGAGAGGTCGACGCGCAGCATGTCCGATTCGGCCTCGTCGAGATCGATTGCCTTTGAAAACGCCCGGACAACCGCCGCGCCGGATCGCGCCGCAGCCACCGCCGCCGGCAGCGCCCGGCAGAGCACGTCGGCGTCGCCGAAGGCAAGCACGGAACCCCTGCTGGCGCGGACGCCGACGTTGAAGCCCCAACTCTTGTTGAACGGGCCGGGATTGTAGACGAACAGGCTGCGCAGACCCGGGAAAGGTGCGAGGTCCCCGAGGGTTGGCGCCACATCCTGCTCGACCACGATCACCTCGGCGGGAGGCTGAAGCTTCAGCCAGGCCAGCACCGCCTCAAGATTGGCCCGGCGTGCTGGATCGTCGGCCGCGCGGTAGGTTATGATGTAGGCTGTCGCTTGCAAATTGTCCGCCTCTATCGCGTTCGCGCACTGGATCGGGAATGATCAGCTGCCTTTGCATCACGCGTGGCGATCGCCCAGGCCTGCTGTCCGAGGCGGTGTCGGATTTTGTCCGACAGACGTTCGCGGACCGCGAACTGGTGATCCTTCATGACGGTGACGAGGCGGCCCATGCCGGAGTGGGCGCGATTGTAGCGGCGCATGCGGGGGCGTCCATCCGCATCGAGCGCACCCCGCCCGGGCCAAGGCTTGGGGAATTGCGCAATATCGCAATCGAACGGGCGCGCGGCGAGTGGATCTGTCAGTGGGATGACGACGACCGCTATCACCCCGAGCGCCTGCGGCTGCAATGGGAGCACGCGCAGTCCGAGCAGGCGGCTGTGAACTATCTGGTCGACCAGCTGCACTGGTTTCGTCCCGACAACACTCTGTTCTGGGACGACTGGGGCGCCGAGTCCTATCCGATGGACATCATTCAGGGGACGATCCTCGCACGCCGCGCTGTGATGCCGCCTTACCCGGATATCGGCCGAGGCGAAGATACGCTCCAGACTCATGCGCTGTTTCGGGCGGAGGCTTCGAAGGCTTTTCGGATTTCGCGCCTGCGCGGTATGGGATGGTGCTATATCTACAGGTACCACGGAAGCAATGCATGGCACGCGGCGCATCACCGCGCGATTTCCGCGGCCAAGCACCTGACTCCGCCCCGGCTCTTGCCGCGTCTGGCCCAGCTGCGGGATCGTCTAAGGGACTACCGGCCCCAGCTCCCCTCGATGCGGACGCATCTGGGCGCCGGGACCGGATACGTTACCCTCGGCGAAACCGACTACGCGTGACGGCCCCCGAAGCGCGGCGACGCTCAGGCCGCCTTCTTGCGCCGGACCTCGCGCGTCGCCTTGGCGTCGGCCGTCAGGTCTATCGAGGGCCCGGATTCGGAAGTCCAGATCCCATAGTCGCCCGTTTCGCCGCCTAGAGTCGGACCAGCAGCTGCAATCGACACGATATATTCAGTCCCATAGAGTTGCGACGGGCCTTCCCCGTCCCCCATCACTATTTCAAACACTTGTCTCGCCATTTGAATTCTCCGCTCGCCTTGTTAGATCTTGCGCCCACGACGCCCGACTTTCACCGGCCGGCTCCGGCAAAACCCGTTTGAAACTGAGAAACCTATATTTGCCCGGCCCCGAGTTCGTTCGGCCAACCGCCCCTCTTCATGTCTTGCTGCCCATTTAACCCTCATGGGCCGCAATTCATTCTTCCCGCAACATTGGTCGAGCCCGCACCTCTTCGGTCGAGAACTCGATTCACCTTAGCCAATGGCGAAGGATAAAACAAGTGGCGGGAATATGACCCACTTTTGTCGCAGCGCCGCCTTTATCTCGGCAGGACCGTCTCGCCCATCAGAGCCTCGTCGACCGCCGCCGCGCATTGACGGCCTTCGCGGATCGCCCAGACCACCAGCGACTGGCCGCGCCGCATGTCGCCGCAGGCATAGACCTTGGCGCGGGACGAGGCGTAGCGGGTGACGTCGGCGGCGACATTACCGCGTTTGTCCAGCGCGACGCCGAGCTCCGACAGCAGGCCTTCCTTGACCGGCGAGACGAAGCCCATCGCCAGCAGCACGAGGTCGGCCTTGAGCGTGAACTCCGAGCCCTCGATCGGCTTCATCCTCTCGTCGAGGTGGGCGCATTTGAGGCCAGTGACGACACCGTTCTCGCCCTCGAAGGCCGTCGTCGTCACCGCGAAATCGCGTTCGGCGCCCTCCTCGTGGCTCGACGAGGTGCGCAGCTTGAGCGGCCAGTTCGGCCAGGTGAGGAGCTTGTCCTCGGCCTTTGGCGGCATCGGCATGATCTCGAGCTGGGTGACCTTGAGCGCCCCCTGCCGAATGGACGTGCCGATGCAGTCCGATCCCGTATCGCCGCCGCCGATCACCACGACGTGCTTGCCGTTGGCGAGGATCGGCTCGTTGGTCCCGACTGGCTCGCCGGACACGCGCCGATTCTGCTGCGGCAAGAAGTCCATCGCGAAGTGCACGCCCGCGAGGTCGCGGCCGGGAACCGGCAGGTCGCGCGACGCCTCGGCGCCGCCGGCAAGCGCGACGGCGTCATGCGAGTCGACAAGGTCCGCAGCGCTCATCGTTACGCCGACATGGGCGTTGTAGTGGAAGACGACGCCTTCGGCCGTCATCTGCTCAATGCGCCGATCGACATGGCGCTTTTCCATCTTGAAATCTGGAATGCCGTAGCGCAGCAAGCCGCCCGCCTTGGCGTTCTTCTCATAGACGTGGACGTCATGGCCGGCGCGCGCGAGTTGCTGAGCGCAGGCGAGACCTGCCGGACCCGACCCGATGATGGCGATTTTCTTGCCCGTTTTGCGCTCGGACGGTTCGGGCACAACCCAGCCCTCGGCGAAAGCGCGGTCGATGATCGCGCATTCGATGGTCTTGATGGTCACCGGCGCGTCCTGAATGTTGAGGGTGCAGGACGCTTCGCATGGCGCCGGGCAAATCCGGCCGGTGACCTCCGGAAAGTTGTTGGTCGAGAGCAGATTGCGCGCCGCCTCCCGCCAATCGCCGCGATAGGCGAGATCGTTCCAGTCCGGGATCTGGTTGTTGACTGGACAGCCGATGTGACAATAGGGGATGCCGCAGTTCATGCAGCGCGCGGCTTGGTTGCGGGTCGCCTCCTCGCTTAACGGCAGCACGAACTCGCGATAATGGCGGATTCGGTCGGAGGCCGGCGCGTAGCGCCGGTCCGCGCGATCGATCTCCAGAAACCCCGTCACCTTGCCCATGCTGCTACCCTTGAGCCGCGCCGCCACTCCCCGATCGCGGGGGTCGGGCTCCGGTCCACTTCAATAAGGCGCCAAGCCTATCTTGCAAGAACTTTGCCGGCCGCGCGATCGGCCGGGACTTCCCGCGGTTCGAGCAGTCTTCGGCCGGGGCGGCTTTGCCCTTCCTTATTCTCCCGCGGCGAGCATCGGCGGCCCGCTCTGCGCCGCGAGCTCAGCCAGCGCGCGCCGATATTCGACCGGCATCACCTTCCGGAACTTCGGCAGATAGGCGTCCCACTCCTCGAGGATCCGCCGCGCCCGGGTCGAGCCGGTGTAGCGTGCGTGGTTGGCGATCAGTTGATGCAGGCGCTCGGCGTCAAACCGGCTCATGTCGCGCATCACGTCGACGCGCCCGTGCCCTTGCAGATCGCCGCCCGAATGCAGATGGCGCAACATCACCTCTTCCTCGGCGGCCACCGGCTCAAGCTCGACCATCGACAGGTTGCAGCGCTGGGCGAATGTTCCGGCCTCGTCGAGGACATAGGCGATGCCGCCCGACATGCCAGCGGCGAAATTGCGCCCCGTTTCGCCGATGACGACGATGATCCCGCCGGTCATATATTCGCAGCCGTGGTCGCCCGTCCCTTCGACGACGGCGATCGCGCCGGAATTGCGCACGCCGAAACGCTCGCCCGCCACGCCGCGGAAGTAGCATTCGCCGGCGATTGCGCCGTAAAGGACGGTATTGCCGACGATGATTGAGGCCTCGGGCGTCAGTTTCTTCGCCTCTTGCGGCGGGTAGACGACGATGCGTCCGCCCGATAGGCCCTTGCCGACATAGTCGTTGGCCTCGCCCTCGAGCTCGAGGGTCACGCCCTTGGCAAGGAAGGCGCCGAAGCTCTGGCCCGCCGTGCCTTTGAACTTGATGTGGATCGCCTCGTCGCGCAGTCCGGCATGCCCGTACCGGGTCGCGATGACGCCCGACAGCATCGCCCCGGTCGAACGATCGGAATTGCGGATGGAAAGGTCGAGGCGGACGTGCTTGCCGCGCTCGATCGCGTCCCTGCAATCTGCGATCAGGCGGCGGTCAAGCACATTTTCGAGCCCGTGGTCCTGCGAGACGCTGTGGTGGATCGTGTCCTCCGGCCACGGCGTCGGCTTGAAGAACAGCTTCGAAAAGTCGAGCCCCCCCGCCTTGGCCTGTTCAATCAGCCGGTCCCGGTCCAGCATCTGCCGCTGGCCGACCATTTCGTCGAACGTGCGGTAGCCGAGCTCGGCCATCAATGCGCGCACCTCTTCGGCGACGAAGAAGAAATAATTGATGACGTGCTCCGGCTTGCCGACGAAGCGCTTGCGCAGCACCGGGTCCTGGGTGGCGACGCCGACCGGGCAGGTGTTCAAATGGCACTTGCGCATCATGATGCAGCCGGCGGCGATCAACGGAGCGGTGGCGAAGCCGAATTCGTCGGCGCCGAGCAGCGCTCCGATCACCACGTCGCGGCCGGTTCTGACGCCGCCGTCGACCTGCACCGCGATGCGGGATCTCAGGCCGTTCATGACCAGTGTCTGATGCGTCTCGGCAAGACCGATCTCCCACGGGCTTCCGGCATGCTTGATCGAGGTCAGCGGAGAGGCGCCGGTGCCGCCCTCAAAGCCGGCGATGGTGACGTGGTCCGCCCTGCACTTCGCTACCCCCGCCGCGACCGTGCCGACGCCGACTTCGGAGACGAGCTTCACCGAGACCTTGGCCTCAGGATTGACGTTCTTCAGGTCATAGACGAGCTGCTTCAGGTCTTCGATCGAATAGATGTCGTGATGCGGCGGCGGTGAGATAAGGCCCACGCCCTGGGTCGAGTGACGCACCTTGGCGATCACTGCGTCGACCTTATGGCCGGGCAATTGTCCGCCTTCGCCGGGCTTCGCGCCCTGCGCCATCTTGATCTGCATCATGTCGGAGTTGACGAGATATTCCGCCGTCACGCCGAAGCGGCCGGAGGCGACCTGCTTGATTGCGCTGCGCATCGAATCGCCGTTGGGCAGGCGCTTGTATCGGTCGGATTCCTCGCCGCCCTCGCCGGTATTCGACTTGCCGCCGATCCGGTTCATCGCGATGGCGAGCGTGGTATGGGCCTCGCGCGAGATCGAACCGTACGACATCGCTCCGGTCGAGAAGCGCTTGACGATCGAAACGGCGGGCTCGACCTCGTCCAGCGGCACGGGCGTTCGCGCGTCTTCCTCGGCCGCCTTGATGCGGAAGAGGCCGCGCACCGTCAAAAGCTGCGCGCTCTGCTCGTTGAGCAGCTTGGCGAAGGCGTCGTAGCGTTCGCGGGCGTTGCCGCGAACGGCATGCTGGAGCAGCGAAACCGTCTCCGGGGTCCAATTGTGGGTCTCGCCGCGCACCCGATAGGCGTATTCGCCGCCGACTTCGAGCGCCGTGCTCAAAACCGGCGAATCGCCGAACGCGTCCGTGTGCCGGCGCTGAGTCTCCTGCGCGATCTCCGCGAGACCCGCGCCCTCGATCGAGGTCGCGGTGCCGAAGAAGAATTCGTCGATGAACGCGCGCGAGAGGCCGACAGCGTCGAAAATCTGCGCGCCGCAATAGGATTGGTAGGTCGAAATGCCCATCTTCGACATGACCTTGAGCAGGCCCTTGTCGACCGACTTGATGAAGCGCTTGACCGCCTCATAACCGCTGATCGGCTCCGGCAGGTCCTTGGCCATCGCCGTCAGCGTCTCGAACGCCAGATACGGATTGATCGCTTCGGCGCCGTAGCCGGCGAGACAGGCGAAATGATGGATCTCCCGCGCCTCGCCGGTTTCGACCACGAGGCCGACGGAGGTGCGAAGTCCCTTGCGGATGAGGTGATGATGGACGGCTGCCGTCGCCAGAAGGGCCGGAATCGGAATTCGGTCCGCTCCTACCATGCGATCGGATAGGACGATGATGTTGTAGCGGCCGTGGACCGCCGATTCCGCGCGGTCGCAAAGCCGGTGCAGCGCCTCGCTCATGCCGGCTGCGCCGTTCTTCACCGGATAGGTGATGTCGAGCGTTCGGGTGTCGAACGATTCCTCAAAATGACCGATGCTGCGGATCTTCTCCAGGTCTTCGTTGGTCAGGATCGGTTGGCGCACCTCGAGTCGCTTGCGCCGCGCCGCGCCGTCAAGGTCGAACAGATTGGGCCGGGGTCCGATGAAGGAAACGAGGCTCATCACCAGCTCTTCACGGATCGGATCGATGGGCGGGTTCGTCACCTGAGCGAAGTTCTGCTTGAAGTAGGTGTAGAGCAGCTTCGACTTCGACGACAGCGCCGATATCGGCGTGTCCGTGCCCATGGAGCCGACGGCTTCCTGGCCGGTGGTCGCCATCGGAGAGAGCAGTATCGCCAGATCTTCTTGGGTGTAGCCGAAGGCCTGCTGCCGATCGAGCAGCGAAACGTCGGTGCGCAAGGCGCGCGGCTCGACAGGGTTCAAGTCCTCGAGCACGATCTGGCCTTCGCTGAGCCAGGCGCTGTAGGGGTGGGCGCGCGACAGCGTCTGCTTGATCTCCGTGTCCGACACGATGCGGTGTTGTTCGAGATCGACCAACAGCATCTTGCCTGGCTGCAGGCGCCACTTAGCGATGATCGAACCCTCCGGGACCGGCAGGACGCCCATTTCGGACGCCAGCACGACGAGGTCGTCGTCGGTGACGAAATACCGGGCGGGCCTGAGGCCGTTGCGGTCGAGCGTCGCGCCGATCTGGCGTCCGTCGGTGAAGGCGACCGCCGCTGGACCATCCCACGGCTCCATCAGCGCGGCATGATATTCGTAGAAAGCGCGCCGCTCCTCGTCCATCAGCGGATTGCCGGCCCAGGCTTCCGGGATCAGCGTCATCATCGCGTGGCTGAGCGAATAGCCGCCCTGAACGAGGAATTCGAGCGCGTTGTCAAAGCAGGCGGTGTCCGACTGGCCCTCGTAGGAGATCGGCCACAGCTTCGAGATATCGGCGCCGAACAGTTCGGAACCGACGCTCGCCTGACGCGCGGCCATCCAGTTGACGTTACCGCGCAGCGTGTTGATTTCGCCGTTGTGCGCGACCATGCGATAGGGGTGCGCCAGACGCCACGACGGAAACGTGTTGGTCGCGAACCGTTGGTGGACCAGCGCCAGCGCGGTCTCATAGCGAGGGTCCAGGAGGTCGCGGTAGTAGGGCGCGAGCTGCCGGACCAGAACCATGCCCTTGTAGACGATGGTGCGGGCGGACATCGAGACTGGGTAATATTCCAGAATCTCCCGGCTGCCGATGGCGTAGACGCGGTTGGAGACGACCTTGCGGGCAACGAACAGGCGACGCTCAAAATCGTCTTCGCTGGCGACGGCGGCAGGGCGCCCGATGAAGATTTGCTGCATCACCGGCTCGACTGCCTTCACGCGTTCGCCGAGGCCGGAATTGTCGACCGGCACGTCGCGCCAACCGAGCACGCCGAGGCCTTCGGCCGCGACAGCCTCCTCGACGATCTCGCGCACCTGACGGCGTGCCGCGGCGTGGCGGGGCATGAAGAATTGGCCGATCGCGTAATAGCCCGGCCCCGGCAGGTCGAAGCCGAGTTTGGCGCATTCAGGAGCGAAGAACCGGTGCGGGATTTGGGTCAGGACGCCGCAACCGTCGCCGAGCGATGGATCCGCCCCCACCGCGCCGCGATGGTCGAGGTTGACCAGAATCTGCAGGCCCTTTTCGAGAATGTCGTGCGACTTGCGGTTCTTCATGTCGGCGACAAAGCCGACGCCGCAAGAATCGTGTTCCCTGGCCGGATCGTAGAGGCCTTGAGCAGGCGGCGTGAGCGGGTCCAGACCGATACGGACTTCCTGCGCTTCGCCGGTCTGGTCGAGCTTCGGTTGGGTTATGGCGTTCATCTCTCCGCTCCCCGCGCAGTCGCGGACTTCGTGCGACCGTCATTCCAAATTTTTAAGGCGTATCATGGACAAAGGCGGCTGCGTGGCGCGCAGCTCAAGAGCATTACGCGTCGGATTTTTTTCGATCCGTCTTTGTCGTTCTATCCGACAACGCTCGAGCCCCGCTCTTCCGTCGGCGCCGAAGCTTTAGCCTCGCCGCCCAAAAAATGGTCAGCACAACTGTCCTATTATGCGACTATGACAGAAATGGATCGTCGACACAAGCGGTCGGCGCGCAATTTTTTGCCGCCTCAGTCCGGCGCGACAGCGAATTGCCAGCGCGGCGCGAATTGACGCAAATTGCCCGCTCGAGTCCGACGGGAGCGCGCATGAATTTCGCTAGCGACAACGGAGCCGGCGTGGCGCCGGAGATTCTGGACGCGATCGTCGCCTCATCCCGTGTTAACGCGCCCGCCTATGGCGCGGACGACTATACTGCGAGAGCGCAAGCGCGCTTGACCGACGCGTTCGAGACCGAGGTCGCCGCCTTCCTGGTCGCAACCGGGACAGCGGCGAACGCTCTCGCTCTCTCGGCGCTGGCCAAGCCCTGGGACGCGGTGTTCTGTCATGAAGAGGCGCACATCCACGACGACGAATGCGGCGCGCCGGAGCTCTTCACCGGCGGAGCCAAGCTGGTCGGGATCGCCGGGGAGGGCGGCAAGATCACCCCCCACGGCCTGAGGGAGACGCTGGAGCGGTTTCCGCGCGGGCTCGTCAAGTCGTCGCAGCCGGGCGCCCTCTCGTTGTCGCAGGCGACCGAAGCAGGGACGGTCTATAGCGTGAGCGAAGTTTCGGAGCTCAGCTCGATCGCTCACCGGAACGGGATTGGCGTTCATATGGACGGCGCCCGTTTCGCCAACGCGCTCGTTTCGGCGAAGGCGACCCCGGCGGACATGACCTGGCGGGCCGGGGTTGACATTCTCACGCTCGGGGCGACGAAAAACGGCGCGCTCGCCTGCGAGGCGGTCCTGTTTTTCGATTCCGCCCGGGCGGACAATTTCGCCTTTCAGCGCAAGCGCGGCGGCCAGACACTGTCCAAGGGGCGCTTCCTCGGCGCACAGATGGAGGCCTATCTCGCCGACGGGCTTTGGTTGCGGTTGGCGGAGCGGGCGAACAGCTCCGCGCGCCGGCTCGCCCGCGGCCTTACGGCGACGCCGGGCGTGCGGATCGCGTGGCCGACCGAGGCCAACGAGGTCTTTGTCGTCGCGCCGAACGCCTTGGTCGAACGATGGCGCGCGGCCGGCGCGCGGCTCCACGAGTGGACCACACGAGCGCTTGCGCCGGAGAACGCGCCGCGATCGGGCGAAACGCTGGTGAGGCTGGTGACATCGTTCGAAACCGAATCAAGCGAAATTGATCGGCTAATCGGTGTTGGCGCCCGCGCCTCGGTCTCGGCTTCTACAGCCGCGCCGTAACCGCGCCGCATTTGTTGGCGCAAATCGCCGGTGAGGACGCCTGGGAGCGACAAACGATGACGATAGGGATGAAAACGGCGCTGCGCCGGCGGCTGGCGGGTTCGGTGCTCGGCGGGCTCATCGCCTTCGCCGCCGTTCCCGCGGCAATGGCCCAATGGCTGCCGCCTTGGCGAGCCATGGCCTGGTCCGGCGACATCGCAGGGCGGCTCCAGGCGCAAGGCTACGTGCTGATCGCGCCGCTCCAACGGCGCCCTGGGGTCTACCTCGCCGATGTCCGCGCCGGCCCCGCGGGCTATCAGCGTCTCGTGATCGATGATCGGACCGGCCAGATCCTCGAACGCTTCGGCTCCCCGCCGGGAAACTTCGGCCCGGCGTACGCCGTCCGTTACAATGAATTCGCCGAGCGCCCGCCGCCGGGCGTCGTCCAGTTGCCGTCTGGCCCCGGATTCTCGGACGGGCCGAACGGCGGCCCGGCGGCAAGATCCGCCTACAGCGGACCGACGAACGCGCGCATTCCGAGCGCCATCAGCCCGTTCGACTCGCCGTTGGCGCCGCTCTCGACGAAGTCGAAGCCGAAGTCCGCCGCAACCGCCCGCAAGATTCCCCCGGCGGCGGTCCCGCCGGTCGTTGGGCCGCCTCTGCCGCCCCCCGCTCCGCGCGAGGCGGCGAAACCGGACGAATCGGCCCCGCCCGCGCCCAAGCCCGAGCCGAAGGTCGTCTCCCCTCCGGACGACAGGGAGAACGCCTCGTCGGCGAGCGCGCCCGCGGCGCCTGAAGCCAAGCCGGAGGCGGCGAAGATCGAGCCGCAACCCGAGGTGCAAACGCAACCCCAGGATTCGACGCCGGACCCGACCGCCAAGCCGGCCGCACCCGCTTCTTCCGCCGAGGCGAGCGAC
>Ga0302181_10003171_pt1 | contig 11371 bp, 8 predicted proteins | sample I_Palsa_E3_3_FD_198786 | JGI IMG/M metagenome (GOLD analysis project Ga0302181, IMG submission 198786) | Peat permafrost microbial communities from Stordalen Mire near Abisko, Sweden - I_Palsa_E3_3 | ecosystem: Environmental > Terrestrial > Soil > Palsa > Peat permafrost | place: Sweden: Abisko... | reverse complement strand
GACATGGACGCAGTCCCCGTCGACACGGTCGCGGGCCCCGTCGGCGGACGCGCCCTGCGCGGCCGCCGTGCGCACGGCCGCCACCGGGTCGACCTCCGTCACGTGGGTCACCCCCGCATAATGCAGCCGCACGGACAGGTCGCGGCACCGGTCCCCGGTCGCCACCACCACGCGGGGCGCCAGACGCTCGAAGGGCACGTCCCACAGCCAGCTCGGGTCGGCTCCGTCCGCCGTCCGCGCGTTGATACTGATCACGATCGGTCCCTCGTCGTCGCCCACCAGCTCGAGGAGCTCGCTCCACCCGGCGGGGTTCTTGGCGAGCATCAGACGGGCACGCACGCCCCCCACCTCGCGGAGCGTGAAGCGACCCGCCACATCGCCGACGGCGGCCATGGCGGCCAGGCCGTCCACCGCGTCGACGCCCAGGGCGGCGGCAGCCACCGCCGCCATCAACGCGTTGGCGTAGTTGAAGCGGCCGGGCAGGGCCAGCGCGATCTTCTGGCACGCCCCGTCGGACCAGACTGCCTGGTACGAAGCGCCGTCGCCCGAGGCCCGCAACGTCGCCATGGGCTCGGGGCGGGCGAAGCCGCAGCCGCTCACGCAGGCCCAGGACCCCCCGGCGTCGAACGCGATGCGGCCCTGGCACGCGGGGCAGCCCACCGCATCGAGCCGCCAGCCGAGGCCGGCACCGACCCAGCGCACCTGCAGCGCCGCGCCGGCCGCCCAGACCACGAGTGGGTCGTCGGCGTTGGCCACAACGGTGGCGTGCGGTGCGGCCGCCAGCGCGGCCCGCCACGTCCCCGCCACCATGCGAACCTCGTTGGTGCGGTCCAGCTGGTCGCGCGAGAGGTTGAGGAGCACGACGACGGCGGCTCTGGTGGCGGCCAGGACACGGGGCAGGTAGACCTCGTCGACCTCGAGCACGGCCAGTCCGGCCCTACGGTCGCCGGCCAAGGCGGCCACGTGGCCCGGGGGCATGTTGGAGCCCGTCTCATTGGAGACCACTCGGGCACCGTCGCGGCCGAGAGCCACGGAGAGCAGGCGGGTCGTGGTGGTCTTGCCGTTGGTGCCTGTCACCAGCGCCACGGCGCGTCCGATGGTCAGATGCTCGAGGAGCCGCGGGTCGATCCTGAGCCCGGAGCGACCGCCGGCCACCGTGCCCTGCCCCCGCCCGAGGCGGCGCGAGGCGGCGTTGACCACACGCGTCGTGGCGACAGCCAGGCGAGACCTCACGAAGGGGGCTTCGTGCGCGCCAGCTCCTCGGCCGTGGGCGCCGGTCGCGTCGTGGACTCCTCGGGCAGCAGGGCGGCGATCGCCGCCATGATCGTCGCCGTGTCGGCTTCGGCGTCGGTCAACGGCAGTGAGAGCGGCTCCCCCACCCGGACGGTGACCGTGGGTGGGCGGAACACCAAGGTGACGTCGGGCGTCCGGGCCGATCGCGGCCACACCTTGTCGGTGCCCCAGATCCCGATGGGGATGACCGGCGCACCGGTGGAAGCGGCCAGACGGGCCGTCCCCGTCCTCCCCCTCAGCTCGGGGTCGAAGAACGCCGGGCCACGGGGGATGGTCCCCTGCGGCAGCACCAGCACCACCTCGCCCGCCCGCAAGGCCGCGTCGGCGGCGCGCAATGCCTGGTCCGATCGGCCACCCCGTTCCACGGAGATCCCCCCCAGCGCCCGGGCGATGGAGCCGACCACCGGCGCGTCGAAGATCTCCTTCTTGCCCATGAACCGCGCCGGCCGGCCCAGCCGGGCGATTAGGAGGGCGAGTGCCGCCACGTCGAAGTAGCTCCGATGGTTGGCGGCCAACAGGACGGGGCCACTCCGGGGGATGTGCTCGATGCCGCTGATGTCAAAGCGGGCATAGGGGAACCAGGCGGACCGCACGAACGGACGCAGTACGTCGTAGGGCTCCAGGCCCAACAGGCTCGGTATGCCCGGTGGCGCGTCCCAGTGCTCAATGGGCCAGCGCCGGAGGGTGGCGATGGCGGTCAGCGGCAGGTCCGGGTTGACGGCGTGCGGCCAACCGACGCTGGCCAGCAGCGGGGTGTCGAAGACGCTGTCACTGCAGGCGTGGCAGTCGCCCAGGTCGATGCCTTCGCCGTCGGCCCAGGTCCGGACCGCCTTCAGCTTGCCCGTGCCCCACACGAAGCCCTCGTAGAGACGCCCCGTGTAGCGGCCGTCCCGGGTCTCGTAGGCGGTGGCGATGACGGCGTCGAAGCCCATGGCCCGCGCGAAGGGGGCGATCATGTCGACCGGCGTGGTGGTGGTCAGCACCAACTGATGGCCGTCGGCCCGGAAGTCGTCCAGATACTGCGGCGCGAAGGGGGCCACGAGCGCCGTGAGTTCCTCGACGGCCCGTCGGCCCGCCGCCTGCACCTGGTCCTGGCGCCACCCCTTGGCCACCCGGGCCGCCGCCCGCACCAGGCCCATGGAGAGCAGGTTCTCGCCCAGGCGGTCGTTGACGGCGTAGAGCAACCGGTCACCGGGCAACGAGCGCCCCTGCGGGACCACGCCCTCGTCCATCAGTGCCCGGTTTAGGACCTGGCCGGAGGCGTGACCGAGCAGCGTGCGGTCAAGATCGACGAAGACGGCGCTCTTGCCCATGGCGGACCAGCCTAAGTCCCCCCGAGCGGGCCGATGTGGGCCGATGCGGGCCGGCACGGGCCGATGCGGGCCGGTACGGGCTGATACGGGCTGGTACCCTCGAGACCCGCATGTACCGCCGCCGGGCAGGCGGGGGGCGGAGGCAGTGTGGGGGGCGGAGGCAGTGTGGGGGGCGGAGAGATGATCGAGCTGGCCAGCGGTCTGCAATTCCCCGAGGGCCCCATCGCCATGGACGACGGCTCCGTCCTGGTCGTCGAGATCGAGAGCGGCGACCTGATCCGGGTGTCGCCCGACCGCACGGTATCGGTAGTCAGCCGCTGTGGTGGTGGGCCGAACGGGGCGGCCATCGGGCCCGACGGGCACGTCTACATCAGCAACGATGGCGGCCTGGCCTTCAAGACGGTCGACGGCGTCCGCCAGCCCTTCGATCAGGCCGCCGGCTACCACGGCGGTTCCATCCAGCGGGTCGACCTGGCCACCGGCACCCTCGAGACGATGTACACCCACTGTGGGGACACCCCGATCACCTCGGGCAACGACATCGTGTTCGACGTGCAGGGCGGCTTCTACTTCAACGACACCTCGGCCGGGTTGGTGTACTACGGGTTGGCGGACGGCTCCTCCATCCACCTGGTGGCCGGGGGTCTCCAGCTCAACAACGGTCTCGGGCTCTCGCCCGGCCAGGATCGCCTGTACGCCTCGGAGACCTATACGGGCCGCATCGTCTACTGGGACGTCGTCGGGGTCGGGGCCCTCTCGGACTCCTTCGCCGTGCTGTACTCGACCGAGGGGCGGCACCACTGGGACGGCTTGGCCATCGACAGCGAGGGCAACGTGTGCGGCGCCGATCTGGAGGAGTCGGGCATCACCGCCATCTCGCCGGAGGGTCGGGTCGTCGCCAAGGTGACGGTTCCCGAGCACGATCCGTTCGTCACCAACGTGTGCTTCGGCGGCCCCGACATGCGCACCGCTTTCATCACTTCGGCCGGGCTCGGTCGCCTCTACGCCACCGAGTGGCACTGCCCCGGGCTCCGGCTCAACTTCAACGCCTGAGCCACGGGGCCTCGGCTACGGCGGCGCGGCTACGGCGGCGCGGCTACGGCGGCGCGGCTACGGCGCCCGAGCTACGGCGCCTCAGCTACGACGCCTCGGCTACGACGCCTCGGCCTGCCCGAGCTACGGCGCCTCGGCCTGCCCGGCCCCGGCACTCGGGTCCTTCGCAGCCGGCTCCTCGTCGGACACGGCGTCGACCATGGAGTGGTACACGGCCAGGAGGGCGCTCTTCTGGGTGTCGTTGAGGTGGGGATCGTTGAGGATGGCGGCGCGGGTGGTGGTCGCCCGTTCCTCGCCGGACGCGATGTCGGCGGCGTGGGCCAGCAGGTCGCTGACGGAGAGGTTGAGGGCCTCGGCCAGCGACTTGATGATGTTGATGGACGGACGGTGGAGGCCCCGCTCGATCTGGCTCAGATAGGGGTTGGAGACCTTGGTGAGCGCCGCCAGTTGCCGCAGGCTCAACTGCGCCAACTGCCGCTGGCTGCGTAGATACGTCCCGAAGGCGTCCCACGGCTGATCGGTCTCCGCATTGTCGGCCACCGCCAGACTTTACCGGGGGGGCGAATTGCGATCGTTCGTTTCCTGGTGGTTCACCAGTACATTTCACGCGCCGTTGTGCTTGACTGAGACAAGGACCCGGGATTGAAGGGGGCAGTACCCGGAGGTGGTGATGCAGTAAAGAGGTGGCCCATGGCAAGACGGTTGACATCCGAGCGTTCCGGTCGGGTTCTCGGGCCACGACGCTTCCTGCGCCGGGTGGATCCGCTCGGTTTCGCCGGTGCCCTCGTGCAGGTCGGCGCCCGGACGGCGACCCGCACGCTCCCCCGCCGGATGGTCGGCCTCGGTGTCGAGATCTCCAAGGTGGCCGTCGGCCGCTCGTCGATCGCCCCAGAACCGAGGGACTGGCGCTTCGAGAACCGGGCCTGGAAGGAGAACCCGGCCTTCCACCGCCTGTGCCAGAGCTATCTGGCCTGCACCCGCACGGCCCTGGAGCTGGTCGACGACGCCCATTTCGACTGGCGCACCAACGAGCGGGCCAAGCTGGCGGCCACCGTTGTCACCTCGGCCCTGGCGCCGACCAACTTCCCGCTCCTCAATCCCGCCGTCGTCGAACGCGCCTTCGAGACCGGCGGCAAGAGCCTCGTCAGGGGGCTCGGCAACATGAGGCGCGACGTCGTGACGAATCACGGGTTCCCCCGCTACGTAGACCGGGCGGCCTTCGGGGTCGGCCGCAACCTGGCGGTCACCCCCGGCGCCGTCGTCTTCCGCAACGAGGTGTGCGAGCTGCTGCAGTACACGCCGACGACCGACACCGTCTCCACCATCCCGCTGATCATGGTGCCCCCGCAGATCAATAAGTACTACTTCATGGACCTGGCGCCCGGACGCAGCTTCGTGGAGTTCTGTGTGGCGCAGGGCCTCCAGATGTTCACCATCAGCTGGCGCAATCCGACCAAGGAACACCGGGACTGGGGGCTCAACGCCTACGTCGACGCCGTGGACGAGGCGGTGCGCGCCGCCACCGAGATCACCGGCGGCGACCAGGCCAACACCGTGTCGCTGTGCGCCGGGGGGATCACCACCGCGGCCCTGCTGGGACACCTCGCCTCCCTGCAGGACCCTCTCATCCGCTGCGCCACGTTCGCCGTCACCCTCCTCGACTTTTCCGTGCCGACCATGATCGGCCTCCTGGGCGAGAGGACCATCGTGGATCACACCCGCCGAACGACCGACCGGCGCGGCGTGCTCCTGGGCAGCCACGCCAACGCCCTCTTCGCCCTGTTGCGTCCCAACGACCTGATCTGGAACTACTGGGTCAACAACAACCTGTTGGGGGAAGACCTGGCGACCTTCGACGTCATGGCCTGGAACAGCGACCCCACGCAGCTGCCCGCCGCCCTCCACGCCGACTTCCTGGATTTGTTCATGCACAACACCTTGGCCACCGGCGGCTGGTCCGTACACGGGAACCCCATCGATCTGAGCAAGGTGGAGTGCGATTCGTTCGTGGTGGGCGCCCGCAACGATCACCTCACCGCCTGGAAGGCCTGCTACGCCACGACCCGGCTGCTCGGGGGGGACAGCCGGTTCGCCCTGTCGTCGTCGGGGCACATCCAGAGTCTGGTCAATCCCCCCGGTAATCCGAAGATGAGTGTGACCATCGCGCCGGCGACCGTGGCGGACCCCGACGAGTGGTTGACCAAGGCGGAGCCGACCAGCGGATCATGGTGGGGGCCGTGGGCGGCGTGGGTCGCGGCGCGTTCGGGCGGGCGTCACCCCGCGCCCTCCTCGCTGGGCAGTGCCAAGCACCCGGCCGGGGACCCGGCGCCCGGGCGGTACGTCCTGGCCCGCTGATGCCGCCCCCGTCGGTGCGGGGGCACGTCGACGGGCAACGGTAGAAGGATCGGATACCGTCGTCCCATGATGATGGACACGCCGCTGAACGCCTGGCTCCTCTTCGACCACTCGCCCAACCACGCCCCCGACGCGCAGCTGGTCAGCCGTTCCCCGTCCGGCCGCGTGGAGCGTCGGACCTACGCCGAGTTCGGCCGGCGCACCCAACAGCTGATGCACGCCCTGGATCGTCTGGGCCTCGAGAAGGGCGACCGCGTGGCCACCCTGGCCTGGAACAGCTCGAACCACCTGGAGGCGTACTTCGGCGTGCCGTGCTCGGAACGGGTGCTCCACACCCTCAACCTGCGGGTGTCGCCCGAAGAGCTGGCGTACATGCTGAAGGACGCCGACGACCGGGCCGTGCTGGTCGACCCCGACCTGCTCCCGCTGCTCGAGCAGGCCCTCGACCACGTCACCGCTCCCTCCCACCTCGTCGTCCTCGGCGACCACGTGCCCGAGACGCGCCTCGCCGGAGTCATCGCCTACGAAGACCTCATCGCCGACGAGCCGACGCACTACCCGCGCCGCGAGATCGACGAGCGTCAGGCGATGGGGCTCTGCTACACCTCGGGGACCACCGGTCGCCCCAAGGGCGTCGTCTACACCCACCGCTCGACGTTCCTCCATGCCCTGGCCGTCACGTCCCACGCCGGCATGTCCATCGGGCCGGGCGACGCGACGCTGCCCCAGGTTCCGATGTTCCACGCCAACGCCTGGGGCATGCCCTACGCAGCGGCGGCTGTCGGGGCCAAGCAGGTCTTCTACGCCGGGGCGCTCGACCCGTCCTCCTTCGTCGACCTCCTGCGCGACGAGCGTGTCACCGTCACCGCCGGGGTGCCCACGGTGTGGTTGGGCATCGCCGACGAGCTGGGGCGGCGGGCGGAGACCCTCCCCCACCTCCGCCACATCGTGTGCGGCGGCGCCCAACCGCCTCGCTCCATGATCGAGCGCTACGCCGCCGAGTTCGGCATCCGCATCGTGCAGGCCTGGGGTATGACCGAGACGTCGCCGCTGGCATCGATGGCCTGGCCGCAGGAGCGCATGCGGGACTGGAGCGAAGAGGAGGTCACCGCCGCCGCCCGAACCAAGGCCGGGCTACCCCTCCCGGGCGTGGAGGTCACCGTCAGGGACGAGTCGGGTGGCGAGGTCCCGGCGGACGGTTCGTCCATGGGCGACCTCTTCGTCCGCGGTCCGTGGGTGGTGGACGGCTACCTGCACGGGCAGGGTGTGGAGAACTTCACCGAGGACGGCTGGTTCAAGACCGGCGATGTGGCCATCCGCTCGCCCGAGGGCTACTTCGTGATCGCCGACCGCACCAAGGACCTCATCAAGTCCGGGGGCGAGTGGATCTCGTCGGTCGACATGGAGGATCGGGTCATGCATATGGATTCGGTGCTCGAGGCGGCGGTCATCGCCGTGCCCGACCCCAAATGGCAGGAGCGGCCGCTCGTCTGCGTCGTCGTGAAGCCCGGCGAGACGCTCTCGGCCGACGACGTGCGGGCGCACCTCTTGGCGGGGGGGTTCGCCTCGTGGCAACTCCCCGACCGCATCGAGGTGATCGAGGCCGTGCCGCGCACGGCGGTGGGCAAGTACGACAAGAAGGCACTGCGGCAACAGTTCGGCTGACGGGCAGGGGCCGGGACGGTGCGGCTGATGCGTGCCCAACCGCCCGTTGCTTGATAAACCGCCCGTTGCTTGATATAGTAAGCGACACACGGTATTTCCCACGTGTCTGTATATCCCCGCTGTTCGCAGCTGTTCTGAGAGGAAGGTTCCCCATGACCGCCATTGAAGTGACAGAGAAGATCCAAGATGGAGTGCTCAAGGCCGTCGAGACCAGCCAGGCCTGGACCCTGGGGGCCCTGAAGTCCACCTCCTCGGCGTTCGACTCGATCGCCATCAAGCCCGACCCCTCGCTCGTCCCCTTCTCCGACAAGATCCCCACCGCCTCCGAGTCGCTCGACCTGGCCTTCGGCTTCTGGGGCAAGCTCCTCGATGCGCAGCACACGTTCCTCGCAGGGGTTGTCGACATCTACGCGCCGGCACCCGCCAAGGTGGTCCCCGCACCCGTCAAGAAGGTCTGACGCGATTCGGCCCGGGGACGGGCCGATCTGGCCGAAAAGTCGCTACTGGTGGAAGTCCCCGCCGTGGCCTAATTTAAGGTGGCAGATGCCGCGTGGCCGTGCGCGGTATCCAAGGAGCCACTCGTGTCGCAGGCCACACTCACCATCAACAGTCGCAACTACGGCGCGTGGTCCCTCCGGGGCTGGCTCTTGTGCAAGCTGGCCGGGCTGGACTTCGCCGTAGAGATGGTCGACAACAGCGACCCCGACGCGCGCAACGAACTGCTGCTCCTCTCGCCGTCGTTCCTGGTGCCGCGCCTGCGCCACGACGACCTCGTGGTCTGGGACACCCTGGCCATCGGCGAGTACCTCTACGAGTACATCGACCGCACTCTCTTGCCGGAGGAGGCGCGGGCCAAGGCCTCGTGTCGGTCGGTGTCAGGCGAGGTCCACTCGGGGTTCGCCAACCTGCGCTCCGGCCTCCCGATGAACCTTCAGGCGCACCACCCGGGCTTCCCCGTCTGGGCCGGCGTCCAGGCCGATATCGACCGCATCGAGAGGGTCTGGAACGAGTGCCTGGCCGCCTCCGGGGGACCGTACCTCTTCGGCGAGACCCGTACCGTGGCCGATGCGATGTACGCCCCGGACTGCACCCGCCTGCAGACCTACGACGTGAAGGTGGGTGCCGTCGCCTCCGAGTACGTCGAGACCATCCTGGCCATGCCCGAGATCGTCGAGTGGTACGAGGCGGCGCGCCTCGAGCCTCACGACGTCGAGGAACTCGAGATGGAGTTCTGACCGGCGGGTCGGGCCCCGCCTTACCTCACTGGTTGGCCAGTATGAAGTTGCGCACGATCGGGTAGATCTGCCGCTCCCAGCGGCTGCCGCTGAAGACCCCGTAGTGGCCCACGCCGGCCTGAAGGTGGTGACGTTTCTTGCGCGGCTTGATCCCGGTGCACAGCTCCTGGGCGGCCAGCGTCTGGCCGACCCCGCAGACGTCGTCCTTCTCCCCCTCGACCGTGAGGAGGGCGGTCCGCCGGATGGCGCCCGGGTCCACCGGCTGCCCCCTCCACGTCAGCTGACCCTGGGCCAGCAGCTCGCGCTGGAAGACCCGGTCGATGGTGTCGAGGTAGAACTCGGCCGGCATGTCGAGCACGGCGAAGTACTCGTCGTAGAAGTCGGAGATCTCCGCCGCCTCCTCGTAGTCCCCCCGGACGAGGTCGTTGTAGAGGTTCACGTGCTGGCGCACGTGGCGCTCGAGGTTCATGGTCACGAACCCGGCCACCTGGAGGAACCCCGGGTAGACCCGCCGCATGGCACCGGGGTAGCGCAGGGGCACGGTGGCGATCACATTGCGCTCGAACCACCCCAGCGCCTTGGAGTGGGCCAGCTCGTTGACCTTGGTGGGGTTGACCCGGGTGTCGATCGGACCGGCCATCAGCGTGAGGCTCTTGGGCTGGGCCGGATGGTCGCTCGCCGCCATCAGCGACGTGGCGGCCAGCACCGCCGGGCAGGGCTGGCAGACGGCAATGACGTTCGCCCCGGGACCGATGTGCTCGAGGAAGGAGATGACCTGGCCGATGTAGTCGTCCAGGCCGAAGCTGCCGTGCTCGAGCCCGACATCACGGGCGTTGCGCCAGTCCGTCACGTAGACGTCGTGATCGGGGAGCAGCGAACGCACGGTGGCCCGCAGGAGGGTGGAGAAGTGCCCGGCCAGGGCGGTCACCAACAGCACCACCGGCTCGGGATCGGCCACCTCCTTGCGGAAGTGGAGGAGGGAGGAGAAGGGCGTGGAGACCACGGTCTCCTCCCACACGGGCGTCGGCTCGCCGCCCACGATGACCTGGTCGATGCCGAAGGGCGGCCGCTCATGGGTCAGGCGGGCCCGCTCGATCATCTCGTAGGTGGCGGACAGCTGACGGGCCACCCGGTTGTCGGTCCAGCGGTCGGGCATCTCGCGCAGGGTCCATGAGGCCAGCCCGGCGAACGCCCGGGCGGGCGCCGTGAGGTCGCGTTGCCTCTGGTAGGCCTGGTAGAGCACGCTTCTAACCTAATGTCGAACGCCGCTCTCTGGCGAACCCACAGCCCGCCACTCCCCTGTCCGTACGGCGCATCGCCACCGGCCCGAGCGCGCCACGGTCGCGGGCGGGAGCGCGCCACGGTCGCGAGGGGGAAACGCGAAACTGTCCCGGAAAAAGGAGAAGGGATCGCCGGGGGGGTGGCGATCCCTTCTCACGACTCACCAGGTTCAGGAGGGGGGGGTTCCGTTCCCTGTGGTCTGAATCCATTTTGTCGTGCCCCGCATGATCTGTCAAGCAGCTTCAAGAGATATCTACCATCTTATATCCTGATACCCTCGGGACCTCCCGACGAAAGGAAGGCGGTGCGGTGGAGCTGAAGCACTTGCAGGCACTCCTGGGCATAGCCGACACGGGCAGCTTCTCGGCGGCGGCCACCACCATCGGAACGGTGCAGTCCAACGTCTCGGCGCACATCGCCCGGCTCGAGCGCGAGCTCGATGTGCAGCTGGTCGACCGCGCCTCCGGCCGCCTCACCGAGGAGGGGGAGGTCGTCGTGGGCCGGGCGCGGCGGATCATGAACGAGCTCTCCGACATGATGGCCGACGTCACCGCCTTGCGCGAGACGGTGGTCGGCACCGTGCGCCTGGGCATGATCGGGACCACCGGCCGCTGGCTGGTACCGCAGCTCTTCGACCTGCTGCGGGTCCGGCACCCCCACATCCACCTCAACATCGCCGAGGGGTCGAGCGCCCAGCTCGAGCTCCAGCTCGGGTCGGGCCAGCTCGACCTGGCCGTGGTCACCCTGCCACTGAGCGGTGACGAGGTCATCGTGGCGCACCTCTTCGACGAGGACCTGGTGCTGGTGGTGCCCCGCGACCATCCCCTGGCCCACGAGACGTCCCTCCCGCTGGAGCGGCTGGCCGACATGGAGCTCCTCCTTCCCGCGCCGGGCACGGCGCTGCGGACCGAGATCGACAGCGCGGTGGTGCCGGCCCGGGTGGAGCTGCGACCCGCCATGGAGCTGGACGGCGTCCGTATGATCGCCTCGCTGGCCTTCGACGGCTACGGGCCGGCCATCCTCCCCGCCACCGCCGTGCCCGGCCACCTGCGTGAACGCTTCGCCGTCATCTTCCTCGTCGGACTGCCCCGGCGCCGGGTGGGCATCGCGCAACGCCGGCGCGGCCTGCCCTCGGCCCCCGTGCGGGCGGTGATCGACGTCCTCGGCCAAGTGGTG
>Ga0302181_10003168_pt1 | contig 11379 bp, 9 predicted proteins | sample I_Palsa_E3_3_FD_198786 | JGI IMG/M metagenome (GOLD analysis project Ga0302181, IMG submission 198786) | Peat permafrost microbial communities from Stordalen Mire near Abisko, Sweden - I_Palsa_E3_3 | ecosystem: Environmental > Terrestrial > Soil > Palsa > Peat permafrost | place: Sweden: Abisko... | reverse complement strand
CTCGAGCCGCTCGGCCGCCGCATGAACGTGAGCATCACGACCGTCTACGGTGGCGTGCCGATCGGCAAGCAGATCGCCAAGGCGCGATACGCCGACGTCGTGGTAGCGACCCCAGGCCGGCTCATCGACCTTATGGAACGGCACGCCTGCACGCTGTCCGGTATCGAGGTCACCGTCCTCGACGAGGCCGACCACATGGCTGACCTCGGCTTTCTGCCCGCAGTCACCCGGATCCTGGACGCGACACCCACCGACGGCCAGCGGATGTTCTTCTCCGCCACACTGGACCGCGGAGTCGGCCAGCTGGTGACCTCCTACGTACGTGACCCCGCGCTGCACGCGGTGACCGCCGCGACTGACGCCGGGCCCGCCGAACACCGGGTCCTGGTGCTGTCCGCGGCGGACAAGGTACCGGTCGCGGCGGAGATCGCCGGCCGTCCCGGACGGACCCTGTTCTTCGTCCGTACCAAGCACGGCGCGGACCGGCTGGCCAAGCAGCTCTCCCGGGCCGGCGTCGAGGCCGCGGCCATCCACGGCGACCGCAATCAGAGCCAGCGGCAGCGGGCCCTGGACGCGTTCACCGCTGGGCATCCCCGTGTCCTGGTCGCCACCGATGTCGCGGCGCGTGGTATCCACGTCGACGACGTGGACCTCGTGGTGCAGTTCGACCCGCCCAACGACCATAAGGACTACCTGCACCGCTCCGGCCGCACGGCCCGGGCCGGAGCCACCGGCATGGTCGTCGCCCTGGTAGAGCGCGGCCAGGTCCGCGAACTCCAGAAGCTGCACGACGCCGCTGGGGTGACCGCGGCCAGCGACGAGGTCGCGACCGGGCATCATGTGGTCCGGGAGATCGCGACCTCGGGTACGCCGGTTCCCCCGCCGCCGACCGTTCATCCGTTCCCCGCACACGGCAAGCCGACTGCGGCTCGCCACCCAGGGAACGGCCGCCGTCCAGCCCGCCCCGTGGCCGCCGGGCGTGAAGGTTTCGCCCGCAGCACCGCGAATCCGGGCCGCCGCCCTCAGAATGCCTACCGGACCCAGGGCGCTCACCGGCCTCAGGGCCAGGACGCTAAGAAGTCGGCCTGAGCGAACCCGCTCCACGGCCTGACCGCCCCGGGCGGCCGGCCACCGCGCAGGCGAGACCCGGACCGCTTCAGCCTGCCGGATGGGGTGTCCCGCAAACCACCAGGTCAGCGAGCCGCGCATCCTAGGGTGAGGTCGCCGTAGGGCGACAGCCGCGTCAGGTTGGCCTGGACGCAGGGAAGACATCGGCGGATGATTTAGTTGTCATATAGCAAGTAATTGGGTGCGCAGCCGCCGGCGAGGTAGCCGGCGAGCCCCGGACCCGCTGCCTGAGGCTTCTCGTTTCTACGGAGGAACGCTCGTGCCGTCCGGTTCACGTCAGCCGCGCCACGCGGAGACGGCCCCCATCCATCACAACGGCCACGCTAAGCACGCGGCCGCGGACCCGTCCGCGGGCCGGCTGGGCTATAAGTGGATCGCGCTGTCCAACACCACGTTGGGCATGCTGATGGCGACCGTCAACGCCTCCATCATGCTGATTGCGCTGCCCGACATCTTCCGCGGCATCGGCGTCAATCCGCTGCAGCCAGGCAACACCACCCTGCTGCTGTGGCTGATCATGGGGTACCTCGTGGTCACCGCGGTGCTGGTGGTCAGCTTCGGGCGGCTGGGCGACATGTTCGGCCGAGTCCGGATGTTCAACCTGGGCTTCGCGCTGTTCGCCTTCTTCTCCGTCCTGCTGTCGGTGACCTGGCTGCACGGTACGTCCGCAGCCTGGTGGCTGATCGGAATGCGGATCATGCAGGGCGTCGGCGGCGCCATGCTGATGGCCAACTCCAGCGCGATCCTCACCGACGCCTTTCCCTCCAACCAGCGCGGCATGGCGCTCGGCCTGAATCAGGTCGCCGGAATCGCCGGGTCGTTCATCGGCTTGGTGCTCGGCGGCCTGCTCGGCCCGATCAACTGGCGGTTCGTCTTCCTGGTCTCGGTCCCGTTCGGGGTCATCGGCGCGGTCTGGTCTTACCTCAAGCTGCAGGAGCGGGGCATCCGCCGGCCCGCCAAGCTTGACTGGTGGGGCAACGTGACCTTCGGCGCGGGGCTGATCGCGGTCCTGGTCGGCATCACCTACGGCATCCAGCCCTACGGCGGGCACACGATGGGCTGGACCAGCCCGTTGGTGCTGAGCCTGATCGGCGGCGGCCTCGCGGTGCTGGCGATCTTCTGCGTGATCGAGACGCGGGTGGCCGATCCGATGTTCCGGCTGGCGCTGTTCAAGATCAGGCCGTTCACCGCGGGGAACCTGGCCAGCCTGCTGGCCGGGCTTGGCCGCGGCGGCATGATGTTCATCCTGATCATCTGGCTGCAGGGCATCTACCTGCCGATTCACGGCTACAGCTTCGAGCGGACCCCGCTGTGGGCCGGTATCGCCATGCTTCCGCTCACGGTCGGCTTCCTGATCGCCGGGCCGGTGTCCGGCTACCTGTCGGACCGGTTCGGGGCCCGGCCGTTCGCGACCGGCGGCATGGTGGTAGCCGCCGCCTCGTTCGGGCTGCTCGAGATGCTGCCGGTTAACTTCGTCTACTGGGAGTTCGCCGGCATCCTGCTGCTCAACGGGATCGGCATGGGCTTGTTCGCCTCACCCAACCGGGCCGGCATCATGAACAGCCTGCCACCGGAGCGGCGCGGCGTCGGCGCCGGCATGAGCGCGACGTTCCAGAACTCCGCCATGGTCCTGTCCATCGGCATCTTCTTCACGCTGATCATCCTGGGCCTGGCCTCCTCGCTGCCCGCCACCCTCAGCCACGGCCTGGTGGCCCAGGGCGTGCCGTCGGCCGCCGCGGCCAAGCTGGCCGCGCTGCCGCCGGTGTCCATCATGTTCGCCGCGCTGCTCGGCTATAACCCGATCAAGATGCTGCTCGGATCCGCGCTCAGCAAGCTGCCCGCGAGCCATGCCGCGTACCTGACCGGGCACACCTTCTTCCCGTCGCTGATCTCGGCGCCGTTCCATCACGGCCTGGACATAGCGTTCGACTTCGCCATCATCGCCTGCCTGATCGCCGCCCTCGCGTCGCTGCTGCGGGGCCGCCGGTACGTGCACGACGAGCACGACCAGGCCACGGACGAGGAGAACAGCACCGCGCAGGACAGCACCGCGCACGCGGTGGCCGTGACCTCAGCCGGCGACGACCTGGAACGTATCGAGGGTCGGATCGGCCGCGTAGGCGATCCGGCCTCCGTCGGCGGCGACCTCGCGTAGCGCCGCTAGCGCCTCCGCCGTGATGAGCTCGCCCGGGGCCAGCACCGGCACCCCGGGCGGGTAGGGCGCCACCAGTTCGGCGCTGATCCGGCCGATGGCGGCGGTGGCGGCGACGGTCTCGTTCCGGGCGAAGAATGCTTCCCTGGGAGCCAGCACCGGCTGCGGCCGGACCGTCCAGGCGGCGGTGGCGGCCGGCCGACGCGGCTGGCCGCGGTGCCGCTCGACGGCGGAGATCAGCTCCTCGGTGAACGCCGCGATCCGCTTCTGGTCATCGGCGATCGTCACGATGGGCACGATCGTGTCCCGGTCGCCCATCTCGACCGGCATGCCGGCCGCGATCAGGTCGGCCTCGACCAGGCCGCCGTGCGCCCCGGTTCCGGCCAGCAGCACGACCAGCTTGGCCGGATCCACGCCGGGGCCGTCAAGCACGTCGACACCAGGCACCTCGCGCAGCCGCGCGCGGGCCGCCGCCACGCCGTCCAGCAGCCGGGCGCACAGCCGGTGCCCGTCCCGGGCCAGCAGCGCCCGGGCGGCATCGATGCTCGCCATGATCGACCCGGCCGGGCTCGTCGTGTGGGTGGCATCGAACGCCCGGTTCAGCCGGGCCGGGTCCAGCCGTTCGGTTCTGGCCAGCACCAGCGCGCCCTGAGTGTAGGCGGGCAGCGTCTTATGCGCGCTCGTCACCATCGCGTCGGCGCCGGCGGCGAGCGCGTGCCGCGGAAGATCGGGGTGAAAGCCCAGGTAGGCGGCCCAGGCGGCGTCGACGATCAGCGGCACGCCCGCGTCGTGCGCGGCCTGCGCGTGGCCCGCCAGGTCACCCGTGGTGCCGACGTAGGACGGGTCGCCGAGGATCACGCCGCAGGCGCCGGGGTGCGCGGCCAGCGCGTCCCGCACGGACTGCACCGCGACCGCGGCGGGCAGGCCTGAGCGCGGGTCGATTTCCGGTCGTACCCAGACCGGCTCCAGCCCCGCCATCACCAGGCCGAGCAGCAGCGACCGGTGCAGCGTCCGGGTGATGATCACCTCCTGGCCGGGCTGGCCGATGGCCAGGCAGAGCGCCTGGTTGCCGTGGGTGGACCCGGCCACGGAGAACCGGCACCAGTCGGCACCCCACAGCGCGGCCGCGCGGGCCTGCGCGTCGGCGAGCAGGTGATCCGCGTGCTTGATGGAGTCCAGCGCCCCGTAGAGCGGCGCGTCGCCCGCCACCACCGCGCCCACCAGGTCGAGGCGCTGTTTGTGACCAGGCGTGGTCATCGGGGACAGCTGGCCGGCCTGAACCCGCTGCCTCCAGTCCAGCCACGCGGCCAGCAGCGGAGCATCCGTGGCCAGGCCGAGCGGGTCCCACGGGTCACCGGGGTTTGCGTGGTCGCTGGAGTCCTCGGGGTTTTCGTGGTCGCTGGGGTCTTCGGGTCCACGCGGATGCTGCGGCTGGGAGTTGCTCGTGATCATTCGTCTAGTGTCCGCCTGATCGGGAGACCGGGTGCCCAGGGCAGTCGGTTTGCGGGGCCGGCCACGGTCCGCGCGCGGGAGGGCGAGGGCGGGAGGCACGATCGTTCGGGGAAAATAAGACTGTCAGCGGTGCGGGCTGAAGAAGATCACGGCGACGCCCACCGCGACGATGGCGGCGCCTAGCCAGTCATAGTTGTCCGGACGGTGCCCGTCGATCCCCCAGCCCCAGAGCAGGCTCATGATCACGAACACCCCGCCGTAGGCGGCGTAGACCCGGCCGAAATCGCTGGCGGGCTGGAATGTCGGGATGACGCCGTAGATGACCAGTATGACCGCGCCCGCCAGGCCGACCGGCCAGGGCGATCCCTCCCGCAGCCACCGCCAGATCAGGTAGCCGCCGCCGATCTCGGCCAGCCCGGCGGCGACAAACAACCCGACGCTGCGGATGACATTCATAGCCGACCTTAACGCGCGGGCCTGCGGCAACGTCGAGCCCGGGCGGGCACTCAGCAGCCCCGACCCATCGCAGGCAGCCGCAGCTAGCGCGCGGCTGCCTTTCCGCCGCTCTCGAGGTCCTTCGCGCTGGCCTGCGCGCCCTGGTGTCCGGCCAGCGCGGCGGCCTGACGTTCGGATTCCGCGTTGATCTCGGCCCCGAGCATGATCGCGATGCCGGTCAGGTAGAGCCAGAAGATGAGGATGACCACCCCGGCGAACGCGCCGTACGTCTTGCCGTAGGAGCCGAATTTAGCCACGTAGAAGGAGAAGCCAACCGAGGCGAGCAGGAAAATCGCCGTGCCGACCACCCCCCCGGGACTGACCCACTGCCAGCGGGGCGTCTCGCGGTTCGGCCCGAAGAAGTAGTAGACCGAGAACAGCAACGTGATCAAGATGACGGTTAGCACCCAGCGCACCACCGTCCACACGACGACAAATGCGGTCCCGGTGAGGCCGACGTGACCCGCGATCCCCGATCCGATCGACTGGCCGAACACGATGAGCGCCGAGCCGATCCCGCCGATCACGAGGGTGCCCAGCATGAGCGGGAACGCGTACAGCCGCTTGGCCGCGAACTTACGGTCGACCGGCACCTCATAGGCGACGTCCAGCCCTGTCTCGAGCGCCGCCATTCCACTCGAGGCGCTCCACAGCGCGATCACCACGCCGATGATCACCGCGACCAGCGAGCTACTCGATGCATGGTGATGGGACGCGGTCGTGATGGCGTCGGCGAAAACGGTGGAGGCGCCTGGCGGCAGCTGCTTGCCCAGCTCTGTCACCAGCTTGTTCACGGTCCCCGCGCCGAAGTGCACCAGGCCCACCACGCCGAGCAGGGCGATCAGGGCCGGGAATAGGGCCAGGAACCAGTGGTAGGCCAGGGCGGCCGCGGTCATGCTGGCCCGGTCGCGGGTGAACTTCTTCCCGGTGCGCTTGAGCGTGTTCTTCCAGCCGGTCCCGCCCAGCTCGAGCGGCGTCTCCGGGCCGCCCTCCACCTGACTCTGCGGCGGTATTGACTCCTGGCCCTCGGGGCCGGCCTCGCCCCCGGTGGCGGGCCGGCCCTGCCGTGGATTCACCGCCGTCATTTTTTTCTCCACCGCCAGACGGCCACCGAGGCGGCCACCAGGACTCCCGCGGCCACCGCGAGCGGCCAGCGGCGCTGCACGATCTGGCTTCGCCGGACCTGCCCAGTCAGCTCGGTCGCCTTGGTCTGGGTCTGGGCCTTCACGTCGGTCGCCTTGGCCTGGGCCTTGGTCTTGACGTCGGCGGCCTTGGCCTGGGCCTGGGCCTTCACGTCGGCGGCCTTGGCCTGGGCCTGGGCCTTCACGTCGGCGGCCTTAGCCTGAGCCCTGGCCTTCACGTCGGCCTTGGCGGCCAGCTCTTCCACGGTCTCGCCCAGGCGCTCGCGGGTCCGCTCGATTTCCTGCTGAATCTCTTCCTGCGAAATTTCCGGGCCGCTCATCGGTGTGTCCTCTCCTTGATTTCTTCGACGTCGGCCTTGACGCTGGCGACGGCTTCTCCGGGCACCGGTGGGGTAGCCCGCTGCAGGCGATGCTTGCCGACGAGCGCCGCGGCCCCGGCCGCGGCCAGCAAGGCCGCCCCGACGATAAGAGCCGCGAGCCAGGCCGCCACGACGCCGCTGGTGGCGATGATCGCGCACGCTAGCAGGCAGCCCACACCATAGATAGCCACCACGCCGGACGCCCCGAACATCCCCGCTCCGAGGGCCGCCTGCTTGCCCTTGTTCGTCATCTCCAGCTGGGCGAGCTTGAGCTCATCGCGGATGAGGGTCGACACCTGCTCGGACATCATCTTGACCAGTTCGGAGGTGGAGTGCTCCTGATCAGGGGAAAGCTGGGTCGTGCTTGAACGTTCCATATTGACCGCCTCTTCAAGCCGGGTGCCGATTTGAGCCCGGTTGAATCCGGTGCGCTACCCGCGCTGCGGCCGCTCTAACGTGTGCCCGCAAAGAGATGAATCTGCCGTCCGCTGCCACGGCCGGACATCTGGTGCATTTGACCCGCCGGGGGGACCTGTACCATTGCCGGTGAAGGCGTCATACTTAGACACTACGTAGTCCCTACGTGGAGGTCGCACCTCTTGGCAAGCAAGGCCCACCGCGTCGTCAAGGGCCTCGTCGGGGGTTGTGCGCTTCTCCTCGGGGTCATCGTTACCGGGTGCGCCGCGCCCCAGTACACCTACGTGGCGAACTCCGGGCAGGACACGTACTTCAAGGTCCCCTACGGCTGGCATAAGATCAGCCCCTCCGCGCTGAAGACGGTAACCGGCAGCTCGGGTGGCGTATGGACGGTCGCCTACCAGGCCGGGAGGCAGCCCAGCGCGACGGACTTCCTGTCGTTCGACACCAGCCAGCCGTTCGTGTTCGCCGAGGTCGGCACGCTCAGCTCCACCGGGATGAACGAACTGTCCTACGACTCGCTGCGGGACTTCTTCCTGCCCGTCACCTCGACCGCGAGGTCGACCGCCTCCTCCGAGGGTTTCCCTTTCACCGGCTTCAGCCAGATCCGCGATGAGGTGCTCACGCCCGGCCAGGGCGTGCACGGAGTCCGGGAGACCTACGACTACACCGACAACGGCGTCACCGACACCTTCGATGAGATCGCGTTGACCAACCCGGACCAGACCGTGGTCTACTTCCTCGTGCTGCACTGCACGTCCAGTTGTTACAGCAGCGACCAGACCGAGATCAACGACGTGATGTCCTCGTTTACCATCAGGAGCCCGTGATGAGTAAGGCCCGAGCCGCCACCGCAGAGGAAGGACTCTCGGCGCCCGGCGAGAGCAGGCCGGTGGACGCCGACCGGTTGACCCGCAAGCGACTAGGGTTCTGGGACCGGGTCAAGTTCCTGCTCCTGCTGACCCTGCTCTGGTTCATCCTGGTCTGGTCCGTGATGGCGAACGACCCCATCGTCGGGTTCTCGGACGCGATGCGGATCGAGGTCCGGTCGGGCTGGTGGGTGTTCTTGCTGCTGGGTCTGGAAGTGCTCCGCCAGATCCATTTCCTGGTCAGCGAGCACTGGCGCGGCTATCACCGGTTCTGGACCTCGACGGTGTTCGGCGGCATGGACCGGACCACTCGCCGGAGGCTGTCGGACTGGACCAGGTTCCGGCTCTGGCGGATGTTCCTGTGGGTGTTCTGGATCGCCGTGCTCGCGTTCGTGGTCAGCAAGTTCATCCACACCTCGCCGCTGCTCGCGCTGATCCGCGCGCCCGGGCTGATCTGGCACGCCCTTCCGTTCGTGTTCCAGATCCTGATCTACGTCTGCCTGATCATCGTGCAGTTCGCCGCGCTGTTCTGGTTCATGTCACGCGGCGGGGTGGATGTGTACTACCCGGACGACATCAAGACCAGGTTCACCGACGTCTGGGGCCAGGACCACGTGCTCGAGCGGGTCAAGGAGAACATCCTGTTCCTCGAGCACCCCGAACTGGTCGAAGAACGGGGCGGCTACGTGCCAGGTGGCCTGCTGCTGTGGGGGCCGCCAGGGACTGGCAAGACGCTGATGGCGGAGGCGGTGGCCGGCGAGACCGGCAAGCCGTACGTGTTCGTGGACCCCGGTGCGTTCATCAACATGTTCATGGGCGTGGGCATCCTCAAGGTCAAGTCACTCTTCCGCAAGCTGCGACGGCTCGCGCTCCGGTACGGCGGCGTGATCGTCTTCTTCGACGAAGCCGACTCACTCGGCAACCGCGGCATGATGACCCAGGGTGCCCCCGGCGGGCAGCAGCGGTCGGGCGCCTTCGCCCCGGCGGGCTGCCACGGTTTCTCTTATTTGTCCCGGGACACGCAGTGGCAGCTGGCCAAGCACGCGATGGAATCGGCGGTCACCGATGAGCCGGATAACCGGCGCAGCAGGCAGATGATCGGCGGGATGATGAACGGGGGCGGCGGGGGCGGCATGGGGACGCTGCAAGCCCTGCTCACCGAGCTGTCCGGGCTGAAGAAGCCGCGCGGCATCGTCAACCGCTACGTCCGGCGGATCTTCGGCATGCGGCCCAAGCCACCGCCCAAGTACCGGATCCTGGTCATGATGGCGACCAACATGCCATCGGCCCTGGACGAGGCGCTGCTGCGCCCCGGCCGCATCGACCGGATCTACAAGGTCGGCTACCCGTCCAAGGCGGGCCGGATCCGCACCTACGAGGGGTATTTCTCCAAGGTGCGGCACGAGCTCACCGCGGAAAACATGGACAAGCTCGCCACCATTACGCCGTACGCCACCGGCGCCACCATCAAGGACCTGGTCAACGAGTCGCTCATCACCGCGATCAGGAACGGGCGTGACGTCATCACCTGGCCGGACGTGATCAAGGCGAAGCAACTCAAGGAACTCGGCCCGCCGGAGGACGTTGAGTACATCGAGCGCGAGCGGCACGCCGTCGCGGTGCACGAGGCCTGCCATGCGCTAGTCGCCTTCCGTACCCGCCAGCACATGGAGATCGACATCGCGACGATCGAGAAGGGCAGCGATTACCTCGGCATGGTCGCGAGCATTCCGCCCGAGGACCAGTTCACCCGGTGGCGCAGCGAGTACGAGACCGACATCCTGGTGTCCCTGGCCTCGCTCGCCGGGGAGCGGATGTTCTTCAATGAGGACAGCTCCTCTGGGGTGTCCGGGGACCTTGAGTCCGCGACGACGGTCGCGTCGTTCATGGAGGGTTTTTGGGGCATGGGCACCACGGTGTCCTCGTACTCCACGGCGAAGCGGCTTGAGGTCGGCTCGCCCGGCGGCGGCCGCGGCGGCACGCTGAAGAAGGGCCAGGACCCGGAGGCTCAGGTCCGGCATGCGCTCGCGGACCGGATCGAGGACAGCCTGACCACGCTGCTCAAGCGGACCGAGGAGATCATCAAGGAGAACAGGAACCATGTCCTGGCCCTCGCGCACGCCCTGGAGACGCACAAGACGCTGAGCGGCGAGGACATCGTCGCCGTACTCGAGTACCGGCGCGGCCCGCTGGTGGACGGTACGCCGTACGCCGACGAGAGCTTCCTGGCGGAGCTCAGTGACTATCACCTGTCCGCGGCCCGGGCCCACCGTGACCATAGCCAGGAGCAACTGGCCCTGCCGGTGCCCGCCGTGCCCGCCCCGACTTGGGCGGCGGGCGTGGCCGTCGATCAGATGGGTTTGAATGGGCATAACGGTTCCGACCCGTCCTGACGCAGGCCGCGGCGATGGGACCCGGCCCCGCGCAGCCGCGCCGATGCGACCCGGCCTGCGGTTGCGGCAGGCAGTCAACCTGGCTAACGGGTCGACGGTGGCCGGCCTGGGCGCGGCCGTGGTCGGCGGCGCCCGGCTCGCCCCCAGCGTGGACGGGCTGATCACCGCGACCGGATACCGGCTGCCGGTGCCGCCCGCCCCGGCGTTCTGCCTCGGCAACGTGATCCTGACCCGGGACTGCGACATCGATCCCGCCTCACCGCTGTTCCGCCACGAGGCGCGGCACGCCACCCAGTACGCCTGGTCCGGCGGGGTGGCGATGGTTCCGCTCTACCTGATGGCGGCGGGCGTGTCCTGGGCGCTCACTGGCGACTTCGGCGCCAGCAACATCTTCGAGCGGCTCGCCGGGCTGGCCGACGGCGGCTACACCGGCAAGCCGCTGCGGCCCGGCCTCCGGCGGATACAACCGGACCCCGGGCGGATGCAGGCGGGTCCCGGGCGGATCAGCGGCTCAGGCCGGCGAGCAGCCGGTCCCGGGCGGCGCCCTCGCGGGCCGGCTTCAGCCGCACGTGCCGGATCGAGCGCCAGCCCTTCCCGGTAAGCAGGAACTCCCCGGCCGCAGGCAGCGCCGCGATCCCGTTCATGATTGCCTGCGCGTCACCGAGATGCCGTTCTGTGGCCGAGCGGGCGTTAACGATGTCGGTGACCTCGCCGCTGTCCGGGTCAATCCCGGCCAGGTAGTGGGTGCCCGCCACGTTCGCCCATATGGTGCCCGCGGCCCAGGCGAGGTCGTTGAGCCCGGGCACGCGGTGACCCCCGCAACGGACGTGGACGACGTCCTGCGGCTGCAGGGTCCGCGGGTCACGGCGGACCAGCTCGCTGCTTCCGTCGCTCGTCACCACGTACCGGTCGGCGGCGCAGATGCCCCAGCCTTCGCGGTTGAAGGGCACCCGGTCCGTCAGCTCCAGGGTG
>Ga0302181_10003165_pt1 | contig 11382 bp, 12 predicted proteins | sample I_Palsa_E3_3_FD_198786 | JGI IMG/M metagenome (GOLD analysis project Ga0302181, IMG submission 198786) | Peat permafrost microbial communities from Stordalen Mire near Abisko, Sweden - I_Palsa_E3_3 | ecosystem: Environmental > Terrestrial > Soil > Palsa > Peat permafrost | place: Sweden... | reverse complement strand
ACGTAGACATGTAATTTCCGTGATCAACGGCTCTACCACCTGGTCAAACGCGTCGACCAATCGGCTTGGGGGGAACTTCGGCCTAGCCACCCCGGGCAAAGCCGGATGCTCCCGATCTTGGACGCGTCCCATCAGCCTCGCATCGGCCGGGGTGTCAAGCAGCCTGAAGGGATTCGTCGGCGAGCCGCCGATGACGGCTCGTGAACTGCCGGCTGAGCTGCCGACGCCAGACGCAGGTAGCTATTCACCAAGCGTCAGTGGCGATCTGCTGGGCGCTGCGTGGCCGCGGCATTCTGGGGTGGACGGTGAACGCAGCCGGTTATCGGTGCCTTCTGCCGCCGGGCCAGCGTCTGGTGCGGTCCCGGGTTCCCGGGCGGCGCAGGTGAACTCTGCCGATATTGGTGGTCACGTCGAGCCGGACCAGCGGCAGCCCGGGCACCGGCGGGTCGAGCCGCGAGTCGATCCCGCCCTGGTGGCGGACCACCTGCACGCCCACACCCGTGGGCACGATGATCGTGATACTGCCCCATCCGGTATAGACGTGCAGGTCGATGAGGTGATCGTCGAACTCGGCCTCGGTGAGGTCAAGCCTGATGCTGCCCAGGTCCGCGCTGATATGCGTCTTGCTGGCGACCTGCCACCTGCCCGCGAGCCGCAGCCGCCCCAGGCCGGAATGGATCTCCAGCGGCTCGGCCAGCCGCCGCTCCTGGCTGGTCAGCGCCACAGGCGCCGGCAATGACCGGACCACCTCGGCCAGTTCGGCCTCGGACCTGGCCGCCAGCACCCCGGCAACGCCGGTGCTGAACCGGTCCGCGTCGATCTCGCCGGCAGCGTAAAGCTCCTTGACGAACTCGGTGGCCCGCTGCTGGGCATCCTCACGCATAACGTGGCCCCTTCAGCTCTAGATGGCTTGCCTGCGCCTGCCTGCTGAGCCAGTGCCAGCGTATCGAGCGCACCGCCCGTGCAAGCCGTTGAGGTCGCGGCGGGCCTTGGCCAGTTGCGAGTCGGCGGCGAATCCGCGGGCGCCGGCCAGCAGGAACAGCTCTGACGCCGCGGCGTAGGCGACGTCTACACCGTGCGCTTTGGTGGCGCATCCCCACAGCTCGGCCCTCTCGTCACAGGCCTGCGATAGCCGCTGCGCTGCCAGCATGGCGGCGTTGATCTGGGCGTAGGCGCGGCCAAGCGTGATGAGGGCGTTGTCGCGCAGGCCGGTGATGAGTCCCGCCTCCCGGCGCGTGTCCAGGTGGGCAGCCACGGAGTCGCAGGCGGCAGCGGCCGCCCCGAGCGCGGTCGCGGCGACCAGCGGCCGGTAATGCGCGAAGTGTACGCGCAGCAGGTCCATGCCCTTCCCGGGGCGGCCCAGGATGTCACGCCGCCGCAGCCGCACGCCGTCCAGATGCAGTTCACTCCACGCCCAACCGGACAAGCCCGCTGGCGTGACTGGTCGGCGGCACAAGCCGGCTGCGTCGGCATCGACGACGCCTGCCGTCAGGCCACCGGCGGGATCTTTGAAGAACACGCAGAACACCGCGGCCTCGTCCAGGCGGCTGATCCAGGACTTCGTTCCGCTCACCGCCCAGCTGCCGTCCCGGCGGGCGACGGCTGCGGTGGTGGTGGTGGCATGCACCTGGCTGCCGGCTTGCCCACGATCGTGTGCTCCTCGACCCGGGCGTTCTCGCCGATACACGCGTCTCCGTAGATCAGCGAGTACGCGCCGACCCGCGCACCAGAACCGATCTCGATGCGGCGTATTCCTTCGGCGTCGGCCGGTACGAAGACCGCGGTCGCGTCTATGGTTACTTGTTCGCCGAGCAAGAGCAGGCCCGCCTGCGCCAGCTCAGCTGCGCCTGCGGTCTCACCTGGCGCGAATACTGTTGCACTCACCTTCATCACTCCGGTCACGTTCGGCGCTGATACCGCTAGCACAGCCGTCATGCGGCGGCAGGGGAAGACCATCTGGCAGGGCGTGGCAATGGCTTGCACAGCTTGCAAGCGCGCGTGCACTCAGCGCGAGATGCGCTTATGGTCGAAGAGGGATGTCTATCCGGAGAAGTTGATGTGGTCGAATGAGTCGGCGCCGCGCCAGCTTCTCATGGGACCGCTGAAAGGCCAGGACGCGGGCGCCATTGTCCGCGCCGCCCGCCTCGCCGCGGGGCTCACCCTCGCCGACCTCGGCCGCCGCTGCGGCTATTCGGCCTCGCGGGTCTCGCGGTACGAACGCGGCATCCAGCCGTTGACCGACATCACCTTGCTGCGCCGCTTCAGCCAGGTGCTTGCCATCCCGCCGCAGGTGTTCGGCCTCACCCCGCCAGACGGCTCGCGAGCTAGTCGACACGCCGTCGATCCCAAAGACGGCATCCCTAGCGTCGCCTGGCCTAGGGTAAGCCGTGAGCCACGGTGGGAGACGGTGAGGACCCGGTGCGACGCCGCGAGTCAGTCCGCACAGAGGACGACGGCCGGTGGCGCGACATCGCGGAACTGCTCAAGCGCTACGGCTACGCCTCCTAACCGGTCAGCCGCGAGCCGCTTCCCCAGAAGAAGTCATTCCGAACGACTCTGCCCGCACACTGGCATCGGACCCGTGAATGGACACAATCTGTTCCGTCTGCTTTTCCGACCAGACACCTTCGCTGGCGCGCTCGAGACCCTCGACCTCTGTCAGGCGGTGAAGCGGTACCGGGTCTGACTGTAGGGGCTTTTGCCGAAGACGAGGACCTTCGCCGGTGTGACGCCGAAGACGAGCCCGTTCCGGCCAGCGGGATCACCGAATCCGCCGTTAGTGACCTGGAAGTCCCAGTCGAGCTTGGACTTCCACAGCGCCGCCAGCCGGCGCAGCTGGGCCGCGTCGTTCATGCGGGCGGCGGTTCCTTCGACTATGACGTCGAGCCCTGATCGGAGCTGGTTGGTGCCAGTGGTGAGGATGCAGTGGGAGTTGGACTGCAGGTTCTTTGCTTTCTGTTCATGGGAGCCGGCGCAGAAGTAGAGCGTCCCGTCGAGCCAGACCGCGGGAAGCGGCGTGACGTGCGGCCGCCCGTCGCGGCGCACGGTCGACAGCCAGAACATCTCGGACTTCGACAGCACCCCGGCTACCTCAGCCCACGGCGGGGCCGCGGTACCCGGCTCGCTGAAGCTTTCGTTCAGCTCTGCGGTTGGTTCGGTCTGGGGCATCAGGGTTCTCCTGCACTGAGTTCGCGCGATTCGCTTCACTAGGTAGACGCCATGCCGGGGAGAAATTCATCGCCCGCGGCAGGCTGGCGTGGCGCAGGCCACCCGGTCACAGCCGGAAACGGAAAGCAAGCCGTTGAGGTCGCGGCGGGCCTTGGCCAGTTGTGAGTCGGCGGCGAATCCGCGGGCGCAGCCGCACGCCGTCCAGCTGCAGTTCACCCCACGCCCAACCCGAGCGGTCGAAACGGAAGTCGGCCAGGTCGTCGGTGACTGCCAGCTCGGTGATGACTGCCGGGGCCGCGCCGGCCAGCCCGGCCGCGCGGACCGCCGTAGTGGTGGACAGCGACAATGCGGGCGCCTTTGGTGACGTGGCTGATGACCGCGTCGGTGTTGGCCGCGGTCAGCACGATCTCTGGCGGCGGGTTGCCGCGGCGCCCAGCGGCCAACCGGAACGACACCAGCCAGGCTGGCAGCAGCCGCTCGGCGATGGTCAAGCTGGCGCTGACCCGCAGTCGGCTGCACCGGTCGGCGCGCAGGGCCGCGGTCCCGGTATCCAGCGGTTCCGCATCATTCGCAGTCGCAGTTCGTGCAGCCCGGTAACTCACTTGCCCGTGCGGTACTGCCCAAGCCGAGCCGGTGGAGCAGACAGCGGCAAGCTGCTGCTCCACCGGTGATCCGGGAGCGCTCGGCTAGCTGGCTCGGGTGCCGTCTTGCATCATGACCTGCTCGACGGGGTAGACGGCGGGCTTGGGGTCGAGACCGGCGTGGTGCAGGGCCGGGCCGAGGGTCTCGCCGAAGGCGGCGAAGGACTGTTCGTCGGCCCAGACATCGATGACTGTGAAGCCGGTGTCGGTGCGGTAACAGACGTGGTACAGGCGGTTCGGCTGGTTGATGATGGCCTCTCCTGCGTCGAAGACCTTGCGGTACTTCTCCACGGGTTCTCCGGGGAACTCGAAGACGGCGGCGATTGCCATGACTTCTCCTTGGTCAGGTGAGTGAATGCGTTGACCTGATCGTCGCCGGAAGGGCACCGAGGCACATGGGTAGGACGTACCCATCGTGGATTCAGTGCAGGCCGCGGGCCAGCCGGGCCAGGCCGCCGCGGTCTTCGCCGCCGAGCTTGGCCAGCAGCGCGGCGACGTGCTTTTCTACTGTGCGTGGTGACAGGAACAACAGCTCGGCGATTTCGCGGTTGGAGAGGCGGTCGGCGAGCAGGTCCAGGATTTCGGCCTCGCGCGCGGTGACGCCGGCGGCGATCAGCGATGCTGGCAATCCGGCGTCGATGGCGCGCCTGCGCGGTGCGGCGTGACCCGTCGTCTTGAGCAGCGCGCGGCAGGCAGCTGAAGCCCGGCCCAGCCGTAGCCGGGTGAAGGTGGAGTCCGCCGTGCTGAGCAGCATGCCGGGCGTCCCCCAGCCGTCACGGATGGCCGCCTCCGCGACCAGCCGCATCGTCAGGGCGGAGAAGACCGGATAACGGTCGCCGGCCTCGAGCGCGGTGCTGAGCGCGGCGCAGGCCCCGGCGGCATCGCCGTCGGCTCCCCTGGCTACCGCCTGTGCGGCGCCGAACCATAGCTCGGGCCAGCGCGCGGCCTGGACGACATCCGCGGCCGCGGCTTCTATCTCGGCCGGGCCGGCTTCGGCGGCCAGCGCCCGGAGCAGCAGTTCGGGTCCCTCGTACGGGTTGAGGATCCGGGCGTGCTGGTCGGGGGCTTCCGCGCGGGCGCGGGCCAAGGCCTGGCGTGCGCCGGCCCGGTCTTCGGCCAGGAGAGCTCCGATCCCGCGGCCGATCGCCCACGCCCCGGCGCGCAGATCGGGGTCGTCAGGCGCGGCTGCCTCGGCCGCGGCCAGGTAGTGCTCGCTCTCCCTGGTCCGGCCCTGGTGAGCCATGGCAAAGCCCTGCATGAGCAGCGCCGCCGCCTGGAGCGGGATCAAGCCGAGCCGCCGGGCTGTGCCCTCCACTTCACCGGCGACCTGCATGGTGTCGGTGAACCGCGCGGTCATCGCCATCAGGGCCGCGATGTTGGCGCCGATACCGACGGCCAGTCCGACGGCACCCGCGCGAGACGCCTCGGCGCGGGCCTGTTCCAGGCGCTCGCCATGCGCGTCGCGCAGCATTTCTACGGTCCCCAGCTCGTTGAGGATCCTGAGACGGTGCACCCGCAGGTCTGCTTCGGCGGCGAGGCTGAGGGCCCGGCCGAACGCGGCGGCCGCCGCGTCGAGGTCGTGCAGCCGGGCGCAGGAGCCGAGCACCTCCAGCGCCTCGCAGGCCAGGTCGGGCCGGCCGGCGTCCCGGGCGATGCCCGCCGCGGCCGCCGCGAGGTACTCTGCCCGCGCCCGGGAACCGGGCCGGCCGTCACCCAGCGCCACTTGCGCCTCGATGACGGCGGCTTCCGCATGCGCGTGCTGGTCGGCGGGCCGGCTCCGGCGGACGTCCGCAAGCTGGATCCGGGCATCGTCCCACGCTGCCGTCATCACCGCCGCCCGCGCCAGGACCAGCCGCATGGCGGTGGCGGCGGCCAGGTCGCGGCCATCGGTGACCGCAACCGTGCGAGAGGCCGTCTGGGTCGCCTCGGAAAGCTGCCCGGCGTGCAGCAGCACCTGCGCGAGCTGGCCCGCGATCTCGGTGCTCAGGTCCTCACTGCCCGCGGCGGCGCGGCCCGCTTCCCGCAAGAACAGCTCGGCGGATGACAGCGACCCGGCGCCGAACGCCCGGTGCCCCGCATGCAGCAGCACCTCCGCCGCCCGGAGCGGTTCGCCGCCGTCGACCAGGAGCCGCCCGGTGAGCAGCACATGATCGTCGTCATTACCGCCGGCCGTAGCTGCGAGCGCCTCCGCGGCCGCCAGCGACAGACCGCATCTCTCCGGGCCGGCCAGCTCCGCCAGGATGACGTCCCGGGTCAGCGCATGGCGGAACGCGAAACCCGAGCCTTCGGTCACGATCAGCTGCAACGCCGCGCATCGATGCAGGGCTCCGGCGACATCTGCGCCCTGGACTCCGGCCACCCGGTCCAGCAGCCGCCAGTCAAAGCGGCGACCGAGAACCGCCGCGGCGCCTGCCACCGTCCGCTGGCGGTCATCCAGCCGGGCCAGCCGGGCGCGCACGGTATCGGCGAACCTTGGCGCGATTCCGCCCAGGTCCCCGGTGGCCAGCAGATCCTCCACCAGCAGGGGCAGGCCTTCGGCATCCCGCACGACCGCCGCGATCGTTTCCTCCAGCGATAGTCCGGCCTCGCCGGACCCGGCGCAGGCGCGAGCCATGTCACGCGCCTGATCCGGGGTGAGGCGCCCGATCGGGCATATCCGCGCGCCCCCCGCCTCGAGCAGCGCCGGGATGTCCTCTCGGCCCTCGCCGGTCCGGATCGTGCCGAACAGCAGCGCAGGCACCTCGCTGGCATGGTCGGCCAGATACCGGGTCACCGCGAGCGTCGCGTCATCAGCCCAATGCAGATCCTCCAAGATCACGACTATCCCGTTGCCGCCGGCCTTCCCGGCGGCCCACCGCAGCACCTGGAGCACGGCTTCGGCCGTGACCACGACCGGCTCGGACGGCGCGGACCAGCCGGCTGCCCGCCAGTGCGGCACGAGCGAAGCCAGTACCGTCACGTACGGAGCCAACCCGGCATCCGCGGGCGCGGCACGGTCCCGAGTCAGGTCCAGAAGCATCTCGGCGATTGGCCGCAGCGGACCGCCGATCCCCTCGGGCAAAGCCCGCCCGTGGACGGTCCCGATGCCCGCCCTGGCCGCGGCATCGCTCAGGTACTCGGCGAGCCTGGTCTTCCCGACTCCAGCCTCGCCCACCACGACCAGCGCTCCGCCGCCGGCCTGACCGCGCAGCCGGCGCACCGCGTCGGCCATCAGGGATACCGGTCCCTCGCGGCCGATTAGAACCGGACAGCGCACCTACTCATTCTGCCCCGGATCCGGTTCCGCGGCACGCAGCTCAGCTGACCGGCCGGCCTGCGAAGGCCGCCAGGCGGTCCGCGTCCCCGGCTCCCGCAGGAGCGGGCTGTTCTGGCGCAAACGGGCCATTTACGTCGCGGGGGATCGGCCTGGACCGCAAAAAGCCGTCCGCGAAGCCGACCAGTTCCGGATCCAGGTCACGCGGCTGTCCGGTCGCGGCCGCGATGTCCCAGGCATGGATCGTCAGCTCGGTGATCCGCATCGCGACGAGCAATCCGCCCGGTCCCTCTCCCAGCGGCGTCGGGAAAACCTGCTCCAGGAATCCCTCGCGGTCAAAGGCCGCGCACAGCCCGCTAAACGCGTCGAGGAAGCCGGCCACCGGATCGCCGCCGGGCCCATCCTGCTCCTGCTCGGACCCGTGCTTGCCGGCGACCATGGCGGTGAACCCTCGACTGCCGCCCGCCAGATGGCTGATCAGCGCGCGCACATCCCATTCGGTGCAGGGCGTCGCATTCCCGAGTTGATCAGGCCGGACGCGGGCGATGACAAAAGAGCGGGTGCGCGCGGTTCGCGGCTGAGACGCGGCACCGCGGACCCACGCGGTTCGCGGCGTGTGAATATATCCGGGGCTGTGGTCACTGTGTGCCAGATGCCTCGGCCTTGTGGTGCTGGCGCGTCCGACTGCGGCAAGTCAGATTGCCCCGGCCGAAGATATGGCCTCGCGTGGCCTGGCATTCTGGAGGCATGCAGAGCGTGTATGAGGCCGCGGGCGGCAGTGCGGGCCTGCTCCGCCTGGCCGAGGCCTGGCACTGCCGGGTGATGGCCGATGAGATGGTCAGCCACGCGTTCAGCCATGGATTCCATCCGCAGCACGCCGAGCGGCTTGCCGCGTACTGGGCCGAGGCTCTCGGCGGCCCCGCCATATACTCCGGCAGGTTCGGCGACGAGACCTCGGTCGTGCGGATCCACAGGGAAGCAGAGCCGCAAACACCGCCGAAAAGCGCACTTGCCACACCATCCGCGGCAGAAACGGACATTTTCGTGCAGGACCGCAGTGCATAAATATTCAGCCGGTGCGGCTGCATGTTAAGCCGACCTCGGGTCTGCGAAGGCGCCTACATCGCGAAGGTCCCTGGCTGACCCGCCGACACCCCGCCTGATTGCCGCAAGCGCACTCCCCATTCTAGCGGTTATTGAACGTAAGTTCGATAACGTCGGGCCGCGGTCATGCCTGGAAGCCGGGCCTAAGTATGTCGCAGCTATGTATCAGGGCAAAGTTGGGCGCCTCCGGATAAATTAAGGCGCGGCAAATACCAGGTAACGGGGAGCTTGCTTGGAGCCGCGCAACGGGGAAAGGAACGGCTTCCGATGAACGGGGAGTATGTCGGTTACGTTGCGGGTCATGATCCACTGGGCGACTTCCTCGGCAAGATCATCCGCGATGTCATGGATGTGCGCGAGCCGCGGCCGGCGTTTCGCGCTTTCCGGTTGTCCGGCAGCAACGTGGTCTACGCCTATGAGGAGAAGTTCAGCGGGACCAAGATCTTCTGCAAGTTCTACGGACCGAGGTTCGCGCCTGACTGGGACAAGGCAGCCTGGAAGGCGCGCCAGGAGTACGAGGGGCTCGAGACGCTGCGCCGGTATCACCTGATCGGCTCGCCGCACCACGTGATCCGCCCGCTGGGCTTCCACCGTGACATCAACGGCGTGCTCGCGACCGAGTACTACGCCGGCGAGGAATTCAGCCAGGCGATCGCTCGCGCGACCTGCCACCGGGACGACGCCCACCTGTTCTGGCGGCTGAAGGCGCTCGCCTACTTCCTCGCCACTCAGCACGACCGGACGGCCATCGGGGTCGGCGTCGACTTCGACGCCGACTGCGAATACTTCGACACGGTCGCGGGCAGGCTCAGGAAGGCCCACCGCATCGGGCCGGGCGACGTCAACGAACTCTCCGCTCTGCGCGACCGCTGGCGGGACAAGCAGCAGATGTGGCAGGACCAGCAGGTCTGGCTGCACGGCGATGCGACTCCGGCGAACTTCCTGTTTGGCGACGGCCTGGACGTCGCGGCGATCGACCTGGAACGCATGAAGCGCGGGGACCGGATGTTCGATGTCGGGCGGGTCGCGGGCGAACTTCAGCACGCGTTCATGCGCGACACAGGCGACCGGCACCGCGCGGAACCGTTCATCGAGCACTTTCTCCAGGAATACAGCCGTCATTTCCCCGATCGCCAGCGCACCTTCGAGTCGATCAAGACCCGCGCGCCGTACTACATGGCGCTGAACCTGCTGCGGATCGCGCGGAACGACTACATCGACGGGTACTACGGCGGAAGGCTCGTCCGGCAGGCCAAGAGGCTGCTTAAGGCCGCTTGAGCGCGTGGAACCCATACCTGCCGACCATGGCCCTCGAGTCGGGCAAGATGCAAGCATGGACATCCGAGCGGTCGCGTTCGACGCGAACGGAACCCTGGTCAGGATCCTGACCGATGACGGCGCGGACGACGTCTTCCGTGCCGCGGCGCACTTCCTCACCTACCAGGGCATAGACCTGCGCCGAGAAGAGGTCAGGGACCTGTATTTCCGGATCATGTCGGAGCAGCAGCACGCGAGTCCGGAGGAGCATCCGGAATTCGACGCCGCCGGCATCTGGCGCAGCATCATCAATGCGCACAAGACGGCTTTCACCCGGACCCTGTCCCGGGCGAAGCTCAATCACATGCCGCTGTTCCTGGCCGAGATGTGCCGCGGCATCTCGCGCCACCGGCTCGGCCTGTACCCGCATGTCCGCGAGGTGCTTGATGCCCTGCGCGGGCGCTACCCACTCGCGCTCGTCACCGATGCGCAGAGCACATACGCACGCGGGGAACTGCACCGGGTCGGCCTGCTCGACTACTTCGACCCGATCGTCGTGTCCGGCGACCACGGATACCGCAAGCCCGACCGGCGGCTCTTTCAGTTCGCGCTCGACGGGATGGCGGTGGCGGCCGAGAACGCGCTCTACGTCGGCAACGACATGCACCGTGACATCTTCGGAGCGCGGGAAGCCGGTCTGAAGAGCGTGATGTTCGATTCCGATCAGGGCAACAAGGCCTACCTTGACTGCGTGCCCGACTACACGATCACAGATCTCCGCGACCTCCTGAACATCCTTGGGATATGACCGCATGTCTCCTGTGTATCAATGGTCTGGCTGGCTGCTCCGTGAGGTAGAGCGGGACCCGGGGCGCGCCGCCTGCCGGGGTGCTGCTGGACGTGGGCCGGGAAGGCACAGGCATCGGGGAAAAGTATGGACACGGCTGTCGGCAAAGACCAGTTCTGGGAGATGTTCAAGGGGCGGGCAGTGGTGGTATCGCAGCTGCCGGTCGGACACAGCATGGCCCTGGCGGCTGCGGCCAGCGCGATGGCAGGCCGTGACGGGGCGTCGCTGCGCACGAAGGCCGAGTACAAGGCGCTCTACGGCCTGCTGCTTGGCCAGGTCCCGCCGGCCCCGGCCGGGAAGCTGAGGCTGCTTGATGAGGCCGGGCGCCCTACCGCCGCCGCGCATGCGATCGACGACTACATCGGCGCGTCGTTGGGGAAGCCAGAGTTCTTCGGCGCGGACATGTACATGTTTCATGTCACCGGATTCCGTCCAGGACGCGGTGTCCTGACCGAGCCGGTGAGACCTGCCCGCGACGCCCGGGTCGACGTCTGGAAGACCGATCCGGCCGACCGCCGGCGCATTCCGTCCCCAGGCGGCGGAGGTGTCTTGTTCAGTACCCAGGCATTCACGCTGAAAAACAGCGGGAACCGCACGCTGCGCGCGCCAAAGCCGTCGTGGCGGATAATTCTCGATGCCGCAGGGCACGGTAACCGGCTGGCTGGGATGACCCGGATCAATCTCAAGGCGATGTACAATGACCCGTCCCAGATGCGCGAAGCGCTGGCTTGGCGCCTGTTCGGCATTGCCGATGTCCCAGCGCCCCGGCACACGTATGCAAAACTGGCCTTTGACGCAACCTACAGAGGCCTCTTCTCGGTAATCGAGCATGTCGACAAGAAATTCCTGAGAGATCACTTCGGCGAGAACCACCGGGGAAATCTTTACAAGACCGGCTGCCGCGACCTCGGGTGCGCGAGCCTCGCATACCGGACCGGACCCGACGGCGATGACTCGGGGAGCCAGTATTTTATCCCGGGAGCTGCAGAACGCACCTACCGCCTCCAGACCAACAAGAATAACGCCGAGGCCAGCACCTACGACGACCTGGCCTGCTTCATCAGGACGATCAACGGCATCGGGCTCCGGGGTGGCGAAGAGCGGTTCGATAC
>Ga0302181_10003164_pt1 | contig 11383 bp, 10 predicted proteins | sample I_Palsa_E3_3_FD_198786 | JGI IMG/M metagenome (GOLD analysis project Ga0302181, IMG submission 198786) | Peat permafrost microbial communities from Stordalen Mire near Abisko, Sweden - I_Palsa_E3_3 | ecosystem: Environmental > Terrestrial > Soil > Palsa > Peat permafrost | place: Sweden... | reverse complement strand
GCACATGGGCCCGGTCTACGAGGAGGCATTCCGCGAGTACCTGCGGCGCGTGGCCAACCAGGGCGCGCTGGGCGAGGGAGTCGTGGCTGTCGGTCCTTGGTGGAGTGATGACAGTCGGCAAGAGATCCACGCTGTGGTCCTAGTCAGTCCGCTGGCCGATCAACTGGTAGCGGATGGGCTCGTCGAGGCCTCAAGCGGTGGCTGTCGCCTGACTGGCGCGGGCAGGCTCAGGGCTCTGGCAGTCTTCGCTGCCGATCGCGAGCAGCTCGGTGCGGACCGATCCGTCGCGTCCCTTGAGGCATTCCACTCGCTGGACCTCCGGATGAAGGACACTGTGACGGCCTGGCAGCTCCGCGCCGCCGGAGACGAGCCGCAGCTCAACGACCACAGCGACGCCGCTTATGACGCGCAGGTGCTCGACAGGCTGTCAGGACTGCACGCCGACACTCTCGCGTGGATGACGCCGCTGACCGGCGCGTTCACCCGCTTCGGTCGCTACCGGGCGCGGCTCGTGCAGGCGATGGCTGCGGCTCAGGACGGCGATCAGAGGTACGTCGCCTCACCGCGGGTCGACAGCTATCACAGCGTATGGTTCGAGTTCCACGAGGACCTCATCCGGCTAGCCGGCCGGCTGCGCTCGGATGAGGCGACAGCTCCCGAAGCGTGATGCGATGACCGCCCGATCGGACACCCGGCGATAGAGAAGGTCATTCCCAGGGGTTGCGGCACTATCCAGCGCAAAAACACCGATTAGCATCACGGCCCGGTAACGGGGACCGTGTTTCACAGGCGGCCGCCTTGTGAAACAGGCGGGGCGGCAACGGCTATACAGGGTGAACGCCGTTTCCGCGACCGCGCCTCGAACTACACGGTCGCGTTCAATGCGGTCCTCTCCGATGCCGGGCATCAGGACCGTGCTCTGCAACGTTCGGACCCCGCGCATGAAACCTCGGGTTGCATACTGCACCTCTTCGGAACGATGGGCGGGTAGGTGGCGTTCATGCAGGTCGCAGGGTGTCGTGGCGGCGTCCTTGGTGGCGGGCTGGCGGGTTGGGTCCGGGCCGGTGGTAGAGGACTTCGCCTTTATCGTTATACCGCTGCCCGCTGACAATTCCGGCGTGGTACCAGATCTTGGGGTGTGGGACAGGAATGTAGGTGACTGGCCGGTAACCTGTGCTGGCCTGGATCGTCTGAGTGCGTGCCTTTGTCAGATGCCGGGTCAGGCCGCTCCAGGCCGGTTGGCCGGTTGCTGCCAGATTTCTTCCCAGCGGTCGCTGGCTTGCTGGCAGCGCAGGGTGAGGATGCCGGTCGCGCCGGGCACCGACCAGTGCATGCCGGAGCATTTGCCCGATGACTGCCTTGCATCCTGCTTCGACGGCGCCGGAGCCGACGAACAGGCCGCAGGAGCGGAAGTGCTTGTAGCGCATCCGGGGGGCGTTGGTCTCGAAGTAGCCCAGGGCGGTGTCCAGTTCCCCGGCTTTGATCCCGGCCAGCGAGAACTGGCGGGCGGCTGACAGCAGCGCGGGGATGTCGCCGTCGTCGAGCTCGCCGCTGCGTTCGGCGAGCCAGTCGCCGTGCTGGTCGCCGAGCATGAAGGCGAGCAGCTTGCCGAGGTCGTGCAGGTGCTCGCGGGCGTGGTACAGGTCCACGATCTGGGTGGCTTCGGGGAAGTGCTGGCTGGCCAGGTTCCAGATCCAGTGCGCGCCGTCGCCGAGGATGGTGAGCTGGCGGACGTGGCCGGCGCCGCGGCGGCGGGCCTCGGCGGCCATCAGCGTCCCGAAGCCGGCGGCGGGAGCGAAGGTGGCCAGGTAGCTGGAGGAGTCCGGGTCGCGGATGGGGTGCCCGTCCTCATCGAGGCTGGTCTGGGTGAAGGCGCAGGCCAGTTTCACCTCGCGGGTGCGGGCCTTGCCGTCCTCGCCCTTGCCGGGGCGGCCTTCGGTCTCGGCTGCCCTCATCGGCACGCCGGTCCCGTCGATGGCGATGTACAGCTTGTCCGGCAGTCCGGCGGGCGGCAGCGGGACCAGCGTGCGGGCGGCGATCGCGGCGGCCCCGGCCTCGATGACGGCGGCGGCTGCCCGGCCGTCGGCTTCGGCGTGCCGGCCCAGCCGCTTGCCGGTCAGGGTGATCCCGGCCAGCGCGCCGACCAGCCCGGCGCCGCGGGTGAACGGCACCGCCTCGGCGGCCATGGCCGCCATCTTGGCCAGTCCCGGCGGCATCGTCTCGCCGGCCACGCCCAGCTCAGCATCGCGCGGGGCCAGGCCATGGCCGCAGGCCGCGCAGTGGTACCAGGCCCGGTTCACGGTGACCGGGCCCAAGACCGTGTCCACGGTCTTGGACCGGTAGGACACGAACTCCGCCTGATGCCCGGTCCCGCAGCCGATCCGGGGCCCCCGGTACCCGGCGTCAGCGGTCAGCAGGTCTTCCAGCACGCCGCGGCCGAGGCTGGTCAGCCCGGCCCGGATCGCCAGTTCCGCCGCCTCGATGCCCTCCCCGCCGGCCAGCGACGCAGCCACGGTGCCGGCCAGCCGGGCTACCTCGGCGGCTGCTTGTGCCGCGAGCGCCTCGCAGAGCCCCTTTTTTGCCCCTCCGGGTCAGGGGCTGCGGTGCGAGGCTGCTGCGGCAAGGCCGGCCGGGCGTCGCAGATCGCCTCGTTCACCTCCGCGATCTGCCCAGTCAGCGATTTGAACCGCTCCCACTCGGCGACTTCCCGCTCCACCTTCTCCAGCTCCGGGCCTGGCCGCGGGTGCACCGTCACCGTCTTGCCGCCCGCCCACTTCGTCAGGTTGTACTGCGGCCCGTGACCGGGATGACCGGGCCGGGCGCAGGCACAGTTCGGCTTCCCGCATTTGCGCCGCACCGCGTTCAGCGCGCCCCGGCGGAAATCGCGGACCTGGCTGAGGTCGGCATACAGCCGGGCCCGCTCAGCTTCCAGGCCCGCCAGATCCGGCTCGTCCGGCACCCGTGCCTCCCAGGGATATCTGAGCAAGAACCTAACTCAGGCTAGTCCCACACGCAGGCACGATCAAGACGCCTATGTTCGTGTCTCACACCCCAGATCTTGAGGGGCGCACGACAGCTTTGTTGGGGATGATCTTGACCGGGCTGTGAGCTTCGGGGTTCTGAGTCGCGGTGTCTGTCAGACGGCGGCGCGGAGTCCCGGGTCCTGGCCGTGTTGACGCTCACCTGAAATTCCGGGAGCGTGGGGCGCGACGAAGTCGTTCCACCGGCCGCTGGCGTGCTGGCAGCGCAGGGCGAGGATGTCGGCGGCGCCCTCCAGTTCTTCGGCCTTGACGCCGGCCAGCGGGTACTGCCGCGCCGCGGTGATGATCGCGTCGATGTTCCCGGCGTCCAGCTCGGCGTTGCGGTCGGCGAGCCACTGCTCCGGGCCGGGGGTGATGAAGGCGAGGTGGTTCGCCAGGTCGGTGAGGTGCTCGCGGGCGTGGTAGATGTCCACGATGTGGGTGGCGTGGGGGGTAGAGGGCCCCGGCCATGGTCCAGATCCGCGCGTCGCCGTCGCCGAGGGCGACGACCTGGCGGAAGTGCTCGCCGCCGCGGCGCAGGTACTAGGCCTCGACCAGTTCGGCGAGGGCGTCCTTGCCGGCGAAGGTGGCCACGTAGGTATAGGAGCCGGGGTCCATCACCGGCCTGCCGTCCTCATCCAGGCGGGACACGGTGAACAAGCGGCCGAGCTTGACCTCTCTTGTCCCGGCCCTGCCGTCTTCTGATTTACCCTGGCGGCCCTCGGTCTCGCTGGCGCATGGGCACGCCGGTCCCGTCGACCTCCGCATACAGCATGTCGGGGACCGGCTCGGAAGGCGGCAGCGGGACGATGGCCCGGGTGCGGATCGCGGTGGCGTCGGCCGCGGCTCGGGCGGCCGCGGACCGCTCGATCGTCCGGGGGCTGATGGTGACGCCGGCCAGGCCGGCCAGCAGGGTGGCCGCGCGGGCGAAGGGGAGCTCCGCGCCGGCCAGGGCGGTCATCTCGGCAAGGCCCGGCGACAGCGAGCCGACGCCGATGCCCAGCTGCTGGTCGCGGGGCGCGAACCCGTGCTTGCATTCCCGGCAGTGGTACCAGGCGCGCTTGAGCCGTACCGGCCCGAGCACGGTGGTGACGGTCTTGTCCCGGGCTCCCGCGTAGGCGGCCTGCCCGCCGCAGCCGCACCCGGCGTGCGGTCCGGCGTAGCCGTCCTCGCCGCCCAGCACGGCCTCCAGCAGTCGCCCGTCGGCGGCGGTCAGCGCGGCGCGCATCGCGTGCTCCAGCACGGCCAGCCCGTCCCCGGCGCCGAGCATGCCCGCGGCCAGGCCAGTCGGCCTGCCTCGGCGGCGGCGAGCTCCTCGAGCCGCGCCGTGAGCCCCCCCTTTCCCCTCCGGGCGGGAGGGGCGCCGCGCCGGCTGTGACCGGCCGGGCCGCGCAGATCGCCTCGCTCACCTGAGTCACCTCCTCCACCAGCACGGCGAACCGCTGGTGCTCGGCGACCTCCCGCCCGGCTTTGTCCAGCTCCGGGCCGGGTTTGAGGTGCTCGTTCACCGTCTTGCCGCCGATCCGGCGGGTCAGGTTCCACTGCGGCCCGTGGCCGCGGTGGCCGGGCTGGGCGCAGGCGCAGTTCGGCTTGCCGCACTTGCGCCAGACCGCGTTCAGCGCCCCCCGCCGGAAATCCCCGGCCTGCGACATCACGGCGAGCAGCTCGGCGCGGCGGCGCTCCAGCCACGCCAGGTCACGCGGGTGGCGCCGGCGTGCAGCCGCCGGTCCCAGACGCCGATGATGAGGTCGGGGCTGGCGAGGGCCAGGGCGCTGGCCAGGTGGACGGCGTCGGTGCCGCGCAGGGCGTGCGTGCGGGCCAGCTGCCCGGCGTGTTGTTCAACGGCTGTGGTGAGCTCGACCGGGCGGACGGAGGCCCAGTACTGCTCCCACGCCTGTTCGGCCGTGTCCAGGTCCTGCTCGGTCAGGTCGTGGCTGCGGCAGGCGGCGGCCAGGGCAGCCCGGACTTCGGGGTAGGCCAGCCGGCTGGCTAGGGCGGCGTCGCATGCGTCCCACAGCTCGGCGGCCAGGTCGCTGCCTTCTTCGTCGACGACCAGCTTGACCAGGGCGCTGGAGTCGAAGTAGACCAGCGCCACGGTCAACGCCGCTGGTCGCCGACCAGGTCGGCGACGGGTCGCCGCGGCCGCGGCCGGCGCTGTCCGGATGCCCGGGGGCGCGCCGGCGCGGTGGCGCGCCCGATGACGCCGTCGGCGGCGAGCCGCTCCAGGGTGGCGGTAGCGGTAAGGCCGAGCAGCCGGGCGACGGGATGCCGCGGTCGGTGATCACCACCTCGTCGCCGGCGCGGACGCCGTCGAGGTATTCGCTGAGATGTGCCCGGAGCTCGCTGACGGCTATGTCCATGCCCTTCTTGTACACTTCAGTCTTCAGCTACTTGTACGAAATGGTACGGGTTCTGGGTGATGCTCGATGCCCGGCGCGGGCCGGCTGGCGCCGCTGGGCTAGTGCCCGCTCCTGGGCCAGGCTAGGCGCTAGGCGAGAGACATCACGTGCGGGCATGCAAGGCAGGAATGGTGATACGGCAATGAATTCGTTTGGGATCGCGCGCCGTCGAGGGTTGGGCGGGAAGTCGACTCAGGGGAGCAAGACGGGGAGCAAGCGAGCAGCGACATCAGACCATACAGGGCGACGTGCAGCGATTAAAGCTGCTGGCAGGGCCACATCCAGCCACATTGCGAAACGATAAAGTTTTATATGGCATGCAGAAGGTCAGGGGTTCGAATCCCCTTAGCTCCACGTTTAAGGTCTTCACGTTTGAGCGAGGCCTATCTTCACGTTTGAGTCTGGCATTTCCGGGTGCGGTGTGGCGTATTCCGGGGCTGCTGCCGTTCGGTGGTGTCTTGTGTACGCGTGGTGGCTTTCTGCGTGCTGGGGCCGGTTTCCGGGCGTGCTTGCGCCTGGTTTCCGGGATCGTGGTGGTGACGGCGGGTCCGTGTGCGTGGCCGGGCTGGTGTTAGGGCGGCCCGGCGGCGGTGGCGAGCGCGGCGAGCGTCCTGCGGCGGCGCCGGCGGGTTCTCGGGGGCAGGCCCTTGGCGGCGCGGCGGGTGTTGTCTTCCTGCCGGGCGTCCCATGCGTGCAGGATCCGCTGGTTGCGGGCGGCGAGCATGGTGGCGGTGAACAGCATGAGGGGTGCCAGGCCCATGAGGCGGCACCAGCCGCGGCTGATGTCGTTGCTGGCGGGGTCCTTGGCGGTGGCGAAGCCGCGTTCGGCTCCGGTGCGCCGTGCGTAGGAGCGGCGCCAGGCTGCCGACGGGTAGTCGTGTTTCTGCGAGGTCTTGGCCAGCACGTCCGGCGGGACGGTGATGGCCTGCTGGTTGCAGCATGCCTGGGGATGTTCCGGTGGCCGGAGGATTTCCGGGCGGTCGCGGTCCAGTGTCATCGATGGCGGCCGGAGAGGGCAGCGGATCTTGCCCGCGGCGGCGGGGCACTGGACCCGGTGGTAGCCGTCTTCATCGTCGCGGGTGAGGCGGCCGAGCTTGTAGCGGGCGGCCTCGGTGGTCTTCGCGTCGTGTGCCGCTGCCTGCGCGGGAGTCGCCGTGCGGGCGAGCGGCCCGAGTTCCAGCAGCGTGCGCGGTGCGGCAGGACAGTACAGGTTGCCGTTGGCGATGATCGCGCCCTGGTGAGTGCCCCTGGGGCCGCGGTCGTGGGGGTGGAGGTCCTGGATGAGGGCGGCGCCGGCCTGGCGGAGCGGGACGGCCCAGTTTCCCGGGACGCGGTGGGCGTAGCCGGAGTCTGCCAGGACATCGCCGAGCGGGATCCCGTCTTGCGGCATGGCGGTCAGCACGGGGGTGAACGCGGGGACGGGGTCGTGACGGCAGGCGGACAGGGTCATCCGGCGGGCGAGCTCGGGAACGGGCGGGCCCTGCTCGCCGGGGACCATGACGGCGGCCGACAGGTAATAGCCGTAGAACAGCTCGTCCTCATCGTGGCGCAGGTTGTTCTTGCGGTGCCCCCAGGAGGCCTCGGGGCCGGCGCAGTCGCGGGTTCCGCGCGGCGGGGGCCGGGAGAAGGATTCCATGTCAGTCCAGTCAACGGCCAGCGAGCTGCCCGCGTCCTCGAATACGCCGGGAACCGATGCTTCCAGCAGGTCATCACAGGCGCGCTGCAGTTCCCGTGACGGCAGCCCGTCCGGCTCGTCCTTGCCCAGCGCCCCGGTGACCAGGCCGAAGGTGTACTCGGCCTGCCGGTAGGTCAGCGGGTGCGGCCGGCCTTTCCAGTCCGCGAGCACGCCGAGCCGCCGCTGCTCGCCCCCGGGCAGGCTGACCAGGGCGTGGCGCACCCTGGTCAGGTGCGCGGGCCGGCCGTCGGCGAGAGCGAGCATCATGCCCAGCAGCAGAGTCCGGACGGTCAGCTGCCGGCGCCGGGCACCGGACGGCAGCAGCGCCTCGATCCGCGGCGCGATGCCCGAGGCGTCCAGGACGCCTTCCAGCGCCGGCAGCGCGATCATGGCCGGGCGGCCCCCAGCAGGGCCACGGCCCGCTCCTCGCCGCCCGGCTCCAGGCCGGCCACCAGGTCCCCGAGCCGCTGGGAGCAGCTGATCCCGGCCGCGCGCATGAACGCCGCCAGCCCCAGCAGCTCGCCGCAGTCGGCCAGCCACGTCGCGCGCAGCCGGGAGGTATCCAGCCGGGGCAGCCCGCCCCCGCCGTCCAGCGACCTGACCAGCGGGGTCGTGATGTTCCGGCGGCCCGTCTCAGTGCCGCCGCAGACCGGGGCGCTCCCGGCGAACCCGGCGGCGGCCAGCAGCCGGTCCTGGTAGCGGGAAAGGACCGGCACCGTGCGGGCGCGCGGGCCACGGACTTGCACGAGCACGCCGCCGGACCGGCAGGCCACGTCGGTGCCGCGGACATCGCGCAGGTCACCGCGGATCAGCCCGGCACCCGCCCCCAGGCAGATGAGCCCCGCCGCGCGCATCCGCCGCTCCGCCGTCGGCTGGGCATCGGCCAGCGCGAGGAACCCGCTGATCTCCGCCGGGCTGTAGGGCTTCTTGGCCCGTTCCCGGGGCAGCGGCAGGTCCGCCGGATACAGCTGCGGCACGACCCGGCGGCCGATGAACCGCAGGTTCGTCCGCAGCGTCCGCCGCGCCGGGCCCGACAGTCCCGGGGCGCACCGGGTGAACCGCTCGACCGCCGACGGGTGCAGCAGCACCTCCGGCACCGCCTCCAGGCCCAGCGGCATCGCGTAATCAGCGAGCTTCCCGGCCGCCCACAGCAGGCTCTTCGCCCGGTCCCGCCCCTCCGGCGCCGACTTCGCGACCACGTCCCGGGCGAACGCGGCCCCCTCCGCCGAGACCGATGACGGCCGCCACCGCGCTATATACCCGGCTGCCGCGGGCCCTGCCGCCTCCATAAGGCCTCCCTGGAAACAATTTCCACAGTATTATACTGTGGAATTCGGCCAGGCCGGCAGATCTGAGACGGTGAACCGCATGGAACCAAGCCCAGCCCAGCACGCGGCCCGCGACCGGATCGCCGCCGAGCTCGCCCGGGCGGGCTACGCACTGCCCGGCACCCTCACCGTCCGCTCCTACGCCTGCGGCAAGCCGAACTGCCGCTGCCACGCCAGCCCGCCCCGCCTCCACGGCCCTTACGCCGAATGGACCCGCAAGATCAGCGGCAAGACCGTGACCAGGCGGCTCACCCCCGACCAGCTCACCGAATACCAGCCCCTGTTCGACAACGCCAAGAAGCTCCGCGCCCTCCTCGCCGAACTCCAGGACCTCACCCTGGAGATCATCGACGAAGGCAACGGCCAAGAGCCATAAGGCCGCCGACCCGGAGAGATTCCTCCAGAAAGTGTGGTCAGCCGCCCCTTAACCTGTGGTCGGCCCACTGATCACGCCACGTCTCCCCAGCTCAGCCCTAAACGTGAAGACCTCACAATTTTTCGTGAACTTGTTCGAGTAGAAGTGACAATCAAGTGACAACGGCGCCGGATTTCGCGCCGGGGTCCGCCTGGATGTGGCAGGGCGGACCCGGGTCCAGCAATGCGGACAAGGGCGTCCGGCCAGGTCAGCAAGTGAGAGCTTCGCCTCGGCGCGCACTGCGCAACTCCGATCGTCTGCGTAGCACGCAAGAGGCTGTCCAATGAATCGCAGTCGTTCGGCAACCGATCACCCGACGTGGCGTAGGCCCCCGATCGGTTCCGCGCGCCGACCTGCCGTTCTGGTCGGCAAATTGGTTCGCATAGCGCCAAGCCTGAACTGCTCTGCAAGCGCGTCCGGCTGGCCGACTGACCCGTCACGACAAGTGGGCCAGAGCCAACACAACTTGGCTGTTGACAGGCGTGTCCGGCCGGCCAAATTGTCGGACCCCTGAGGTGTCGCAGTAGGTCAGCACGCTGGAGATCGCGTGCGGCGCGGGCTCGAACTCAAGGCTCAGGACGTCGGCGAGTCCGCGTTCGCCGGCTTCGATGATGGCGCACGAGCGATAGGCGACCAGCCGGCACAGCATGGCCCGGGCGTGCTGGGCGTCGCGCAGGTAACGGGCGCCGTCGAGCGTGCAGGCCCGTCGCAGCGAGGCCGGGCGCGTAGCCGATGTCGTGAAGCCACATAGCGGCTTCCAGCAGATCGGCGTCAGCGCCGAGAAAATGTCCGGGCTGCGTGCCCGTGCGGCCACGCCTTGAACGTGTGCCCAGCGGCGGGGGAAGGATTCCTGGTCCGGTTTTCACCGCCCTCCAGCCACCGAGCGCCAGGCCCGCCCCGGATGCTCGGGACGGGCCTGGAAAGCAGATGCGTCGTTCGCGCGGACGGACCGCTTTGTTCGCCGTCAGGAGATCGTCACCGTCGCAGGCGGTGAGGCGATCCCGTTAGCGACCACGACCAGTGTGCTCTTACCCGCGGGCGTGCGCGGCGGGAGGGTGAACTTGGTCGAGGAGCTGGTGCCGGGATTGACCGATACCGAGGTCCAGTTGCTGGTCCGGGCGTAGGTCACAACGCCGGTAGCGCAGTTGGTGATCCGTACCAGGGGGAAGTTGGTGTTGTCCTGGACGTCATCACCGTAGGCGGACCCCTGGTCCAACCCAGCGAGCTGCTTGCCGGACAGGGTGTAGGTGCCCCCCAGGGCCAGCGTCGTGGAACTCAGGGACGTGATCGAAGGCGCCCATGCCGGTTTCGGCGTCCCGCCGGCCGTGTAGACCTCCATCTGGCTGCTGCCGTCGTTGAACAGCACCTGCCCGTTCGGCAGCGCCAGGAGCCGCGTGTAGTACGAGGAGTCATTCGCAGCGTTGGGCACGTCCGGGATCTGGGTAAGCGTGTTCGAGCTCGCGTTGTAGAGGAAGAAGTGAGTCGGCGCGTTGTACACGCACGCGCTCGCGTCGAACAGCACGTTTCCGTCCGGCAGGATCGACCCTGGTCCATCGGTGCTGTCGTACTCCTGGCCGCCGATGGCCGGGATCTGCGGTCCCGCGGTCCACGCGCCAGCCTGGTAGTTATACAGCGCGGTATCCGTCGGCGCGTCGGTGGTGCATGCCGTGGGCGCCTCTTGCGTGCTCGAGCCGGCCCCGACCACAAATACGTTGCCGCCTGGCATCTCGACCTGCGGCCCGATCTCGACGACCGGCCACGGATCGACGGGACTGCTGACTCCCGCGAATCCCGCGAACGACCAGGACTCGGTGCGCGGGCTGTACAACTCGGTGTTACCCGGCGCCCAGAGATCGACGGTCAGCAGCTTGCCGTTCGGCTCGAGCGTCCAGCCCTCTTCGTCGTTGGGATCAGTCTTGCCCGTCGCCGGGATCACCCGCCACGTCAGGGTCCTCGCGTTGAGCAACGCATCATCGACCGTAAGATCCGGGTCCGTGAGACAGGTCTGGCACGGCTGCTGGAGCATGAAGGTCCCGTCGTCCAGGACATCGCTCGCGGCGTCCCCCATGTTCGTCCAGCCGGGTGGCGGCGCGACCGAAGCCCAGGTATTGGTCACCGGGTTGTAGATCGCGCCCTCGTCCGACCACACCGCGTTATCCCCGATGTATTCGCCGCCCTCAACGATCATGCGCCCGTCGGGCAGAATCGCCGACGCGAAATACAGGGGCGTATACGCGGTCGGCATCGACGCGATCTGGCTCCACGTCCCGTCGATGTAGCTGCCATCCGGAGCCGGCGTGAGCTTCCACCACTCGTTGGTACCGCCCGTGACATTGTTGTCCGGCTCGTCGTGAACGAGCACTGTCCCGTCGCTCTCCAGCAGCATCGTGCCAGGCGTCCCGAACGGCGGCGGGTTAACCAGCGGCGTCCACGGTGACGCCGCGCCCGGGACGGCGGCAGACGACTCCGACCCCGACGGCTTCGCACGCCCCAGCGGCGGAGCAGCTTGCACCGGTGTTCGCACGGACGCCTGATCGGTCAGGGCG
>Ga0302181_10003160_pt1 | contig 11393 bp, 10 predicted proteins | sample I_Palsa_E3_3_FD_198786 | JGI IMG/M metagenome (GOLD analysis project Ga0302181, IMG submission 198786) | Peat permafrost microbial communities from Stordalen Mire near Abisko, Sweden - I_Palsa_E3_3 | ecosystem: Environmental > Terrestrial > Soil > Palsa > Peat permafrost | place: Sweden... | reverse complement strand
ACGTTCCTGAGGGTTTGCGGCGCTTTGCGCCGGAGGATCGAGAAGAAGATCTCGGCCTGGTTGATCCGGCTTGCATGAATCTGTGTGCGCATCGGCGTCCGGTTGGGCGAGGCGCCTTTCAGGCGGTCAATCGAGCGTTTCCCGCGGTGCGCGCTGCCGTTGTCTGGTGCCGAACCGAATCGGCCCGGGCGCGACGCTCCAGCGCGCGGCGCTGCTCATCACTCAAGACCACCTTGTGTGGCGATTTCTGCGGCGTCGCCCCAGAAATCGCCAGCACGGTTCCGACTCTTCAAACGCGCATATTTGCGAACACGACCACTACGGGGGCCCGCCTACTAAGGGCTGCCTAAGGGCTGACCGTCAATCTCCGAGCGCGTCCGCGCGGGCCCGCACGAACTCGAGCGCCGTGGCGCGCTGGTCGGCTGCGGCGGCCAGCTCCGCGTACGGGAGCTCGGCTCCCGTGAAGCCCGTCGCCTCCCACAGCTCGCCGGGCGCGGGCGGGACCCATGGAGCGACGTACACGTACGGCTCAGGGTGCTGCTCGTCGCCCGGCGAGAAGCCGAATGTCGCCCGTGCGGATTGCTCTTCACTGCCGCATTCGAGCGCCAGGTCGAAGTGCTCGGGCCACAGCTGCACCCGCGTGGGGTCGGTCGCCGCGCCGGCGCGCAGCTCCTCGAGCACCGAGTCCGCCAACCCGTACCAGTCGCCGAGGAACGAAGCGGCGCCGGCGTCGACGTCGAGCGCCTGGTCGTCGAGCTCGACGTCGCTCGGCAGACGCTCGCGTCCGACGTGGTCGGCGGCCGCCGACAGCGTCGTGATCGGGGCTCGGCGGGTGCCGTCGCGGTCGTGGACGATCAGCTCTCGGCGCTCGACCCGGATCTGCACGTCATCAGCGAAGAACGGCGTGCCGAAGCCGCCACGCGTGTAGCGGAGCCCGATCTTGCCGTTGACCGCGCGCCGGGCGGGCGAGATCACGCTCTCTGCCAGCCGCTGCAGCGCGCGCCGGGTGGCTTCGAGGTTGGGGGGCGGAGCGGGCGGCAGGCGGCGGTAGGCGGCCAGCCAGCGGTCGGTGCACCAGTCCGCCAGGTCATCGTTGCCGGCGGCCAGCGCCGACCACAGCAGATCGCCGGTCGCGACCGGCGAGACGAGCTGGCGCCCGTTGGGCACGACGCCGCGCTCGACGGGATCGTCGGCAAACCAAGGTGGCGTACTGACCGCCGGCGGCGAGGGCTCGAGCACGCGCACCTCGTAACGCCCGGCGAGCCGCTGGTAGGCCTCGGCGCGCGGGTTTCCCGACATCTAAAGCCGGCCGCCCGGTCAGCCAGCCGGCGTGTAGCGCAGCCCGTCGATCGCGATCCCGACCAGGTGCTCCATCTGCCCCTCGTCGATGTTCGCGATCTTCGCGATCCCGCCGACGAGCTGAATCACCTCATCGACGTTCGTGTCAGGCCGGATCACGCCGGCGCGCTGTGCGCGTGCGAGCAGTGGCTCGCCCGCCTGGAACAGGGTCGACCGGCAGGATTGGAACAGCAGCGAGTCGCGCTCGACGTAGTCGAGCAGCTCCGCGGCGAGCGCTTGCTTGGTCCGGAGGTATCCGACCAGGCGGTGAAGCCAGCCGCTCAGCGCCTCGAACGGCTCGAGCTGCCCGAATTCGGCCACCGACCGGGACACGTCCTCGACCTCGCCGACGTAGACAGCCTCGAGCAGCGCCTGGCGGTTGGGGAAGTTCCGGTAGAGCGTCCCGATCCCGACGCCGGCGCGCCTGGCGATCTCCTCGAGCGAGGTCGACGCGCCGCGCTCGGAGAACGCCTCGCGCGCGGCCGCGACCACCTTGTCGTAGTTGCGGACGGCATCGGCGCGCTTGGGCCGCGGCAGCAGCGACGCCGGCGACGCGAGTGCAGCGGATGGGGTGTCTGTGCTGATCGTGGCCACGGCAGAAATTCTACTTGACAAACCGGAGGCTGCCTCCGTATAGTCTTTCCGGAGGGGCCCTCCGGAACTTGTGGAGGTACCCTCCAGTTTACCACCGATCCTTCGACCTCCGGAAGGACTTATGACTGTCTCTCAACTCGACGCTCGCCTCGGCGAGCGGCGCCGGTGGCTGACGCTCGCCATCGTCTGCCTCGCCCAGCTGATGATCACGCTCGACACGACGATCGTGAACGTTGCGCTGCCGGCGATCCAACGCAACCTGGGCTTTTCCCAGGGCAACCTGACCTGGGTCGTCAACGCTTTCCTGATCACCTTCGGCAGCCTGCTGCTGCTCGCCGGCCGGCTCAGCGACCTACTCGGTCGCCGCCGGATGTTCCTGCTCGGCCTAGCGGTGTTCACCGCCGCCTCGGCGCTGTGCGGGCTCGCGCCCGACCAGGGCTTCCTGATCGCCGCCCGGGCGCTACAGGGCGTCGGCGCAGCGATGCAGGCGTCCGTGATCCTCGCGATCATCGTCACCGAGTTTCCCCAGCCCGACGAGCGGGCGCGGGCGATGAGCGCCTACGTATTCACCGCCGTCGCGGGTGGTTCGCTCGGCCTGCTCGCCGGCGGCCTGCTGACGCAGGCGCTGAGCTGGCACTGGATCTTCTTCGTCAACCTGCCGATCGGGGGCGCTACCGCGGCGCTCGGCCGCATCCTGATCCCGGTCGACGCCGTGCCGGAGCGCCGCCAGCCCGTGGATTACCTCGGATCGCTGCTCGTCACCTCGTCGCTGATGCTCACCGTGTACGCGATCGTGCAGTCCTCCGCGCACGGCTGGGGCTCGGTCCAGGTGCTCGGCTTCGGCTCGCTCGCGGCCGTGCTGATGGCCGCGTTCCTGACCGTCGAGGCGTGCGTCGCGCATCCGATCATGCCGCTGCGGATCCTGCGCCTGCGTGGCCTCGTCGGCGGCAGCATCGTCCGCGGGCTGCTCGTCACCGGCATGTACTCGACGTTCTTCCTCGGCACGATCTACCTCGAGCACGTGCTCCACTACAGCGCCGTGCAGGCGGGCGCGTCGTACCTGCCCTGGACGCTCACGGTCGCCGCCCTATCGATGGGCGTCACCGCCCGGCTGGTCAAGCGGTTCGGCGCGATGCCGGTGCTCGTGGCGGGAATGTTCTTCGTGATCGCGGGACTCGCGCTCCTGACCGGGATCAGCCCAGAGACGCGGTACTTCCCGCGGCTGTTGATCGCGTTCCTGCTGATCGGCCTCGGAGTCGGCAGCGCGTTCATGCCGCTGATGAGCGTCGCGATGGCCGACGTCCCGGCGGCTGACGCGGGACTCGGCTCGGGGATCACCACCCTCTCCCAGCAGGTCGGCGGCGCGATCGGCCTGGCGGCGCTGGGCACGATCGCGACCAGCCACACGCGGGCGCTGCTGGCCGAGCACTCGACCGCCGCGAATGCGCTGGTCGGCGGCGATCACGTGGCGTTCGCCGTTGGCGCGCTCGCTGCGCTCGCGGGAATCGTGATCGCACTGACCACCCTTCGCAAGCCCAAGCCACGGGTCGAGCTCGAGGCGAGCCCGGCTCGGGTCGTCAAGCTCGACGCGGCTCCGGTGGCGGCGAGCATCTCAGATCCGCACACGCCCGTGCGGGTTCTCGCCCGGATCGGCCGCACGCGCGGCGACTCGCACCACCACTCGATCTCGCATCCCGCGATTCGCGCTCCACATCCGGTGCGGGAGCCGCAAGAATGAACGTGTGGAGGTTGGGAGCGCCCTGAATCGGGCCGAGCTGCGACGCTATCTGGGAAGGGTCGGTGACCGGTGGCCGATTGATGCGGCGTTTCTCGGCGGCGCCCGCGTTGCGGATGAACGCGGCGCGCCGCCGCAGCGCGAGCGCGGCCCGGAGTTCGTGGTCGTGCTCGTTTCCGACGCCTACGGCGGGATCCCGTGGCTCGAGCGCGTGTACGTCGCCTCCTCGCTCTGGGACGGGCTCGAGATGGGCGCGCGGGCCGAGCTGCACTGCTACACGAAGGCCGAGTTCGACCGCAAGTGCGTGTCGATGCCGGCCGTCCGCAGCGCGGTCTGGCACGGAATCGACCTGCGCGCCGAGGCGTGATCCTCAGCCGATCGAGACCATGCGGTCGATCGGGATCCGCGCCCGCTCGGCGATCGCCGGGGAGACCTTCACCTCGTGGACCCGGTCGCGGAGCGCGTCGCGCAGCTTCGGCAGCGTGATCATCTTCATGTAGCGGCACGAGGCGGCCTCGTTGGCCGCGATGAAGTCCATGTCCGGGGCCGCGAGTCGCAGCGGGTGCAGCATCCCAGTCTCGGTCGCCACGATCGCCGCGCGACGGTCGCGCTGGTGGGCGTGGGCGTAGTCGAGCATCCCGCCGGTCGACAGCATGTGGACCCCCTCGGCGTCGACGTCGCCGGAGGCCACATACTCCATCACGCTGGTGGTGCAGCCGCACTCGGGATGGATCAGGAAGTCGGCGCCGGGGTGGGCCGCGCGCACGGCCTGTAGGTCAGCTGGACGGATGCCGGCGTGCACGTGGCACTCGCCGTCCCACACGTGCAGCTTCACCCCGAGTGTCCGCTCGACGTAGGCGCCGAGCCACATGTCGGGTCCGAACAGGATCCCGGTGTCCTGACCGTGCTCACGCAGGATGTGGGCGACGACCTGCACCGCGTTGGCCGACGTACAGCAGTAGTCGGTCTCGGCCTTGACCGCCGCGCTCGTGTTGACGTACATCACGACGACTGATTTGTCCCCGCCAACTCGCGCTTTCCAATCGCGGAGCTGCTCGGCGGTGATCGAGTCCGCCAGCGAGCAGCCGGCATCCGGGTCCGGGATCAGGACGGTCTTCTCGGGGCACAGGATCGACGCGGTCTCCGCCATGAAGTGCACGCCGCAGAAGACGATCGTGTCCGCGTCGGCGCGCGCCGCGCGTCGCGAGAGGCCGAGCGAGTCGCCGACGTAGTCGGCGACCTCCTGGATCTCGGGCAGCTGATAGTTGTGCGCGAGGATCACGGCGCCCCGCTCGGATGCGAGCGCCTTCACCTCCGCCTGCAGCGCGGGAATGTTCTCGAGCATCAGCGGTGCGTCGCTCGCGCCGAGGAGGGGAAGGTTCACGGACAAGGGTGAAGGAGCAGCGAGAGGTCGAGAGCCGGAGCGCTGTGAGTGAGCGCGCCGACCGAGATGAAGTCTACCCCGGTCGCTCCGACGTCCCCGATGGTCTCGAGCGTGAAGCCGCCGCTCGCCTCGGTCTCGGCCCGACCCGCGATCTGCGCGACCGCGGCCCGCAGCTGCTCGACGGTCATGTTGTCGAGGAGGATTCGGAAACGGACGAGGCCGGAGGCCGCGGCGGTCTCGAGGGCTTCGCCGACCTCGCTGCGGTCGCGGCACTCGACCTCGAGCGGCAACCCGGGCGCGTACGCGTACGCGCGCCTGATCGCCTCCCCCACCCCGCCGGCGATCGCCGCGTGATTCTCCTTGATCAGGATCGCGTCGTACAGCCCGGCGCGGTGATTGAGGCCGCCCCCGGCGCGGACGGCGGCCTTCTCCAGCGCGCGCAGCCCGGGCGTCGTCTTGCGAGTGTCGAGGATCCGCGCTCCCGTGCCGTGGACCGCGCGGACACAGCGCGCGGTCAGCGTCGCGACGCCCGAAAGCCGCTGCATGAAGTTGAGCGCGGTTCGCTCGGCGGTGAGGATCGCCGCCGCCCGTGCCTCGATCTCGAGCACCTCGCCGCCGGCCTCGCGCCATTCGCCCGCTGGCGCCAGTCGGGTGATCCTGGCGTCTGGATCGAGCGCGAGGAAGGCAAGCTCGGCCGGCTCGATCCCGAAGATCACGCCGGCCGCTTTCTGGGTGATCCGAGCCCGCGCCCGCAACTCGGGGTCGACCGTGGCCGCCGTCGTCACGTCGCCGGCGCCGACGTCCTCCGCAAGCGCGCGGGCCACGAGCTCCTCGAGTTGAGCGCGCTGCACGCTGGCGAGGATAGTCACGCGGCTATCGGAGCGCGGTCAGTTCTTGTTCTTGTGCTTTGGGGTGGCTCCGATCAGGCGCAGCGTGGAGCTGCGTGCCTTGCCGCCTGTCGGCGTGAGCACGGCGGTGACCTTCAGCTGGTGACCGCCGGCCGACGCCACCGCGGCCGTCGCCGTCTTGATCAGCTTGATCGAGACGTTCGCCGAACGACCGGCCGCAATCCGGAACTTTGCCGACCCGATCGTCGAGGTGACCCGCTTGCTGACCGTCTTTCCGTGAACCTTGACCCGCTCCTTGCGCGTCAGCTTCAGCGACATCCGTCCGGAGCAGACACCTGAGCCCTTGCAGGTGATCCGTAGGGTTGCGACACCTTTCGACGAGACCTTGGCGCTGCCAGGCACGACGGGGCGACCCGCGACGGCCGTGGGCGACGACGTCGTGGTGGTACTGGTGCCCGTCGGCGTCGTCGTCGTTGTCGTTGTCGTGGTGGTCGTGCCACCTGGCTGTGAGCAGGCAGCCGTTGACGCTGGCGCGGTCGTCGAGGACGTCGCGAGGCCGGTGACCTCGCCGATCGCCGGCACCGGGCTGGCGCCGGAGGTCTCAGCACTGAAGAACAGCGTGCCGCTGCCGCTCGGTCCGGGCGCGATCTGCTCGCTCCCCGGGGCCGCGAGCTGGTAGCCCGCCGGCAGTGGATAGTTCGTGATCGCACCGGTGCCGACATTGAGCTGGCCGATCTGGTTGGCGCCGGATTCGGCGAACCAGATGTTGCCGTCCGGCCCACTCGTGATCGCGCTGATCTGGGGACTTGCCGGAAGCCCAGTCGAATAACTACCGGCGAGCGCTCCACACTGCGGATCCACCCGGAGTATTGCGGTTCCTCCGCTTCCGCTCCCGCCACCGCCGACGGCCCAGAGATCGCCGTCCGCTCCGGGCGTGAGCGTATGGCCATCGCCGTTTGCCTGCTCCGAGTACGGGCCGCTGACCGAGGAGCTCGACGAGGCCACCTCGATCGAGCCGAGCTGGCCGCTGTCGGTCGTGAACCAGAGCAGCCCGCCGGCATACGCGACGGCAGCGGGCTCGGTCGAAGAGAACCCGCTCCCCACCGTCCAGAGGTTGCCGGTGCTCTTGGCGAGGTCGCTCGTGTCGATGAACGCCTGCGCGATGTCGCTCTTGGAGTTATCCGGGATGTAGAGGTTGCCGCTTGGGTCGGCGGTCATGTCGTGGGCGTCGAAGGGGAATGCTTTGACGACTGCCGGCAGGCTCGCCAGCTGGCCATTCGGCTGGAAGCCCACCATCCCGGAGCCGGCCGGCTCTGCCCAGGTGTCGCCGTCGGCGGTGACCAGGCTGAGAAATGGCGACTTGCCGGCGTTGTCGTCGAGGTTGGGCGTGACGATGTTCGGAGTTCCCCCAGCCGTCGGCTCCTCCAGCAGGGTGCCGCTCGCAGAGCCGCTGACGAGGAACCACTCGCCGGACCCGTTCGGCGCGGGGACCGCCGGCAGCTCGGCGGAGGCGAGCGGAGTCGAGTACGCCGTACTCGGAAGCGTGTAGGCCTGGACCTGGACTCCCGAGGAGTCCGCGGACGCGGCGCCGACAGTCGTGGCGAGTCCGGCACCGGCGCCCGCCGCAGCCGTCAGCGCGAGTGCGAGGGCGGCGCGACGGAGCTTGGACGTCGAGCGGATCACTCCTCGAGGCTGCCCGCCACTCATGTCTTCAAATTTACAGAAGTCGGATCATCGGTCAGAACCCTGACCGTCGCGAACGTGGGGTCGGCGGCTCCGTGGAGCCGCGCTCCGGCGGCCGTCAGCTCGCGCAGGTAGTCGACGACCTCGGCCGTGACGCGCTCGCCCGGAAGCAGCGTCGGGATCCCGGGCGGATAGCCGGCAATCGACTCGCACGAGATCCGGCCGACCGCGAGATCAACCGGGACCGCCTCGCTGACCCCGAGGAACGCGTCGCGCGGCGGGATCACCGCGTCGTGCTCGAGCGCCACCGGCGGCAGCGAGGGCTCGACCTCGTGGGCGGTCTCGCCCTCGCGGGCGATCCGCCGGACCGTCTCGCCGAGATCGTGGGCGACGCGCTCGAGCGCGTCGATCGGCTGCCCCAGCCCGAGCACGAGCACGATCGTGGCGTGGGTCGCAAGCTCCGGGTAGGTGTCGTAGGAGGCGCGCAGCGCCGCCGCCACCTCATAGCCGCTGGCGCCGGTGCCACGGACGTCGACGACGATCCGCAGCGGATCCCAGCCGGCGATCCCGGGGCGGCCGACGAAGCTCTCGCCGACGAGCGCGCAGCCGGGGATCGCCAGGATCGCGTCGCGCGCCTGCGCGGCGGCGTTGATCGTGCGCTCCAGCAGCGCCTCGCCGTGCACGGCGAGCTGCCGGCGCGCCGCGTCGAGCGACCCCAGCAGCAGCGAGCTGGGGCTGGTGGAGCGGACCAGTCGCACCGCCCGCGCGACCGCGTCGGCGTCGACCCGGCCGCTGCCGGAGACGAGCAGCATCGCCGACTGGGTCAGGCTGCCGATGATCTTGTGGGTCGACGCGAGCATCGCGTCGGCGCCGAGCTCGAGCGGGCTTGCGGGCAGCCTGCTGTGGAAGCCGAAGTGCGCGCCCCAGGCGCAGTCGACGACCAGCGGCACGCCGGCGGCGTGCGCCACCTCGGCGCACGCGCCGACGTCGGCAGCCATCCCGTAGTAGGTCGGGGACACGATGAACGCGGCGCGTGCGTCCGGCGCTCGGCGCAGCGCCGCGGCGAGCGCCCCGGGCGCGACGCCGTGTGCCATCCCGAGCTCGGCGTCGTACTCCGGCGCGACGAAGCTCGGGAGCCCGCCCGAAAGTACGAGGCCGTCGATCAGGCTCGCGTGGGAGTTGCGCTGGAGCAGGATCCGCGAGCCCGGCGGCGCGAGCGACAGGCACAGCGCGTGATTGCCCTGGGTCGCGCCGTTGGTCAGGAACCAGCACCGCGCGGCTCCGTACGCCTCCGCCGCGAGCCGCTCGGCCCGCTCGTACGGCGTCGGCGAGGGCCCGACGTCGATCCCCTCGATGTCCTGCGGGACGTCGAGCAGCAGCGCGTCCTCGCCGATCGCGTGGCGCAGGCCCGGATCGGCGCCGGCGCCGCCCTTGTGGCCCGGGACATGGAATCGGGTCGAGCCGCGGAAGCCGTAGGCGGTGACCGCCTCCAGATACGGCGTCGTCGGCTGTTCAGCGGGCGCCCGCGGGCCCTCGGGGTGCGCCGGCAGTGTGCGCTCGACGGGCCGGCCCGCAGGGGTCGGCAGATCAATTGACATTTGCGGCCTTGAGCAGGTAGGCGCGCACGAACCCGTCGAGGTCGCCGGCGAGCACCCGGTTGGCGTCGCCCATCTCGAAGTCGGTCCGGTGATCCTTGACCATCGTGTACGGATGCAGCACGTAGGAGCGGATCTGCGATCCGAAGTTCACGTCCTGCGCCTCACCGCGCTCGCGGGCGATTTCCTCACGCCGCCGGCGCTCCTCGAGCTCGAGCAGCTTGGAACGCAGCATCGCCATCGCCTCGGCCTTGTTTGAGGACTGTGAGCGCTCGTTCTGGCACTGCACGACGATTCCGGTCGGTCGGTGGGTGATCCGGACCGCCGAGTCGGTCTTGTTGACGTGCTGCCCGCCGGCGCCGCTCGCACGGTAGGTGTCGATCTGCAGGTCGTCGTCGTCGATCTCGACCTCTGAGACGCCGTCGACGACCGGCGACACCTCGACGCCCGCGAAGCTCGTCTGGCGCCGGTTGGCCGAGTCGAACGGCGACAGCCGCACGAGCCGGTGCACGCCCTTCTCGCTGCCGTACAGCCCGTACGCGTTCTCACCCCTGACCCTGAACGTGGCCGACTTGATGCCGGCCTCCTCACCCGGGGACAGCTCGAGCAGCTCTACCTGGAACCCGCGCTTCTCGGCCCACCGCATCTCCATCCGCAGCACCATCTCGGCCCAGTCCTGCGCGTCGGTGCCGCCCGCGCCGGCGTTGACCGTCACGAGCGCATCGCCCGAGTCGTAGCGACCGGAGAACAGACGCTGCTCCTCCAGCTGCTCGAGCCGCGCTTCGACTGAGCGCACCTGCTCTTCGAGCTCGCCTGCGAGCTCGGGGTCCTCGTCGGCCAGTTCCGCCAGCGGCTCGAGGTCGTCGACGTCGCGCTCGAGCGCGCGGAACACCTCCAGCCGCCGGCTCGCCCGCGACTGCTCGGCGCTCACCTGCGCCGCCCGCTCGGGGTTGTCCCAGAAGCCGGGCACCCCCATCTCGGCCTCGAGCGCCGAGGTCCGCGCGCTCAGAGTGTCGGGGTCAAAGGTAGTCCGAGAGCAGCTTGAGCTGCTCGCGGATTGCCGCGAGGCGCTGAGGGAGCGGCTCTGAGGGGGCGGTAGCCATCGTCTTGCACCCTAGCAGCGACGTCGGCGCCGCGTGCAGCTACCCTCTTGTCGTTGTCGGCCAAGCTCTCCCTGCCAAAGCTGAATTTCGTCCCCTCGTACTTGCGGGTCAAGCAGGACAGACCGCCCACGTACAAGGACCGCGAGCGGCTGCTCGTCGGCGGTCATGAGCACACCTACTGGCAGGCGCCGTTCACCGACGAGGCGCCACGACCTGACGGACCACTGCCGCTGCTGATCGGGTTGCACGGGTTCGGCTCGACCGGCTCACGACTCGGATGGTGGTCCGGCCTGGGGACACGGGCGCCGGCCGCCGGGTTCCTCGCCGTGTTCCCCGACGCGACCGGGCAGGTGTGGGACGACCACGGCACCGGCCGCCTCGACGGGCGCGACGATTACCAGTTCCTCGCCGCGCTGGTCGATCACCTCGTCGAGACCGAGAACGCCGACCCCGAGCGAATCTTCATCACCGGCGTCTCGACCGGCGCGACCGTCACCGAGCGGCTGATCCGCACCGGCATCGTGCACGCCCGCGCCGCCGCACTCGTGTGCGGCACCGCTCGCAGCGCCAGCCGCGACGTGACCGCGATCGCCGTCGAGCGGATGCCGCTGCTGATGTTCGCCGGCACGCGCGACCCGATGGTTCCCTACGCGGGCGGCGATCCGACCGGCGTGCTCGGGCGCGTGGCGCTGCACACCGTCGCGAAGTTCCTGATCGACCCGAGTGGCCACGACTCCGTCGGGCCGGAGCGGCTCGCGGCCGAGTGGGCCGCCGTCAACGGCTGCCACCCGATCCCGGAGATCGACGACGTCGAGACCGATCCCGGGGACCCGCTGGTGCGCCGGATGTCGTGGCTGCCGGCAGACCCGGCCGGCGCGCCGGTGATCTACTACCGGATGGACGGCGGTGGGCACGGCTGGCCGAGCGGCAAGCAGTACCTGCCGATCAAGCTGATCGGCATGATCCCTCAGCACTTCGACGCGACGGCGATCGTGCTCGACTTCGCGCGCGAGCACCTCGGGATCCCGGCGCCCGCGTCGACGGACTGACCGCCCGCCGGCGCTCGGCCTCCAGCCTCGCTCTCATCGTGTCACGGCGTCAAGCCCCGTGACA
>Ga0302181_10003158_pt1 | contig 11400 bp, 7 predicted proteins | sample I_Palsa_E3_3_FD_198786 | JGI IMG/M metagenome (GOLD analysis project Ga0302181, IMG submission 198786) | Peat permafrost microbial communities from Stordalen Mire near Abisko, Sweden - I_Palsa_E3_3 | ecosystem: Environmental > Terrestrial > Soil > Palsa > Peat permafrost | place: Sweden: Abisko... | reverse complement strand
TCCAGGCTCGGCTTCGTGCCCTCGAAGCTCGACATCGTAGTGCTGGACCGGCCCGAGTCCGCGATGCTGCGTCCATGCGCGAACGCGGCCCTGGCCGCATGCAATTGGATGCTCGAAGAGGGCGACGCGGGTCCCCTATGCCGAAGCTGCCGCCTGACGCGCACGCGCCCGGCCGACGACGATCCCGACGGGCTCGCCGCGTTCGCGAAAGCGGAGGCCGCGAAGCGCCGGCTGATCTTCCAGCTGCTCGACCTCGCGCTGCCGATCGGTGAGGACCTCCGCTTCGATCTGCTCTCGAGCCGCGCGGGCCCAGTGGTCACCGGCCACGACGAAGGCGTCATCACCATCGACCTCGCCGAGTCCGACGATGCGCGGCGCGAGCGGCGCCGCGCCGAGCTCGACGAGCCATACCGCACCGTGCTCGGCCACTTCCGCCATGAGATCGGCCACTACTACTGGCCGATCCTGGTCGAGCGCACCGGCGAGCGCGAGCGCGCTCGCGCCCTGTTCGGCGACGACCGGCGCGCTTACGAGGAAGCGATCGAGCGCCACTACGACCAGGGACCGCCGCCCGACTGGAGCGAGCGCTACGTCAGCGCCTACGCGACCATGCATCCCTGGGAGGACTGGGCAGAGACCTTCGCCCACCACCTCCACATCCTCGACACGCTCCAGACCGCCGCGGCGTTCGGGTTGGTTGTGTCGGGTCCCGCCTCGGCGCCCGATCGGTCGCTCTCCTCGGCGCCGTCCCCCGGCGCCGAGGTACGCACCTTCGACGCGGTGGTCGCGGAATGGCTGCCGCTCACCTACGCGCTCAACGCGATCAACCGGAGCATGGGGCACGAGGATCTCTACCCGTTCACCCTGGCCCCGACGGTGATCGAGAAGCTCGCCTTCGTCCACGACCGCGTGCGCGCGGTCGCGACCGCGGCCGTGTAGACCCGGGTCCCCGGCCCACCCGGTGGAAATGTCCACCTCGGCGGTCATCATCCGGACGTGGCGCCGAACCGCGCGCTGTCGCGCCCCTTGTATGCCGATCTTCCTCACCGTCCGCCGAAGCTCGAGGTCTACGCGCTGACCCAGTCTCCCCGCGTCGCCCGCGCGCTGCAGGAGCTCGGCGTGGGGCACACGCTCGCGAGCGACGAGCTGGTCGGCCACACCCTGGCCAAGAGCCTCGAGACCCCGGAGGCCGGCGATCTCCTGCTGCAGCTCGTCGACACCGAGAACTACCGCCTCGGCGAGCGAGAAGTCGATCAGACCCTCGTCTCGCGACCGCTCAGCGAGGCCAGGGCGACCGCGGGCTCACTCGTGCTCGGCATCGCCCGCGACGGCCACGTGGACCTCGGCGTCGGCAACGACCCCGTGCTCTCCGCCGGCGATACGCTGATCGTGCTCGACGCGCTGAAGTGACCGCGGGCGCGGGCACCATGCCCGCCGCAACAGCACCGCGTTATCGTCCATCTCAATGTCCACCCCGCCGCTGTCCCTACTCGAGTTCCCGGCCGACGACTCCGAGCGTGCCCGGCGCTTCTGGGCCGGACTCCTGGGGGTCGAGCTCGAGGCTCGCCGGGACGGCGAGGGGCGCGGCTGGCAGACCCACTCCGCGGGGCCCGAGGTCGGCATCCACGAGCGCGGAACCGGGCCCGGTGACACCTTCTCGCTGCCCTACTTCACGGTCGGCGACGTCCCCGCGACGCTGGCCCAGGTGCGGGCGCTCGGCGGCAGCGTGGTCCATCCGGGCGAGCAGTGGGCAATCTGCAAGGACTCCGAGGGAACCCCGTTCGGCGTGGCGCGCCGGGGCTGAGGACGGGTCACCGTGGCCGAGACGTCGACCAAGGACCCGACGGACCCCGTCGGGGGGCACGCGAGTGCCGGCGCTGCGACCATTGCTCAGGTGGAAGGTTCGGTCCAGGGGGGAGCCCGCGACTTCGACGCCGATGAGTCGCTGCTCACGGACGTCCTCGACGAGGTTGTGCGACGGAGCGACGGCGAGGCGGCGCTCGAGCTCCACAACCGCGCGGTCTCCCTCGCCCGCGCGGCCCATGACGGCGACGGCGCCGCGGCCGACAGCCTGACCGCGCTGGTCGCCGACCTCGACCTCGATCGCAGCGAGCTCCTCGTCCGCTCGCTCACCCGCTGGTTCCAGCTGGTCAACCTCGCGGAGGACAACGACCGGGTGCGCAGGCTCCGCAGGCGCGATAGCGAGCAGGCCCCGGCGCCGCGACAGGGGTCGCTGCGCGAGGCGGTCGCCACGCTTGCCCGCCGGGGAACGAGCGCCGCCGAGCTCGGGGTGCTCCTGCGCCGGGCCGAGCTCCGCCTGGTGATGACCGCGCACCCGACCGAGGCGCGGCGGCGCACGACGCTGGAGAAGCTCGAGCGCATCTTCCGCGTGCTGCGCGAGCTCGACGAGCGCCCGGACGCCGACCTCGAAGACTCCCGCCGGCAGATCCTCGCGACAGTTCAGGAGCTGTGGGGGTCGGATGAGCTGAGGGCGATCAACCTGACCGTCCTCGATGAGGTCCGGGGGGGTCTCGTGCACTTCATCACCACGATCGCGGAAACCGTCCCGCGCGTGTACCGCGACCTCGAGCGGGCCCTCTCCGAGTACTACCCCGACGACGAGATCGAGGTTCCGCCGCTGCTCAACTTCGGCTCTTGGATCGGCGGGGACCGAGACGGAAACCCCAACGTCACCCCGGAGATGACGACCGCGACCCTCGACCTGATGCGCGTCATGTGCCTGCGCTTCTTGCAAGAGCGCGTCGAGCTGCTCGCCGGCCGCCTGTCGCTCTCGGACCGGATCAGCGGTCATGCCGGCAGTCTCGAGCCGATTCTCGAGCTCGGCGCGGAGCTGTATCCGGATCTCGCCGTCCAGCTGGCGGCGCTCAATCCCGAAGAGCCCTACCGGCGGGCGCTGACCTTCCTGCGCGAACGCGTGCGGGCGACGCGGCGACGCGAGCCCGGGGAATACGCGGAGCCGGCCGAGCTGCTCGCCGACCTTCGTCTCGTCGAGCACGCGCTGTGCGACGGCGGCGGATCGCTCACCGCGACCGGCGACCTGCACGACGTGATCCGCCAGGTCGAGGTGTTCGGCTTCCATTTCGCGCGCCTGGACATCCGTGAGCACGCGCGGATCCACCGGCGCTCGCTGCACGAGATCTACGCCTCGCTCGGGATCTGCGAGGACTACTCGGGGCTGCCCGAGGCCGAGCGAATCGCGCTCCTGGCCCGAGACATTGCCGACCGGCGTCCCCTGATCCCCTCCGATATCGCGGGCTTCTCGGCCTCCACGCGCGAGACGGTCGAAACCTTCCGCATGCTCCGCAGGGCCCTGGTGGGGGAACACCGCGGCGCCGTCGAGACCTACATCGTCTCGGGAACCGAGAGTCCGGCGGATCTGCTCGAGGTGCTGCTGCTGATGAAGGAGACGAGTCTCAGCCGCGCCGGGGGGGAGGGCGCGATGCTTCGGATCGTGCCCCTGTTCGAGGCCGGAGCGTCGCTCGAAGCGGCCCCGACGACGATGGACGTCGTGCTCTCGCAGCCCGTCTACCGCACCGCGCTGCGGTCGGTCGGGGACGAGCAGGAGGTGATGATCGGCTATTCGGACTCGAACAAGGACGTCGGCTACGTGGCCTCCGGCTGGGCCGCGTACCGGGCACAGGTGCGCAGCGCCGAGGTGATCGCCCGCCACGGCGCGACGTGGGTCTTCTTCCACGGCCGCGGCGGCGCGGTGGGACGCGGCGGCGGACCGACGAACGCGGCCATCTATGCGCTGCCTCCGGGTACCGTCCAGGGACGCCTGAAGATGACCGAGCAGGGCGAGGTCCTGGCCGCGAAATACGGGGTCCCCGAGATCGCCCATCGTGAGCTCGAGCTGTCCGCGAGCGCGACCCTGACCGCCGGACTGCGCGGGACCCCCGAGCGCCGAGCTGAGTTCGAGCAGGTGATGGAGGAGATGGGGGCGAGCTCGGAGCGGACCTATCGCGCGCTCGTCCACGACGACCCCGACTTCGTCCACTTCTTCAGCATCGTCACCCCGGTCGACGAGATCTCGCGGTTGCGCCTCGGGTCGCGTCCGGCCAAGCGCCGACCCGAGGGCGGCATCGACGACCTGCGGGCGATCCCGTGGGTGTTCGCCTGGACCCAGTCGCGGATCGTCCTCCCCGCCTGGCTCGGGCTTGGGACGGCACTCGCGGCCGCGCGCGAAGACCACGGCCTCGAGCTGCTGCGCGAGATGACGGCCACGTGGCCCTTCTTCGCCACCCTGCTGTCCAACGCCGCGATGGCCTGCGCCAAGGCCGACCCCCGCATCGCCGAGCGCTACACCAGGCTGTGGGACGACGGGCCGGCCCGCGAGCGGATCTGGGGGGCGCTGGCATCCGAGCTCGAGCGGGCGCGGCACGAGCTCGGGCTGGTCCTGGGCAGCACGCGCCTGCTCGACCGCCAGCCGGTGCTCCAGGCCTCGATCGACCGCCGCAACCCGTTCGTGGCCTCGCTGTCGTTCGTCCAGCTCGAGCTCCTGCGCCGGCTGCGGGCCAGCGGCGGGATCGACGATCAGCTGGGCCGGGTCAGCCTGCTCACGATCAACGGCATCGCGAGCGGGCTGCGAAACACGGGCTGACTGGGTGAAGGCACTGGTCACCGGCGCCAGCGGCTTCCTCGGGCACGCTGTCTGCGCGGAGTTGCTCTCGCGCGGGGACGAGGTCTCGGCGCTCGTGCGCCGGCCGGGGTCCGGGCCCCCGGGCAGCCGGGCCGCCGCCGGGGATCTTGGGGACGGCGACACGCTGGCGCGGCTGCTCGAGGACATCCGTCCCGACTGCGTGATTCACCTCGCCGCGGAGATCGCGACGCAGCGCGATCCGCGCAAGATCGACGAGGTCAACGTCCAGGGGACGCGGAGGCTGCTGGACGCGTGCCGGGCGTGCGGGGAGACCAGATTCGTGTTCGTCTCCACCGTGGTCACCGGCGACGCCGGGGGCGCCGTGCTCGACGAGACCACCGCGCTGCCGGTGCAGACGGCATACGGACGCTCCAAGCAGGAGGGCGAGCGGCTCGTGCGCGAATCGGGCTTGCCGAGCGTGATCATCCGGCCCAGCCACGTCTACGGACCCGGCGGGTGGTACGCCGAGGAGATCGTCAAGCGCCTGGGGCAGCCCGGGCGGCTGGTGGTGATCGGCTCGGGCCAGAACTGGTGGGACGTGGTCCGCGTCGAGGATGTCGCGAAGGCCTGCGTCGAGGCGGCCAAGCGCGCCCCGGCCGGCGCCCTCTATCACGTGGTCGACGACGAGCCGATCCACTACTTCGACTTCGCGGCCCTGACGGCGCAGGCGCTCGGGGTGGGCGAGCCCAGGCGCGTCCCGGCGTGGCTCGCGCGGCGGGTCGCGGGCAGGGATCCCGTCGCCGCCGTGCTGCGCTCCGCGCGTAGCTCGAACGAGCGGATCAAGCGCGAGCTCGGCTGGAGCCCGCGGTTCCCCTCGGCGCGAGTGGGGGTGCCGGACGCGGTGGCGAAGCTGCGTGGTGGGCGTCGACCCCCACGCGCCGCCCTGTAGCCCGCCCCGCCGCGCCCCGTGGCCCCGGTCTCGCGCCCGCCCCGCGACCGCCGGCGGATTTACTTCGGTACCCTAACCATGTGCCTGCCAAATCACCTGAGCGGCCCGGCCGGGTCGTGGCTCGTCTCGCCCGCCAGGTCGAACTGGCGCTCGCGACCGTAGAGCTCAGCCTCGCGCAGTACCGCGTGCTGGTCCTCCTCGGCGAAGGTAACGAGGCCGCGTCCGCCCTCGCCGACAAGCTCGCGGTGAGCCGGCCCAGCGTCACCGGCGTGGTCGACGGCCTCGTCTCCCGCGGACTCGTCGAGCGCCACCACGGCGTCGAGGATCGCCGCCGCGTGGGCCACGACCTCACGCCCGCAGGCAGGCGTGTGCTCGCGACCGCCGACGGCGAAATCGAACGCCGCCTGAGCGAAATCGCCGCGCATCGCCCGGACGGCGCCGCGGCGGCGTTCGCGGGCCTCGGTCCCTGGCGCGAGGCGCTCGACGCCTATCGCGCCGCGCGCCGGGCCGCGAAAGCGGACCGGGCGCAAGCGACGCGCCCCGCCGGGCGCGGCGGTCCGGCGGAACGGGAGCAAGCTACGCGCCCCGCCGCGCCCGCGGAGAGCGCCCGGTGAGCGCGACCGCCGCCGAACGCGGGCTCCCCTCCGACCGGGACGCGGATCGCTTCGCGCCCATCGGGGTGCAGTCGCGCTACCCGCCGCCTCGCGCCACCATCGACCCCGACCGGAGCCGGTCGTGGCTCTACCGAGCGCGCCCGATCGTCCTCGCACACAAGCGGACGCTGCTGAGCGCCCTGATCCTCTCGTTCACCGGCCTCGTGCTCCAGGTGCAGATCCCGAACCTGCTCAACCAGGCGGTGACGAATTCGCTGCAGCGGGGGACCGTGCCGCTCTCCCACTACGTCCGACTGGTGCTGGCGCTCGCGGTGGCCGCCGGGATCGCGGCGTACGTCTCGCGGCTGCTCCTACTGCGGACCGCCTACGCGATGGAGTTCGACCTGCGCAACATCATCTACGAGCACCTGACGCGAATGTCCTTCGGCTTCTATGACCGGGTTCAGTCGGGTCAGCTGATCTCGCGCGCGAACTCCGACATTCGCTCGGTCCAGATGTACCTCACGTTCGCCCCGGCGATTCTCGTGCAGTGCGCCGTCGCGCTGGTGGCCTTCGGATACATGCTGTCGATCGACGTGCCGCTCGCGTTCGTGGCGATGTCGACGACTCCACTCGTCTACTTCGCCAGCGTGCGGATGCGCAAGTCGATCTTCCCGGTCTCGTGGCTGATTCAGTCCCGCCTCGCCGACGTCGCCACGATCGTCGACGAGAACATCAACGGCGTGCGCGTGGTGAAGTCCTTCGTCGCCGAGCCGCGCGAGCTCCGCTCCCTCGCCCGCGCCGCCGACCGGCTCAAGTGGGCCTACATCCAGGACGCCGACATCCGCGCCCGCTTCACGCCGACGGTCCAGAACCTGCCCCAGCTCGGCCTCGCCCTGGTGCTCCTGTTCGGCGGCTACCTGGTCATCCACGGCCACCTCCAGGTGGGAGCGATCCTCGCCTTCAGCGCCTACATCACCATGCTCCAGCCGCCGTTCCAGCTGCTCGGGATGCTGATCATGCTCGGTCAGCGGGCCAAGGCCTCGGCGGGTCGGATCTACCAGGTCCTCGATGAGGCCCCGACCGTCCTCGACCGGCCGGGCGCGCTCGAGCTCGTCCGCTGCGAGGGGGATGTGAGCTTCGAGTCGGTCGAGTTCTCCTACGCAGACGGCCCGGTGGTCCTGTCCGATTTCTCCCTGCACCTGACCCCGGGCGAGACCGTGGCCATGGTCGGGCGGACCGCGAGCGGCAAGACGACGGTCTCGCGCCTGCTCCCGCGCTTCTACGACGTCACCGCCGGGGCGGTGAAGGTCGACGGCCACGACGTCCGAGACCTCACGCTGGCGAGCCTGCGCGCGCAGATCGGCGTGGTCCTCGACGAGCCCTTCCTGTTCACGGCCTCGATCCGCGAGAACATTGCCTATGGGCGGCCGCACGCGTCGATCGAAGCGGTGCAGGACGCGGCGCGAGCGGCCGGCGCCGAAGAGTTCATCAGCGCGCTGCCCGAGGGCTACGACACCGTGGTCGGCGAGCGCGGATACACGCTTTCCGGCGGCCAGCGCCAGCGGGTCGCGATCGCCCGGACGCTGCTCGTCAACCCCCCGATCCTGATCCTCGACGACGCGACCAGCGCCGTCGACGTCCAGGTCGAGCAGGAGATCCACGAGGGGCTGCGGGTGCTGATGGAGGGACGCACGACCCTGATCGTGGCCCACCGCCTCTCGACCATCGGCCTCGCCGATCGGGTGGTGCTGCTCGACCAAGGACGGATCGTCGCCGACGGCACGCACGCCGAGTTGCTGGCCACGACGCCGCTCTACGTAGAGGTGCTTGCCCAGGTCGAGGAGGGCAACGCCTCCGGCGTCGCTGGCGAGTTCGCCTGGCGGCGAACTCGGGAGGAAGAACTATGAGCTTCGGCGGAGGCACGGTCAGCGGTGGTGCGTTCGGGGCCACCGGCGGGTCCCGGGCCGCGGCGGCGCCCGGCGGCGGTCTCCCGTTCGCGGGCATCCCGTCCGAGCTCCAGGCCGGGGTAGACAAGCTCCGCGCCCAGGAACCCGACCACCCCGAGCCCACGGCCCGCTTCAGCCACCAGGCCGACGGGGACCTCGGGGCTCGGCTCACGCTCAGAGGACTGATCTTCCGCCACTGGCAACTCGGTGCCGCCGCGGCGCTGCTCGTGAGCATCGTCAGCGTCACCAACCAGGCCGGCCCCGAGCTGATCAAGATCGGGATCGACGACGGGATGTCGACCCATAAGAGCTTTGCCGTGGTCCTGCTGGTGGCGGGGATCTTCCTCGCCGCGATCGCGGTCACCGCGCTCGCCCAGCGTGGCCAGGCCAAGGTGACCGGACGGCTGGCCGCCGGAGTGATGAACGACCTGCGGGTCAGCGTGTTCACCCAGCTCCAGCGCCTCGGGCTCGACTTCTACACCAGCGAGCAGGCCGGGGTGATCATGACCCGGATGACGAGCGACATCGAGAACCTGCAAACGCTGCTTCAGGACGGCCTCGCCCAGCTCGCCGTCCAGGCGCTGACCATGGTGGTGATCACCGCGGTGCTGTTCACCATCGACGTCAAGCTGACCCTGATCACGCTCGCGCTCGTCGTCCCCGCGCTCACGCTCGCGTCGGTGTGGTTTCGCGCCGCGTCAGAGCGCGGCTACAACCGGGTCCGCGACGGGATCGCGAACGTCCTCGCCGACCTGTCCGAGAGCCTCCACGGCGTGCGCACGGTCACCGCGCACAATCGCCAGCGACACAACGTCATCCACCACCGCAACGTCGTCGGGGACTACCGGGCCGCCAACAATTACACAGCCCAGATCAACGCGATCTACGGACCCGGCACCCAGCTGCTGGGATACCTCGGCCAGGGCGCGCTGCTGTTGATCGGCGGCAACATGGTGCTCCATCACCAGCTCAGCGTCGGCGGCCTGGTCGCTTTCTTCCTCTATCTCAACCGCTTCTTCGCGCCGATCCAGCTCCTCGTCCAGCAGTACAACACCTTCCAGCAGGGTCAGTCCTCGCTGGTCAAGCTCCGCACGCTGTTCGCGACCGCGCCGAGCACCCCCGAGGACGCCGCGGCGACCGAGCTGCCCCCGATCCAGGGCGACATCGTCTTCGACCATGTGACCTTCGGCTACGACCCCGCGGTCCCCGTGATCCGCGACATCGAGCTGCGGATTCGCGCCGGCGAGACCGTCGCCTTCGTCGGCCAGACGGGGGCGGGCAAGTCGACGATCGCGAAGCTGATCACCCGCTTCTACGATCCCACCGAGGGGCGGGTCCTGATCGACGGGCACGATCTCCGCGACGTCACGCTCGACTCGCTGCGCGGCCAGCTCGGCGTCGTCCCCCAGGAGCCGTTCCTGTTCGCGGGGAGCCTGCGCTACAACATCGCCTTCGCCTGCCCGGACGCGTCCGAGGAGGAGGTCTGGGAAGCGGTCCGCGCGGTCGGTCTCCTCGGGCGAGCGACAGCTGATCGCGCTCGCCCGTGCGTTCCTCGCCCACCCGCGCGTGCTCGTGCTCGACGAGGCGACCTCGAACCTCGACCTGCTCTCGGAGACCAAGATCGAGGCTGCCCTCGACATCCTGCTCGAGGCCCGCACCGCCGTCCTGATCGCCCATCGCCTCACCACGGCGATGAAGGCCGACCGGATCGTCGTGGTCGATCAGGGCCGGATCGTCGAGGTCGGCCCCCACGCCGAGCTGGTCGAGCGCCGCGGGCGCTACGCCGAGATGTACGCGACCTGGACCAGCCACAGCGAGAGCGAAGCGGCGTAAGCGCTCGTAGCGCTCAAGCCCTCCGCGGCGATTGCCGATATTCGGCTTGCTGACGTCGCGCAGGGGCCCGCCTGGCCCCCAAACCCAGTGACCGCATCCGCCGCCCGCCGCGCAGGTCCGCTGGCCCCCTACGGGGCGGCCATGGCCGGAGTCTGGGGTCTGATCGGCCTCCAGCACCACACGTCGACGCTCCAGGCCGGCGTCGCGCTGGCGCTCCAGATCGCCGTCGCGGCGGCCCTGCTCTCCTCGCGCCGTTGGGACCATCGGCGCTGGGCCGGCACGGTCGTCATCCTCGTCTTCCTGGCCTCTGTGGCGCTGCTGCGGGCCGGCGTGGGATCAACCCCGGCGTATGGGTCGCTGGTCGTCTTGCCCGTGGTGTGGTCGGCGTTCCGGGGTCGCCGGGCCGAGCTCCCGGTGGCGATCGCCGGGGCGGCAGCGGTGCTCTTCGTCCCCATCCTTGCCATCGGCGGGGCGCGCTATCCGAATACCGGCTGGGCGCCGGGCGGCCTGATCGTCGTGATCATCACCGTGATCGGGCTCACCGTCCTCGCCCTCGCCGACCGCCAGCGGCGCGATACCGAGCAGCTCCGAGCCCTCGCCGGAGGCTTTCCCCACGGATGCTTCGTTCTCTTCGACACCGATTTTCGTTACCTGATGGCCGGCGGTCCGGCGCTCCACCACTTCGGGCAGGAGCCTGCGGAGCTCGAGGGCAGGACCGTCCGCGAGGTCTACCCGCCGGAGATCGCCGGACCCCTCGAGGAACGATTCCGGGCTGCCTTGGCCGGAGACGAGCAGCGGTGGGAAGTGAGGAGCCGGGGCCGTGAGTTCGACCTCAGGGCCGTACCCGTGCGCGACGCCGAGGGCCGCGTATTCGCCGGCGCCGTGGTCACCGTCGACGTGACCGAGCGGGTCCAGCACGACGCCGAGCAGCAGGCGCTGTCACGTGTCGCCACGGCCGTGGCGACGGGAGCCGAGCCGCGAGCACTCTTCCAAGCCGTCGCCCAGGAGGTCGCCAACCTGTTCGCGTCCCCCCTGGTCGGCGTGGTGCGGTTCGAGGAGTCGATCGGCGTCGGCCGGCTCGTCGGCGGCGCAGCTGCATCCGGGATCGCGGTTCTCGGCGCGGAGATCGATCTCCAGGGCACAAGCGCCGCCGCGGCGGTCTACCGCAGCGGAGTGAAGGTGCGGATGGAGAGCTACCCGCCAGAGCCCCTCGACCCGCTGATCGATGATCTCGCGCTCTCCGGCGCGGTGTGCGCGCCGATCTCGGTCGGCGGCGTGCTCTGGGGCTCGATCGGCGCATCCTTCTCGGGCGGATCCGTCCCCAAGGACGCCGAGAACCGGCTCGCCCGCTTCGCCGAGCTCGTGGCCGTCGCGGTGGCGAATGCCGAGGCCTGGGATGCGCTCGCCCGCCAGGCGGCGACGGATCCGGTCACCGGCTTGGCCAACCACCGTTCGTTCTACGAGCACCTCCGCGCG
>Ga0302181_10003147_pt1 | contig 11425 bp, 7 predicted proteins | sample I_Palsa_E3_3_FD_198786 | JGI IMG/M metagenome (GOLD analysis project Ga0302181, IMG submission 198786) | Peat permafrost microbial communities from Stordalen Mire near Abisko, Sweden - I_Palsa_E3_3 | ecosystem: Environmental > Terrestrial > Soil > Palsa > Peat permafrost | place: Sweden: Abisko... | reverse complement strand
CCAAGGTAGGAGCCCAGTGCGGTAGTCCCGCACGCTGGGATCTGCGCGGGGGGCCGCCCGTAAGGGCGGTCCCTACCGCGACCTCAGGGGAGGATTTTGGGTACGGGGATGCACAAAAAACTCCCCGGAGCCAGAATCCTCCCCGATATGACGCACCACGGCGCGCTCGCGCATCACGGCAACCACAGGTACCCGCTCCCCGCCCGGGAATGACCGCAGCACCATCATGGCCGGTACCTGGCATCCGCTTGCATGGCGGCGCTCGGAGATGCCCGCCGTCGGCCACGCTGATCAGAGCCGGATCGTTGCTTCGATGGTCAGTCGCCGCCCGGACGTGGCACCGTCCATCAGCGGTGTACGGCGCGCCCCCGCGGCGCAGCCCCTGGTCCACGGGCCCCTAGCCGGTGTACGGGCGGGCGCCCGCGGCGCAGCCGCGATCGAGCGGCCCGCGAGGGGCCGCTAGGCCCCTCCGGCCGCGTGATACTACGGCGAGCCACCCCAGCTGGGCGCGGAGCGCACCCGGGGGGGTAGTCCCCCCGGGCCAGCACAGCGCACCGGGGGGTTCCGGGGGGTCGCCCCCGGGAAGATACCGTATTGTGGCCGACCTTAATTGACCCTCAGGGTTAACTCTCATATCCTGAACCCTGCGCCGTGTCCTCGTGCGTTCCGTCGTGGTCACTCGACTTGCAGGTCAGGTGACCGGGCTGACGGCCCGCCGGGCGTGCCGTAGCCGCCCTGTGCTGGCTCCGGTAAGCCCTGCGAATCCTGGTCCTCCTGGGGTGCGCGGTTACCGGCGTGTCCATAATTTTCCCTTGTCCGCATCCGGAGCCAACCCACACATGACGAGCAGCACGCAAGCCAACTCGACCCCCAAGGTGGCGGTCAACGACATCGGGTCCGAGGAGGCATTCCTCGCCGCTATCGACGAGACCATCAAGTATTTCAACGACGGTGACATCGTCGAAGGAACAGTCGTAAAGGTCGACCGAGACGAGGTCTTGCTCGATATCGGCTACAAGACAGAAGGCGTGATTCCCTCTCGCGAACTGTCCATCAAGCACGACGTCGACCCGCACGATGTAGTTCACACTGGCGAGCACATCGAGGCCCTTGTCCTGCAGAAGGAGGACAAGGAAGGCCGCTTGATCCTGTCCAAGAAGCGGGCTCAGTACGAGCGCGCCTGGGGCACGATCGAGAAGATCAAGGAAGAAGACGGCGTGGTCACCGGCACGGTGATCGAGGTCGTCAAGGGTGGCCTGATCCTCGACATCGGCCTGCGTGGCTTCCTGCCCGCCTCGCTCGTGGAGATGCGTCGCGTCCGCGATCTGCAGCCGTACGTGGGCAAGGAGATCGAAGCCAAGATCATCGAGCTGGACAAGAACCGCAACAACGTGGTGCTGTCCCGCCGGGCCTGGCTCGAGCAGACCCAGTCCGAGGTCCGTCATACCTTCCTCAACACCCTGTCCAAGGGCCAGATCCGCAAGGGCGTCGTATCCTCGATCGTCAACTTCGGCGCGTTCGTCGACCTGGGCGGCGTGGACGGCCTGGTGCACGTGTCCGAGCTGTCCTGGAAGCACATCGACCACCCGGGCGAGGTCGTCGAGGTGGGCCAGGAGGTCACGGTCGAGGTGCTGGACGTGGACATGGACCGCGAGCGTGTCTCGCTGTCGCTGAAGTCCACTCAGGAAGACCCGTGGCAGCAGTTCGCGCGGACCCACCAGATCGGGCAGGTCGTGCCGGGCCGGGTGACCAAGCTCGTCCCGTTCGGCGCGTTCGTGCGGGTCGAGGAGGGCATCGAGGGCCTGGTGCACATCTCCGAGCTGGCCGACCGGCACGTGGAGATCCCCGAGCAGGTCGTCCAGGTGGGCGACGAGATCTTCGTCAAGATCATCGACATCGACCTGGACCGCCGCCGGATCAGCTTGTCGCTCAAGCAGGCCAACGAGGGCACCATCGGCGAGGCCGTCGGCGACGAATTCGACCCGACCCTGTACGGCATGCCTGCCTCCTACGATGAGCAGGGCAACTACGAGTACCCGGATGGTTTCGACCCGGAGACCGGCGAGTGGCTGCCCGGGTATGAGAAGCAGCGCGAGGAGTGGGAGCTCCAGTACGCGGAGGCGCGCGCCAGGTTCGAGGCGCACCGCCGCCAGGTGGAGGAATCCCGCAAGGCCGTGGACGAGGAGGAGACCGTTACGGCCGAGTCCGGCGAGGGCGAGCCCGGCGTGGGCGCCGCGGGCAGCAATGGTGCGCCGCGGGCGGCTCGCGGTCCCCGTTCGGGCGGGTCCCGGCCGGGTGGCGGAGCGGGCTCCCCGGGCGCGGTCACGTCGAGCTCGACTCCCGGGACTGCGGCCACCGGCACGCTGGCCTCCGACGAGGCTCTCGCAGCGCTCCGCGAGAAGCTCTCAGGCGGCCAGAACTAAAATCCAGCTAGTAACCGAAAGCGGTACCCGCCAGTGGCGGGTACCGCTTTCGCGTTCGCGGCAGGACGTTGGACCCGGACGGTGACCCGTCCGCAGTATGCTGCGTGACCGGCGCCGTTGCGCGCCGGGTCGATGGACGGAGGCGTTGCGGTGCTGCGGGTCGGGCTTACCGGGGGCATCGGGTCGGGCAAGAGCGAGGTCGCGCGGCGGCTGGTGGCGCACGGAGCCGTGCTCATCGACGCCGACCTGGCCGCCAGAGAGGTGGTCGTTCCCGGTTCGGGCGGGCTCAAGCGGATCGTGGCGGCCTTCGGCGATGACGTGCTCGGCCCGGATGGCTCGCTGGACCGCGCCCGGCTCGGCGAGATCGTCTTCAAAGATCCCCAGCTGCGCGCCCAACTGAACGCGATCGTTCATCCGCTGGTGCGCCAGTGGATGCTCGCGGCCGAACGTACCGCGGTGCAGGCGGCCGATTCTCCTGGCCCGATTATCGTGCATGATGTGCCCTTGCTGGCCGAGAGCCGCGGGAAGGGCGGCTTCGATCTGGTCATCGTGGTGGACGTGCCGCCTGAGCTGCAGGTCAAGCGGCTAGTCAGCCAGCGCGGCATGACGCCGGATCAGGCCGGGGCCCGGATGAACGCTCAGGCCAGCCGGGAGCAGCGCCTCGAGGTGGCCGACATCGTGATCGACAACTCGGGCTCCCTGGCTGACCTGGATCGCCGGGTCGCCGCGCTCTGGGCTGACCTTCAGCGCCGCGCCGGACTCTCGCCCTCCTGAATGTCGGCCATCGCGAATCCAGCGACCGCGAACAAGGGCCATCGGCCGCCCGCCTCGTTCAGTTCGTGGCTGCCGCGCTCGGTGAAACAGATACCTGACCCGGTGACGAGATCCTTGACCGTTCGTGACACCAGGATCTCCGTCGGCCGGGCGAGCACCGCGACCCGGTCGGTGATCTGCACCGAAATTCCCCTGCTGCCGTCGCCGACCCGATCCACCTCGCCGGTGTGGATCCCGGCCCGGAGCCGGACGCCGCGCGCGGCCGCGCTCTCCAGGACGGCGGCAGCGCAGCGGATCGCCAGGCCAGGGCTATCGAAGGCGGCCAGGATGCCGTCCGAAGCGGCCTTGAGCAGGCGGCCGCGGTGGTCCCGGACCAACGGCCCGGTATCGGTGTCCGCTGTGCGTGTGTCAGTGTCGTTACGATCCCGGATGTCCTCCAGGTCGACCGGCTGGGCGTGCATGATCGTCACCAGTACGCGATCGGGATCACCGCCAGGCGTAGTGCTCGCCAGGAAGCCGGCGATCTCGGCGCAGAGCGTGTCGCTGTCTCCGCTCTGGGCGAACCGAAGCGAATGGTCGCCTGGCTGTTCGAAGTAGCGAGCTCCGGCTATATGGGAGGCTAGGTAGCGACCATGACAGGGCGGCGTGATGCGGTCATCGAGACGCTGGAGTACCAGCGTGGGCACGTGAATCGCGGGCAGCACGGCGCGCACGTCGATATCGCGGATCATCCGGACCATGCGCAGGAACGCGCTCGGGTTGATCGCCATCCGCTCAAATCGCCCGAAGAGCTGGCGCGAGTGGGCTGAACCCGCTCGGCTCTGCAGGTACCACTCGATGGTCTCGCCTTGCCCCCAGCGGTGCGTGGCGATGTCAACCAGCGCGTCGTACATCTGCTGCGCCCCTTGCCCGCAGGGGTAGCCGGGCGACGGGAACCAGCGAGCCGAAGCCGATCCGAGAATCAGCGCACTGACGCGCGCTGGGTAGGTGGCTGCGAACAGGATGCTCATCGGCGCGCCTTCTGAGTAGCCGAACAGCACGGCCTGGCTCGAGCCGGCCGCGTGCATCACAGCCCGCACGTCCTCCATCCGCTCCTCGAGCGACATGTCGCCGGGCGCGCGGTCGGACAGTCCCGTGTCGCGCTTGTCGAACAGAATCAGGCGCCCGAGCTGCGCCAGGCGGCGGAAGAAGTCGGCCGTCTCATGGTCTTCCCAGAGCAGCTCGAGGTGGCTCATGAGGCCGGGCACGAAGAGAATGTCGCACTCGCCTTCGCCGATCACCTGATAGGCGACCCGGATGCCGTCCTCGGTCAGCGCGTCCCGGGTCCGCGGAACGCTGTCCTCGCCCGCGCGGCCGGCCGGGGTCCGGCCTGGTGCCGGGCCGTCCAGGACGCGATCCTGGCGCAGGATGCGGCGCTCAAGCTCGCGCAGGTCCGGGCTGGGCTCGATGGCCAGCTCAGCGACGAGGATCGCGCGCAGGTCGCGATAGGCGCGCAGCGCCTCCGCCTGACGGCCCACCCGGTAGAGGGCGAGCATTCGCTGGAACCAGAATCGCTCGCGCAGCGGATGGGCCGTCGTGAGCGTGTCGAGTTCCGCGATCAGCTCCCGGTGCCTGCCGCAGGCCAGTAGCGCTTCGGCCCGCGATTCGAGCGCGGCCAGCCGCTCCTCCTCCAGCCGGCTCGCCTCCGCACGGGCGAACGGCACGGTGTCCACGTCGGCCAGCGCGGGCCCGCGCCACTCCCGCAGGGCCTCATCGAGCCGCCGCGCCGCGGTCGCGGCATCGCCGGATCCCAGCGCCGCGTTCCCCTCGGCGGCGAGCCGCTCGAACCGCAGCGCGTCGAGTTCTTCGGCGGCCACCCGCAGGAGGTAGCCAGGCGGCTGGGTGGCCAGTCGGCCGGCCTCCCCGACGGACCGGAACGCCTTGCGCAGCTGCCAGAGGCGGACCTGCAAGCTGTCGGCCGCCCGGTCGGCGGGCTGACCGGGCCACAGCTCTTCGATCAGCCGGTCGGACGACACCACCTGGTTGGCGTGGACGAGCAGCATGGCTAGTACCGCCCTGGCGCGAGCACCGGCCAGCCCGAGCGACCGCCCCCCGGCCGTCACTTCGAGTGGTCCTAGGACCCTGAACTCCACCCTGACTCATCTCGCCCATATGGTGCCCGCGGCGATCGGTACCGCGTGACACACAGCCTAATCCCGGTGCTGGTAAGTCGACGGTAAGTCAGCGGTGGGCGGTACGGAACCCTCCCCGGCCACGCTGCGGGCAAGAGCCGAAGAGCCAGGGAGACCGTGGTGACCGCAACCCCAGTATCAATGCTCGTGCCCGACGCCACAGATGTCTACGCGCTGGGCAGCAACCCCAAAGAGAGCGCCCGGCTTCAGCGGCAGTCAGATGAGCTCCGTCCCGAGAGCATTGCGCTGCTCAGCCGAATCAGCCTCAGACCGGGGCAGAGCGCCATCGACCTTGGCTGCGGCCCGAGCGGGATCCTCGATCTGCTCTCCGCGGCGGTCTCGCCCGGCGGGCGGGTCGTAGGCGTGGACGCCGATCCCGCCCACGTCGCGCTGGCCCGCCAGTACGCCGGCTCGCGCGGTCTGGCCAACGTGGAGGTCAGGCAGGCCGACGCGAGGGACACCGGCCTGCCGTCGGACTCGTTCGACCTCGTCCACGCCCGCACCCTGCTGGTGACGATCCCCGAGCCCGCCCAGGTCGTCGCCGAGATGGCCCGACTGGCCCGCCCCGGCGGCTGGGTCGTCAGCCAGGAACCCGACGCCGCCGAGCACGCCATGTGCTACCCGCCGCTGCCCGCCTGGGACCGGCTCAGCGAGCTCTTCCGGGCCAGTTTCAGCCGGTCAGGCGCCGACCTGCGCATTGGCCGCCGCCTGACCGAGCTGTACCGCCAGGCCGGGCTTTCCGATATCGAGGTTGTCGCGCACGCCCCTCTCTACCCGGCTGGTCATTCGCGCCGCACGATCCTGCCCGACCTGGTGCGCAGCCTGCGCCCGGTAATCCTCGAGCTCGGCCTGTCCGACGACCATGAGCTCACCGAGCTTGACGCCGACGTCCGCCGGCACCTCGCCGATCCGCACACGGTGTCGCTGATGCACCTGCTGCTGGTCACCTGGGCCCGCAAGCCGTCCCGCTGAAGCCAGCCAGCGGATCGAGCTGAAGCCAGCCAGCGGATCAAGCCGCTCCGGAATGTCGGACCCCCCGCCTACAGTTGGACTCGAGGGAGTTCTGGAAGGTAGGGGTTCGTGCGTCCGGTTACCGATTTGCAGCGTAGTGTCGCGCCGTTCCAGGTCGTCACGGACATGGTTCCGGCCGGCGATCAGCCGAGGGCGATCGCCGATATCGAAAAGCGTGTCCGGGCGGGGGACACGAATACCGTGCTGCTCGGCGCGACCGGGACCGGCAAGACCGCCTCGGTGGCCTGGATCGCGGAGCGGCTGCAGCGGCCGGTGCTGGTGATGCTGCCTAACAAGACGCTCGCCGCCCAGTTCGCCAACGAGCTGCGCGAGATGCTGCCCCATAACGCGGTCGAGTACTTCGTCTCCTATTACGACTACTACCAGCCCGAGGCTTACGTCCCGCAGACCGACACCTACATCGAGAAGGACTCCTCGATTAACTCCGAGGTCGAACGGCTCAGGCACTCGGCCACCAATTCCCTGCTGACCAGGCGGGATACCATCGTGGTTTCGTCCGTATCCTGCATCTACGGGCTGGGCACGCCGCAGGAGTACGTGGACCGGATGCTCAAGGTCAAGCTCGGCGACACCATCGAGCGCGACATGCTGCTGCGCAAGCTAGTCGGCATGCAGTACGCGCGGAACGATCTGGCGTTCACCCGCGGCACCTTCCGGGTCCGCGGTGACACGATCGAGATCATCCCGATGTATGAGGAGCTCGCTGTCCGGATCGAGATGTTCGGCGACGAGATCGAGCGGCTGATGACGCTGCACCCGCTCACCGGCGAGGTCATTAGCGAGGACACCGAGCTTTACGTCTTTCCCGCCTCGCACTACGTGGCCGGGCCGGAACGCATGGAGCGCGCCATCAACGGCATCGAGGCCGAGCTGGCCGTCCGGCTCGGCGAGCTCGAACGCGGCGGCAAGTTGCTCGAGGCCCAGCGGCTGCGGATGCGCACTACCTACGACGTCGAGATGATGCGCCAGGTCGGCAGCTGCTCGGGGATCGAGAACTACTCGCGGCACATCGACGGCCGCGAGGCGGGCAGCCCGCCCAACACGCTGCTCGACTACTTCCCCGAGGACTTTCTCCTGGTGATCGACGAGTCGCACGTCACCGTCCCGCAGATCGGCGCCATGTACGAGGGGGACGTGTCCCGCAAGCGGGTCCTGGTCGAGCACGGCTTCCGGCTGCCGAGCGCGATCGACAACAGGCCGCTGACCTGGGATGAGTTCCTCGACCGGATCGGCCAGACCATTTACCTGTCGGCTACTCCGGGGCCGTACGAGCTGCAGCGCGTCGGCGGCGACGTGGTCGAGCAGGTGATCCGGCCGACCGGGCTGATCGACCCGGAGGTCGTCATCAAGCCGACCAAGGGCCAGATCGACGACCTGCTGCACGAGATCAGGCTGCGGGCTGAGCGCGACGAGCGGGTGCTCGTCACCACGCTCACCAAGCGGATGTCCGAGGACCTGACCGACTACCTGCTTGAGAACGGGGTCCGGGCCAGGTACCTGCACAGCGAGGTGGACACGCTGCGCCGGGTGGAGCTGCTGCGCGAGCTGCGGGTCGGCGAGTACGACGTGCTGGTCGGCATCAACCTGCTCCGCGAGGGACTCGACCTGCCCGAGGTGTCGCTGGTCGCCATCCTGGACGCGGACAAGGAAGGCTTCCTGCGCTCTGGCAGCGCGCTGATCCAGACCATCGGCCGCGCGGCCAGGAACGTGTCCGGCCAGGTCCACATGTACGCGGACACGATCACGCCGTCCATGCGGCGGGCCATCGACGAGACCAACCGGCGCCGGGAGAAGCAGGTCGCCTACAACACCGAGCACGGCATCAACCCGCAGCCGCTGCGCAAGCGGATCGCCGACATCCTGGACCAGATCGTCCGCGAGGACGCCGACACCGAGCAGCTGATCGGCGGTGGCGGGCGCCAGCAATCCCGGGGCAAGGCCCCGGTGCCCGGCCTGTCGTCGCGCGCCCGCGCCACCCAGGCCGCCGTCGGCCGCGGCGCGGATGCCCCCGCCGCGAACGGCAGCATCGCCCGCGAGGAGCTCGTCGGCCTGATCACCGAGCTGACCGAGCAGATGCACGCCGCCGCCGCCGAGCTCCATTTCGAGGTCGCCGCCCGCCTCCGCGACGAAATCCGAGAGCTCAAGCAAGAGCTCCGCGGCATGCACGCCGCCGGCGTCTAACCGAACGTTCCATCGATCCGAGCGGTCCGGCGCAACCATTTGATCACAGATATATGACCAGCTCACACCGCTGTTGCTTTCAAATAGAATGCCCCAGGAGTCACTTAGATACGCCCGGGGCACTGCTGGATAAATAACTTTAATCAGCATTAATCGTCAGGGTAATGTCCCGGGGGGGCGGCACAGACAGGGGTCAGGAGAGCCCGGGGGAACGATGCGACGTAACGGGCTGGTGCGGCTGGCAGCCGCGAAGTGACGGAGGCGAGACGAGTGTCCTGGGTGACTCGCGACGTGATAGATGACATCAATGAGGCCGCGGGCAGGCGATGGCGTGATCTCGACCCGATGCTGCCCGCGCCCGGCGACCTGCCAGCAGGGTGTTCGGTGCCATTGATGACCACAGGTGGCAACGGCCGCCCGGCCGGGGTTGCCGTCTGTCGTCACCAGTACGTCCCGGCCCACGCGCTGGAGCAGGTCTGGGGCACGGCCACCAGGCTCGTCCTGACTCCGCGGCTACGCGAGCCGGACGCCCACGCGGCCCTAGATGACTTGCTCGGGCAGTGGCACGACCACCTGGCTGGCCTGCCGGAGGCGGACAACGAGGACGCGGCGGCAATGATCGAATGGCCCTCCCGTGACATCAGCGGAGTGAATGCCCTGCTGAAGCACGGGATGCAGGCGATAACGGTGATAGCGGTGCGCTCCGCCGGGCGTGCCATCCTGGCAGACGCCGGCCCGCCCGCCGATGTGGTCATCCGCGAGGCAGGACCGGATGATCTCGATGCCGTGACCGAGCTGGAGATGGGCGTGATCCGGTTCGACGCGCACTTCGGCGCGGCCATCCTGCGCACGGCTACCGAGACACTGGTGCGTGAGGCGACCCGTAAGGCACTGGCCAGGCGACAGGCCTGGGTCTGGGTGGCCGAGCGGAGCGGGCACCTGGTCGGCCTGGTCCACGTCCTGCCGCCGGATGAATCGGCGTGGATCGCGGGCATGACCGGCCCGGGCTCGACGGCGTACCTGCAGAGCATGTTCGTGGGGCCGGACGAGCGCGGCGGCGGGCTGGGCGCGGCCCTGGTCAAGCGCGCTCATGACGAGCTCGATGCACGCGGCATCTCGATCACGCTGCTGCACTACGCGCAGATGAACCCGCTGTCCGGGCCGTTCTGGAGCCGGATGGGATACCGGCCGCTGTGGACCGGGTTCCAGGCGCGCCCGGCGGTCGCGGTCCGTTGACGGCGGTCCGGCATGATAGTTCATGCCCACGCCGGAATGCTGAGGGTCTCCTTATGGTTGCCTCAGAAAAGGGACTCGGCCACGTTATGGCTTCTCGACGGCGGGAACGTGGACAAAGACGGTTGACAGAGATGACGGAACGTGGGTAGACGCGCGTGGGTAGTCGGCTAGCGGAGATGCCGGGGGAGGTGTGAGGTGCTGGTCAGCCTGATCGCGGCTATCGTCGCGGCATTGCTCTACGGCATTGCCTCGGTGATACAGGCGGTCGCGGTACGCGCGGCCAGCCATAAGTCGGCCCTCGATGCCTCCGGGGGCGTCGATCCCGGACTGGTGGTGCGGCTGCTGCACCAGTGGCGGTTCGTGGCGAGCATCTGCCTGGACGCCCTTGGGTTCGTCGCCCAGCTCATCGCGCTCCAGCGACTCCCGCTGTTCGCGGTGCAGGCTTTCGTGGCGGCGAACCTCGCGGTGACAGCGGTGGTGGCCTCGTGGGTGATCGGCGTGACCCTGTCCCTGCGGGAGTGGGCCGCGGTCCTGGGCGTGGTGGCGGGCGTAGGCCTGCTCGGTTCCTCGGCCGGCGCGGAGGGCGCCGCGCAGGTAGGCGCGGTGTTCAAGCTGGCCCTTATCGTGGCGATCGCGGGACTGGCCTTGGTCGGCCTGGCCGCGGCCAAGCTCAACGAGCCGTTCCGGACCACCGCGCTCGGCATGACCGCCGGTTTCGGCTACGGCGTGCTCAGCATCGCCGCCCGGGTCCTGAACGGTTTCTCGCCGGGCGAGCTCGCCCGTGACCCGGCCGCCTACGCGGTCGCCGCGGCCGGCATCATCTCGTTTATGTTCTACGCCACCGCTCTGGAGAGCGGCAGCGTAACGGTTGCCACGGCGGCCGTCGTGCTGAGTGAGACCATCCCGCCCGCGGTCATCGGCGTCGTCTTCCTCGGCGACCAAACCCGTCCCGGACTTGCCGTGGTGGCCTGGGGAGGCTTCTTCATCGCTGTCGCCTCCGCCGTCATGCTGGCCAGGTTCGGGGAGGCGCATCACGAAGAAGATGTCGCCAGGGCCGACGCGGTGGCACATCGAGGTGCAAATGCCGGGCCAGCCGCCTGCGGCCTGTTATTCTGGTGGCCCGTGGACCTGCAGTTTTTCATTGCCCTACCGGACACCACGGGAGCCTCATAGTGGCCGCATCATCACTTTATTCACGGCCTGCGCAAACCACGCATCTCTTTGTCACCGGAGGCGTTGCCTCCAGCCTCGGCAAGGGACTGACCGCATCCAGCCTCGGTCGGCTGCTGAAGCTGCGAGGCCTGCGGGTCACGATGCAGAAGCTCGACCCGTACCTTAACGTCGACCCGGGCACGATGAACCCCTTCCAGCACGGGGAGGTGTTCGTGACCGACGACGGAACCGAAACCGATCTCGACGTCGGGCACTACGAACGCTTCCTCGACACCAACCTGGCGGGCGAGGCGAACGTCACCACCGGCCAGATCTACTCCACGGTGATCGCCAACGAGCGGCGCGGCGCGTACCTCGGCGATACCGTGCAGGTGATCCCGCATATCACCAACGAGATCAAGTCACGCATCCTGCAGATGGCCGGCGACGACGTCG
>Ga0302181_10003142_pt1 | contig 11430 bp, 5 predicted proteins | sample I_Palsa_E3_3_FD_198786 | JGI IMG/M metagenome (GOLD analysis project Ga0302181, IMG submission 198786) | Peat permafrost microbial communities from Stordalen Mire near Abisko, Sweden - I_Palsa_E3_3 | ecosystem: Environmental > Terrestrial > Soil > Palsa > Peat permafrost | place: Sweden: Abisko... | reverse complement strand
CCGGCCAGCTCGGGCGGCAGCGCCGCCTCGAAGATGGACAGCGCCTGGCCCAGCTTCATGGCGCCGCCCTTGAGCTCGCCGAGGACCCGGAAGATCTGGTCGGCGGTGCGCTGCTGTATTTCCTGGGCCACGATCTCGGCCGGCCGGCCGCCGATCCGCTTCCCGACCCCGAGGGCCGTGCGGCCCGCCAGCCCGATCGGCAACCTGGCCATCTTGGCAGCCCGGGTTAGGGGGTTTTGAGGGACATCGCTCACTCTGACATTGTCCCGCACGTCCGGGAGCGGATGGTACCGGCCGTGGCCGGGAACGCGCCGAACCCGCCGCACGCCGGGTGCGGCGGCGCCCAGGGGCCGAGCGCCGCCATCGCTAGCCGGAGGGGGCGCGCTTAAGGGATGGCAGCGCGTTCGGCCCTGGCCGCCCTTCCACGGTGTGCTTACCGTTTCGTTGAAATAGCACCGCGATATAGGTTCGGGCGACTCTAGCCTTGGCGGCGCGTTGGCGAATGTTAGGCTGGCGTTATTCGTCGGTATGACAAACACGCTGGGGGCCGCAATGCAGTTGCGGAAACTGTTTGACTCGGTTACGCGCACGCCATCTACCTCCTTTGCCAGTTTCCAGATCCCCGAGGACTGCGTGCTCGATACCGGTACTGCTGGCCAGGGCGCCGGTTTCGTTCCCGAGGAGACCTATTTCGAGATCAGGCTGAGCCAGCTGCACCTGCAGTACGGGCGCGAGTACTGGCGGCAGTTCATCCCGCTCGCCTCGCTCATGACCCAGTTCCTCTATGCCGGGGAACGCCGGACTGTCCCGTTCCTGGTCGGCCCGGAGCTGCTGGCCAGTGTCTCGCAGCTCGACAAGCGAAATTACGTCGAGTTCCGGAACGTCCGGGTCGCCGGGCCGTTCCCGTACGCGGGGGATGATCTTGAACTCTTCGCCGGCTTGTTCCGGGTCGTCACCAGCGACTGGGCAGGTCCGGTGCTCTCGTTGCTTGAGACGATGACCAAGGCATTCGACCTCAGCAAGCTGAGCAGCTTCGTCAGCGTCGCCGAGCCGCTTGTCAGCGGGATTGAAGGGCTGCTTGGCATGCGTGACGTCGAGCTGCGGATGGCGATGTACCATCAGCTGGCCAACCCATCCGGTGAGACCGCTCAGCGTTACCAAGGATCGGTCCTGAAACCTGGATTTCAGGTTCTAATCGGCGCGGTCGGCGAGAGCGAGCGGCAGGCTCTCAGGGTCCGGGACGGGATACTTTGGCGTTGTGACGACAGCGGCGGACTTGCCGAATTCAGGGAGGCTGATTTCCTGCTATTCGAGATGGTCCCGCTGCTATCCCGGCCCGACTACACCACCTTCGACTTCCACAAGATCTACTGGCCGAAAGTGGTGGATCACATCTGGAACGGCAACCCGGAGGCAGCCAGGAAGACGCTCCGGCTCCTGGCCACCAGCCTTGCTGGCTGCCAGGACATCACCGGACCTCATCGCAAACGACTGCTGGCGATGTACCTGAAGAAGTTCGAAGAGGAGACTGCCGCCGAGCAACTTCTCGACGAAGAAGGCGGGAAGCAGGGCTTCGAGGAGACACCCAGGTCCGCCCTCAGCGAGGCTGACCTGCGGACGGCAGTCGAAACCGGCGAACGTAGTCCCGCTACCGCGTCGGCCGAAAGCTACCAGCCTGAAACGATACTTGCCGAGCTCGGCATCTAGCCGAGATCTCGCGCCGGCCGCTCAGGGCCGGCCTAGGAGCCGAGGGCCGGCGATTCTGGACCGGGTTCGATGGCTGCGTTCGCTTCGATCCGGCTGAGCAGCGAGCGCCAAAGGTCTGTCTCTTCCGCCGCGGGCACCGGCCGTCCCGCGCTGTCGCCCTCCGGGGCCAGCCGGGGGTGATCGCGTTCGACGATCGCCTCTTCGAGGTCGAAGGCGGCCAGCATGAGCAGCCCTTGCCGGAATAGCGGATCGGCCTTTTTGGCTGTTATGCGGAACCCGCGCTCGTACTCCTCGGCCGCGAGCGATCCCTGGTCGCCGCAGAGCAGGACCAGGGCCAGGTTGAACTGTTTGGACGCATCGGATGGATCGAGCGATATTGCCTGCGTGAACAAGCGGGCGGCGTCGTCGTAACGCTCAAGCCGGTACTGACACCACCCGACGCTGGAGAGGCTGTCGGAGTCCGCCAGCCCCTGCTCGTCGGCGAAACGAATACATTGTTCGAATTGCGTCCCCGCGACCGGGTCGCCCAGCAGCCACAGAGCATCACCGAGCCCGACGTGCCACCACAAAGTGCTCGTGTCCGCGGCCAGGGCCACCTCGAATTCGTGCTTGGCCGCACTGGCCCTGTCCCGGCCGAAGTGCAGCAGCGCCAAACCCTTGACGGCTCGGCTCCATGGCTCTAGCGCAGCCTCGCTGATCACAGCCAGCGTCTGGAGAGCCTCGTCGAACTTTGCCAGGACGCAGAGGAACAGGGCCTTCGTGCTAACCGACAATTGATTATCCGGCTCCATCTCGAGCGTCTTGTCCAGGAGCGCCAGCGCTTCCTGATATCGCTCGAGGCCACGGAGGACCGCGGCCTTCGTCTGGATAGCGAACACGTAATCGGGCGCGATGGCAAGCGCGCGGTCGAGAACAGCCGCGGCCCGCTCGTAATTCCTGGAGTCGATGAGCAACTGCCCCTGAATCACCAGCGCGAAACTGTCGTTGGGATCCAGCGCGAGCGTGCGATCTGCGGCAGCACGCGCCTCTTCGCTCTGCCCGGCCCCAAAGTAGGCGGCGGCGAGTTCGCTCTGCACCCAGCTCACGGCCGGGCCGAGCTCGGCGGCACGCCGGAGTGCCGTCAGCGCTTCTTCGTTGCGGCCCATTAGGCGCAGCACCTGGCCCTTCGTGCCAAGTGTCCAGGCGGAGTCCGGGGCTAGTTCGGAGGCGCGCTGCAGTGCGGTCAGGGCTTCTTCGTTGCGACCCAGGGCCAGCAGCACCTGACCCTTGGCGCTTAGCGTCCAGGCGGAGTCCGGGTTGAGCGCCAGTGCCTGGTCCAGGGTGGTCAGGGCTTCTTCGTTGCGGCCCGCCAGGCGCAGGGTTTCTCCCAGCTCGCCCTGGATCCAGCCGACGCCGGGGTCTAGTTCGGTGGCGCGCTGCAGTGCGGTCAGGGCCTCTTCGTAGCGGCCCAGTACGCGCAGGACCTGACCCTTGGTGCCCAGCGCCGTGGCTGAACCGGGGTCACGTGCCAGGGCCTGGTCCAGTGCGGTCAGGGCTTCGTCGTTACGGCCCAGTGCCTGCAGCACTCGGCCCTTGGCGGCCAGCATCTGCGCTGAGTCCGGTTCCAGCGACAGTGCCTGGTCCAGTGCGGTCAGGGCTTCGTCGTTGCGGCCCAGGGCCCGCAGCACCAGGCCCTTGGTGCCCAGCGTCCAGGCGGGATCCGGGTCCACCGCCAGGACCTGGTCCAGTACGGTAAGGGCCGCTTCGTTGCGGCCCGTCATGCGCAGGGTTTCTGCCAGCTCGCGCCTGACCCAGATCAAGGCGGGGTCCAGCGCGGCGGCGCGCTGCAGTGCGGTCAGGGCTTCTTGGCTTCGGCCCAGGGCCTGCAGCACCTGGCCCTTGGCCCCCAGCGTCCAGGCGGAGTCCGGTTCGAGCGCCAGGGCCTGGTCCAGGGCGGTCAGGGCTTCGTCGTAGCGGCCGAGCAGGCGCAGGGTTTCTGCCAGCTCGCGCCATACCCAGTTCAGGGCGGGGTCGCGTTCGGCGGCGCGCTGCAGTGCGGTCTGCGCTTCGTCAGTGCGGCCCAGGGCCTGCAGCACCTGGCCCTTGGTGCCCAGCGTCCAGGCGGAGTCCGGTTCGAGCGCCAGGGCCTGGTCCAGGGCGGTCAGGGCTTCGTCGTAGCGGCCGAGCAGGCGCAGGGTTTCTGCCAGCTCGCGCCATACCCAGTTCAGGGCGGGGTCGCGTTCGGCGGCGCGCTGCAGTGCGGTCTGCGCTTCGTCAGTGCGGCCCAGGGCCTGCAGCACCTGGCCCTTGGTGCCCAGCGTCCAGGCGGAGTCCGGTTCGAGGGCCAGCGCCTGGTCCAGGGCGGTCAGGGCTTCGTCGTAGCGGCCGAGCAGGCGCAGGGTTTCTCCCAGCTCGCCGTACATCAGGCCGACGCCGGGGTCCAGTTCAGTGGCGCGCTGCAGTGCGGTCAGGGCTTCGTCAGTGCGGCCCAAGGCCCGCAGCACCTGACCCCTGGCGCCTAGCATCGGCGCGGAATCCGGGTTGAGCGCCAGCGCCTGGTCCAGTGCGGTCAGCGCTTCTTCGTTGCGGCCTAGTGCCTGCAGCGCCAGGCCCTTGGTGCCCAGCGTCCAGGCGGAGTCCGGGCCGAGGGCCAGGGCCTGGTCCAGTGCGGTCAGGGCGTCGTCGTAGCGGCCGAGCAGGCGCAGGGTTTCTCCCAGCTCGCCGTGAATGGGGCCGATGCCGGGGTCCAGTTCGGTGGCGCGCTGCAGTGCGGTCAGGGCGTCTTCGTTGCGGCCCAGGGCCCGCAGCACCTGACCCTTGGCGGCCAGCATCGGCGCGGAGTCCGGGTTGAGCGCCAGCGCCTGGTCCAGTGCGGTCAGCGCGTCGTCGTTGCGGCCTAGTGCCTGCAGCGCCAGGCCCTTGGTGCCCAGCGTCCAGGCGGAGTCCGGGTCGAGGGCCAGCGCCCGGTCCAGTGCGGTCAGGGCCTCTTCGTTGCGGCCCGCAAGGCGCAGGGCTTCTCCCAGCTCACGCCATACCCAGTCGATGCGCGGGTCGAGTTCGGTGGCGCGCTGCACTGCGGTCAGCGCTTCGTCAGTGCGGCCGAGGGCCCGCAGGACCTGGCCCTTGGTGCCCAGCGCACCGGCGGAGTCCGGGTCGAGGGCTAGCGCCTGGTCCAGTGCGGTCAGGGCCTCTTCGTGGCGGCCCGCCAGGCGCAGGGCTTCTCCCAGTTCGCCCTGGATCCAGCCGATGCCGGGGTCGAGTTCGGTGGCGCGCTGCAGTGCGGTCAGGGACTCGTCGGTGCGGCCGAGGATCCGCAGGACCAGGCCCTTGGTGCCCAGCGTCCAGGCGGAGTCCGGGTCGAGGGCCAGCGCCCGGTCCAGTGCGGTCAGGGCCTCTTCGTTGCGGCCCGCAAGGCGCAGGGCTTCTCCCAGCTCACGCCATACCCAGTCGATGCGCGGGTCGAGTTCGGTGGCGCGCTGCACTGCGGTCAGCGCTTCTTCAGTGCGGCCGAGGGTCCGCAGGACCTGGCCCTTGGTGCCCAGCGCACCGGCGGAGTCCGGGTTGAGCGCCAGCGCCCGGTCCAGTGCGGTCAGGGCTTCGTCGTAGCGGCCGAGCAGGCGCAGGGCTTCTCCCAGTTCGCCCTGGATCCAGCCGATGCCGGGGTCGAGTTCGGTGGCGCGCTGCAGTGCGGTCAGGGACTCGTCGGTACGGCCCAGTACCCGCAGGACCTGGCCCTTGGCGCCCAGCGCCCAGGCGGAGTCCGGGTTGAGCGCCAGCGCCCGGTCCAGTGCGGTCAGGGCTTCGTCGTAGCGGCCGAGCAGGCGCAGGGTTTCTCCCAGTTCGCCCTGGATCCAGCCGATGCCGGGGTCGAGTTCGGTGGCGCGCTGCAGTGCGGCCAGGGCGTCTTCAGTGCGGCCCAGTACCCGCAGCACCACGCCCTTGGCGGCCAGCATCGGAGCTGAGTCCGGGTCGAGCGACAGGCCCTGGTCCAGTGCGGTCAGCGCTTCTTCGTTGCGGCCCAGTGCCTGCAGCGTCAGGCTCTTGGTGCCCAGCGCCCAGGCGGAGTCCGGGTCGAGCGACAGGGCCTGGTCCAGTGCGGTCAGGGCCTCTTCGTTGCGGCCCATCAGGCGCAGGGTCTCTCCCAGCTCGCTGTGGATCCAGCTCAGGTCGGGGTCTAGTGCGGTGGCGCGCTGCAGTGCGGTCAGGGCTTCTTCGCTGCGGTCAAGTGCCCGCAGCACCACGCCCTTGGTGCCCAGCGCCATGGCCGAGCCAGGATCGAGCTCCAGCGCCCGGTCCAGCGCTGTGGCGGCTTCCGGGAGACGAGACAACGCGGTCAGCAGCGACCCTTTGATGATCAGCAGAGGGACAGACTCCGGTCGCTGCGCAAGACCGCGCTCTATCGACTGCAATGCTTCGGAGTACTTGCCCGTCGCGCGCAGGATTTCGCCTTGGAGCTGCAAGAGGTCGGGGTCGTCCGGTTGCATCGAGACCGCGCTTGAGGCGAGCGGCAGCGCTTCCGCCAGCCGGCCTGAAGCGGCCAGCCTGATGGCCCCGTCCCGCAGCTCTGCTGCTGCTGCGCCGGGACGGTCCAGCATCCGGAGGGTTTCGGCCAGCGCCAGCCGGGGGCGAGGGTCGTCTGGGCTCAGCTCGATTGCCGACCGTAGCCGGTCCTCGGCTTGGCCGTACTGTCCATCGGCAACCAGGGCCCGGCCGAGATTGTAATAGGTGTCCGCCAGCGCGATGCCCTCGTGCTGCAAGGCTCGTTCTAGAGCCGCGGCGGCCCGCCCGTTTCGACCGGTCAGGTAGAGCGCTACCCCGTAATCGCTCAGGTCCTGGCCCTGAAGATCCGCATCGGCGTCAAACTGGGTCACGGCGTCTTCCAGCACTCGCCCAGCCTCGTCCGTTCGCCCCAACTCGGCCAGCGCGCGCCCGAGCGTGATGGCCGCGGCGGTCGCAGTAGCTGACCGGGACCACGGCAACCCTCTCGCCCCGTGCACATGCCGTTCCAGACGGCTGACTACCGCCGCGTACTCGCCCCGCCGGTAATCCTCGCGCGCCCGGGTCAGTTCGGACCTGAGCCTGCGAAGCTCGTCGCCCCCCTGCTCCAGGGCCGGTCTCCAGCGACTGGCCGGGGAGCCGATATGCCCTAGCACAGGAGGCTTGGGCAAACGCTGATCATCACCTCTCGTCTCGGCCACGGCTACGTCCCCTCATCAAAGCGGCCAGGCGCACTTGGCTTTGATACCGGAGCGGAAGCCCTGCCTATGGGTTGCCGAGGCGGCGAGAATCGATCACCCTTGTCCTGGCTCTTGTTCTTCTCGATCATGTCCCAGAGCTTCACCGCGGCCTTGGCGACCTCGTCCACCCGGCTGAGGTCGTCCTCGTCGATCCGTCGTTTCCAGGCGGCGTTCAGAACGCTCCGCAGCTCGTCGTCGTAGCGCAACCTGATGTTTCCCACCTGCGCGAGATCGAGGCATGCGGCTAGCTCTTCGATCCGCGGCCACAGCTGAGGAGACAGGGCACGAACCCTCCCCATCGTCTCGCTGATCAACTTCACCCAGCTCTCGATGTCCGCATTCTCCTGCGGCGTCAGAGCATCGCTGGATCCGACCTGCTGGAGCGCGTCGTTCCATTCCGTCTCGAGCCTGTCGTGGATCGCACCGTACGCGCCTTCCTCGGTAGGCTCTCCCTGCCCGTCTATGTCCTTGAGCATGGCGAGCACCACCCGGGCGCGCATCTCCGTGAGGCGATGGTCGCCCGGCTCAAAGGCAGTGCAGGGATCCAGCCTGAGCAAGATGACCGCGCAGGCGTAGGCCGGACCCATCATGTGGGTCGCGAAGGCGTCGGCCAGGCAAACCTGCAGACGATGCCGGTCATCCTCGTGTGAGACCTGCTGCGCTACGAACTCCTCGATCTTCTCGATGGTCACGGCCACCAGCCCGAACTCGTGCACGGCCAGCGGAAGGGCCCAGATGGTCCACTCGGGGAAGCCGAGCCGGACGATCCTGGCCAGGGTAACCTCCACTGCCCCGCGCTGTGCCGGGATGGTCAGCGAGTCCCAGGTGAAATTACCGGGCAGCCGGCCCCAGTCGCGAAGTAGCTTGTCCGCAATCCGGCACATCCCCTGGTCGAGGCCGGTATCGCGAAGCGCGAGCCCGCTGAGGAAATCGAGGTACTCGCAGAAGACCGTGCTGGTCTCGTGATACACCGCGCCCGAGTACTGTCTCCAGGCGAGTTTCTTCAGCTTGATAGCTGTGGCGGCGTCGCCTTGCCGGTCAGCGGCGGTCGCCTGGCTGAGCAAGTGGTCCTCGATCTGGTTGAGCGCTTTGATCTGCTCCTCGGCCTTTTCGACCAGACCCTCCTGCAGCGCGTTCCAAGGTGAGCCGCCTTCGCCCCGGAGCACCAGGGTTCGGGACTGGATCAGCTCGGCGACGTCCTGGGCTTGAGTGAGATAGTCGGTGATAGCTTCGACGTCCTGTCCGATCGTCGCCAGCCAGGACAACGCCGTTTTTTCGTCGTGGCTGAATAGAAGGGCCCTCTTGGCTTCGGCCACAGATAGATAGATGCTGCTCAGCAGTTGTGTCATTTTCTCGTCGGTCGGCATACGGAGGAGCCACTGCAGCTCAGCCCGGAGGTTTTCGACCGAGCCGGCCTCATTGGACCCCACCTCGGTCACCCGCTTGAGGTTTGACCGCAGGACGTCGAGCCGGGTCTTCAGAATCAGGTCAGCCATTGGATTCCCCCCTGGACGTTCCAGGCCCGTCCATCTGGTGTTAGCAGCATAATCATGCTCCGCTCGCCTTGCGATCGGCGATCCGATGGCACAGCTCAAGGGCCCGGGCCGCGACCGTCGCCGTGACATCGCGATCGTCGTCCCAATGATCCAGGCGGCACAGCCAGGCCGCATTCAGCGCATCAGCGAGAGTCAGCGCTGCCCCCGGCTGGGCCGTGGGACCGCCCAGCAGCGCGGGCTTGATGGCCTGTGCGGCCGGCATCCCGCGGTAGCGCTGCGTCGGGATGGTTTCCTGCAGGAGCGCCCAGATCTCCTCTGCCGTCGGCTCGGCCTCGGCGGCCGCTTTGGCCTCGAGCTCAGCGGCGGTCCGGCCGTCGAGCGCGCCGGCTTCAGTCACGCTGGCCCGCCAGCGCTCTCTGAGCTGCCGCAGTACGCCGACGTAGGAAGTGGTGGCGCCCGCCTGGTCCATCTTCTCGAGCATCTGCCCCATCAGGTAGGCGCGCTTGGCGTGACCGGGATGGGTCGGTCCGTCAGAGTCGGGAACGGCCGGGTCGAACCGTAGCAGCAGGCTTGTGCACGCGTAGGCCGGGCCCGTCAGGAAGACCGCGAAGGCGTCCGCGAAGAACTCGTGCATCCGGGACCAGTGCACCGACCCGCGATCGGCCTCACGCCGCAAGATGGCCGAGACCGGATAGGTCAGCTCCCAGACACGGCCGTTGTCGGCGCGCACGGTCAGCCGGGGGCCGGCGAAATGACCGAACTCGTGGGCAGCGACCGGGAGGTTCCAGATGCTTGTCTCCGGGAACCGCAGCCTGATGATCTGTGCCTCCTCGCCGTACCATTCGGTCTCGGCGAGCACCGTCAGCGGATCCCAGCTGACCTTGACTCGCTCGCTCAATTCGGCCAGCAACGCATCCGCGATCCGCAGCAGACCTCCGTCGAGATTCGCCTGACGCGCGAATCCCCCCAGGGCGAATGCGAGGTACTCGCGTGCCAGTGTCGCGCAGTGCTGCCGCGTCTGCCGGAAGTCCGCCCAGAATTTCGGCCGCGGCCCTTCGGCATTGACACTCAGGGCGAGTCGGCCAAGCTCGCTCTGGCGGGTGGCGATGGAGTCCGCGAAACGCTGGCCGGCGGCCTTTTCCATCCCCGGGGAAATCCGGCCCAGCGCCGCCATTGTCTGGCTAAGCTGCTCCATTTCCAGTGTCAGGGCCGAGATCTGGGCCGTGAGTGTTGATCGCCTAATCGTCTCCGCCTCCCATGTCACTGCCGTACTGGCCCGCTTCGAAGTTAACTGTGCGGTGTGCGCGCCCCCATGAAAGGAATTCAACATTCTCGGGCCCGACGGGCGCAAGAGTCCCGGAATTCTGCATTTCCGGGACGAAGATGACTTTCGCGGAGCGGGGTGGGTCCGGAGCGGCGCCCGCTAGGGGACGCCATGAAGGCGGTCAGCTGACGCTTCCGTGCGTGACCGCGTGCCGCACCCGCACGCTGGGTGCGGCGCCCACGTCCGGCGCCGCCACTGCCAGTCGGGCAGCACCACCTCCAGCGTCCCGTTTGCCGTCGCTGGCAGCGACCCAAGTACCCCGGGACGGTCGACGAACGCGAGCGCCTGCGCGGACGTGACAGCCGCGGTCATCGCAGCGAGCACGGTGTCGCACGCCTGCGGCTGGGCCCTGGTGAAAGTAGCCTGGGCGAGCACCTTCGGCCACTGCGGGTCACCGTCAGCCTTGCGCAGGTCCACGCACCGCAAACACGCCGAACGGCCCGGCTGCACCAGCGGCCCGACCACCCCGATCGCCTCGGCGGCCCGCAGCGCCAGGTGCGGGACGCGATCCCGCATCAGATGCTCGATCAGGTCGGGCAACGTCAGCTCGGTCAGGACCACCAGGTCAGGTACGGCGTCGTCGTCACGGGTCGTTACTTCCGGCGCCGCCCGCGAGATGGCGCGGGCGGCACCGTCCTGCCGAGGTGCGCCCAGGTCCGCCCGGATCAGCCCGGCGGGCGCCAGATCCGCGGGTCCGGCAGGCTCCGGGTCGGTGCAGGTGACGTGGCCCACCCCGGAGGCGGCGAGCAAGCTGGCCACGCACGCGCCGGTGCGGCCCGCGCCGTGCACCCGGACGAAGGCGGCCCGCCTGCGCGCCAGGGTCCGGGCCCCGCCGTCCCCGTCGCCGTAGGCCAGCGACGCGGTAGCCAGCTCAGGCGCCAGCCGCGCCCGCAGCTGGTCCGGCAGCGCCGCGTGCAGCCGGGCCGGGAAGTCGTCAAGCACCCCCGCCGCCGCCAGCGTCGCAAGTACCCGGTTGGTCGCCGCCGGCGGCACGCCGTATTCCTGCGCCGTGGCGATCAGGGCCTCCCGGCCCCGGCTCCCGTCCAGCAAGCTGATCACCGCCGCGGCCTGCCCCAGCCCCCCGAGCGCCACCGCCCGCCGAGGATCGGTCCCGAACTGGATCGTGTCCCGGTCCCGCCACAACGGCAGCAGCCCGGCCTTCAACGCTGGTCTCACACCCACATGCTGACACGACCCAGTGACATTCAAGCCCGCCCATCATCGTGTGTCCTGGCCACCCCTATGAGGGCAGCCATGACACACGATCCCGAGAAGACCGAGCCTCAGTCGGGCTCGACCCGGACGGCGCGGGCCCAGGGCGGCGCGGCGGGCGCGCCCGCGCCGAGCAACCCGACCACGACCCGGGTCCCCTGAGGCGCCCGATCGGGCCAGGGGGTGTACCCGTCGGTGAGCACGACGGTGACGGCCGGGCGGGGCCGCAGCGCGACCGCCGCGGCGATGCCCGCGCCCATGTTGGTGCCACCGCCGCCAATCAGCTGAACCTGGCGGGCAGAGCTGACGCGCTGGGCGGGCGCGACCGCGGTGTCGCAGGCGAGCACCCGGACCTGCCGGGCCAGCCCGAGGGCCCGCAGCAGTCCTTCGACCTCGGCCAGCACCATCGCGAGCAGGTCCTCGGTCATGCTGCCCGAGGTGTCGCAGACCACGGCGACCTCGGGCACCGGCCGCC
>Ga0302181_10003141_pt1 | contig 11432 bp, 13 predicted proteins | sample I_Palsa_E3_3_FD_198786 | JGI IMG/M metagenome (GOLD analysis project Ga0302181, IMG submission 198786) | Peat permafrost microbial communities from Stordalen Mire near Abisko, Sweden - I_Palsa_E3_3 | ecosystem: Environmental > Terrestrial > Soil > Palsa > Peat permafrost | place: Sweden... | reverse complement strand
GGGTATGCCGAGGCACATGTGACACCTCTTCCTGAGTGTTTAACGCCCCGAAGGGCCGGAAGCCCTTGAGGGGACGAGCGCGTCCAGGGTCAGCTCCCAGAGCACCTGGTAGACGGTGGTCTGGGCCTCCTGGATCCGGTGCACGGATTCCGACGGCGCGATGAACAGGTAGTCGATGCTGTCCAGCTCGGCCATCTTCCCGCCGCCGTAGCCGGCCAGCCCGATAGTGAGCATTCCCCGGCGGCTGGCCTCGTCGAAGGCGCGCACCAAGTTGGCGGAGTTGCCGCTGGTGGACAGGCCGACCGCGATGTCGTTCCGGCCGCCGAACGCGGCGAGCTGCCGGGCGAAGACGACCTCGACGCCGATGTCGTTGCACAGCGCGGTGACCACGGCGGTGTCGCTGCCCAGCCCGAACGCGGGCAGCGGGCGAGCGTCGCCGCCCGGGTGCAGGAACAGGGTGGCGAGCTGGGCGGCGTCGGTGGCACTGCCGCCGTTGCCGAACGCGAACAGCCGCCCGCCCGCGGCGAACCTGGCCGCGGCCTGCCGGGCGCAGTCCGCTATCCGGGCCCCGTCGCGCGCGGCCACCGCGCGGCGCAGCGCCAGGATCTCCGCCACCTTGGCCACGCTCGAGGCGCGAACCTGCCCGAGCACGGCCTGCAGGTCGGAGGTATCTGAGTACAGGAACGGGTAGAGCGACTCCATCGCCTCGGCGCCGGCCTGGTTCTCCTGTCGTTTCACCAGGTCACTTCCCTACCACGGCGATGGCTTCCCTGGCGTGCACCAAGATGGTGTCGCCGACGCCGGCGGTCACCAGGGCGACGCTGACGGTCTCCTCGCCCGCGCCGGTGTCGACCACGGCCAGCTCGTCGGCCAGCAGCCGCAGCACCGTGACCTCGACGGCGGTATCGGAACAGGTAATGCAGACGCCATCTCCGCATTCACTCATGCGAGCACCCCCGGCGCGAGGACTCCCGGCTGCTCGAAGAACACGTGCACCAGCTCCCACAGCAGGTGGTAAAGCGTCACGTGCAGTTCCTTGACCACCCGGGGATCGGATGACGCCGCGACCAGCAGGTGGTCGACCGCCTTGCTGGTCATGATCGGGCCCCTATCCCCGCCCGCCAGGGCGATCGTCAGCAAGCCGAGTTCGGCGGCCGCCTCCAGGCCGGCCAGCACGCTCGCGCTGTGGCCGTCCATCGAGATGCCCAGGGCGATGTCGGCCGGGTCGGCGAGGAAGCGGATCTGGTGGGAGAAGATCGCGGCCACGCCCTCCCGCTCGGCGATACCGGTCACCGTGGCCACGTCGCTGGTCAGCGAGATGGCAGGCAGCGCGCGTTTGCCCACGATGACGGGGTGGACGAACTCCACCGCGACGTGCTGCGCGTCCGCGCTCGGGCCGCCCGCGCCGAACACGACGAGCTTGCCGCCGCGGTGAAAACGCACCGCCATGGCGTGGCAGGCGGCGGCGACCGCGTCCGCCTGCCCGGCCAGCTCGGCGGTAGGACCGTTCCGTCGTTCGAACAGCCGGCTGACCTCAGCTGGGGGAGCGTCGTTTGGGGGAGTGCCGCCTGGCCCTCCACGTGCCGTCATGACAGCACCGTAGGCCACTGGCGTGGGAGCGTCCAGTAAGGAGCACGACACTTCTGGTAAATACTCCGCCGGACCGGTCACAAGTGACTGCGCCCGTCATAAGTGGTCTGCGACAGTCATAAGTGGCCGGCCACAGTCACGATCGGCCCGCGACTAGGATGCGGCGTATGTCGCTGGAGCGAGGTCCGGAGGTTCAGGGCGTACCGGTCACGGCACGCAACTGGCAGGACCCGCCGGTCAACCGCTGGGCGTTCTGGCATATCGCCGAGATCCTGCCCACCCATCAGGTGTCGCGCGGTCACGGGCCGGCCCGTGCCCTGCCCGCCGCATCCTTGACCGACGATCCGCTCGCGACCGCCGTGACCCGCGCCGACGGGTCAGCGGGCACCGTGGGCGACGTGCTCGCGGACACCTACACCGACGCGTACGTGGTGCTGCAGGACGGCGAGCTCGTGACCGAATGGTACGGCGCCCTGGGGGCTCCAGATCGCACGCACGCGCTGATGTCGGTGTCGAAGTCCGTGGTGGGCTGCGTGGCGGCGGCGCTCATCGACCGCGGTCAGCTCGACGCCGATGACGAGATCACCGGCTACGTGCCGGAACTGGCCGCCAGCGGCTACGCAGGCGCCACGGTGCGGCATGTTCTGGATATGCGCAGCGGGGTCGCCTTCACCGAGGAGTACGCCAACCCGCAGGCCGACATCCGGCGGCTGGACGAGTGGATCGGCTGGCGGCCGGACGAGCCCGGGGGACTCGGGGACGATCCTCGCGGGCTGTACGGGTTCCTGGCCACGCTGCGGGCGCAGGCGCCGCACGGCTCCCGCTTCCTGTATCGCTCCGCGGAGTCCGACGTGCTCGGCTGGGTGTGCGAGCGGGCCGCCGGGCAGCCCATGGCCCGCCTGGCATCCGAGCTGATCTGGGCGCCGATGGGCGCCGAACACGACGCCATCCTGCTGCACGACGGCCTCGGCGTGGCCGTCCATGACGGCGGGCTGTGCGCCACCGCCCGCGACGTGGCCCGGTTCGGCCAGCTGCTGCTCGACGGGGGAGTAGTCCCGGGCGAGGCGGGAGGCGTGCGCCGCGTCGTCCCGCCGGCCTGGCTGCGCCAGGGCTGGGCCGCCGACTCCGACCTGCGGACCGCGTTCGCCGCCTCGCCCGCCGAACCGGCGTTCCCCGGCGGCTGGTACCGCAACCAGTTCTGGTTCCGCCCGGGCGACTACGGTGACGTGCTGCTCTGCCTGGGTATCCACGGGCAGATGGTGCACGTCAGCCGCCGGACCCGGACGGTGTGCGTGAAGTTCTCCAGCTGGCCGCAGGCCCAGAACCCGGTCTACCTCGAGGACACGCTGCGCGCGTTCGACGCCGTCGGCGGCAGGCTCGCCGGGCGCGACCCGGTTCCTGGCCGGGGGGTCCCCGGGCTGGTATCTGGCCTGAGCCGTCACGGCGGCACGGCCGCGCCCGCCCCGCCGCCCGCCGGCGTGATCTGAGCTGGGCAGGGCCTGAGCCGGGCCGGACGAACCCGGCAAGATCGTTCTCGACGGCGGCGCGGCGAGAGCTTAACCTGTCGCTATGTCACCGGGCCCCTTTGGATCACCAGGTCGGCGCCACCTCAACGGCATCGCCGAGATCCGCACGTTCTTCCGGACCAACTCCCAGCCGATCTACTTCGTCGGCCCGACCGCCTTCAACCTGCTCGGCATCGATCGCTGGGTCCGCAATTTCCAGTACATCGCCTACTACGACTCCTGGGACGGCGGGCACCCCCGGGTCTTCAGCCCGGAGAACCGCCCGTACGTCGAATTCTCCTCCAGCGAGCAGATCAACAACTACCTGCTGCGCGACCCCGAGGTCCGCGAGCACCTGCGCCGGCGCGGCGGCGTCCCGATGGTCGCGATGGTCTTCTTCGACGAAGAGACCGAGGAGATCTGCCGCGAGCTCGGCTACACGCTGATCCTGCCGCCCGATTCGCTCCGGCGCCGGCTGGACTCCAAGATCGTGACCACCCAGCTCGGCAACGAGGCGGGCGCGCCCTCGGTCCCGAACGTCCTGGCCAAGGCCACCAGCTACGAAGAGCTCACCGCGCTCGCCACCTCGGCCGGCCTCGGCACCGACCTGGTCGTGCAGACCCCCTACGGCGACTCGGGCAAGACCACCTTCTTCATCAAGTCCTCTCCCGACTGGGATGACTGCGCCGACCACGTGGACGGCGAGCAGCTCAAGGTGATGAAGCGCATCAACAACCAGGCCGCGGCGGTCGAGGCCTGCATCACCAGGCACGGGACGATCGTGGGTCCGTTCATGACCGACCTGACCGGCTACCCCGAGCTCACCCCGTATCAGGGCGGCTGGTGCGGCAACGACGTGTTCCCCGAGGCCCTGTCCGAACACGACCGCGCCATCGCGATCGGCCACGTCCGCAAGCTCGGCGACCGGCTCGCCCGCGAGGGCTACAAGGGCTTCCTCGAGGTCGACGTGCTCGTCGACCTCGACACCGGCGCGGTATACCTGGGCGAGCTCAACCCCCGGATCTCCGGCGTCTCCTCGATGACGAACGTGACCGCCGGCGCGTACGCCGACGTGCCGCTGTTCCTGTTTCACCTGCTCGAGTTCATGGACGTGGACTACACGATCGACGTCGAGGAGATCAACGAGCGCTGGCTCGCGCTGGCGGCCGTGGACGTCTGGTCGCAGCTGATCATGAAGGAGCCGGGTGAGGAGGTGGAGCGGATCCTGGCCGCCCCGCGGACCGGCTCCTGGCGGCTGGCCGATAGCGGCGAGCTCACCTTCGAGCAGGCCAGCAACGACTGGCACGAAATCACCACCGAGGACGAGGCCTTCTTCATGCGGGTCTACGGCCCGGGCGACTTCAAGTTCCACGGCGCCGACCTGGGCATCCTGGTCACCAAGGGCCGGATGCAGACCGACGAGGGTCTCACCGACCGCTGCCGCCGCTACATCAACGGCATCCGCGCCCACTACCAGTCTGAGCTCCTCCCGCAGGCCCCGCCCGTCATGCCCATCGCCTACGTCAAGTAGCGGCCCGGCCCCGGTCGCCGAGCCCGCGCACCCACTGCGCCGCCGCGGCGACCGGCCAGAGCCGGGTGGCCAGGTTCCGGATGGCGATCCCGCCCCGGGTCGCGGGCACTATCAGCGCCGCTGCCCGGGCGACGCCCCGCTGCCTGGGCTCGACGAGCACCCGGTGCCTGGCCTCATACGCACCGAACGCGGCCTGGTAGCCGGCCGGGCTGTCCGCCAGCGCGCCGGCCAGCGTGGCCGCGCCCGCCATGGCCAGGCTGGAGCCTTCCCCGAACAGCGAGACGCAGGACGCGGCGTCGCCGAGCAACGCCACCCGTCCGCGTGACCACCGGTCCAGGCGTACCTGGCTGACGGAATCGAAGTACAGATCCTCGGTTGCGGCCACCCGGTTGAGCAGCTCGGGTGTCCGCCAGCCTCCCCCCGCGTACACCTTCGCCAGCAGCCGCTTGTGCTGGGCGGTGTCCCGGTAGTCGAAGCCGGCGACCTGCGGATGCCGGAAGATGAAAGCCGCCAGCGTCCGCCCGCTCGCCGGGTGGACGGAGATGGCCTTCCCCGGCGTGTTGTACATGAGGACGTCGTGCGGGTCGACCGCGAAGTCGTCGAGGGGCATCGTGGCCACGTACAGGCCCATGTGACGCACGTAGTCGGCCTCGGGCCCGAAGGCCAGCCGCCGCACCGCCGAATGCAGGCCGTCCGCCCCGATGACCGCCTCGAAGCGCCGGGGGGCGGAGCGGCAGAACGTCACGTCCACTCCGCCCCGGTCCGGGTGCAGGGTCGCGATCGAGTCACCGAAGACGAACTCCACGTCGTCCCGGCTCGCGCCGTAGAGGGCGGCGGCGAGATCTCCGCGCGGAAGCTCCACTTCCCGGCTGGCCGCGGCCCGCCTCAGCGCCGCCATGTTGATCCGGCCGGTCCGCTGGCCCCGGGCGGACAGAAAGCTGAGCGTCCGCACGTGCGTCCCGGCTTCGCGCAGGCGCGGCATCACCCCCATCCGCTCGGCCACCTCGACGGCCGGACCACGCACGTCCACCGGGCTCCCGCTGGAACGCTGCGCGTCCGCGTGTTCCACCACCGTCGGCACGAAGCCGCCCCTGGCCAGCCAGTACGCCAGCGTCGGCCCGGCGATGCCGGCCCCTGAGATCAGTATCGCTCCGTTGCGCACAGCGAGCCCCCTGTCCTCGGGCCGGGAAGATCCAGCCGCATCGATAGCATACATGCACTGAATGCAATACTGCAATCGATGCTAACGAGCGTCTGATGCACCGGGAGTAGGCTCTTAGCGTGACGTCGCCAGCCCCGGCCAGAACCCTGCGTGACCGCAAACGAGAGCGCACTCGCCTGGCCCTGATCGACGCGGCTGCCGACCTGTTCGAGCGCCGCGGCTACGACCGCACCACCGTGGCTGACATCGCCGCGGCCGCCGACATCGGCACCCGGACGTTCTTCAGCTACTTCGCCAGCAAGGAAGAACTGCTCTTCCCCGAGAGCGACGCGAGGGTCAGGGCCGCCGAGGCCGCGATTGCCGCCCGCCGTCCCGGCGACCATCCAGCCGACGTCCTCCTCCGCGCGCTGCACGAGGTGGGCGAAGCCAGCGACGAGATGACCGGCCGCCACGCCGCCCTGCGGACCCGCCTGGTGCAGACCGTGCCCGCCGTCCGCGGCCGTGCGCTGCAGATCCAGCTCGACGCCCAGCGTGACATTGCCCGCCGCCTGCACGCGGCCTTTCCCGATGAGCTGGACGAGATCAGCGCCGCCGCCCTGGTGGGCGCGTTCGTCGGCGCCGTCAGCGGCGCGCTTACCGCCCTGTTCGACGATCCCGCGACCAGCCTGGACGACCCCGGGCAGCTACGCGACCGGCTCCGCCGGGCTACCGACGTCGCCCTGCGCCCCTGGCGCCGCTAAGCGCCTCGTCGGGACCGGAGCCGCGGTCAGCTCCAGCGCAGCCACCGAAAATCAAGGTCATTATTCCGAACGATCGTGGGGATATGCGCTAGCTATCCACTGACCGTGCAGGTGGCTGGGCCGTGATCAGCTCGGCCAGCTTGGACAGCGAGTCCTCAAGGTCCTGCGCCGTTACCACGTCGGTCAGCGCGAGGCGGACCGCGGCGAGTTCGCGGGCGAGGAACTCGGTATCGGCTTGGGTCCGTGCCGCCACCTCCCGGTCGCGGTCGATGTTAGCCCGGTCCCGGTCGTCCTGCCGGTTCTGCGCGAGCAGGATCAGCGGCGCGGCGTAGGCCGCCTGGGTCGAGAAGGCCAGGTTGAGCAGGATGAACGGGTACGGATCCCAGTGCTTGATAGCGCCGACGGTGTTGAGAACGATCCATCCGATCACGAGCACGGTCTGGCCGACGATGAATCGCCCGGTGCCGAGGAACCGCGCCATCCCCTCTGCGAACCGCCCGAACGCGTCGGCGTCGTACCGGGCACCCATCTGCGGGGAGCCGCGCGGAACGGACAGGTCGGCCCGCTCACTGGGGCGGCGAAGAGAAACCCGCGCCATGCTAGCCTCCCGTCTTCCGCCAGCCCGGGGGCAGCAGGTGGTCCAGTACATCGTCCACGGTAACCGCGCCGAGCAGGCGGCCGTCCTGGTCACATACCGCCACGCTGATCAGGTTGTAGGCGGCGAGCCTGGCCGCTAGCTCATGATCGGGCAGGTCAGGCCGGACGAAGACGCTCGCCTTGTCTATGCACTCCCCAGCCAGGACCGACGGCGGCCGGCGCAGCAGCCGCTGGAACCCCACGCTCCCGAGGTAGCGGCCGGTCGGTGTCATCAGGGGCGGTTCGCACACGTACACCTGCGCGGCCGCGGTGGCCGGCATGTCCGGGTTCCTGACGCGGGCCAGTATCTCAGCGACCGGCGTCTCCGGTGCGACAATGAGGGGCCGGGAGGTCATCAGGCCGCCCGCCGTCGTCCCGCCGTAAGTCAGCAGCCGCCGCAGGTCCGCGGCCGGGACGGACTCCATCGCCGTCAGCAGCCGTTCGCGTTGTTCGGCCGGCATCTCCGCGAGCAGGTCCGCGGCGTCGTCAGGCTGCATCTTTTCCACGACGTCGGCGCCGCGGTCAAGTCCGAAGCTGGCCAGCAGCCGAACCTGGTCTTGTTCGGGCATCTCCTCAAGCAGGTCGGCCAGCTGGTCGTCGTCGAGGGCGGCCGCGATCTGGCTGCGCCGGGCGGGGGGCAAGCCCTCGACCGCGGTGGCGAGATCGGCCGGCCTCAGCTCGCGCAGGCCAGCCAGCTGCTCGGCCAGCGGGTCCGCCTGGAACAGATCGGGGTAGCGGTCCCAGGGCACGACGTCCGGGCCGCGGTGCAACAGGCTCCGGCCGTGCGAGACGGCCAGCGCGGAGACCTCCCAGCCGACCCGCAGCCGCTCGGTGGGGCTGATCGCGACATCGGCAATGGTCCCGTCCTTGACCTGTCGGCCGTACAGCTCGGAGGCCAGGATCTCTCCGGTCCGCCGGGCGAAGCGTTCCGGGTCGATGGCGCCGCCGGCCAGATGGGCGCCGTCGACGGAGATCTCGGTGATCTGGCCGAGGTTGACGAAGATGCGGCGCCGCTGCCAGGTCACCACCAGCCCCAGCGCGCGCGGCGGGTCATTCCCGGTGGCGGGCAGGATCACGACGTCGCGGATCCGGCCCAGGGTCAGGCTCGCGCTGTCCAGCAGCGGACGGCCTTTCAGCCGGGAAGTGAAAATCTGGCCGCCGGTCATTGTCCACGCTCTCCTCGCCCTCGGCCGACCTGATCTGCACCATTATGGTGTCCGGACTAGCTGGATCGGTACCTGGCGGGTCCTTCCTCATATTCCGCTCGATATCCCGCTCGAGCAAGGAATCGGCTACGTGGCGGAAAACTATTCGCGCCTGATGTGGCACCGGCTCATGCTTGAGGACATGATCCGGTGCGCCCTCAGCCTGGTGCTCGCAGCAGCGAGCGCGCTGACGGCTGCCCCGGGCTCGGTTCAGCTCCTGCCCGGCGGCGAGCGAGGCTGACCCTTCCCCGGCGCGGCCGGGAGACCCCACGGGGAAGGGTCGGCATCCTCGCGGGTCTCCGCGTCCACTGACGCAAACCCACCACCGGGAGTAAAGGATCATGACTAGGCAGGCGTACGTGCGGACCAAGCCGCACCTGAACATCGGCACCATGGGTCACGTCGACCACGGCAAGACCACGCTGACGGCCGCCATCACCAAGGTGCTCGCCGAGCGCGGGATGGCGTCGTATGTGCCGTTCGACCGCATCGACCGGGCCCCGGAAGAGGCGGCCCGGGGCATCACGATAAACGTCTCGCACGTCGAGTACGAGACCGCGAGCAGGCACTACGCGCATGTCGACATGCCCGGTCACGCCGACTACGTGAAGAACATGATCACCGGCGCGGCGCAGGTGGACGGGGCCATCCTGGTCGTGTCCGCGCTCGATGGCGTCATGCCGCAGACTCGCGAGCACGTCCTGCTCGCCCAGCAGGTCGGGGTGCGGCATCTCGTCGTCGCGCTGAGCAAGGCCGACGTGGCCGACGGCGAGCTGGCCGAACTCGTCGAGCTCGACGTGCGCGAACTGCTGTCGAGCTACGGGTATCCCGGCGAGCAGATCCCGGTCATCCGGGTGTCCGGACTGGGCGCGCTGGCCGGGGAGCCCCGATGGGTCGCCTCGGTCGCCGGGCTGCTGGACGCGATCGACGCGTATGTGCCGGTTCCCGACCGCTACGTCAATGCGCCGTTTCTCCTGCCAGTGGAGAGCGTCTTCACGATCACCGGCCGCGGCACCGTGGTCACCGGCGCGATCGAGCGCGGCCGCGTCCGGGTCGGCGACCCGGTCGAGGTCATCGGCCTGGGTACCACCGTGACCTCGGTGGTAACCAGCGTCGAGACGTTCGGCAAGACGATGGCGCACGCCGAGGCCGGGGACAATGCGGCGCTGCTGCTCCGCGGCGTCCGACGGCACCAGGTCCGGCGCGGCCAGGTGATCGTGGCACCCGGCAGCCTGGCGGCGCACCAGAAGTTCGAGGCCAGCGTCTACCTGCTATCCGCGGTGGAGGGAGGCCGCCGGACGGAGATCCGGACCGGATATCGTCCGCAGTTTTTTGTCCGGACCACCGACGTGGTGGGCGTGATGGACCTGGGCCCGGCCGGGGTGGCCAGGCCCGGTGACCGGGTGACCGTCAGCGTCGAGCTGGGCCAGCCGGTGGCGCTCGGCGCCGGGCTCGGCTTCGCCATCAGGGAAGGAGGCCGGACGGTGGGGGCCGGAACGATCACGGCCCTGCTCGACTGAAACCGCCAAGGAGGCGGTCCCCGACGAATCGGGGACCGCCACCGTGGGTAGTCCCTCCCGCCTGATCGAGCCTGGCCGGCACGCGCCGGGGCGGGCCGCGCGAGTCACTACGGCACCTCGTATTTGGAGCACCATTCCTCGGCGCTGCGGCCTTCGCCGGCGATGGCTACCTGCCAGTGCTGGTCGGCGGAGATGGCGTCCATGACGCAGGAGTGAAGCGCGAAGGCGTGGGTGAGCCCGGTGATCTGGAAGAGCTTAAGGATCCGGCCGCCGCTGGTCACGATCATGAGTGATCCCTGGTGGATGCGTAGCCGCTTCAGGCTGCCGACCAGAGCGCCCAGGCCGGTCGAGTCCAGGAAATCTACGCCGCGTAGGTCCGCGATGACGTGGATCGTGCCGTTCTCGGCGAGATCGGCTACCTGCTTGCGCAGCTTCGGGGAGGTGTAGACGTCCATCTCGCCCGCGAGCCGGAGCACGGCGCAGTCGCCGGCGCTGATCGCATTGATGTGAAGGGACGGCACGGCGGCCTCCGGGGGGCTCTTGGGGCCTGGCCAGATCATGACAGCTCTGTCATTACAGGAGATGACGGGGAAAAGTATGTGTTTACAATACGGTAAATATTTCGCGGTTGTCAATCTTGGTCTTTCGATGTCATCATGTGGAATGACAGGGAGGTGGCATGCGGGTCGAAACGGCTATCGGTCAGCAGATCGCGCACCTGCGCGAGGTGCGCCAGATGTCACTCACGCAGCTCGGTCAGGCGATGGGCCGCTACCTGGGCAAACCCTGGAGTCGCCAGGCCGTCCACCAGGCCGAGCGAGGCCGCCGTGCCTTCACCGCCGCCGAACTGGCCGCTGTCGCCCTGGCCCTTGACACCTCGATCCCCGCGCTGTTCCTCGCGGACACCGGGCCGATCGAGTTGCCTGGCGCGACCGTCACCGCCGAGGACTACCGGGCCATCCTGCTTTACGCGGGCGACGAGGTCCCGCTGGACGGACTCGAAGAACTCATCGTGGCGCTGCATGACATCGCCGAGGTCCTGTCCCGGCCCACCCTGGCCCGGCTGGCGAAGATCGGGCGGATAGCGGAGCAGGTGGCAAGCGCGGGCTCCGACCCGTAGGCCCGGGCGCCTCGCCGGCGAGGAAAAGTCAGGAAGGTCACCCGATGCGGCGTGGCGTAACCCGCTGGAAACATCTGGCATAGATCATGAATCATGGAAACGCGCCGGCTGCTGATCGGATGCGACTTCACCTATGTCGCAGCCATCTACACCCCGGTGATCTTCCAGGTCCAGCCGATCGAAGACCCGCACGTTGGCATCGAGGGTGCCCAGTGGGCGTCCGAGCCGCGCATCGCGATCCGCGGCTACACCGACCTGTACGGCAACCCGTGCGTCCGGGCGGTGCTGCCCGCGGGCCGGTCGAGCTTCCGGTTCCATGCGGTGGCCGTGGTTCCCGATGCGACCGAGGATGCCGACGAGGGCGCCAAGGAGTGCCCGCCCGACGACCTCCCGGACGAGACCCTGATCTATACCTTGCCGAGC
>Ga0302181_10003140_pt1 | contig 11433 bp, 9 predicted proteins | sample I_Palsa_E3_3_FD_198786 | JGI IMG/M metagenome (GOLD analysis project Ga0302181, IMG submission 198786) | Peat permafrost microbial communities from Stordalen Mire near Abisko, Sweden - I_Palsa_E3_3 | ecosystem: Environmental > Terrestrial > Soil > Palsa > Peat permafrost | place: Sweden: Abisko... | reverse complement strand
GCAACGCCAGCGCGGCGGTGGCTAGCACGGTGGTGGCTAGCACGGGCCGCGGCCAGTGACGACGAGACATAAGGCAAGCCCCTCTAACCCGAAGTTACGGCCAATTCGGCGGGTGATTCCCGGTCTGACCTGGTGTTTAGCTGGATCGGGCTGGGTGGCGTTCTGGCTACGTCAGGGTCAGCGGGATCGGAGCGCCGATGAGCTCGAAGGCCTGCCGCTGGGCGCTGGTCGGCTCGGCGAGCATCGCGATGGTGACATCGGTGCCGGTGTACCGGACCTGGTTGCGGGTCAGCGTGGCCAGGTGCCCGAGCAGGCCGCGGAAGCTGTGGTAGGGGCGCCCGGCCGGGTCGTGCTGGTATGAGGCCTTGGCTTGCGCCGCCGCGGAGCGCCGGGCCGGGGTGACCGGGTTGTCCTGCTGAGGCGGCTCCTGGCCGGTGTAGGTCAGCGGGGCCCAGGCGCGGCGCAGGTGCCAGGTCAGGTAGCAGGCGAGCATGCAGATCAGCACGTGGGCCCGGACGCGTTCCTCCAGCCGGTGGAACACCGGGCGCAGGTCCAGGTCGTCGGATTTGATGTGCCGGAAGTCCCGTTCCACGTATTTGAGGTTCTTGTAGGCGGTGACCACGGCGGCCGCGTCGAGCTCGCTGGCGGGGACGGGGGTGCGCAGGACGTAGAACCCGTCCAGGGTGGCTTCGGCGTCGATCCGGTCCTGGCGTCGTTCGATGGTCAGGCTGTGATCGGTGATGGTGACGGCGAAGTGCTTGCCGGTCTTGTAGGTGGTGATCGCCTTGCCGACCTCGACCCCGATCTCGCCGGCCCCCTGCAGGCGGCCTGCCCGGACCCGGGCGATGACCGGGGCGAGCAGCTTCTCGGTAGCGGACAGGAGTTCCTCGCGGGTGCGGGCCCGGTCGGCGGCCAGGGCCGGGTTGCGGCAGGCGATCAGCCGCTCGCCGGGGAAGTCTTCGGAGGTGATCTCGGCGAGGTCCTGCTGATCGAAGAGGCTGAGCTGGAGCGGGCCGTCGTCGGCCATGAGCTTGCGGATGGCGGGGGCGCGCAGCGCGGTGATCCACTCGTAGGTGTCCGCGTCGGGCCGCTGGGTCCCGTCGTCCAGCTGGTTCATGGCTTGAATCCGGGCGCTGGTGATCATGCCGCGATCCCCGACCATGACCATCTGGGCCAGCCCGAACTTGTCCCGCACCACCTTGACGATGGCGGTGAACGCGCCGGGGTCGCCGGTGTTGCCGGGGAACACCCGGACCGCGACCGGGCGCCCGGACGGGTCGGTGAGCAGGCCGTACTCGATCTGCAGTTTTCCCTTCTTGCCGTCCCGGGAGTAGCCGCGGGCGGCCAGCGGGCAGTGACGTCCTTCCAGCCACGAGCTGGACAGGTCGAACAGCGCCATCCGCGCTGGGTTAGCCTGCGGGGCCAGGTGGCGGCGGGCCAGCCCGGCCTCGATCGCGTCCTGGCGGTGCCCCAGCCAGTCCATCGCGGCATAGATGTCATCGGTGGAGGCGTCCGCGGCGCCGAGGTCGGCGCCCAGGGTGGTGTCGTCCCACCAGGTCAGGGTGGACAGCTTGGAGCCCGGCCGGATCACCCGGGAGATGATCAGCGCGAGGGCTAGGTCCCGGTGCCGGCCCGCGGGGCCGAGCAGGGCGGGCAGCCCCAGTTTGGCGGCCATGGCGTGGACGGCGGCGGCGTGGCCGTGCGGCAGCGACCCGGTGATGGTGACCGCGCCGCCGGCGGGGACCAGCTGCTGGCCTTTGAGCCCGGCGTCGATCAGGTCGATGACGTGGCCGGGCAGCGCGGACAGGTTGGCGACGGTCTCGTTCTTGACCTTGCCGCCGTCGCGGTAGGTGCGGCGCAGGTACGCCGAGGAGTAGTCCTTGCGGCGGCCCTGCTTGTCCACGTACCCGGTCTTGGAGACTCTGACTACGTGAACCTTCCCGCCGTTTCCCGTCATAGCCAGATCATAGCGGCCTGGCGGTGCGGACTCCGGTAGCGACACGCCGATTTTCTGACTACACTCTGTGGCTGGATCTCACCGAAACGGCAGTTCAGGGCGCAATACCTACAGAGAGCTACAGCAACTTCGGCTTAAGACTGCAGCCGGATCGGCGGCCCAGCTCCTCAGGGCAGCTCTGCGGGAAGCTGAACCGGCTGCCGGGCCCCCGGGCGGATGGCGAACATCGCGATGACCGTCCCCAGGGCACCCAGCTGGATGGCGAGGTCGGCGAGGTTAAACGAGGCGCGCGAACCGCCGACATGGATCCAGTCCACGACCGCGCCGCGGCCCAGGCCGGGGGCCCTGAAGACCCGGTCCGCGAGATTGCCCGCCGCGCCCGCCAGCACGGCGGCCAGGCACAGCGCGACCGCCCGGCTCTGGGTACGCAAGGCCAGCGTGCCCGCGGTCGCCGCAATGACGGCGCCCAGCGCAGTGATCACCGTCGGGTAGGCCGCTCCGAACCCGCCGCTCGCGCCGGTGTTGCGGATCAGATGTACCGTCAGCCAGCCGCTGGCTGAGCCGCGCGCCGAGGCCGGATCCAGTGCCAGCACCAGGCTCTTGCTGACCTGGTCCGCGGCCAGGATTCCGGTCCCGATGACGCACATCGCCCACCGCACGCTGGGCCGCCTGACCGCCACGTCCGCAGGAATGATCACCATAGGCGTAACGATATGCCCGGTCTTGCCCCGGGCCGGATCCTGGTCGGGGCCGTCCGCGGTATGTCAATGGCTGGTTACCAGTGGCCGTGATGAACGACCTCGCCGGCCGGGCGGCGGTTGGGATTCGCGATGGGCCGCAGCGGCCGGTCCGCCGGGTAGCCCACGCCGAGGAGGAAGGTGACATCGTGATCGCCGGGCACACCCAGGATCTTCCGGGCCGCATCCTGGTCGCCGACCGAGGCATGGGCGGTGCCGATGCCGAGGTCGGCGGCGGCGACCGCTATGGCGTAGGTGGCCTGCCCGAGGTCGTAGTAGTCGAGGAGGCGGGTACGGTCGTCGTCGGTCTGCGGCAGCACCAGGGCGATGGCCGCGGCGGCCCCGGCGATGTGGCCGGCGCCCCGCCATACGGTGGACAGCGCGCGGAGCTCGTCCGGGTCGGTGACGACGACGAAGTCCCAGTGCTGCCGGTTGGATGCCGACGGCGCCCGTCGGCCTGCCTCGGTGATCCGGTCGAGGTCGCTCGCCGCCACGGGGTCAGGCCGGTAGGCGCGGACGTTGCGGCGGGCGCGGATGGCGTCCCAGGTTTCCACGGCAGGGTCCTCCTCAGCGAGGCATATCCGACTTTTCCGATAGGGATACTGTACATTCGGTTCTCTACTGCGTTCCAGCCGGAAAGGTCCTGCGCGCAGGCCCTCAGCAGGCTTCACTGGCGGTCCGTACCAGACCGGCGCCGGCCAGCGAATTACCGCGGCAGCCGCTTCTTTGCCTCCTCGTACAGGTCGGCAGGCAGCGGTCCCTTCTCGGCTGTGGCGATGTTGGTGGTCAGGTGCGCCGGGTTCGCGGTGCCGACGATGGTGGTCGACAGGCCGGGGTGGCTGAGGGTGAACCGCAGGACGAACTCCATGGTGGACATGCCCGCGTCGGCAAGCAGGTCCTCGATGCCCGAGGTTTCCCAGTTCTGCTGGCCGAGGCCCGGCTTCTGGGTGAGCGGGCCGGTCCGCCAGTTCTTCTCCTCTGAGGCCGCGCCCCGGGCCGCGCCGCCTCGGATCAGCGTTCCCGCGCCCTCGTCCGCCGCCTCGGTGATGAGGTCCTCGTGGTCGCGCTGGACGGCCGAGTAGGGGATCTGGAAGGCGTCGAAGACGTTCATTGCGAGGTGGTCGGGCAGGTCAGGGAGGATGCCTGACATGCCGATGAACCGAACCTTGCCTTCGTTCCGCAGTTCCTGGAGCATCTCGACCGTGTGGTTCTCCTCCAGCGTGGCCCGGCTCGGGGACATGTGCACCTGGACGAGGTCCAGGTGGTCCGTACCGAGCCGCTGCAGCGACCGCTCGACCACCTCGCGGACGTTGCCGGGGCTGTAGTCGTGCGGGTACGGCGGCGGCGAGTCCGCGGGCGGTTCGAGTAGGCAGCCGCACTTGGAGGCGAGGAAAAACTCATCGCGCCGGTGCCCCACGTAGCGCCCGATGAGCTCCTCGCTGCGGCCGTAGTCCGGCGAGGTGTCGATCAGGCTGATGCCGCCGTCCAGGACCGCGTTGAGCAGGCGCCCGGCGTCCTCGTCCGCTATCTCAGGTCCCCTCGGGCCGCCTCGCAACTCCATAGCGCCATACCCGAGGACGGTCACGTCCGTCTGCGTCCGGCCAAGCGGCCGCGTCATGATCGCCATGCGGTTAACGCTATCCCGCGGCCGGCCGTGCCGGGTGCGAAGGTGGCCGGATCGCGCCGGTACCAGCAGGCCTACGTCACCCCGGGATCGTCAACTCCGATCAGAGTAACGATACGCTTACAGAAAGTAGGATTTAGCTCCGCGCGAGCGGGTCCCCGAGGCATAGACGTTAAGGCTCTCACCAGGTCGAGGGAAGCTCCTCAGGTCGCCTGCAGTCACGACGGAGATAGTAGACCGAGGTACCGGCATCGGCAGGCTCCCGTCTGCTGTGTCGAGTCTGGTAGTCGTCGTGCGGGTTCATTAGCCCGCGCCGACGGCACCCTCAGATCCAGAAAATCATCATCGCCCGCGAGCTCCACGGCCGTCAGTTCGTCCCCTGCGGCCGATGACACACCTCGTGCGGCCGGCCAAGTTTTCGTGTCCCACGACCGCTCCTTTTTCTAATCTCGGAACGGCAGTACTGCGTGCCCTCAGGACTCCCAGCCCGCGTCCCCGGGATGTCTTAGCGGACTCTCACGGGCTGCCGCCCATCCGGCTGATGAGGTTATCCATGCTGATGCCGTACGGCATACCCCAGGCCGCCGCCTGTTCGCTATCGACCGGGTCGGGCAGCTCACGCTGAGCCTCCTCGGCCATCTCCGGCAATCCGGCCTTGCGCAACACGTCAACCACATGCTGCCTGGTGAGTTGCACCGCAACCACCTCGTCTGTGAAATCACTACGCCGATGATGAACGCCCTCGGCTCGCCGTGCCACGTCGCGGTCGGGACAACCAGTCGGCGGTCTTAGCGGTGACGTTAGATATGAATCCGCCCTTAGTCAACGACAATCCTGTCCTTACGGCCGAAGCGCCAGGTGCCCGCGGCCAGCACCTCCCGGCGGCTGTACCGAGCCCGGCTGCCGGGCTCAGCGAGAGAGCGTCCGCCGGTAGATGTGCTCAGCCGCCATGATCACGGTCAGGTTCGTCGGGACGGAGGGCACAAGAACAGGGCGCCCGTTGACCAACAGGACCCCCGCCTGCGAAGAGGAGAAGGTCCATGACCGATGCTCATTCCTTCGAGCTGGGAACCGACGGACCGTCGGCGATTGTGGTCGGCATTGACGGTTCCGCGACCTCCATGCGGGCTGGCGCATATGCGGCGGGACTAGCGCGCCGCCAGCGGGCCCGGCTCGTCGCCGTTTACGTGGGATCAGTCGCACCGATGTGCGTCACCGAACCCAGCGCAGCTGCCGTGCTTCGCATGGCGCACTCCGAGGCCTTCGAACAGACCGCCGCCGATCTTCGCCATGAAGCCGAGGAGAAGGCCCGGGAGCATGGCATTTCCATTACCTTCGTGGCTACCCGGGGTGACTCATTGGCTGAGCTCCACCGGATCGCCCGGGAGAGCTGTGCCGACGCCATCGTGGTCGGGGCATCCACCAAGGCGGGTCACGAGCAGAGGTAGGAGTACCTCGTCCACCATCTCGGTAATATCTTTTTTCGTCGGGTCGTGAGTATCAAGCAGTGTGCGTTTAATGATCAACGCATGAAGTACCTCGAGGACGACGGGTGTCAGGCGCTCCGAAGATATCTCGCCGCGCTTGGCCGCGTCGCGCAGCAATTCGGTCAATGCCTCGAAACGGGGGTCGAAAACCTGTGACTTGAACCGGGCTAGTAGTTGAGGCTGGCGATGCGCTTCGCCCAGGAGGCTTCGGTACGCATCACCCCTAACGCCCTTTTGCGCTTTGATCATGTGAACCGTGAGCCCGATCAGATCGTCGCGCAGAACACCGGTCCGGGCGTATTCGGCTGGGTCTGAACCCAGCTTCTCCAACGTGTCGATCACGAGAGACGTGGTGTCAGGCCACCGCCGGTAAAGCGGGCTCTTTCCGGTGCCCGCACGCTCGGCGACGCCCTCGAAACTCAGCCGCCCGAATCCGACCTCGGCTAGCTCAGCAATGACAGCGTCAGAGATTGCCTTCTCGACCGCGGTTCCCCGACGTCGCCTGCGGACTGGGCGCTCCACGGTCGGTGCGACGTCGCTTGGCGGGCCTGGCATGGCAGAAGCATATGTGAGCCTCGCCCGCCTATCGGGCGATGGCGACGCGGACCCGTCGGCGGTCGGCGACGGGGGCTTCAGCCCCCGGATCCGGCCGTGGCTGGCGGGCCCGCCTGGTCGCGCAGAACCTGGTTGATGGCCGCGACGATGACCTGGGCTGACCCGTCGATGGCCGTGGCCACCGGGCTGGCGGGGTTGCTGAGCTGGCTGGCGATCTGCGCCGCCGACAGGCCGGCGAGGACCTGCGGGTCGTACTGCGCGCCCGCCAGGACATACCGGTTGGCGATGTCGAGGAACGGGACCGCCCCGGACTGGTCGGCGCTGGTGACGTAGGGAGGCACGTCGAAGGTGCTGATGAGGCTGTTGTCCAGCGGGGTCTGGGCCTGCAGCGCGCGGCCGGCGTTGTCGGTCAGCTCGGTCGTCCGCAGCGTGAGCTCGGTGCTCTGGTAGTGAGCCGTCCGGAACGAGAGCGTGGCGGTGTCCGGGTAGACGTCGGTGGCCGATGACGTCGTGGTGCCGAGCTGGCTCCAGCTGCCGAAATGGGACAGTGCGACGGCCAGCGACCAGCGTTCGGCCGCGCAGAACGGGCAGGATTCCTCGCTGACGAAGACGATCGCCGTCTTGCCGCCGATCTGCAGCGGCGGCCCTGACGTCTTGACCGCCCGAAGCGGGGTTATCTCCTGGCCGGGGCCTACCCTGGCGAGCACGGCGGCCGGGACGGTGGTGACCTGCCGGACGACGAGGGAGGACGCCGGCGATTCGCTAGCGACCAAACGAGCGGGGGTAGCGGTCAGCTTGACCGCGACCAGTCCCACTACCACCGCCAGCACGGCGGTGACCGAAGCGACCGCCACCAGGATCCGCCGGCGCGCTTCGGCGCGCTTACGGGCGGCTCGTTCGGCCGCGATCCGCTCGCGGGCGCGCGTCTTGGGCTGCGAGCCTCGCCGCGGCCCGGCTGAGTTGCCGCCCGCACGGTCGTGACGGGTATTTGCCACCTGTATCTTCCCTTCTTCCGGATGTATGGCACTGGAGCCCGCCGCACACCAGCCCCGTCCTACTAACACGGATAGGACTTGCGAACTGTTCACGTCACGGCGGGCTGAGCGATCGGGGACGTCGGTGCGGTCGGCCGTGGCCAGGAACGCCGCGATCGCATTGGCGACCACCGCGGGGGCTCGCCTGGGCAGGTGATGACCCGCGCCCTCGACGAGCTGCAGGTGAGCATGCGGCAGGGCGCGTGCCAGCCGGCAGGCGGTTTCGAAGGGAACCACGGAGTCTTGCGGATCGGCGAGCACGAGAACCGGCGCCCGGACCGAGGCCAGAGCGTCCTCCAGCTCATCGAGCTCACGCAGCAGGGCGCGTTGTTCGGTCAGGAAGGTGCTCCATAGCGGCAGGTGTCCGCCGTCCGCATGGCCCCAGACCTGCCAGTTGACGTGCTCGTCCGGACGCAGCGGGCGGCCCCGCCGCCGCGCGATCCTGGCCAGCCGGGCCCGCGCGATCCAGGGCGTCAGCCGCCACGCCACCAGCGCGCACAGCGGGCCTGCGCCGGGTGCGGCGAGCAGCCTGTCCCAGCGGGTCACGCACCCCGGGCCGACGCTCGCGAGCAGGACCACCGCCGCCACCCGGCCGGGCGCCAGGCTCGCCGCCGACAGCGCCACCCCGCCGCCGTAGGAATGCCCTACGAGCACCGCGCGGGTGATGCCGCGCGAGTCCAGGTCGTTGAGGACGGCGCGGGCGTTCGCGGCAAACCCGGCCGCCGGCAGGCGACTGGAGCCGTAGCCCGGCCGGTCGGCCGCGACGGCGTGCAGCGGGGCGGGCAGCCGTCCGGAGACCAGTTGCCAGTCGGCGGGCGAACCCGGCTGCCCGTGCAGGAGCACCAGCTCGTGAGTACCCAGCCCGGCTGGCGTGTCAGTGGTGCCTGCGTCGGCGGCCATGACGGAGTCCTGTTCGTGGGGGGTGCGGCGCGGTGGGCCGGGACCGCGCCGGGTCCGGGGATGCCACAGCCGGAACACGACCAGCCAGCCGGCCAGTGCGACCAGCCAGAAGCTGGCGAGACGGTAGAGCAGCACCGCCGCCAGAGCCTGGCTGGCGCCCAGCCCGGTAGCTACTAGGGCGAGGCTGAGCGTTCCCTCGGTGATCCCCAGCCCGCCGGGCGTGATGTTGAGGCTTTGCGCGGCGATGCCCGACCCGTAGACCAGCAGAAGATCGTGCCAGGGGATGGTGGCGCCGGTGGCGCGGATGCTTACCGCGAGGACGGCCGCGTCGGCGAGCCAGTTGGCCAGGGCCAGGGCGGTCGCCGTCAGCCAGCCGGACGGGGAAAGCTGGAGTGAGCCCAGTCGCTGCGCCCAGGCCCGGATGATCTGGCCGGGCTCGGCGACAGGCCGGCGCAGCATCGCCGATCCCTGCCGTAGCATCCATCCCGCTGGCCGCTCGAGGGCGCCACGCAGCCGCGGGCGGCGCACGGCCGCGACCGCTCCGGCGAGGCCGGCTACGGCGAGCACCACGCCGGGCACTGTGACCGCTGTGACCAGGACGTTCCCCGACGCCAGCCCGCCGCCGCCGACGACCAGGACCGCCGTGGCGCCGGAGACCAGCCCGCCCGCCAGCAGGGTCCAGCCGGCCAGCGGGGCATCCGCGCCCTGCCGGGTGAAGCGGCGGAATGTGAAAGCCGTGGCTAGTGCGGGTCCTCCCAGCGGTACTGAGACTGACACCGCGTTGGCCGCATAGGCGGTGGCCAGCATGGGCCGGATGCCCACGCGGGCGCCGCCGGCCGCGAGCAGTCTGCGCAGCATGATCGCGAAGGCGGCCATGGACGCGGATTCAAGCAGGAGCGCGGCCGGGATCCAAAGCCACTGCAGATGAGCAAGCACCATAAACGAGGCTGCCACCGAGGTCCGTTCGGCCCATCCCGCACCGGTCACCGCCGCCAGCGCGGCACCGATGGCCGCCAGCCCGGCCAGACGCCTGCTGCTGCGTTTCATGTCTAGCTGTCCTAGGTCTGTGTGTGTGTCCGGGCCCGGTCCGCTGGCACCGCCCGAAAGGAACGGAGCCAGCGAACGGGGCCTATGGTCGCCTCAGTAGCCGTAACCGCTACCGGACGGAGCGGCCGGGGCCGTGCCCGCCGGGGTCGAGGACCCGGCGGTCGAGGACCCGGTGAGCGGCGTGAGGCCCGGGGTGGCCACGAAAAAGGCCTGCACTCCCTGGCCGGTCACCTGGCCGGCGTGATCGTCAGCGAAGGTGTAGAGCAGGTGCCCGTTGTAGGCGACCTGGTCGCCGTGGACGTCCATGACCGCGGCGAGCTTGCCGGTCAGCCCGGTAGCGGCCGGTGACGCGGACGTCAGCGGCGGCCACAGCGCCGCCAGCCCTCCGGTGACGGCCGACTTCGCCGCCGTGTCATTCAGGTAGTAGTACAGCGGCAGGCCCGCTTTGTTGACCAGGATGGTCTCGGTCTTGCCTCCGACGGTCGCCTGCACGGTGCGCACGGTCGCCGCGGCGTTCTGGCTGGCCGCGGGCTGGCTGCTGGCATGGGAGGTCGTCGCCGCGGCGGCGGTGATACCGCCGCCGATGGCGGCCGCCGCGGCCAGGCTGACGCTGGCGATGATGATTCTCGGGTGTCGCATGGTCTTAGCTCCTTAGGTATCGATGGTGCACTATCTACTAACACGATTAGTAGAAGAGGATGGTTCACTCGCCGTGGCCATTGGCGCCCAGGCGAGAGCCCGGACCTGGTCCCCGGTGACGGTTTCCTGCTCCAGCAGGGCGGCGGTGAGCCGGTTGAGGGCGTCCCGGTGGCTGGTGAGCAGGTCCCGGGCGCGGGTTTCCGCCTTGGCCAGCAGGGCGGCGACTTCCTGGTCGACCAGCCACTGGGTGTGCTCGGAGTAACCGCGCGCGCCGGCCAGCGCGGGATAGCCGGCCGGCGGCCCGCCGTAGCTGACCGGGCCAATCGCCTCGCTGAGGCCGAACTCGCGGACCATCTGGGTCGCCAGGGCGGTCGCGGAGGCCAGGTCGTCGGCGGCGCCGGTGGAGGCCTCACCGCAGATCAGGCGCTCGGCGGCCCGGCCGCCGAGACGGACCGCGAGGGTGTCGGCCAGGTACTGTTCCCCGTAGAGCCGGCGGTCGTCGGCGGGGAGCATCTCGGTCAGCCCGAGGGCCTGCCCGGCGCCCAGGACGGTGACCCGGCTGACCGGGTCGGCGCAGGAGGACAACGTGGCGACCAGCGCGTGGCCGGCCTCGTGGACCGCGACGGTGGCGAGCTCGCCGGGGGCCAGCGGGGTGCTGTGCCGGGTGCCGAGCAGCACGCGATCGCGAGCGCTGTCGAAGTCGGCGGCGACCAGGGTGGTGCGGCCGGACCGGACCGCGGTGACAGCGGCCTCGTTGAGGAGGTTGGCCAGGTCCGCGCCGGAGAACCCGGGCGTGGCGGCGGCGATCTGGTCCAGGTCGGCGTCCGGGCCGAGGTTCTTGCCGCGGGCGTGCGAGGCCAGGATGGCGCGGCGCTCGGCCCGGTCGGGCAGCGGGACGATGACCTCGCGGTCAAACCGGCCGGGCCGGCGCAGCGCGGGGTCCAGGGCGTCCGGCCGGTTGGTGGCGGCCAGCACCACCACCCCGCCGGAGTCCTCGAATCCGTCCATCTCGGCGAGCAGCTGGTTCAGGGTCTGCTCCCGCTCATCGCTCCCGGCGAAGCCGCCGTGGTCGCGGCGGGCGCCGAGGGCATCGATCTCGTCGATGAACACGATCGCCGGTCCGCGGGCGCGGGCCTGCTCGAACAGGTCCCGGACCCGGGCCGCCCCGACGCCGACGAACATCTCCACGAAACCCGAGCCCGAGACCGAGAAAAAAGGGACGTGGGCCTCGCCGGCGACCGCGCGGGCGAGCAGGGTCTTGCCGGTGCCGGGTGGCCCGGCCATCAGCACGCCGCGCGGCCCGCGGGCCCCGGCCCGGTGCCAGCGGCCGGGGTCGCGCAGGTAGTCGACGACCTCGCTGATCTCGGTCTTCACCGCGGCATACCCGGCCACGTCGGTGAACCGGGTGGCCGGCCGTTCGGCGTCGATGACCCGCGCCTTCGCCTTGGCCAGG
>Ga0302181_10003136_pt1 | contig 11444 bp, 8 predicted proteins | sample I_Palsa_E3_3_FD_198786 | JGI IMG/M metagenome (GOLD analysis project Ga0302181, IMG submission 198786) | Peat permafrost microbial communities from Stordalen Mire near Abisko, Sweden - I_Palsa_E3_3 | ecosystem: Environmental > Terrestrial > Soil > Palsa > Peat permafrost | place: Sweden: Abisko... | reverse complement strand
GGAGACGTGGGTCGCGATGGTCCGCCGGGATAGCATCAGGCGGGCGGCGATCTCCGGGTTGGACAATCCCTCCTGCACGAATGCGGCGATCTTGATCTCGGTCGCGGTGAGGCTGTCCCAGCCGCTCTGCGCCCGCCGGTGTTTGGCGTGCGACCCGCGCCGGATGCCGTGGGCGCGGAATGTAGCCTGCAGCCGGGCCACGTCCGCGGCCGCGCCCAAGGAGGTATAAACCTCCACGGCCCGGGTGAACGCGTCCCGTGCCTGGCCGCGGTCGCCGGTGTCGACGAAGTGCTCAGCGGCCGCCTCCAGTGCCTTCGCGCTCAGCAGCGGCCGGCCGGCGTCCTCATACCGCTCCGCGGCCGCGAGCAGCCGGGGGGCATCATGGTCGAGGAGGCCGCGGCAATACAATACGTTCGCCTGCCGATGGGGGATCTCCGATCCGGCGGCGAGCGTGGCGGCCTGGCCCGCGACGGCCTGTGCGGTGCCCATGTCGCCGGTCGTGGCGGCGAGGCGGACGGTGTCCGGAAACAGGTCCTCGATCTCCTCGACTTCTTCCGTACTGTCCTCGAACGCATCCGTCAGTGCGGCAAGGGCTTCAGTTAGCGCGCCGCCATGCTCGAAGTCCAGGCTCCGGGCCAATGCCAACGAGGTAATAAGCCGGTGTCCTAGCCGCTCGGCGTGCGGGGTGGCAGCGGCGAGATGACCGCGCGCCGCGCCGACCTCGCCGCGATGGAAGCTGATCACAGTGGCGATGCCGAGATCGCAGCAGGCCGTACCGGGTGCCTTGAGGTTCTCAGGCAGGATCTCTACCTCGGCCAGCGCGTCGTCCCATCGCCCCGTCTGGAAGAGCAACTGGCCCAGAGCGCCGTGCGCCTGAGCCAGCCTGATCGCCGTGCCGACCTGGTCCGCGAGGTGCCGGGCTTCCCCGGCCGCGGCCAGCGCCTCCTCGTACCGGTCGAGATTGCCCAGCGTGACGGCCTTGTTGATTTGCAGCAGCAGCCGCAGATCGGTTAGAGCCGGATCGGCCTGGGTCACGGCCAGAGCCCGGTCGAACAGAGGCAGGGCGTCGGCCATACGTCCCTGCACCGAGGTCACGAGCGCCATCATGAGCAGTGCCCAGCTCATGGCCCAGTTTTCGCCTGCCTCCGAGGCTGCCGCGAACGCGCTGGTGGCGACCCGACCAGCCGTTTCGACCTCGCCGAGGATGCTGTGGGTCCGCGCGGCGAGCACGAGCAGCCTGGCGCGGTGCCGGACCGAGATCCCGGGAGAAGCCAGCGCCCGGTCCAGCGTGGCCAGGGACTCCGCGGACAATCCCGCCAGCATGCGGCACTGCGCGAGCGTCCAGTGCAGGTCCACGAGCAGATCGGGCTCAGCGGCATGCTCGAGCGCGCGGTTCGCGACCTGCTCGGCCGCCGCCCGGTCACCGATGCGGTAGAGGGCGTCGGCAAGACGGCTGGCCAGCCAGCCGTCCTGGGCCGAGTCGGCGGGGGAGCTGGCGACGGCCCGGGTGAGGAGTTCGGCCGCAACACCGGGCGCCTGGCCGACCAGCGGGTCCGCGGTGCGGGCCAGCCAGTCCAGCATCCATTCATCCACCGGCTCGGTCGCATCGCCGGGCCCGGCGACCGCCCGAAGCATCTGCCGCGCCACCCGGTCCGGCGGCGCGCCCGCCTCCGCGAGGGCGCGCCCAGCGTCGCGGTGCCAGGCGGCGCGTACGGGCGCCGGCATCTCCTCGTACAATGCCGCCCGGATCAGCGGATGCCGGAACCCCAGGCCGTGGCCGGACTCGGCCAGCACGCCGACGGCACATGCCTCGTCGACCGCCGGGATCAGCTCCGTCACAGTGCGGCCAAGCACGATGGCCAGATCGGGGACCGCGAATTCCGCGCCGAGCAGGGCCGCCGCCCGGAGTACCTCCCGCACCGGCCCGGTCACGAACCCGAGGCGGTCCGCTATGGCCGCCGACAGGGAGCTTGGCGCGGAACCGCCGGTAAGCGTAGCGGCGCCCGCCTCGGTGACGGCCAACCCGGAACTACGGGCCAACGCGGCCACAAGCTCGGTGACGTAGAGCGGGTTGCCCGCCGCCCCGTCGGCGAGCCGCAGCAGGTCAACGTCAGGCTTGCCGCCAGCCAGGGCGGCCACGAGATCAGCTACCGCCGGCCCGGTGAGTTCGGCGAGCTGGAGCCGTGCGTCGTCGTCCACCGCTCGCCGCAGCGCCAGCAGGTCATCGCGCTGGGGTGCCGGGCGCATCATCCCGACCAGCAGCAGCGGCACCTGTCGCGCCGACCTCGCCAGCCGCCCCCACAAGGTGATGCTGGCCTGGTCGGCCCACTGCAGGTCATCGATCACCAAGATGGTCGGCCGCACCGCGCACTGCTCGGCGACAAGGGCCAGCAATTGCTCCGCCAGCACCGCCGGCACGTCCGTGCCCCGGTCGGCGGCGGCCTCGCCGCGCAACAGCCGGACGATCGCGTTCCGCCGGGGATTCGCGGAGGGCTCGCGTACCTGCAGCCCGTCGAGGAACGGCAGCAGCGGCAGCGCCTGGCCCAGTTCGTCGCCGGCCCCCCAGAACACCTGGCAGCCAGCCTCCGGCGCACCAGCCACCGCCGCCCGCATCAGCGCGGACTTGCCGATGCCCGGCTCGCCCTCGATGAGCACCGAACTCCCGCGTCCCCGAGCAACCTCTCTTATGAGCCTGGTGAGCGTCGTCATCTCGCTATCGCGGCCGACCAGCGCGTCGGCCGATGTCCCCGGGGGCATGGGACAAACCCTACTACCAGAATATTTACTGGACAAGCGAACTATTTTCGTACATTAATTCGGCATCGAACGCTTTCTAACGGCAATATCGCCAGGGTTCCCCAGGTCCTGCAGGGTGCAAATTGCACAGATCCTTGCATTGCAAGGATAACTACCATTTTCCCGCATGAGAGCATCAAGTATTGCTTAAAAGATTGCTGAAATATTTAGTATTTGAAAATAGTGTAGTCACGGATTTACGCTAGGTCATGTAATAGCCAGAACCGGTTATTATTCCAGGTAGTTCAGATGTGCCTCGTGTGCCGTCGAAGCCATGTTACAGGCCGCTGACCTCCGTAGATACCATGGAGGAATCATGACCATTAGGCGAACCATCATCATTCCCGCTATCCTAGCACTCAGCACGGCCGGGTCAATTCTGGTTGCCTCGACGGCATCCGCGACAGCGGCGTCGGCGTCGGCGTCCACCGTCCACGCGACGGTAGTGGTCCCGGCTACTCACTATTACGAATGAACTGCTGCTGCCCGACTGACGTCCCTATTGCCAATTCGCCAGATCCACGGCGGGCCGATGGCGTGGCTATCGCCAGGTGGCAAGTTTTGTGGGATTACGCCTGCCTGACCGCCGGAGCCCTCGGTGGGCTCCGGCAGGTCTCAGCAACTTCAGGCGCATTTGTTAACCACAGCCGCTTTCGCCATATAGCTCTACATCAGCCGCATCACTAGGTATTTCCCCCGGTAGCACCATCAAGACCAGCGGGACGTGGCGTATCAGGGTCCAGTCCATGAATCGGCCGCGCCGAGATGCCGGAAGACCTGTCCGGGTTGCCGGCCCCGCATCAGCGGCCGGCGGGTCCGGCCGACGATGGCGAGACCGCTGTCTCCGAGTTCTTCCGGCCACCCCGCTCGGGCTATCACCGCACGTAGCCAGGGCATTCGTCGGCGGCTGTCGTTTTACGCCCCGGTCCGCATCAGCAGGCGGTATGCGTCCAACAGTTAATTGGAGGCGGGATAGCACGGTTCGTTCAGCCGGGTGCGGGCTGAAGGTTGTTGCGATGGGCGAGTGTACGGTGTACTAAGGGTTTCACAAATGGTTTCGGTGGAACTTGGAACCGTCCTAGTCCGCCCGCGCGGCACCGAGGAGGAGCGACGCCCGATGATCGCGCCAGGAAGTCCCACGGTGCGGCGCCGCCGGCTTGCCGCTGAGCTGCGCGGGATCAGGGAAAGCATGGGCAAGAACGGGGACACGGTCGCCGCCGCGCTGAAGTGGTCGCCCTCCAAGATCAGCAGGTACGAACGGGCCAGGACCGGCTTGCGGCCACGGGAAGTCGAGAGACTGCTCGACTACTACAAGATCACCGGGTCCCGCCGCACGCTCCTTCTCGCTCTCGCCGAGGACGCGGCTCAGAAGGGCTGGTGGGAAGAATTCGCCGACACCCTTTCCGAGGACTATCAGCAATTCATCGGCCTTGAGCATGAGGCAACCTCCATCGCCGTATGGCACGTTGACGTGGTAGCCGGCCTGCTGCAAACGGAAGCTTATGCCAGGCACATAATCAGCAGCTACAGCCGGGTCGAGCCCATCGCGCCGGGCATGATCGGACGATTGGTGCGGGTCCGCATGCAACGTCAGCAAGTGCTGAGTCGCGAAGAGCTTCAGCTATCGGTAGTGCTCGATGAGTCGGTCCTGAAGCGCCGGATTGGTGATGATTCGGTGATGTATGAGCAGCTTCAGCGCCTGGCGCGAGAGGCTGAACGGCCGAATATGATTTTGCGGATTCTCCCTCTTGACGCGCAGCACACGGTGTTCGGGGAGTCTTTTGTCATATTCGGCTTCGGGGAAGATAGTGACGCGATGCTGCAAGACGTGGTGAGCACTGAGCATCTGAGGAGCGGCTTCACGCTGGAGGGGGAGCGGGAGACCTACTTGCACCGGATCGCATTTCAGATGCTCGCCGAAGCGTCCCTCGACCCGGCGGCGTCCAGGGAACTCATCCTCGAAACGGCGAAATCACACTGGTCAGGCGCCCAGCGGCACGCTAATGCGTAGCTGACGCACGTCGTTTTATCCCTAATCGCTGTGGTGACAGGCCCGCTGGCGCGGCCGCTCTCAGGCTCCCGGCTGCGTCGGCGGGGGCCTGCCGTGTTTGCGCGCGTTTGAGGTGTGCCGCACACCGTGGGGACAACAGGCATTCACTGGGCCGTGGCGCTATTTGATGAGAGAGGGACGCGGGGTGCCGGCGAGGTCTGCTAGTCTAAGAGTTAAGCGACTACGTTGAGTAATAGATACTCTACACTCCGCAGTCGCGCACCATAGGATAACAGACAACAAATCAGTGAGGTAGCAGCGTGGATAAACCTATGCTCGAAAAGCCAGGTTCGGCTTCTAACTGGGTTAAGAGCTCGCTGAGTTTCTCCAACGGTAACTGCGTCGAGGTCGCGAGCCTACCCGGCGGCCAGATCGGCGTACGCAACAGCAGAGACTCCGAAGGACCGGTTCTCCGATTTACGCCGGACGAATGGCATGCTTTCCTCGGAGGCGCACAAAACGGAGAATTCGACGGTTTCGGCAGGAAGTAGCCGCAGCACCAAAGTGCGGAGCTTCCTGCGTCGCGATAACTGTCGATCAGGACACAAGCGGAGGGCCCCTCGGAAGTCTTTCCGAGGGGCCCTCCGGCCGATAACGGACGCCTTACCGGGCCGGCCGCCTCAACCGGTGACGGTGGAGGCTTCTTCCGGCTTCTCTGCGTTGGCGAGTTCGGTACGGTAGACGCCTGCGGAGCGATTCGCGATCCGCGGGCGCAGGTACAGCAGGTACCACAGCAACCCGGCCACCTCGGCTCCGAGCAGGTAGATGGCGGCCGTGTGGCCCTCGTGCGGCGCCAGCGCGATCACGATGACGCCGGCCGAGTAAATGAAGGCCACGACCGCGACCGGCACGAACCAGCGGCCGAGAGAGAAGTCGCCCGCCCGGTGACTAGGTATTTTCCGCTGCAAGTAGGCATAGATCGCACCGCCGACGGTGAGCACGTAGATGAAGTAATAGGCGACACTGCAGATGGAAACGACATTGGCCGCGATTCCCGCCGACAGCAGGTTGATCCCGATGCCCACCGCGCCGACGAGCAGGATCGACGCGACGGGCGTATGAGTGGCGACGCTGACGCGGCCCAGGACTGCCGACCCGGGGAGCATCTTGTCGCGGGACAGCGCGAACGTGAGCCGCGTCGCCACCACCATGTTGGCGAGCACGCACGAGAAGATGGCCAGGAAGACCACCACCTGCAAGATGCCAGCCGCGATGGCGCCGAAGTGACTTTGGAAGATGTAGATGAGGGGATTCTTGGGCTGGCCGAGCAGATCGGCCATACCGTGCGGGATCGCGATGAGAAACCCGATGATCATGAAGAGGCTGGCCCCCACCGACACGTAGTTGGCCCTGATCATGGCGAACGGCGTGACGGACCTAGGATCGTTGGTCTCCTCGGCCAGGTCCGCGGCGCCCTCCCAGCCGATGAAGCAGTACAGGGGAAGCAGTGCGGCCAGCACGAAGCCGTACCACAGGGCCCCGCTCGCCGTCCGCTGGGTGGACAGCAGGACCTTGAAGCCCGCGTCGTGATGGAAAAAGAAGATGGAGCCGAAGACCAGCAGGGCCGCGGCGCCGACCGATCCCACGATCTCGAAGAAGACCCCGACGTTGTTGACGGCGCTGACGGCACGGATGCTGACAATGTTGATCAACGCGGCCACGGCGAGCGCCACGCCTGCGAACAGCACGATGTCGCCGTGGGTCGGTGACTTCCAGATATCACTGGCAAATACGCTCGCCAGAGCGACCGCTGTCGCGGCCGTGCCTGCTATGAAGGCCAGCATGGCGGTATAGCCGGTAAACCAGCCGTAGTGCGGGTTGATGAGGCGGCTGTTCCACTGGTAGGCAAAGCCGGTAATCGGGATGCGGGCAGCGAGGTGCGCGTAGACGAGCACGATAAGAAAGACGCCCGCCGCGCACGGGATCCACAGCCAGACACCGGCCGCGCCCGCGGTTCCGAACAGGCTCGGCAACAGGAAGAAGATCGCCGTGGTGATGCTGATCATCGAGAAGGCTATGGCGAACGATCCGTACGGCCCCAGGGTGCGCCGCAGAGACTGCACGTAGCCAAATTGATGAAGGTCACCTACATCATTCGCGTCTGACAGGTCGGTTTCTATGTTGGACAACGTTCTCGCCCCTCTCGTGAGGCCAGCATGGAATTAGTGGGTGCCGGGCAGCCGGTCATCCGGTCTCGATGGACGTCAGGACCTGGTCCAGGACCTCAAGGACCCGGTCCATCTGATCGCGGGTAATCGTGAACGGCGGCTTCACCTTCAGGACGTTGCCCAGCCCGGCGTATTTGGTCGTGCCGAAGATGACGCCGAGATCCATCGCCCGCCGGTACACCTCCAGCGTTTCAGCGGCGGCCGGCTCCCTGGTTTCCTGATCACGCACGAGCTCGAGGCCGATGAGCAGGCCCGGCCCGCGGATATCACCGATCAGCGGATGGCGCGGCTTCATCGCGCGCAACGCACCGGAGGCGTACTGCCCCATGTCCTCGCAGGCCTGAAGCAGGCCGTCTCGCTCGAGAACCTCGAGTGCCGCCAGTCCCGCCGCCAGGCTGACCGGGAACTCGCCGAAGGTCAGCGCGTCGTCCCCGGGCTGGAACCCCCCAAGCGCCGTGCTCGACAGCACTCCGGCCAGAGGGAAGCCACCTCCCACGCCCTTGCCGAAGACGAGGATGTCGGGTGTGACCCCGTAGTATTCGGCCGCCCACATCTTCCCGGTCCGGCCGAATCCGGTCTGCACCTCGTCGAAGACGAGCAAGATGTCGTGCTCCGAACAGACTTGCCTCACCTCGTGGTAGTAGCGCCGCGGGAAGTCCAGCTGGGTGCCGTTGCCCTGCACCGGTTCCATGAAAAGCGCGGGAGGCAGCCCGGTGGCCCGGCGGGCAATGGCGTCACGGAGTTCGCCGATGCAGTAGTCGACCTCGTCCTCGGCACTGCGCCCTGATCGGTAGACGTAAGGCTGCGGAATCCTGAGCACCGAGGGATAGGCGCGGTCGAAGGCGTGGTTCGTATGAGGCCAGCCGAGACCCATACTGCTCAGCGATCTTCCGTGGTAGCCGTCCGTCAGGGCCAGCCAAGGTCCGGTGTGGCCAGGCCGGTTCAGCATGGCCAGCTTCATCGCCATCTCCACGGCCAGGCTGCCGTGGAGGGTGAATCCGATTCGCTTGAGGTCCCCTGGCGCGGAGTCGGTCATGGCCTTGCTCAGGAGCAGAAGCGGAATGGAGTCGAAGTTCGACCTCAGGTGGCTGAGCTGGCGAGCCTGCGCGAAGGCGGCTTCGACCACCTCGGGAACCGATGCCCCGATGTTGTTCGACCAGGCCATCGAGGTGCAGTCGATGTATTCGTTGCCCTTGGAGTCCCAGACGAGCGCGCCGGAGGCCTTGGTGATGACCAGGCCTGGCTCGCTGCCCGACGACCACCCGCTGAGCAGTGCGGCTTTCCCGGCAGCCAGGTCATCTTCAGCGTAACTAGTCGGCACGGAAGGTCCTCTCGTCATTCTTTCGGTTTCCGCCATACTAAGAAAAAGGATTCCCAGGGAGAAGGACGAATTAGTGGCGGCATTGTGTCTGTTAACGACATAATGACGTTGCGTGCTTGTTTTCGTATGCCATGTTGTGGTGGGAGGCAGCGGTGGAGAACGTGACTCTCCGTCAGCTCGAGGCGTTCCTCGCGGTCGCCGACGAACTCCATTTCGGCCGCGCCGCCGAGCGTCTTCGCGTCTCGGCACCCTGGATGAGTCACACCGTGCGCGACCTTGAGCGGGCGCTGCACGTGGAGCTGCTGAGCCGGACCACGCGTACGGTCCAGGTGACGCCGGCGGGCCAGGTATTCGCAGGCCTCGCCAGCCAGGTCCTCACCGAGCTCTCATCGGCGATCAAGACCGTGCGCAGTATGAGCGCGGTGCCGCAAGCGGTGCTGAAGCTGGGCTACACCATCGGGGCCGGCCTGGAGATCGTCCCGAGGCTGCTGCGTACCTATCACCAAAGAGAACCCGACGCCGGCATCGAGACCGAGGAGTTCGACTTCACCGATCCCTCCGCTGGGTTGCGAGATAACCTCGTCAACGCCGCTGTCGTCCGTCCGCCGCTCGGACTGGCGGGTTTGGTGTCGGTGGAGCTCGCCACCGAGCGGCGGGTCGCGTGCCTTCCCGAGGACCATCCGCTGGCCGGCCGGGAGTCGCTGGGCGTCGCGGACGTGCTGCCCGAGCCGATCATCGCCGCGCCCGTCTCTCCGGGCCCGTGGCGGGACTACTGGATCCTCACCGACTACCGATCAGGGCCCGCGCCGGTGGTCGCCGAGGCGAGCACCCTGGACGCGGAGATGCATCTCGTCTCGAGGGGCGTCGGCCTGAGCGTCACGTCAGAAGCGGTCGGCCTGTGGTACAAGCGGCCCGGCGTGACGTTCGTGCCGATTCTCGACCTGGTCCCGTGTTCGGTGTCACTGGCCTGGTGGCCTCAGGACACCGGCCTGGTGGCCGAGCTGGCGGCCGTGGCCAACGAGGTCCGGGCGCCGATCGCCGAGACCTGACGCGGGCGGGAACCGGCCCGCTGGCCGGACCGAAGCGCCAGCTAGGCAGATTCCTGTGGGTTGTCCTGTGGGCCGGCACGTGTGGTGAACACCATCCATGCCCTCCACAGTGGAACTAGCCGCTATGGCACTGCCTGCAGACATCGGGCAGGCACTCGCGGCGGCCAGAAGGCGAATGCGCGGCGCGCTATCACCTACGGGCAAGACACCGACACCCCGGTGGCCTGGGCGGCCTGTCGCTCCTTCGATCCAGCCCATCAGGAGGTCATCATGAACCGTACTCACCGCTGGCTGGCCGACCATGGCCGCTGAGGCAGGCGCCAGCCCGGCACAACCCTACCTACCGGAGTCCCCTGCCCGCCCGGTACGTCATGAGCAGGTGGTCACCGACCTGGTGATCCGCGTCCAGAACGGCGACAAACTGGCGTGGGACGCGCTTGTCGAGCGGTACGCCCCGCTGATCTGGTCGATCTGCCGCAGATACCGGCTGGGTGGCGCCGACGCCGAGGACGTTGGTCAGAGCGTCTGGGTCCACCTGGTGGACCAGCTGGACAAACTCCGCGATCCAGCTGCACTCCCAGGCTGGCTCGCTACCACTACCCGACGTGAATGCGTCCGGGTCCTGCGTGCCGCGCGAGGACCGGATACTGCCCGGCAGGTGCTGGACGCCGAGAACATCCCGGACGAGCAGGTCGTGACGGCGGAGCAGGAACTGCTCGTGGCCGAGCGTCACGCGGCGCTGCGCGGGGCGTTCATAGAGCTGCCCTCATGCTGCCAGCGGCTAATTGTCCTACTGACCGAGGATCCGCCGGTACCGTACAGCGAGATCAGCGCCAGGCTTGGCATCGCCGTCGGCAGCATCGGGCCGAACCGCGGCCGCTGCCTGGACAAGCTGCGCCGCCATCCAGCCGTCGCCGCCCTGATCAACGCCGACAGGTGAGAATCCACGGCCAGGCAGTCCGCGCCGATTGGCAGGCGGCCCGTGCCTAGGCGCTTGCGGAAGGGCCACGAGTCAACTGCAGACACTGCGTTGCGGTTCACCGGGTGCGTACTTTATCCAATCAGCCGACGTTGGTGACCCCACATCAGCGCAGAGTGCTGCGTAGGGATGAGCGAACAGCGACATGTTCCATATTTGCACGGTGCCGTCGGCGTCGGCGGTGGCGAGCAGGTTGCCGTCCGGGCTGAACGCCACCGCGGTCACTGCAACCCCGATGTCAGCCGGGAGAGAGGCGACGGCCTGTCCGGTGGCGGGATCCCATAGTCCTACGGTGCCGTCGGCGTCGGCGGTGGCCAGCAGGTTGCCGTTCGGGCTGAACGCCACCGCGGTCACTCCAACCCCGATGTCAGCCGGGAGAGAGGCGACGGCTTGTCCGTTGGCGAGATTCCATAGCCGCACGGTGCCGTCGGCGTCGGCGCTGGCCAGCAGCTTGCCGTTCGGGCTGAACGCCACCCCCTCCACGCCGCCCCCTGGGCCGGTATCAGCCGGCAGGGAGGCGGCGGCGGCCTGTCCGGTGGCGGGATCCCACAGCCCTACGGTGCCGTCGGCGTCGGCGGTGGCGAGCAGGTTGCCGTCTGGGCTGAACGCCACCCCGTTCACACTGCTCCCGGTGGCGATATCAGCCGGGAATGAGACGCCGGCGGCCGGATGCCACAGCTGCGCGTCGGCGTCGGCGGCGGCCAGCAGGTTGCCGTGCGGGCTGAACGCCACCCCGGTCACACTGCCCCCTGGGCTGGTATCAGCCGGGTGGGAGGCGACGGCCTGTCCGGTGGCGGGATCCCATAGTCCTACGGTGCCGTCGGCGTCGGCGGTGGCGAGCAGGTTGCCGTCCGGGCTGAAGGCCACCCCTCTCACGTCGGGCCCGAACACTTTCCCTCTCACGTCGGACACCGGGCCGGTATCAGCCCGGAGAGGGACGCCGGTGGCTTGTCCGGTGGCGGGATCCCATAGTCCCACGGTGCCGTCGGCGTCGGCGGTGGCCAGCAGGTTGCCGTGCGGGCTGAAGGCCACCCCGGTCACGCCGCCTCCCGGGCCGGTATCAGCCCGGAGGGGAGCGCCG
>Ga0302181_10003132_pt1 | contig 11463 bp, 9 predicted proteins | sample I_Palsa_E3_3_FD_198786 | JGI IMG/M metagenome (GOLD analysis project Ga0302181, IMG submission 198786) | Peat permafrost microbial communities from Stordalen Mire near Abisko, Sweden - I_Palsa_E3_3 | ecosystem: Environmental > Terrestrial > Soil > Palsa > Peat permafrost | place: Sweden: Abisko... | reverse complement strand
CGGATCGCCTCGGCGAGCAGCGGGCAGTGCTGGCGCACCAGGTCGTGCTCGAGCAGGACCCGGTGCCGGGTCAGGGCGGGCAGCCGGAGCAGGTCCCCGGTGCGCGACGGCGGGCGCTGGTCGGCCAGGTTGATGTCGATCAGCAGCTCGGGACGGGCCAGCCGGAGGTTGAGCATCGGCATCAGGCTCTGCCCGCCGGCCAGGATCTTCGCTTCCTCACCGCGGGCGGCCAGCAGGCGCACCGCCTCGTCGTAGCTGCCGGCGGCTACGTAGTCGAAGGGGGGTGCGACCATCCGCGCTACCCGGCCACGGCCTGCAGGCGGGCCACGGCGGCGGCCAGCACCGCCTGGTTGCTGGTCACCACAGGCAGGCCCAGCCGCTCGGCGATGGCCGGGCGGACGGCCATCGCACCGAAGTTCGTGCAGGAGGCGAAGACCAGGTCGATGGTGCCGGCCGCGGCCAGCGGCCCGAGGGCCCGGACCGCGAAGGCCACGATCTCGTCCGGCTCGACCTCCGCGATCGCGAAGTTGTCGGTGATGCCGAGCCCGGTGATGCCGGCCACCTGGATTCCGTCGTCTTCGATGCTGGCCTTGATCTTCTCGTTCAGCTCATCGATGTACGGCGTGATCACGCCGATGCTGGCCGCGCGGGACGCCTCGATCGCGGTCCGGACCGCGCCGATGGTGGATATGACCGGCGCGCCGGTCAGCTCGCTGATCCGCTGGCACAGCTCGGTGTCGTAGTCGTTGCCGCGCAGCGCCCCGGCGCTGGTGCAGCCGAACACCACGACGTCGGGCCGCGCGGTGCCCAGGTCGCGCGCGGCGGGCAGCGCGAACTCGTCCAGCATCCGGTTCTCGCCCGCCGGGGTGGTGTCCTGCATGTACATCCGCGCCGTGTGCAGGGCGGTACCCGGTGGCAGGTCGCGGGTGAAGTCGACCTCCATCATGGTGTTGGAGGACGGGATCATCAGCCCGACCCGGGCGGGCCGGGCCCTCATGGTGTCTGCACCGTCACTGCGACGGGGCCGTCGCGCAGCTCGCGGTAGATGGCGACCTCCTGCGCCGACGGCGGCGCCAGCTCGGTGATCTCGTCGCTGAGTAGCAGCTCGAATCCGGTCTGCGCGCGGACCTGGCTGACGCTCACGCCCGGCTGCAGTGCGCACAGGCGCATCCGCCGGCTGACCGGCTCGAAGTCGAGCAGGGCCAGGTCGGTGACCACGGCCCCGAGCCTGCCGGTGACCAGCCCGGCCCGGGCCCGGCTGTCCCCGCCGGACAGGTAGCCGGGGCTGGTGATGAAGTCGACCCGCTCGACGAAACGCCGCGGCTCGTGCTGGGTCACGATCAGCACCTCGTTGCACAGCGAGATGATGTCGTTCGCGCCGCCGCTGCCCGGCAGTCGCACCCGTGGCCGTTCCATGGTGCCGATCACGCTGGTGTTGATGTTTCCGTACATGTCGACCTGGGCGGCGCCGAGGAAGCCGTAGTCGAAGTAGCCTCGCTGCGCGTACAGGAAGATGTCGGTGATGTCGGTCAGCATCTGCGCCCCGTAGGCGGCGCGCATCTCGTTGGTGGAGATCGGCAGCTTGCCCGGCAGCAGCGCGGTCCCGATGATGCCGCCCTCCAGGACGATGGTCAGGTGCGGCGCGTGCCGGTGCCGGGCCACCGCGGAGGCCAGCAGCGGCATGCCCACGCCGGCGAAGACCACCTTGTGATCGGCCAGCAGCCGGCTGGCCGTGATCGCCATCAGCTCCTCGGCCGTGATGTCGCCGGTGGTGTCGGGTGGGATGTCGGCCGTTATGTCGCTCATCGGGGGGTCAGCTCCCCGGCGTCGGCGGCCAGCGCGGCCAGCCGGTCGGGCCCGGCGGCGGCGAGGAAGCCGGCGAAATCTGCGTGCGCGTCCACGTTCTCCTCCACGTAGCGCAGCCCCGCGGCCGGGCCTTGCTCCTTGGCCGCGGCGGCGTAACCGTCGAAGTGCCGCAGGTCGGGGCCGTAGCGGCCGTAACACTCGTGCGGGTAAGCCCCGTGCGGGGCCGCCACCACGGCGTCGACGGCGAAGTGCGGCAGCATCGTGCGGTCCGGGTGGGCGGCGATCTGTTCCGGGCTGACGATCTCCTCGGCGCTGACGATCACCGTGCGGGCGGCGCGGGCCATGTCGACGTCCATGTGCCGGTACCCGTCGACCTGCACGTTACCGAGCATGTCGGCCCGGTGGGCGTGGATGAGGGCCACGTCGGGGTTGAGGGCCGGCACCGCGGCCAGCCGTTCGCCGGTGTACGGGCAGGTGACGGTCTGCAGGTCCAGCCGGGCGGCCAGGTCGGAGCCGAGCATGGTCAGGGTGGGCAGGAACGGCACGCCCATCGCGCCGGCCTTGTAGCGCAACCCGATGGCCAGGTGGCTCCACTCGTCGTAGGCGACCTCGCCGCGCTCGACGTAGTGCCGGAAGATCGGGGCCAGCCCCCAGGGCAGGCCGATGCCGACCCAGCTGGAGACGATCCGGTCCAGCGCGCCGGTGGACAGGAAGAGCTCGATCTCGTAGCAGGCCAGCGGCCGGGACACGGTCAGGTGCCGGCGCCGCTGCCGCAGTAGCGCGAACACCAGCGCCATCGGCGTCCGCGAGTACAGCGTCCCGCCTATCGCGACGTGGTCGCCGTCGCGGATGAGTTGCACCGCCGCCTCGGCGGTCATCCGCTTGTCCACCGCCGGCCGCCCGCCCGCCTCCCGCTCGGCCCGGGCCGCCAGCACGGCGACGTGTTCCATCAGTCCGCCCGGTTCACTACGGGCGCGGCGACCCGGGTTCCGAGCAGCGGCAGGACCTCGGTGGCCAGCCGGTAGACCTGCTCGGCCTGGTAGTTGTAGGGGCAGAACACCAGGTGCTTGACCCCGGCCTCCAGGTAGGCGGCGATCTGCTCGGCGCATTGCCCGGGCGTGCCGCGCACCGCCGACTCCGGCGTGGCCTCGCTCCAGGCCGGCACGTCGAAGTAGTCGCCCACGTACTGTCCGGCCAGCCGGGTCGCTTCCTCGTAGGAGTCACCGATGCACAGCGGGACCTGGGCGACCAGGTTGAGCTCGTCCGGGTCCCGGCCGGCCTCCTCGGCGTAGTCGCGGATCCTGGACCACGCCCCGGCGATCGACTGCGGGGTGTAGAAGTAGGTCACCCAGCCGTCCGAGCGGGTGGCCACCCGGCGGAGCACCCGATCCACGTACCCGCCGATGAGCACCTGCGGCCGGGGCCGCGGCCGGGGCAGCATCCGCACGTGGGACAGGACGCGGCCGTCCCATTCGCCGCTCACGTCGTCCTCGTCCCACAGCCGGTACAGCATGTCCAGGTTGCGCTCGAAGATCTGGCCGCGCTGGGCGAACGGCACCGCGGTGGCGTGGAACTCCCGCTCGTACCAGCCTGCCGCCACCCCGAGCATGAGGCGCCCGCCGCTGCCGAGCTGGATGGTGGCCGCGGTCTTGGCCAGGATGGCCGGCTCCCGGATGGGCAGCACCAAGATGCCGGTGCCGAGCATGATCCGGCTGGTCCGCGCGGCCACCATGCTCAGCGTGGTCAGCGCCTCCAGGAACGGGAACGGCCGCCGGGCCCCGAGGAACAAGTGATCCCAGGCCCAGACCGATGCGAAGCCGAGTTCCTCGGCGGTGATCGAGTACGCGCAGACCGCGTCCATGTCCGGGACCTTCGTCTCCGGGGTGAAGTTCTCCAGAGCCAAGCCGAACTCGACGGTCATGGGCGAGCCTCCAGGCAGGTGGGCGGGGGACCGCATCGTCCCAGGAGCGGGGCGTGCTCGCCGGCTCCTCCAGCATCGTATGCACGGGCCTCCGGCTGCTTCATTGGCGGGGGCTGCCAGCAAGGCCGGCCATTATTCGGCAACTGATGCCATATCGCTGCCCCGGCCGGAACCGGGATAGTGACAACCAGGCCAGCGCTGTCCTCGATCCCTGGGCCCAGTGGTAATGAGGAGATGCCATGAGCACTGCAGCTGACGCATCTGACCTGGAAGCGACGAGGGCGCGAGAAGAACCGCTGATCCTGGAGCGCCACGGGATCGACTACATCCCGCCGAACGAACGCCACGGCAAGCCCTACACCTTGTTCACGTTCTGGGCGGCCAGCAACGTGCAGATCCTCGCGGTCTCCGTCGGCGTCCTGGCCATCGTCTTCGGCCTCAGCCTGCCCTGGGCGATCTTCGCGATCCTGGTGGGGAACGCGGCCGGCGGCATATACATGGCGCTGCACTCGGTCCAGGGGCCCCGGCTCGGCCTGCCGCAGATGATGCAGTCCCGGGCCCAGTTCGGGATGTACGGGACGGCGCTGCCGAACCTCATCGTGGTGCTGATGTACATCGGCTACTTCACCTCCAGCGCGATCCTCGGCGGGCAGGCGGTGGCCAGCCTGTTCCACGTGACCACGGCCGAGGGCATCATCATCATCAACGCCTTCGTGCTGCTCATCACGTTCTTCGGCTACGACATGTTCCACTCCTACAACAGGATCGTCACCTTCTTGTCGACCGGGATCTTCGTCGCCATCTTGGTCAAGCTGGTGAGCGTGCTGCCCGCGCACCAGGCGGCCGGGGACAACTCCGCGGGCAACATCCTGCTGGCCATCTCGGTGTTCGTCGCCTGGCAGGTCACCTGGGCGCCGTACGTCTCGGACTACTCGCGCTACATGCCGGAGAACACTCCCGCCGTGAAGACGTTCAGCTACACCTACATCGGGTCGGTGTTCGGCGCGTCCCTGCCCATGTGCATCGGAGCGATCGCGGCGGTGGTGGCCGACAAGGCGGTGACCGCGAACGCCCCCGACTACCTGGCCGGCCTGCTGTCCGCCAAGTGGCTGTTCCTGATCATCATCATCCTGGGCGTCGGCTCCGGGAACTTCGGCAACCTCTACGGGCCGTACCTCACGTTCATGGCGATCATCTCGCCGTCCGGCAAGCTCGCGTCCAAGACCACCGGCCGTCCGGCCCGGCTCATCGCCACCACCATAGTCGCGATCATCGGCACGCTCATCGCGATCAAGGCGAGCAGCAACTTCATCTCCGACCTGGAGAACTTCCTGGTCTTCACCTTGTACCTGCTGGTGCCCTGGACCGCGATCAACCTGACCGACTTCTACGTGATCCGGCACGGGAAATACGACATACCCGAGCTGTTCAAGGTCAACGGCAAGTACGGGAAGTTCAACTGGTTCGCGCTGATCGTGTACGCGCTGGCGGTCGGGATCCAGTTCCCGTTCATGAACGACCCGGCCGTCTACGTCGGCCCGATCGCGAACTCCCTGGGCGGTGCGGACATCGCCTGGATCGTCGGCTTCGTCTTCGCGGGTGTCGTGTACTACGTGGGCGCGCGGCTCGGTCTGGCCTCCCCGACCCGGCCCAAGCACGGGTCCGCGGTCCTGACCGGGAAGGGCGCCTGACGGGTTTGCTGAGCCTGTGGGAGTTCGGCGGCGTCGTAGGGTGACGCCGAGCAGAGCTGCCGGGTGGGCCCCCGGCGGTTGGGGTGCCTGAGCGTGCCGTGACAGCTGAGCTCGCCGGGTGCGCCCCGAGTGCGATTAACCGGGAGGATATGGGCTTACGGGAGCGGTTTGTGCACCATAGGCCACCAAACTCGCCCAGAAGCCCGAATGCTCCCTGATAGATGCCGATCTTGTCGAACTGGTGGGCGATGACGGGCTGGCGGGATTGGTGGGATTGGTGGGATTGGTGGGACGCCGGAGCGGGCCGCTGGGCCGCTACGACGAAGGTCAGGTGCGAGAGGTGATCGAACTCCGAGCCCGCGTATTGCTCGTGCTGGACCGTGTGTTGCGGTGGCGCGCACCAGGGTCGTTCGGATGAATGAATTTGATCTTTTTCTCTTGGGGCCCGACACATGGACCGCGAGGCCGGGCCGGCGGATGATGTGGCCGGGAGGTCATCTATGAAGACCACGGCAGCGGTGCTCAGGGACGTGGGCAAGGACTGGGAGATCATCGAGCTGGACCTCGACCCGCCCAAGGAGGGCGAGGTGCTGATCCGGTTCGCGGCGGCGGGCCTGTGCCATTCGGACGACCACCTGCGGACCGGTGACATCCCGGTCCGCTACCCGATCGTCGGCGGGCACGAGGGGGCGGGCATCGTCGAGGAGGTCGGCACGGGGGTCAGCCGGCTCAAGCCGGGCGATCACGTGGTCTGCTCGTTCCTGCCGACCTGCGGGCACTGCCGGTTCTGCGCCAGTGGCATGACCAACCTGTGTGACATGGGCGCGCTGTTCGTGGACAACTGCCTGCCGGACGGGACGTTCCGGTTCCACGCCGACGGCGAGGACTTCGGCCAGATGTGCCTGCTGGGCACGTTCTCCCAGCGCTCGGTGGTCTCCGAGCACTCCTGCATCAAGATCGACGACGACCTTCCGCTGGAGACAGTGGCGCTGGTCGGCTGCGGCGTGCCGACCGGGTGGGGCACCGCGGTCAACGCGGGCGGCGTGCGGCCCGGCGACACGACCGTGATCTACGGGATCGGCGGAGTGGGCATCAACGCCGTCCAGGGCGCGGCGTTCGCCGGCGCGCGTAACGTCATCGCGGTTGACCCGCTGGAGTTCAAGCGGGAGAACGCGATGGAGTTCGGCGCCACGCACGTCGCGGCTTCCGCGCAAGCGGCGCAGGAGCTTGTCTTGGAAGTGACCCGTGGCGTCGGCGCGGACCAGGCGCTGGTCACCGTCGGAGTGGTGACCGAGGAGGTCATCGCGGCCGCGTTCGCGGCGGTGCGCAAGCGCGGCACGGTGGTGATCACCGGGCTGGCCGGGCCGGGCAAGAAGACGATCCAGATACCGTCGTTCGAGCTCACCTTGTTCGAGAAGCGGATCCAGGGCGCGCTGTTCGGCAGCGGCAACCCGTTCGAGACGATCCCGCGGCTGCTCGATCTGTACCGGGCGGGCCAGCTCAAGCTCGATGAGCTGATCACCAACCGCTACCAGCTCGACGAGGTCAACCAGGGCTACCGCGACATGCTGGACGGCCGCAACGTCCGCGGCCTGCTCATCCACTCCTCCTGACCCCCGGGTGCGGGGCCGGGGCGGGCGTGAGACGATCCAGTCCAACGGGCAAGATCAACATCGCGTCGCCGCTACTGGGAGTGAGCATGGCATCGGCCACAGTTAACCGCCGTAGCTTCGACCTGGCCGGCCTGGACGTGCCGGCGCTGGAGATCACGGGGACCGCGGACGGTCCGCTACTGACCGTGATCGCGGGCGTGCACGGGTGCGAATACTCCTCGCAGGCGGGGCTGCGGGCCTGGGCCGGCCGTCTGGCCGGCCGCGAGCTACGCGGCCGCGTGGTGGCCGTGCCGGTGCTGAACCTGCCGTCGTTCTGGGCCCGGACCCCGTTCGTGGTGCCCGAGGACGGCAAGAACCTCAACCGCCAGTTCCCCGGGAACGCCTCGGGCAGCCTGGCCGAGCGGCTCGCCTACGACACCTTCACCAAGGTCATCACGGGCTCGGACGCCCTGATCGACATGCACGCCGGGGACATGGTCGAGGCGCTCCAGCCGTTCGCGCTCTACGACGCGGGCCCCAGCGAGGCCCGGGCCCGGGAGATGGCCAGCGCCTACGGGCTCGGGTACGTGATCCGCCAGGAACCGGGGCCCGACCGCGCCGTGGGCGGCACGAGCAGCGCCGCGGCGGCGGAGATCGGGATCCCGGCCATCATCGCCGAGGCGGGCGGATGCGGCCTGGTCGAGCGGGCGGCCGTCGAGGCGCACGTGCGCGGCCTGAACCGGGTGCTGGCGTTGCTCGGGATGTCCGAGGGACCCATGCCCGACGACGGGCCGCCGCCCACCTACCTGCAGCGGTTCCTGTGGCTGCACGGCCGGGACGAGGGATGGTGGGAGCCGGCCGTGCAGGTCGGGGAGGCGGTCGCCGAGGGGCAGGTCATCGGGACGGTCAGCAGCATCGACGGAACCCAGACCCTGGAGACCATCACCGCGCCGGCGGACGGCGTGCTGATCTTCATCACCAGTTCGCCCGCGGTGGCGGCGGGCGGGCTGCTGCTCGGCCTGGGCGCCAGGTAGTCACGTGATCACCGGGTGTCGGTCAGGGCCGGTAACACATCACGCGAGCGTCACAGTAGCGTCCCATCTGGGATTTCCCTCCTGCCGCGCTGACCACGCAGGTCGCACCATAGTGGTAGAGGGCGCATTCCCCGCCGGACTCTGCCGGCTCTGGGGGATCTGGCGACGATGCCGGCTCGGGACGCGACTGGCGTTCACCATTCAGATCTAGGTGGCCGGAAGGAAGTCAGGTCATGAGGTCAGTTTCCTCGCTATCAGGTGGGTCGCGGTCTCGATTCCGCCGTCGGATGCTGCTGGCGGGCGTGGCCGCGCTGGCGCTGGCGGCGGCCGGCTGCAGCAGCACGAGCAGCAGCAGCGGCAGTTCGGGGGCGGCGTCGTCGGCAGGTACCCCGATCGCGGGCGGCACCGCGATCATGGCGGAGGCGCCGGAGAACGCGCCGAGCTACATCTTCCCGTACATGGCCAGCGCCGTGGTCAGCAACGTCAACCTGTTCGACTTCCAGTACCTGTTGTACCGGCCGCTGTACTGGTTCGGCACCGGCGACCAGCCGTCGGTGAACACCTCGCTGAGCCTGGCCAACCTGCCGGTGGTCAGCGGCAAGAACGTGACGATCACGCTGAAGCCCTACATGTGGTCCAACGGCACCCCGGTGACCGCGCAGGACGTGGTGTTCTGGCTGAACATGGAGCTGGCCGAGCCGGACAACTACTTCGGCTACACCGGGTTCCCGTCGAACGTCTCGAACATCAAGGCGGTCAGCCCGACCGAGCTGACCATGACGATGGACAAGGCCTACAACTCGAACTGGTTCCTGTACAACGAGCTGAGCCAGATCACCCCGATGCCCGCGGCGTGGGACGAGACCGCCTCCGGGCCGAGCGACTGCGACACCAACGTCAAGGACTGCGCGGCGGTGTGGACCTACCTGACCGGCCAGGCCAAGAACCTGTCCGGCTACGCGAGCTCGCCGCTGTGGGGCATCGTGGACGGGCCGTGGAAGCTGAGCCAGTTCACCGCCGCCGGGTTCGTGGCCTTCGTCCCGAACAAGTCCTACTCCGGACCGGTCAAGCCGAAGCTGTCCGTGTTCGAGGAGTTGCCGTTCACCACCGACGCCGCGGAGTACAACGTGCTTCGCTCGCCCTCGGGCAGCAAGATCGACTTCGGCTACCTGCCCAACGAGGATGCGCCGCCGGTCCAGTCCGGCCAGACCGTGGGCACCAACCCGCTACCGGGCTACACGCTGGCGCCGATCTACCCGTGGGGCATCGACTACTACGCGATGAACTTCCAGTCGACCATCTCCGACCACGCGGCCATCTTCAAGCAGCTGTACTTCCGGCAGGCGATGGCCTACCTGATGAACCAGGCCGCGATCATCAAGGGCCCGCTGCGCGGGTACGGGACGGTCACCGTGGGCCCGGTGGCCGCGACGCCGGCCACCTCGTGGCTGTCGTCTCAGGGCCGGGCGGGCGACCCGTTCCCGTACAACCCGGCCAAGGCCAAGAGCCTGCTGGCCAGTAACGGCTGGACCGTGAACCCGGGCGGGGTCACCACCTGCACCAACGCGTCCGCCTGCGGCCCGGGCATCACCCAGGGAACCGGCCTGAGCTTCACCTTCGCGTACGAGAGCGGCGTCACCTGGGTCCAGCAGGAAATGGTCGAGCTGCAGTCCAACGCGGCGGCGATCGGGATCAAGCTGAACCTGGATCCCAAGCCGTTCGCGCAGGTCATCGCCCAGTCCGGCGGCAACTGCGTGGTCATCAAGGCGCCGTGCAACTGGGACCTGGCGAACTGGGGATTCGGCTGGTCGTTCTCGCCCGACTACCTGCCGACCGGCGAGGAGCTGTTCCAGTGCGGCGCGGTCTCGAACTCCGGCGGCTACTGCAGCAGCGCCGACGACTCGCTGATCGCCCAGACGCTGACCAGTTCCAACCTGCAGCTCTTCTACCAGTGGCAGAACTACCTGGCGCCGCAGCTACCGGTGGAGTACCAGCCCAACGCGGCCTACACCCTCACCGAGGTCGCGAACAACCTCAAGGGAGCCCTGCCGCAGAGCCCGACGCTGAGCATCAACCCGGAGAACTGGTACTTCGTTAAGTGACCAGTCTGACCAGCCTTGCGGGCCGGACCGCGGTCGTGACCGGGACCGCGCACGGGATCGGGGCCGGGATCGCGCAGGCCCTGGCCGACGAAGGCGCGACGGTCCGCGGCGTCGACAAGGACGTCGCGGACCTGACCAGCCCGGACGCGGTCCGGGAGTTCTTCGCGGCGGTCGGCCCGGTGGACATCCTGGTCAACAACGCGGGCGGCGTCGCCGGCCAGGTCGGCCGCCCGCTGGAGGAGGTGACCGACGACGACTGGCGGCAGGTGGTCGACGCCAACCTGACCAGCACCTTCTTGTGCACCCGGGCGGTGGTGCCGGCCATGAAGGAGCGCCGCTGGGGCCGGATCGTCAACATCTCCTCGGGCGCCGGCCGGACCGTCAGCCTGACCGGCATCCAGGCCTACGCCAGCGCCAAGGCGGCCCAGATCGGGTTCACCCGGCAGATGGCGCACGAACTCGGGCCGTTCGGGATCACGGTGAACTGCATCGCGCCCGGGTTCATTCTGTCCAACCCGACCACGCAGCGGCAGTGGGAGAGCTACGGCGAGGCGCGGCAGGAGGCGCTGGTGCAGGGCATTGCCATGCGGCGGCTGGGGACACCGGCGGACATCGCTAACGGAGTGGTTTTCTTCGTCGCGGAACGATCATCGTGGGTGACCGGGCAGACGATCTCGATTGACGGTGGTCATGCTCTCCTTTGATCCCGACGACGATGCCTACCTGGCCGAGCTCGCCGAGTTCGTCGCCGTGCCCAGCATCAGCCGGGACGCGTCGCACGCCACGATGCGGGCCGCGGCGGAGTGGCTGGCCGACCAGCTCTCGTTCGCGGGCGGCCGGGTGGTGGCCGCCGACGGCCATCCCGTCGTCTACGGAGCGTGGCTCGGAGCGCCTGGAGCGCCTACGGTCTTGGTCTACGGGCACTACGACGTGCAGCCGACGGGTTCCCGCGCCGAATGGGAGTCGCCGCCGTTCGAGCTGACCCGGGACGGCAGCGTCGTGCGCGGGAGAGGCACCAGCGACGACAAGGGGCCCGTGTACATCGTGCTCAAGACCGCGCAGGCGTTCATGGCGCAGGAGGGCCGGCTGCCGCTCAACGTGAAGTTCCTGTTCGAGGGCGAGGAGGAGATCGGCAGCCCGCACCTGGCGGGATTTGTCGCCGCGCACGCCGAGGAACTGGCCGCCGACCTCGTCATCTCCGCCGACGGGGCGATGTGGCGGCCGGACGAGCCCTCGGTCGCGGTGATGTCGAAGGGCCTGGTCGCGATGGATATCGTCGTCGAGGGCGCCAGCACGGATCTGCATTCGGGACGGTAC